>Ga0181526_10000442_pt1 | contig 44421 bp, 42 predicted proteins | sample PEATcosm2014_Bin_35_FD_119750 | JGI IMG/M metagenome (GOLD analysis project Ga0181526, IMG submission 119750) | Peatland microbial communities from MTU Mesocosm Facility, Houghton, MI, USA - PEATcosm2014_Bin06_30_metaG | ecosystem: Environmental > Terrestrial > Soil > Wetlands > Peat | place...
CTCAAAATCCGCCGCCCTTCGGGGCATGGGGGTTCGACCCCCCCTCCCGGCACCATAACAAGTACTTTAGAACGAACAAGATAGAGATTTCAATGGAATCGCGTCCTTAAAATGTACTAGAATATTTCATGCTCACTCTCTACCGCCGCCACCGCGCGTCCTGCAAGAGTACCGCCCGGCGCTCGAAGTGTTCGTGTCCCATCTGGGTTCAGGGAGTGTTGCGCGGGACACCCATTCGGAAGTCGTTGGATCTCACGAATTGGGAAGCGGCCAACCGGCTCATCATGGAATGGGAAGTCGCGGGGCCGGTGGAGAACGTGAGCGTCGAAGATGCGTGTGATCGGTTCCTTGCGGACGTGAAATCGCGCGGCATCGGCTCCGCGCAAACCTCGAAATACAATCTTCTTACCCGTGAATTGACCAGTCAGTTCGGTACGCTGGCTGTGAAGTCCATAAGTGTAGACGATCTCCGCAAGTTCCGGGAGGGATGGAAGCTGTCGCCTATTTCCGCTTCAAAGAAGCTCGAACGGCTGCGTTCGTTCTTTTCTTTTTGCGAGGCGTCGGGATGGATTGATAGGAATACGGCAAAAGCAGTAAAGCTGCCTCAAGGCAAGATTGCGCCCACGTTGCCTTATTCCGAAGATGAGTGGAGCAACATTCTGACGGCACTCGATGTGTATGGGGAAATCCACGCTCAAGCGCCCGTAAGAATACAGCGACAGTTAAAAGCTCTTGTCTTGCTAATGCGATATTCGGGCCTGCGGATTTCTGATTGTGTTTCATTGAAGCGTGATCGGATTGATTCTAACGGGCGACTTTTTCTGTACCAGGCGAAGACCGGCGCTCCGGTACAAGTTCCCCTCCCTTCCAATGTTCTAGAATCTCTACGTGATTGCGAGGAAGGGAATCCGTATTATTTTTGGTCGGGCGCGGGGAAGCTGAAGAGCTCGATAACCCAGTGGCAAGAGCGGCTAAAGAATCTATTTGTGATCGCAGGGATTCCAACCGGCCACGGACATCGGCTGCGGGATACTTTCGCAGTAGAGCTTCTACAACGCGGAGTTGCTCTTCAAACGGTTTCAATTTTGCTTGGACATCGGTCAATACGGACGACAGAAAAGCACTACTCTCCTTGGGTGAAAAGCCGCCAGGATGCTCTCGAAGCCGCCGTAAAATTGTCGTGGGCTTCTTAGGGATATAGCGATCGCGATTCCTTTTCGCTTTGCAATCGAAACACAACTTCGCATGACTGAACCGGCTTATCTCATTTGGACATTGGGTGCATTTCATTGGAAGCTGATCGGGACTAGCGTCGCCTTTCCGGAGTATGGCGGGGAGTTCTAATCAGCTTTCAAGGAACTGTCGGCGATTTTTTCCTGCTCATCGTGACACCCGTGGTTGCACACGAAACACGCTTCACAGTTTCCGCGCTGACAGGCTTTTGAGATGTCGCCGTTGGGATGGGTCATTTGATGATGTTCTCTTTAGGAATTACGATCACGCGGCGCGCATCGGTTTCGAGGATGTCCCCAGCCAATACGACCTTTTCCTTATCTTCGTGGATAACGTAGCCTACACTCTGAATGATGCATACATCGAACTCATCCTTTTGGGATTGCTGCTCAATATACATCCGGCTGTCTCTCCACTTGATGGTCTTAATCTTCATCCTATTTACTTACTCAACTTAGATTTCTGGATACAGCCCCCCTCCCCCAGATTCTTTTTCGAAAAAATCGGCGGAGAGGAGCCGCGACTGCTTACTCATCAACTTGAGTTTTGGATTGCCATTTTGCTTGGCAACAAGCGGTCAGCGGAACGGGTCTGGTTGTCGCGCCCCGTATTATCCCTTGCGCGTCATGATTCGCTGGTGGGGAAGGACTGGAGCTACCAGTCGCCAAACAATGTGAGAGATAGTTTGACTTGTCGGTACTCGGCATTCACTCGCGTTGCTCTCCCCGCGTGCCTTTCCGCGCTTCCCCTCGGAGGATTTCTCCTCCCCCATCAACGAACCATGAAATAAAAACGCTTTCAACTCGATACCAGTAAGCCCTTGCGAGGAAACTGATACCGATGTGAAAGCGTGCAAGGGCTTTCCTGTTATTGAATTGTTTTCAGTATGAGCGATCTAAAATCGCCGTCAAGAAAAACTGGGGATAACTTTTTTCACATCATAGAAGTAACCTATTGGCAAGCTCGCCCGTTGTATATATGTATAGGCCAGCGTAAAGCGTCTCAAAAACGGAGCTGGTCGGGCGAGCCACTCGATTTATCGGGTTAAAGGCTCGCTTTTTTTATTTAGAGGCTGGACGCCCATCCAAGGTCGTGGCCGATGATGAGTTCCTGCATGGTCGCGTGGTGGGTGTTCATCATGGAGATCAATCCGGTCTCGAACCCTTGGCGCTCCGCCATCTCTTTTACTTCGTCGGCATTGTCGTAGGTCATGAGAAGCTGACCCTTGATCTTCTCTGCCTGTCGGAACAGTTCGTCATGGTCGAGCTCGAAGTGGGTGTAAAGGCGCTTGCCGGCGCGCTTGCCATTCTTGCCTGCCGTGTACGGAGGATCTATCAGAAATGCCGCCGTCTTTTGCGCGGCATATTTTTTGATGACCTTGATGCCGTCTCCTTCAATGAACGTGATCCTGTCGCGGACATGCGCGATGTTCCGGATTCTCTTTGCGAGGGTCTGCGCATACCAGCGGGATTTGACCCCTTTACCATTCTCGCCGTATTTCAAGACGCCGCTTCCGGGAGCCAAAATACCGCCGTGGTAGGTACGGTTCTTGAGAAGGGTCTGAAAGCCCATGTCGCGGCGAGTCGCGGGAGCGGTCGCCAGTTCATCCCGTACCGTCTCATTGGAAATGTCGAAAGAGAGGATTCGCTCGGCGAGCCATTCGTTGTCGTCCGATAGGATAGTCTGCCAGAGCGCGGCAACTTCCTTGTCGAGCTCGACCATGATGACGTGATCGGAAAGATTTTCGAACGCGACGGTGAGGCTCACGATCCCGCCGCCGACGAATGGTTCAATAAACGTGCGAGGCTTCTTTACGCTGTTGAGCCATACCCTGATGTGAGGAACGAGCCAGGTCTTGCCGCCGGGATACCGGAAGGGACTCCTCTGGGGAATCTGCGCTACGTTCACGACGGGAGCGGGAAGAGAGACCTCGCTCGTCCAGAGGGCCAACTGATTCATGAATCGATTATAGGGTTTACTCCTCTGGAAAAAGTGGCGCTTCGTCCTCTTCTTCAACCCCATCGATCAGTTTTTTGGTGAGCTTCTTTTGGATGACGGTCAGGAAGCTTTCGATATTCCCCGGATCGGAGCGAGTGATCTTATCGAGCGATTCCAGGAACTTTGTGTAGACGGTTCTCTTTTTGACGAGGACGTAGCGGTTCGTCTTTTTGTTCAGTTCGAGGTCATAGATGAACCATGCGATCTCGGCCTGAGATTTTGATACCTCGGTGAGTTTCGGCAGGGTGTTGAAAAAGCCCTGGTCGAGAACGACCGCTGATTTCTTCCCCCAACTGTTCAGGATGCCGCCCTTGAAAATGAGTTGCGGAGCGAGACGCTTCCTCGATGAAGAGAGGTAGTCGGGTCCTGGATATTTGGGTTGGCCGCGCCAGTCCATGTTCTTTCGACCGGATGGGTCTTTCATGTAGTACTCGAACGGATCCCGGACGTTTCCCGAAATGTAAACGCCCTGCACTTCAAGCGCGCCGAAATCCTTGATCTTCCCGTCGCGTCCGTAGGAGACGAGGACGAGATCGATGTTGCCGGCGGACTTCCCATATTTGTCTTTCAACCGGACTTCGGTGAGAGATGTCCAGTTCGCCCCTTTTGGGAAAAAGAAGTCAGCTCCATCCTCGACGATGATCCAATTCTCGCGGAACCTCACCGGACAGGTGACGGCCGTGTAGTCCTTTTCGAACACCGCGCACACCCCGAGCGGGTCGTTCAGCTTGTCCTTCGTGCAGTTTGGAACCTTGTTGTTGTACGGGCAAAGCTTGTTCTTCCGGTAGCGAACCGCTTCGTCGGTCATGTTGTCGATGGGAAATGCCCGCCGATGCACAGGAATTGGATGCGCGCATTCAAGGACTGATGCCCGATGTGCCAGCCCCGGCGGAAGCCCCGACCACAGACTTGCCGAAGCAAGATTTGGCGCAACAGGAGGCGCCGCGTCCTGCCAAGCATGAACGGGAGATCAACCTGTACAGGGTGGAGTTTCTTCCGGACCGGGAGATGTTTTCGAGCGGCACCAACCCAATTGTATTGTTGCGCAACCTTGCCTTATTGGGAACTGTCAGTTGCTGCAATCTGCATTGCGATGAACTGCCCGCACTGGCCGATCTGGACCCATCGCAGTGCTATCTGAGTTGGACTGTGGAGTTGGCCAGCGTCTGCGCGGAAGCGGAGTTGCGCGAGGTCTTCGAGTTTGTTGAGCACCTGGCAGAATTTCGCATTACCCGTACGGACGCGCCGGAGCAGTCTGGCTCAACGCTGGCTCGGACTTCGCCAGCAGCAGCGCAGATCGCGAAGTCGCTCGTATCGGATGGGCAGTCCCCACTCGCTGAGCGCCGCACAGCTCAGGTCGCTGATCGGCGTCAATCTGGCGTGGTGGATCGCCGCCAGTCTGGTCAAGCGGATGGACGTGAAGTCGACGGAAAAGAACGACGCCAATCCGGGGTGAAAGATCGCCGCCAAGTTGCTGTGGCGGATCGGCGACAGTTTTCTGCGAGGTCCGCATCCAGTGGAGAGTCGAGTTCGATTCGGGTAGCGATCGACAAGGTTGACAGGCTGATCGATCTGGTGGGCGAGTTGGTGATCGCGCACGTCATGACCGCACAGATGGTCGAGGACTTCGAGCCCTCGTGCCTGCCCAGACTGCGCGAGGCGGTAGCGGCGATGGAGCGCAATACCCGCGAGTTGCACGAACGTGTGATGGGAATTCGCATGCTGCCGGTAGGGACTTTGTTCCAGCGTTATTCGAGAACCGTTTACGACATTGCGCAGGCCACTGGCAAACAGATTCGACTGGAGATGAGCGGAGAAGAGACCGAGATCGACAAGAGCATGCTGGAGTTGCTTGGCGACCCGCTAACCCATTTGATCCGCAACTCTGCCGATCACGGCGTTGAGACACCGGAGATTCGGCTGGCCGCGGGCAAGCCTGTTGAAGGAGTGATTTCGCTGAGAGCCTTTCACCGCGCGGGCAGAATTGCGGTCGAGATCTCCGACGATGGCGCCGGAATCGATACGGATCGGGTGCGCCTCAAAGCAATCGAGCGCGGACTGATTGGCCCCGATGCGCAGATGAGCGACGAGCAACTGAGGATGTTAATCTTCGAGCCCGGTTTTTCGACAAGGGAGGAAGTAAGCGATCTGTCGGGGCGCGGCGTCGGGATGGACGTGGTCAAGCGGAACGTTCAGCAGATGAGTGGCACGGTCGCTCTGGTCAGCGAAAAAGGCCGCGGGTCTCCGAGCAGTCCGCGCATTTGATGGAGTTGGTAAGCACGTTCACTCTCAGCAAAAACGGCATAAGTGCACGGGAACGGCAAGCTTTCCAGCCCCGTGAGGCGAATCCCGGCCATTCCATCGGGGCAGGCCTGGTGCATTCTGCGAGACCGAATCTCTTGCACGCGAGTCCAGCGCAACAGTCCAATCAGGCAACGCAACGAACCGTCAAGCCAGTTCGCAGCGCAGCGCCAGCAAAATCCGAACCTCGTCCGCGCGGCAAAATCTCAGGCAACCGGCAACCGGTCCTGGCGACGGCCGTTCCGAGTGGATCAGGCGGGAGCGAAGCCAGCTTCGAAGAGTTCTGAGCCAACTTGCTGGTGACTGATCGACGAAATCACAACCAGTTTTGATTGAGATCCGTGGCACGTAAATGAAAACTCGGAAGGGAATGGCAATGAAAGTATTGACTGAAGGAAAGCAGGAGGAATCGCAGCAGTTTCTCACTTTTCTGCTCGATGACCAGGAATACGGGCTGGAGATCTTTAAGATCCGAGAGATTCGGGGATATGCGCCCATCACTCCGATTCCCAACGTTCCGCCGCATGTTCGCGGCGTGATGAACCTGAGGGGAACCGTGTTGCCGGTCGTCGATCTGCGTATGAAGTTCAAGCTGCCTGCGGTGGAATACAACAAGTTCACCGTCATCGTGATTGCCACGGTGGGAGACAAGACTGTCGGACTGCTGGTGGATGCAGTTTCAGACGTCTTGATGGTCGCGCAAAAGGACATCCGTGAGGCGCCCGATTTCGGTGCGGCTGTCGATACGCGATTCATCAACGGCGTCTTCGAGTCGCGCGAACACCTCACCGTTGCATTGAACCTGGAAGAACTACTCTCGGAGTGCGAGTTGGCGCTGCCGCAATCCATCGCGGCATAGCGCCTTCCGCGCATCGATCAAGTCGTTGAATTGGAGAACCGGCCTTGCCAGTGCCCGTCCTAGAAAACTCGGTAGTGCCGATGGGTTTGCGTGAATTCAAGCTGTTTCGCTCACTGGTTCATGAGCGCACGGGGATCTGGTTGCGTGACGGCAAGCAGGTCATGCTGGCTTCGCGCCTGTCGCGAAGGTTGCGTTGCCATGGTCTGTCAAATTTCGTCGACTATTACTCGTACGTTCAAAGCGCTCAAGACAACGGCGAGGAAATGTGTGAGCTGATCAACTGCGTAACGACAAACAAGACCTCATTCTTTCGCGAGCGACATCACTTCGATTTTCTTGCGGAGACGATTGTGCCGGCGATTCAATTGGCGGCTCAACTCGGCGGCGCCAGGAGCATCCGTGTTTGGAGCGCCGCGTCATCCACTGGCGAGGAAGCCTATTCGATCGCGATTACCTTGCTTGAGTCGCTGCAACCGGGAGGCAGCGGCAGAGGCCCGATTCCTTCGCGAAATGCTCCCCGACGAGCAGGTATCCCAGTATTCAATTCCTTTACTAGCCCCTGGAAGATCGAGATTGTCGCTTCGGATATCGACACCAAGGTGCTGGCTACCGCCCAACGGGCAATCTATAATTCCGATTCGCTCGAAAGCGTGGCGCCTCCGCTCAAGAAGAAATACTTTCTCCGCGGAAAAGACGACATGTTGGGGCGGATCAAAGTGAAGCCGGATGTCACTCGGCTTGTGCAATTCAAACGCATCAATCTAATGGATGCCCGATGGCCGCTCGATGAACTCTTCGACGTCATTTTCTTTCGCAACGCTCTCATTTACTTCAATCACGATACGCAGGATGTCTTCTTGCGTAAAATGGTGCGCCATCTCAAGCCGCGCGGCTATCTCTTCCTCGGCAATGCCGAACACATCCCATGGCTGCACAGCATCCTGGAACCGTTGAATCGAACCATGTACCGATTGCGGGGCGTGGAACGATGAATATACTCGTTGACGCCGGCCCTCGCCTGGCAGAACATTGCGGCTCTGTTTATAACCTGCGGGTCAGGAACAATCCGGCTGAAGCTGCTGCCCCACAAGCTTCGGCGTCGGGCCGGGCGAGGCCGCTGAGCCGGCATCGTATCACCCTCTATGTTGGTGAAGTTGCAGCAAGCAAGGCCCCGGTTGTCATGAACACTTTGTTGGGCTCTTGCGTTGCCGTCTGCATCTACGACCCAGTGCTGTGCGCGGGCGGCATGAACCATATCCTGTTGCCAACTTGCCAGGCTGGCGACAAAAGTCCGCGATGTGGAATCCATGCCATGGAGTTGCTCATCAATGAAGTCATGAAGCTTGGAGGAGACCGAAGGAGATTCATCGCCAAGGCGTTTGGCGGAGCCAACGTGCTCAAGGGAATCAAGATGCCCCCCGTCGGAGACGGGAATGCAAGGTTCGTGCGCGAATTCCTTGCCATGGAGAGGATTCCTCTTGTCGCCGAGCGGATGGGAGGAAAGCACGCGGTCCATTTATACTTTCGGACAGATTCAGGGAAAGCAACTGTTCATACCGTGGATGGCTCGAGTCTGCCGAAAATCATCAAAGCTGAAGGCTCTTTTTGGGAGCCCCCCGCTACCGCGAAACCATATTACGGTGAGATAACGCTTTTCTAACCTTATTCGCGCATTCCTGTCCGCTGGCAAGAGGCAGTCTCCTTATGGCAACAAGATCGAGGGTGCTAATCGTAGACGACTCCGCGTTGATGCGCCAGTTGCTTACAAAAATCATCAACTCCGATCCGGATCTCGAGGTGATCGGAACGGCCGGCGACCCTTTTATTGCGCGAGAAAAGATCAAGGCGCTGAATCCGGATGTGCTGACCCTCGACATTGAAATGCCGCGCATGGACGGACTGACCTTCCTGGAGAAGCTGATGCGCGGCCATCCAATGCCTGTGGTCATGATTTCCTCGCTGACCGGCAAAGGCGCCGACACAACGCTCCGCGCGCTGAGCTTGGGTGCGATCGACTATGTATCGAAGCCCAAACTGGACGTCTCCAATGGCACCATCGAGCATGCTGAAGAAATTGTCGCCAAGGTAAAGGCCGCTGCGAGAGTCAGGGTGCGCCGCGCCAGCGCATCGACAGCGACGCCCGTCCCGTCGACGGGAAAGACTTACCACTTTTCGGCGACACATAAGATCGTTGCCATCGGCGCATCGACAGGCGGCACCGAGGCTCTTAAAGAGCTACTGTCGCCGCTGCCCGCCGATTTTCCCGGAATCGTGATTGTGCAACACATGCCGGAGGCTTTTACTCGCCAGTTTGCCGATCGTCTCGACTCACTCTGCAAGATACGAGTAAAGGAGGCACAAGACGGAGACCACATTCTCCCCGGACACGCGCTATTGGCACCTGGTGGACACCAAATGGCCGTTGTTCGCAGAGGCATGGAATACGCCGTTCATGTGTACCGCGGTGAACGGGTGAACCGGCATCTGCCGTCCGTGGATGTATTGTTCTCCTCCTGCGCACGCAGTATGGGCAAGAACGCTCTCGGCGTGTTGCTGACAGGGATGGGCGCTGATGGTGCAAAGGGCATGCTGGAGATGAAGCAGGCCGGCGCCTTCAATATCGCGCAGGATGAGTCGACTTCTGTTGTCTTCGGCATGCCGCGAGAGGCGATCCTGTTGAACGCCGTCGATCGGGTTCTTCCGTTGGGGCATATCCCGGACGCACTGTTGCAAAGACTTGCAGGCAATTAATCTGTTCCTCTGCGCCATCACCCGATGGACCATGCTGCAGCTGATTTACAGCTACACCACTTTAAGCGTGGCTTTTGTCGACACCTGCCCTCAGGCATCACCATAAAGAGATAGATTGGTACTGATAAGCGTGGAACTGGCCGCCCTTGGCCAGACAGAATGTAAAGGAACGCGAGTCGAGCGATGATATTCGCAGCCGGTCGGATGACAGCTACAGCCCGCGGCGACACTGGTGCTCGGTAAGAAGCTCGGCCGATAAGCGTGGGTCTGGGGTTGCGTACAGATATGTGATGACGTCTGTCGGTTTCCGGCGACGATCTCGATTGGGAGTTTGCTCTTTGCCCGCGCCCCGGGCATCCGACCGGCAAGATCGGAGGAGCGAATGGCCAATAAAAACAAAAGGAGATGCGACACGCTTCCGGTCCTGCATCCGGATGCTGCCGGCATAGACGTAGGCGCCAGCGAGTTGTACGTCGCTGTGAGCGCTGATCGAGATCTTCGGCGCGGGTTAGGCATCTCGGATAGCCTCATAGGCCTTTCGGTCGGGCTCGAAGCCTCGGAAGACATTCTTGCGGACCTTGCGGAGGCATTCGCGGTTATGGGCTGAACTCTTGAAGATTGCGGGGTCTCTCACAAAATTCGACCTATGATCAAATCCGACAGTCCGACTCGACTTCATGGGGCCGCGGCAACTATCCTGTCAGGTTGCGCGATTTTTTCATGCGCTGAAGATCAAAGGACTCTGAAACCATGAGCACGAAGACAATCGCCGTACACCTGCCCGACGGGGCCATTCGCGAAGTGCCCGCCGGCACAACACCTCTTGAGATCGCCAACTCGATTTCGCCGCGGCTTGCCGCAGCCTCTGTTGCGGCGCGGCTAATCCCGCTCTCCGGCTCAACTGTGGGAAGCTCCGCTTCAGAGGGCGAGTCAGCTGAGGCCGCGATGTATGCAGCCGAAGACTCTGCCGCCCCGCGACTGGTGGATCTGGCGGCACCGCTCACCGTGGATACGCGGCTCGAACTGGTGAAGGAAAATGACCCCGAGGCGCTGAAGGTGGTGCGCCATTCGGCCGCTCACGTGCTGGCAACGGCGGTCCTTGAGCTCTTTCCCGAAACGAAGCTGGGCCACGGCCCGGCTACTGATTCCGGATTCTTTTACGATTTTTATCGTGAAATGCCTTTCAACCCAGAGGATCTGGCGCTGATCGAAGCGAAGATGGCCGAGGTCATTGCGCGCGACGAGAAGTTTGTCCGCGAGTTTGAGCCGCGCGAGCAGGCTTTGGCAGAGTTCGAGCGCGACGGCGACTTCATGAAGACGCACTTCGTGACCAAATTCACCGTTCCCGGCGATGAGGTGAGCTTCTATCGCAACGGCAATTTTGTGGATTTTTGCCGCGGGCCTCACGTGCCCTCGACGGGGCGGGTCAAGGCCATCAAGCTGACTAACCTGGCAGGCGCCTACTGGCTGGGCGACGAAAAGAATCCGCAGTTGCAGCGCATCTACGGCACCGCGTTCTTCTCGCAGAAAGAGCTGGACGCTCACTTCACGCGCCTGGAAGAAGCGGCCAAGCGCGATCATCGCCTGCTGGGCAAGCAACTGGACCTCTTCAGCATTCAGGAATTGGCTGGCGCGGGGCTGATCTTCTGGCACCCCAAGGGAGCCATCATCCGCAAGGTGATGGAGGACTGGATGCGCGAGGAGTGTCTGCGCCGCGGCTATCAAATGGTCTATACGCCTCACGTGGCCAAGGTGGATTTGTGGAAGACCTCAGGACACGAAGGCTTCTTCTCGCAGAACATGTTTACCCCGATGGAACTGGACGACGCGCTCTATCGCATGAAGCCGATGAACTGTCCATTCCATATTTTGATCTACAAAAACTCCCCCAAGAGTTATCGAGACTTACCGGCGCGCTATGCCGAGTTAGGCAATGTCTACCGCTATGAGCGGTCGGGAACGATGCACGGCCTGCTGCGCGTGCGCGGTTTTACGCAGGACGACGCGCACATCTTCTGCACGCCTGGCCAGATCGAGGACGAGGTCGTCGCCTGCATCGACTTTGCCGAGGCCGTGCTTCACACCTTCGGATTCAAGGAATTCAAGGTCGAGTTATCGACCTGGGACCCCAACGACCGCGGCCACTATGCCGGCTCGGACGATAACTGGAACCTGGCCGTCGGCAGTTTGCAGCGCGCGCTCGACCGCAAGGGAATTGCTTACAAGACGATTCCCGGCGAAGCTGCCTTCTATGGCCCCAAGATCGACGTGAAGTTAGTGGACGTACTGGGCCGCCTTTGGCAGTTATCTACAGTGCAATTCGACTTCAACCTGCCAGCGCGCTTCGAGCTTGAATATGTCGGCGAGGATGGCGAGCGGCATCAGCCAGTGATGGTTCATCGCGCGCTCTTCGGCTCGGTCGAGCGCTTCTTCGGCGTTCTCATCGAGCACTACGCGGGGGCCTTCCCGCTGTGGCTGGCGCCCGTGCAGGTAGGGCTGGTGCCAATCAGCGAACGGCACCACGAGTATGCGAAAAAGGTCGAGGCCGAATTGAAGGCCGGGGGCCTGCGGGTCGAAGTGGACGACCGCAATGAAAAGATGAACGGCAAGATTCGCGACTTCGCCAACCTGAAGACGCCGTATATTCTCGTCTTCGGCGACAAGGAGCAGGAGGCCGGCGCAGTCAGCGTGCGCACCCGTGCCAAGGGCGACCAAGGGTCAATGCCGCTGGTTGAGTTCGTCGCGAAGGCCAAGGCGTTGGTAGCGAGTCAGTCGACGGAACTTTAACGCGAATGATGGACTTTCGTTTGAAGAAGCTGAAACCGGGCCATGGCGGCTTGAATATGGGCCTGTTCCCTGGAATTTATGGAGGAGTGGAATCCTGGGCCGATTCAATTCACATCGCGGAAGACTCCTTCTGGTTCTTGGAGTTGAGCATCAAGAAACTTTGCAGCCTGTATGCGCGGCCTTACGCTCACTACGGCCTTACCGAAGTCTCTCGCGAGGAGTGGAGCGAGATTCTCAGCGAATGGGACAAACTGAGGACAGACTTGGATGCTGCATCGTTGACCACGGATCTGCCAGTTCTTCGTCTCGTGATGAAAGATGTGAGGAAGGCATTCGTGAGGGATTTCAAAAGAAACTGTGTAGGATTATCAAAACTGATTGGACAGTTAAATGAGTGGATTCGGACCGAGTTGGTTGCGCACGAACATATAACTGTGTTCGGGATATAGCTGATCTTGCGCGGTTGCAGGACTCCGCCTTGTAATTCAAGGCTGGGTCTTTTCGCATCAAGCGTTGATCGCCATGCCTTCCACCGCGCCATAAGCATCGAGCAGTGATTCGGCCAGCGTGGGGTGTGCGTGGATGGTGAACATCATCTCGTCCACCGTACCTTCCAACTCCATCACAGCGACGGCTTCTGCGATCAACTCCGTGGCCTGAACGCCAAGAATGTGGACGCCGAGAATCTCGCCGTACTTCGCGTCGGAGACGATTTTCACAAAGCCATCGTGATTGCCGAGGATGGTCGCCTTCGAGTTGCCCGCAAACGGGAACTTGCCCACCTTGACCTCGTAGCCCTTCTCCTTGGCCTGCGTTTCAGTGAGTCCAACAGAGCCGATCTGCGGCTCGGTGTAGGTGCAGCCGGGGATGCGGTCGCGGCGGATCGGGCGGAATTTGCGGCCGGCGATCTTGGCGACGGCGATCATACCGGCCATTCCGCCGACGTGGGCCAGTTGCGGCAGCCCGGCCACGATGTCGCCGATGGCAAAGACGCCGGGCTCGGCCGTCTCTTGGGCTGAATCGACCTTTATAAGGCCGCGTTCGAGCTCGATCCGAGTCTTCTCCACGCCCAGATTGCCAGTGAGCCCCGCGCGTCCCACGGCAACGAGCACCTTCTCGGCTTCCTTTGCTTGCGACTTTCCATTTGCGTCGGTGAAGGTCACTAGGACGCCAGTCTCGGTTCTCTCGACCTTTTCGACCTTTGCGCCGGTGTTCACGTCGATGCCGCGTTTCTTGAAAAGGCGGGTAATCTCCTTGGAGACCTCTTCGTCTTCGACCGGAACCACACGCGGAAGGAATTCGACAATAGTCACCTCGGTGCCGAAAGTGCGGAAGAGCGATGCGAACTCCATGCCCACCGCGCCGGCTCCGATGACGACGAGCGACTTGGGAACCTCGCTCAAGGCCAGGATTTCGATGTTGGTCAGAATGCGGTCGTCGGCTTTAAGGCCGGGTAGCAACTTGGCCTCGGAGCCGGTAGCCAGAATGACGCTTTTCGCCGTGACTGGGATAATCTCGCCGCTTGCGGCCTTCACCTCGACGGTATGCACGCCGTCTTGAGCCGGGCCGGTCAGGCGGCCGGTGCCCGTGATGACATCGATCTTGTGCTTCTTCATCAGGAAGTCGAGGCCTTTGACGTGCTTGGCGATGATGGCGTCTTTGCGCCGGAGCACGGCGGACCAGTCGAGCGTAGGCGCGCCGACGCCTTGAATGCCGAAGTCGGCGGCGTGCTGCAGGTGGTCCCAGATCTCGGCGTTGAAGAGTAGGGCCTTGGTAGGGATGCAGCCGACATGGAGGCAGGTGCCGCCCAGTTTGGCGGACTGCTCGATCAATGCGACCTTCAGGCCGTACTCCGCGCCGCGAATGGCCGCCGTGTAGCCGGCCGGTCCGCCGCCAATAATTGCAACATCGTAGATTGTCTCAGGCAAGGGAAGCTCCAATCCGGTGCGCCGCACAGACACAGCATTTCATCGTTCAGTGTAATGGATGCGCGCCAATGCGTCGTACTCGGCGTTACCTAGCTCTCTGACCGCGTGATTTCCCACTTTTGGGTTCGAGGATTCCCACCCATTCGCCAGGAAAAAGGCGAATGGATGGGGCACGGTGCTGGCGCAAGAACAAGCGGTCAGAGATCTAGTGCGCCAGACGGAAGTAGCGTTTGGCTTTGACCACGTCTTTGAAGATTTGCGCTTTGAGTGCTTCGGGCGAGGGCCACTCAATTTCGCCGCGGAGACGGAGGAGAAACTCCAGTTCGACTGGCGTCTCTGAGCTCAATTCGATGGGTTCGAAGTTGAGGATGTGCGACTCGACGGCAAAGGAAGCCTCGCCGAATGTCGGCCGGTTGCCGACGTTGGTGGCTGCCTGGAAGGCGCGGTCGCCGAGGGTGATGCGCGTGACATAAACGCCGAAGGCGGGGAGCAGTCCGCTATAGGGCGCGAGATTGACGGTAGGAACGAGCAGGCGTGTGCCGATGCCTCGGCCATGGGACTGTGTGGAGCGAACGGAAAAGGGACGCCCTAGCATCCAGCGTGCGCGGGTCACGTCGCCTGCGGCGATGCGCTCGCGGATGACGGAGCTGGAGACTTCGAGGCCGTGGGCTTTGACTGGAGAATGGACTTGAATACCGAAGCCGAACTCCGCCGCGAAGGCCTGGAGTTCTGCCACACCGGCCTCGGCGTTGTGACCAAAGCGGAAGTTGCCGCCTTCATGGAGAATGCGAAGACTGAGAGCCTCGATGAGGACGGTACGAACGAAGTCGCGGGCGGGGAGGCTGGCCAGCTCTGCATCGAAAGGCAGAACGAGCACGGCGTCGATGCCCGTGAGCGAGAGCAGGCGCAGGCGTTCGTCAAGGGGCGTAAGCAGACGCGGGGCCTGGGTGGGGCGGAGGAACTGCTCGGGGTGCGGCTCGAAGGTGATGGCCACGGCCTGTGCGCCGAGAGCGCGTGCATCGGATGAGACCGCCGAGAGAATCTGCTGATGGCCAAGGTGGACGCCGTCGAAGTTGCCGATGGCCGCGACGGTGGGGCCAAAGCCAGACGGGATCTCGACGAGCGAGCGAAAGATCTGGAGGTCGCGGTGAACGATCGATGCGCTGCTGTTCATCGAGGCGGTTCTCATCAGGTAATAGGCTCCAGATTCACCGGCAGGCTTAGGCCGTCGTAAGCGAGGCGGATATTCTCGGGTAAAGTGCGATTTGTCTGCTCGTGGCCGAGTTCGTGGGCGATGTGGGTGAGCCAGGTCTGGCGGGCGCCGATGCGCGTGGCCCAGGCGATCGCCTGCTCGACGGTAGCGTGGCTGGGGTGGGGCTTATGGCGCAGGGCCGAGACGATGAGAAAGTCGAGGCCTTCCAGGAGAGAGAAGCTCGATTCAGGAATGGCGCTAACGTCGGTGAGATAGGCGGCGCGGCCGAAGCGAAAGCCGGCGATCTCCATCTCGCCATGAACGAGCGGAATACGGATGAATTCGACGCCGTGAAGGGTGGTACGGTCGGCAAGCGGCTCGAGCTGGACGCGCGCGCGGTTTGGGTAGGTGGAGAGCGGTGAGAAAGTATAGTCGAAGATGCGTTCGAGGTCTTTTGTCGACTCAGGGCTGGCATAGAGCGGGATAAGCCCGCCCTCGCGGAAGACGGTGAAGCTGAGGGGGCGCAGATCGTCCATACCCATGATGTGGTCAGCATGGGCGTGGGTGTAAAAGACCGCATCGACGCGAGTTAGGCCGGTGCGCAGGGCCTGTTCTCGGAAGTCGGGACCCGTGTCGATAACGACAATGCTTTCGCGGGGCTGGCCGGGCTGATGCCAGCGCAACAGAACTGAGGGACGCAGGCGGCGGTCGCGCGGATCGCTCGACGTACAGACTGCGCAGTCGCATCCCAGCGTTGGAACTCCCATCGAAGTTCCCGTTCCCAGAAATGTGAGCAGACCGTCCATCTTCCTTATCGTTTGCCCGGCGGAGGGGGCTGCGGCGGCTGCATGGCCTGCATGTTGATCATGTTGGTCAGCTCGAGGAAGGCCATCCGCACCTCAAAAAGAACCGTCTGGAGAGTGGTGTCCTCAGACTGGGTGAGATTGCCGCGGGTCTTCTCTGCCAGCACGCCTAACAAATCAATCGTCGTGCGCGCACCGAGAATGTCGACCCGTGGACGCTGGCCCTCTTGAGCCCCGGCGCCCATCTGGATCATGGCGGAGACGTAGAATTGCTGGACCAGATGTTCGAAGGTAATGGGGGGCTGAGCGCCCATTGCGGGGTTCTGCGCGCGGACCAGATCTTCAATGCGCTGAGCTGAGGCGTCGTAGGCTACCTTCTGTTCGCGGCTCTCCTGAGCTGTGGGCGCGGGGGGCAGCTCCTCCTCAGTTGCGGAGCCAGCGACTGGCGCGGAGGGTGGCGCGGCCTTGGCCTCGGATTTAGGTTCGCTGACAACCAGCCGCGGCCCGCCTCCCGAGTCAACCGGTGGTGGCGCGGGATCCGCCGATGTGGCGGAGGGCTGCTGGTTCTCTTGCTCTTCGTCCGCCTTGATCTTGCGGCGGTCAATTACGGTGAACTTCGGGGTATCGCTCATGGTCTCGGTTTCCTATCGGTTCTGCTGACTGAATCACTCACAAACTTGTTTCAAACTTTGGCGTTCCGGCCAAGATGCGAGCTGTGCCGCCGGCCTGGCTTGTTTTGTAGGCGAAGGATTGGCTGCATAGCTCCGCTTCGCCGCGAATCATTCCGAGAGCGAAGATGCGGCGGCCTTCCAATAGCGGCAGCTCGCCCGCGCTGGTGATCTGGCCGGCAACCGCGCCGCCTTCAAGGGTCAATTCAACGCCGGGGGCTGGGAGGGGGCCAAAAAGCTCGAGCGGCCGCAGATGACGGTGAACGTTGCCCCTGGAGCGGATGCGTTCAACGATCTCCTGGCCCAGATAGCAGCCTTTGCTGAAATGCAGAGCCCGCATCTGCGAGGTCTCCTGCGGCAGATCGCGCTCGGCGATGTCGATGCCGTAGGCGGGAATCGCTTCGGCGATACGAAGAGCTTCGAGAGAGCCTGCACCGGTTGGAGTTGCGCCGAAGTCGATGAGCGCCTGCCACAATTCGGAAATCTGGTCTGCCTGCACCCAGAGCTCATAGTGTGGCGTGAGTTTCCCGTAGGCCCGGAGGAGACGCATTTCGGAGCCGTTCCAGATGGCGCGCGCGCTGGTGAGCGGTTCGTGGAGCTCAGGAAGATCAAGCTGTGCGAGAATGCCGGCCGCCCGGGGGCCGGTAAGCCCGAGCGCCGTTTCGCCGGTCAAGTCTCCGTTCCGGTCCATGCTCAACGGAACCAACTCCACATCGTCCATGATGATGAAGCGGTCGAGATGGCCGAGCAGCCGGTCAGCCTGATCGGCGGCAATCACCAGGGTAAGGGCGTCGCCCTCGCGCCAGACGTGAAGGTCGCCCTGGATGCGGCCCTGTGCGTTAAGGACCAGGTTCCATGCGCCGGCGCTCGTACCCAGATCATTCACCATATTGGTGACCATGCCGCTGAGCCAGCGAAAACGGTCCTCTCCGCGCACCGCGATTCGGCGGAGCCAGCCCAGATCGTGGACCGCAACTCCGGAGAGTAGCGCCTCTATTTCCCTCTCCGGCGCGTCCAACTCTCTAGGGGTCAGCGCTCCGCGATAGGCAGCGAGTTCAGAGCCCGCGGAAGTTGCAGCCAGCAGCGATGCAAACGGAGTGGGCCGAAGGGCCGATGTAGGCGTTTCGTTCGCGGGTCGGCCATCCGACTTGGCTTGTGAGATGGTGTTTTCCGTCATAGGGGATCTTTTTCGCGGATTGGGCGCGGATTTCCAGCGTACTCCAGCCCACCATCCTGCATCCTGATTATAGCCTTGGAGGAGGAAGCGGCTGCCTGAGGCGAGCAGAGCGCGGCATAAGGAGGGTAATGAGCGAGCGGCACGGAGGAGCAAGAAGCGAATGGCGCGGATGGTTTCTGGCAGGGGCGTTATGCCTAGGTGTGATGGCGTCTGCGCAGCAAGCGGCGCCCCCAGCCGCAACCGCTCCGCGGGCCGGCGAAGAGAACAAGGCGCCACAAGGTGGCAACCAGAAGGCCGACAAGCACGTCACTCCCGAGCAGGCGAAGCAACTTTTTGCCCTGGTAGATCAGCTGATCAAGTTCTCATCGGAGGAAACCGGGCTGCCTATCAAGAGCGAGGTCAAGCGCAAGATCACCGATCGCGTCACGGTCGAAAGCTATCTGAGAGATAAGTTTGCCGAGGACGAAAGCGCCAAGCGTATGCAGCGCGGCGAGATCGTATTGAAGAAGTTCGGACTGCTGGACCGCGAATTCGCGCTTTCGCCCTTCCTGCTGCAACTGCTCAAGGAACAGATCGAGGCCTACTACGACTTCAAGACGAAGACGGTTTATATGCTGGACTGGGTGGACATCGAGGAACAGAAGCCGGTATTGGCTCACGAACTCACCCACGCACTACAGGATCAACACTCCGACCTGGAAAAGTGGAATGACCAGACTCCAGAGGACGTCTCGCTCAACTACTCCAACGATACAGACCACCTGGCCAGGGACGAGATGGACACCGCGCGCGAGGCCGTCGTTGAAGGCCAGGCCACGGCCGTGATGATGGATTACGTTCTCAAGCCGATGGGCAAGAGCCTGGTGAAGGATCCGGAACTGATGGACGTGTTGAAGCAGAAGATGTCGAGTTCAGAGGATTCACCTGTTCTGGCGCGCGCGCCGCTGCTGCTCTCTGAATCGCTTCTCTTCCCTTATCGCGAGGGACTCAGCTTTGAGCAGGATGTGTGGATGGACCAGGGCCAGGCGGCGGCATTCACCGGGACCTTGGACCGGCCGCCTACCTCGAGCTGGGAAATCATCAATCCGCTCGAATACGAGAAGAGGCACGTGCCGTCGATACCTCTGCTGCCCAATATTCATCCGCTGGTGGATGGTCTCTACAAGCCGTATGACATCGGCCAGATAGGTCAGCTCGATATGCACATTCTCGCCGGGATCCTGGGCGGCGACGAGGCTGCCTCCCGCCTGACTCCGGCATGGGACGGCGGCCTTTATTGGGCTGGCCAGCGGCTCAGTGCGAAGACACCGGAGGAACGTGCCAGCACAAAATCCATTGCTCTTTTTTATCTGTCGGTATGGAAAAATGCCGCTTCGGCACAGGCCTTTGCACAGCTTTATGTCGATAATCTGGGTCGCAAATACTCCGGCGTCAAGCTCGAATCGGACTTCCAAAGCGGTGACAAGACCAGCCTCTCTCAAGGGATCAAAGTATTTCCGCCTCCTGCCCAATCGTCCTTGGAATCGGCGGGGTCGGATGGATCCGCACCTCCTGGGGAGCAGGTCTACTCCACGAACGAAGGCCCGGTCGTGATCACCACTCGCGACAAGATGGTCTTTGTCAGCGAGAGCTTTCCGCTGGATGTGGCTCGCAAGCTGACAGCGCAGATCCTCGATGCACAAGGGACAGGCGAGATTCATCTTGCCCAGGCGGCGCAGCCGGGCGCTTCGGTATTAAGGCCTCCGACGCTGGAGCCGCTGTCCGGTAGCCTGGTCCGATTCTTTTCCGATTGCGGCGTAATGAAGGCCGCGGTGAACGCCGCAATGCAGGCAGGGAAGTAGAGCTAGCGATGCCCCCAAACAGAGGGTCGTTTAAGTTTTCAAAAGGGCACGACTTCACAGGCTGCGGGAAAACTCCGTAGTCGGGGCATCTTTAAACGGGTACGATTTCAGTCGTGCCGTAAGTGCCGCAGAATCAACGCCTGCTTCAGCCGCCTGGGGAGGTTTTTCGTGGAATTTCCCATGATCGAAGCTTTTTCCGCAGCCTGTAGGGTCGTGCCCTGACACTTCAAACCTCCCCCAATGACGAATTTTGCAAGATGCTCGCGAGTCAGGTGAGATTAAGCGGCGTCTTTGCGGACGACGTATTCATCGAGGAGTACGGAAACCAGCACAGCGGTGGGGACTGAGACCATGGCCCCGAGTACCCCTTCAAGAGCGGAGCCAATGATCAAGGCCACAAGGATGGCCAGGCCCGGCAGGCCTACGCTGTTCTTCATAATGCGCGGTGTGAGGTAGGAGTTTTCAACCTGTAGATAGATCAAGTAGAAAATTGCAATCCCGAGAACCCGGCCCCATGAGTCAATCGCTGCCACCAACAGCGCCAGCGCGATACAGATGGCCGCTCCCAGCACGGGAATGATGTTGAGCAACCCGGTGAGCACTCCAAGCGCATAAGCATAGCGAACGTGCAGGGAGAGATAAACGATCGTGCTGGCGATTCCCAGGATGAGCATGAGGCTGCCTTGGCCCAGCAGCCACTTGCCCATGCGGACCTCCGCGCGCTGGAGAGTCGCGTCGAGGCGTTCGCGTTGCTTAAGCGGGAAGAAGGAGAGAAACCAGCGATAGGCGTGATCGCCTTCAAGGATGAAATAGATCGTGAGAATAAAACCCATCACGATATTGAATAACTTTCCCGCCCAGTCGCTGATCGAGAAGAGGAGATACGTGGCGGCCTGGCTGACAAAACCCTGAATCCTGGAACTGAGATCCGCCGTGTCGAGATGTTGAGCCAGAGGAACGCTCTTGAGTTTCTCCAATAGCGCGGGCAATTTTGATGGCATCTCCTGAGCGAAACCCTGCAGGTCGCTGATGACCGGCGGCAGAGCGAGGAAGCCAAAGACGGCAACGGCAACGGCAACAACGAGCAGCAGGACGAAGATGGCTGAACCCTTGAAGGGCTGCCAGCGGCGAATGCGGATCGCTGAGGTAAACCGCACCATCGGGTTGAGCACGACGGCAAACAGAGCGCTGACATAGAGCATTACCAGCACGTCGCGGATTAGCCAGGCCAGGTAGCAGGCCAGGCCGAGGGCGAAGGCGAAGACAATGTCGCGACGAAGATTTCGGGGGCCGTCCGAGGGCTCAGTCATGCATGAAACTCCAGCAAGCCGGAGAGAACCTCGCCGGCTGTGCATTGGTTGATCTCGGGCTCAATCAGACTAACGTCATTTCCTGCCGACATCAATGACCGGCGAAGCTCCGCCGCCAATAAAGAATGTGCAAGTGGTTCCATGCGCGCAAACATCCCTCTGCATTTTGATCCTTTCGAGTTGCAGAAACTGATCTGGAGACAGTTGCATGGCCTCACGATAGGCGTTGTCTGCGGCTGCTCGACTTTGTTCTGCCGCCTTGCGCTGATCCTCGGCTAGCTTAGTCTGCTGTTCCGTAATCGCGCGCTGTTCTTGCGCGGCAGTTTCAATACGCTGGTTCTTTATGGCGTCTGGCGGGTTGACGCGGCCTACGTTGATTGCCGAGAAAAGGATCGGCACGCCCGTTTGCTGCACGATTTGAATGGCCGCGGTCGAGATTTCCTTTCCAACGTCGTCTGCTGCCGTCTGTGAAATCGCCATCTCTTGCATATCGCGCTTCTTCACTGAGTCGCGCACTGCTGTGCGAAGAGGCTGGTCGATATTGCGGCCCCAGAAGCCCCAGTTGCCGTCCTTGTCCTTGTCGGCGCCAAAGTGGCTTACCAGCTTCACGGAGTCAATAATGGTAAACGTTGCCACAACGTGAAAGTTCACGGGAACGCCGCTCTTGGTCATCAGGTCGTCAAACTCCATGTCGACCCTTTGCGGCAGCATGTTGACGTCGATCGCATCACTTGTAATAGCTCCATACTCGCGTCCTGGCTTTACCGGAGTCTGGTCCACGCCTCCATGTCCGAACAGGATCGGCTTTTCGACCCACACGGCTTCGTGGCCAGCGTCTGGTGACGCCACGGTGCATCCCGCCAATCCATAAGTGGCAATTGCGATCACTACCGCGACGGAAAGGTCTTTCAGGACTTTCATGTCTTTCCCCGGTGCAGCCCTATCCTCCGCTGCCGGTTGTGTGCTCAAGGACGGGAGTCAACGGCGTGTTTCTCCTACTGATCTCCGCCCAGGATCGAGCCGACGATGCCGCCGAGCAGCGCACCGCCGCCTGCGGCTCCTGCCTGCCGGCTTTCGCCTCGAGGCAGATATTCGCCGATCTGGTGCGCCAGTCGCGAGATGGGTAGCGTTTGCAGCCAGACCCGCCCTGGGCCTTGCAGCATGGCGAGAAAGATCCCGTCTCCGCCGAAAAGCGCGTTTTTGATTCCCGGGACGGTGGTGATATTGAAGCCCACCGATGCCTGGAAGGCGCCGACATGGCCAGGATGCACCCGCAGAACCTCGCCCGGCGCCAAGTCCTTGACGATCAGTTCGCCCGAGAGTTCGAGCCATGCGGTGCCCTGGCCGCCGACCTTTTGCAGCAGAAAACCATTGCCGCCAAAGATGCCCGCACCCAACGACTGCTGGAAGCCGACCCCGATGGTGACCTGCGTCGTGGCGCAAAGGAAGCCGTGCCGGTGGACCATGAATTCGTTGCCGGGTCCTACCTCGACGGGCACAATATGGCCTGGGACCTTAGTGGCAAAGGAGACCACGCCGGTGGCCCCATAGGCTCGGTACTCGGTCATGAAGAGGCTGCCGCCGCCTGCGACACGCTTGAGTACGCCGAAGAAGCCGCCGCCCCCGCCCATCTGGGTGTGGGTGGTCATCTGGATGGACGCGGTCATCCATGAGAGTTCGCCGCTCTCTGAAAAGACGCTCTCGTTGGGTTCAAGCTGCACATCGAGCACGGGCATGGTGGTGCCTTGAATCTGGGTACGCATTGGCGTGATCTTCCTTTCGTGGTCAGTGTACCTGCCCGGACCGGTAGCGAGTCGAGTTAGAATCGATTTCTCCATGAAGAATCGACGAATCCTGCTCGCGACTCTGGCAGTTCTTGGCGCTGTCGCCATTGTTGTCGCCGTTCATCATCCGACTCGACAGCCTCAGGTCGACCGTCCGCGACTTGCTCACGGCGTCGCAATGCAGGATGTAATGTTCTTTTCAGCGGCTCTCAACCGTCAAGTGCCTTACCGGGTGTTTTTGCCCGAAAGGCTCATCGTCGGCCAGAAGCTTCCTGTGGTTTATTTGCTCCATGGCGGCGGGGGCAGCTTCAGGGACTGGTCGAATGACACGGATGTCGCCGGCTACGCAGCAGCAAGGGACGGTTCGGGGGGAATGATCCTGGTGATGCCAGACGGGGACACCTCCTGTTTTGTGAATTCAGCCGAGAAGCCGGAGGACAGGTACGAGGATTATCTCCTCCATGATCTCATCGCCGATGTTGAAGCCAGGTTTCCGGCGGCCAGAGGTCGTGAGAACCGCGCTTTCGTTGGGGTATCGATGGGTGGATTCGCTGCCGTCAAGTTGGCGCTGAGCCGCCCGGAACTCTTTGCCTTTGCCGGCGCAATCAGTCCGGCAGTCGATGTGACCGAACGGCGGTTCGGGTTGTTCCGGGTGGCTCAATGGTGGAAACTCCGGTCGGTTTTTGGCCCGTGGAACAGCCAGGCACGCCGAGACGACGACCCCTTTTTACTCGTGCAGTCGGCCAGTCCCGCGGCAACACCATACATCTACCTGACCGCCGGCGAACAGGAGATCCTGCTCGAACCCAACCGGAGATTTGCGGCACTGCTCGGGCAGGGGGGCTTCTCCTACGAGTTTCACACCATGCCCGGCGGCCATGACCCTGACCAGTGGCGGTCCCAACTTCCGGGTTGCTTCGAGAGCCTGCTCAAGCATCTCAAGCTTGTTCACTGACCGGAGTCCTCCATCAATGCCTCATTCTCGAATTCCTTTAAATCTCTCACACCGGTTACGTTACGGTCGTGCAGTTTTTCATAGCAGCCGTCAATTCGTCCGGAAATTGGCCGATAAGGAAGAATCCTAACCAGAAAGGGCCGGAATCCGGTTCGAGAGAATTCACCGATGACTCCCCTAATCGATTGGCGAAACGTCGATCTGCCCTCGGAAAGGTGGACTGGGAGGCCAGCTCCACCTGCCGATTGCGGCCGATTGCGGCCTTGGCTTTCGATTCTTCTCTTCGTCGCCGGCATTTTCTTCGTTCGGCCAGCCCTTGCCAGCGACCTGATCGCATCTCCCACCATACTGATGGAGCAGCGCCGCGATCTGCTACTGACGTCTTTTGTTACCGCAATGCTTTTTTTGCTGCTCTGGGCGATTCTCAACTATGTTCTGGACCACTTGCCCGAGGTGGGCCTCTTCGCCATTCACCTGGCCACTTACACTCTCTTCGGCATAGCCGCCGCAGGCTATCTGGCTCCTATTTGTCCCGTTCGCTTTCCACATCTGGCGGATTCGGCATACGCCATTCTCTACTTCGCCATCAACTTCACTACCGTGCTTTTCTGCCGGGAGTTGTTCAAGCTCTATGATCCGCACCCGTTGTCCATGCGCGGGCTCAACCTGCTGATGGGTGCGTTTCCCTTTCTGTTAGTGGCTTTTGCCCTTGGATTCGCCGGCTTTGCTGTCAGCTTCAACGCTGTACTGATCCAACTCACGTGGCTGGCGCTGGCAGCCACGGCTGTAGCCTTCCGCGAGGACGACTTTCCGCGCCGGTGGATTATCCGGTCATTCTTCGTCATCGTCTGCCTCAGCAACGCGGCCTTCTGGGTGGCCGCCCGAACGGGAAGAATCGCTTCGACGACCAACCTGAGAGACACGCAGATCCTGATCGTCAACGGCCTTGCCGTCTCCGGTTTCTTTATCGTGATCCTTAAAGCGCGGGCCCTTCACGCCCAGCGAATGGCACAGCAGTCCTACCTGGACTTGCTGCGGGTGCAGAAGAAGTTTGACATCGAGCGGGAACTCAAGAGGCAAGCGGAGCTTCAGGCACAAACAGATTACCTGACTGGTGTTCTGAATCGCCGTCGCTTTGTCGAAACGGCGGAGAATGAACTCGCACGCGCGATGCGATATCAAAGACCTCTCTCGCTGCTGATGTTCGACCTCGACCACTTCAAAATGATCAATGACACCTGGGGTCACGCGATCGGCGACGTTGTGTTGCAGGAGTTCTCGCGTCTCATCCGCGATGCTCTGCGTGGCGCGGACATCTTCGGCCGCACCGGTGGGGAGGAATTCGCCGCAATCCTCGTCGAAACGGAGGGGGGCGCTGCCGCAAGCGTTGCACAAAGACTCTGCGCAACTGTGGCGGATGCCGTGATCTCTCCTCCGGGGGCAGGCCGCATTCCGGTTACAGTCTCGATTGGACTGACCCAGTTGAAGGGGCGAGGCATCTCCTTCGACGAGTTGCTGAATGAGGCGGACCAGGCGATGTACAAAGCCAAAGAGGCCGGGCGTAACAGAGTTTCAGTCAGCGCATAAGGCTCGCCATCTTTAAAACATTCTGGCTTATCGTGCTATTTCGTCTGCCGGTTGGTGGCCAGAGGCAGGATCGAACTGCCGGCCTGCGGGTGAGGCGTTTTTCTACGGGTTTCCGCAGCCTCTAGTGAACCCCACTGCGTTCAAGGAGAGTCCGGGGATGGCTTGGGGGCCAGAGTGCCGTGAGATCCCATCTGGAAAACCTCCGAAGATCGCATCCCGCGTTTACGCGGAGTAGACCAATCTGAAATGGAAAGAGAATCCCATGCCTGAATCGTGTCTTTTTGAGAATTGCAGCTCCAGGCTGTACGGCGCCAGGATGACCGCCGGTTTCCTCTCCGCGCTCATCATGCCGCTGGCCGTCGCTGCTCAGACAACCTACCACGACCCGCAGGGCCGATTCGACCTCCAGGTTCCCGCCGGCTGGCAGATCGGAACCGACAAGGAGGTCGATCAAGTCATCGTGCATAAGGGAGCCGTCCAGGCCATCGTCGCAGTTTTGCAGCAGGACAAGAGCGACCCGGTGACAGCAACGGAGTTCGTCGATGTCACGGCAAAGGAATTCCAGGGCCAATGCCCGACATCCCGTGAACGCCAGAGCGGTAAGCTTATGCTGGCTGGTACACCGGGGGTCTACTCGCTCTTTACTTGCAGTGACCCAAAGTCTCCCGCAGTCGCCGAAACATCCTCAGCGCTCACCAGGAACGCGGTTTTGATTGGGTTCACCATGATTCCGCCGCTGGACGAATACTATGAGAGTCTGCCGGTGCTGGATGGTATCCGCAATAGCCTGCGCGTGACGGGAAGCGAGACCTCGGCAATCGCATCGAAGGAAAGCGAATCTCTGGCAATGACGGAGCTGAAGAAGGCTTGCACCGTTGGCGCCTTTACGCAGGAAGACTGTGCAAGGCGGATCGGCATCCTTCTGGGCAAAGAAGCGCATCCGGGCGCTGCCAGTTTAGAGCGGGCGACGGTCCCGGTGTATCGCGACCCGACCGGCCGCTTTTCTGTCCAGATCCCTCAAGGCTGGAGCGCAATATCGGAAGGCGACAACGGAATCCTTGGCGTGCAACTTCGCTCGGGTTCGGACTGGATCAATATTATGCCGGCGCAACCTGCCGCGAGTGCTAGCGAAGTAGTGCTCCGCTATGAGCAGAAGGTAGCCGCGCAATCCAAATCTGACCGGGAGATTCCTTTCGGGACACTGGGCCTCATCCAGCTTTTTGGCAATGGCCTTGATGTGACCTACGACCACTTTAGCGCTCACTCGCCACAAGGTGACGCCATCGAAAGTTACATTGGCGGCGTCGGCGGCATTTCAGGCACAGACCACGTTTACCTGCTCTTGACCACATCCTTCGGCGCACACAAAAAGGACGAAGCCGGAGCACTGTTTCTCTCCGTTGCCCAGAGTATTCGCCTGGCTGCTCATGAATGAACGCGGCGATGAGCAATGGAAGGCATCAGCACTGACTCTAATGATGGAAAGCTGGTGGCGGGAGGCAGGATCGAACTGCCGACCTACGGGTTATGAATCCGTCGCTCTAACCATCTGAGCTACCCCGCCGTAAAACCAAGCGCTCAGGCCACGGAGGCCCGGCCAGGGGGTGGGCGAAGAGGCTGTTCGCGCGCAACTCCCTTCCTTCGATGATACGAGGGGCTGGATTGCAGGTCAAACCCGACTGAGACTGAGACACTGAAAACTCATATGCCAGCCCCTTGATCGAGCAGCAGCGCCCTCGCTCCATCATCGTCGAAGAGACGAATGGATTGCGGCCAGATGAAGATGCTGTCGCCCGGCGCTAGCGCCATCTCCTCAAACTGCTTTCTTCCCAACTCCGCAGTTACCGGTCGGCCGTTCCCGGCAATGCTCAATTCCAGTCGCACCTGAGGACCCGCCGAGTGAATGCGTACAACGCTGGCCACGACAGCTTTCTCATCCGGCGGAAGATCTCGCGATACCTCAAGTTCGTGCGGACGTACAAAGCCAACTGCCGATTCAATCGGCTCCTTCCTGCCGTCTCCGCGCGCTTCCGGCGAAAGGTCAGCCAACAGACGCCCGTGAAAAAGATTCACGTTGCCCAGGAAGTTATAGACAAACGGCGAGGCCGGATTGTCGTAGATGCTTTGGGGAGTTCCTATCTGCTCCAGTCCGCCTTGATTCAGTATGGCTACACGGTCGGCAACCTCCAGCGCCTCGTCCTGATCATGCGTGACCAGCACTGTAGTCACGTGCAATTCATCGTGGATGCGGCGCAGCCAGTCACGCAACTCCTTGCGCACCTTCGCATCCAATGCGCTGAAGGGCTCATCCAGCAGGAGCACCTTGGGCTTGACGGCCAAAGCACGCGCCAATGCCACGCGCTGACGTTGTCCCCCAGAGAGCTGCTCGGGATACATTTCGGCAAAAGAATCCAATTGCACGAGATGGATCAACTCCCGCACGCGCTCGCGAATATCGCCCCGAGACGGCCTCAGTTTCCTGGACTGGACGCGCAGTCCGAATGCAACGTTCTCCGAGATCGTCATGTGACGAAAGAGCGCGTAATGCTGGAAGACGAATCCGATTCCGCGCTTGGACGCGCTGTGCCCGGTTGACTCTTCACCGTGAAGCCGAATCAAACCCTCATCGGGCGATTCGAGGCCTGCAATGATGCGCAACAGCGTAGTCTTGCCCGATCCAGAGGGTCCGAGAAGCGCCACTAGTTCGCCGCTTTCAATGGTCAGGCTCACATCCGAAAGCGCGGCAAAAGAACCGTACTGTTTGCTGATTCGCTGGACCTGAATGCTCACGATTGGGCTTCCTTCTCTTCCGTGTGCCGATGAACTCCGGATGTCACTTCAATAGTCTTTTTAAGCACCAGCGTGACGATGGCGGCTAAGGTCAACAGCGACGCGGCGGCAAAGGCTGCGGTGAAATTGTATTCGTTATAGAGCATCTCCACTTCGAGCGGCAGTGTGGTGGTTTGACCGCGAATGTGTCCGGAGACGACTGAAACAGCGCCAAACTCGCCGATCGAGCGAGAGGCTGCAAGTATCGTTCCATAGAGCAGCGCCCACTTGATGTTTGGCAGAGTGATGCGCCAGAGAACGCTCCATCCATTTGCGCCTAGCACAACGGCCGCAACCTCTTCATCGCTGCCCTGCGCCTGCATAAAGGGAATCAATTCACGTGCCACGAAGGGGAAGGTCACAAAGACCGTTGCCAGCACGATTCCCGGCACTGCAAAAATCACATGCAGGTTATGCTCGCTCAACCAGGGGCCAAACCATCCATGCAATCCAAAGACCTCGACGTACATCAGGCCAGCAACCACTGGAGATACGGCCAGCGGAATATCGATCAGCGTAATCAGCAGGCTCTTTCCATGAAACTCAAAGCGGGTAATGGCCCAACTGGCGGCAATACCAAAAAGCATATTGAGCGGGACCGAGATGCATGCAACCAGTCCAGTAAGGCGCAGAGCGGAGAGCACATCTTCCTGATGAATTGAATCGGCATACATCTTCCATCCTTGCGAGAAGGCCTGCGTAAAGACGGCCACAACCGGCAGCACCAGAAACACTGCAAGAAACAGGAGCGCCGCAACGATCAACACTATGCGGCCAGTTCTTTGCTGCATCGACGGTTGCAGCAGCGCCGAAGACGAGTTTGCGCCGCGACCGCTCATACTCGCTTCCCCTCTCTCCGCTGCACCCACCACTGAATCAGATTCACCGCCAGCATGATCGTGAACGACAAAGCCAGCATCGCCCCGGCAATCGCTGCTGCTCCCGTGTAATCGAATTCCTCCAGCTTGGTCACAATCAGCAGTGCGGTAATCTCAGTCTTCATCGGCATATTGCCCGCGATGAAGATCACCGAACCGTACTCGCCGGCGGCCCGCGCAAAGGCCAGCGCCGTGCCTGTTAACAAAGCAGGGAAGGCTACCGGAGCAATGACGCGCGTGAAACGCTGCCAAACACTTGCGCCCAGGCTCGCCGCGGCCTCCTCCATCGCCGGGTCCAAATCTTCCAGCACCGGTTGCACACTGCGCACAACAAATGGAAAGCCCACGAAAGACATTGCCATGACGATGCCGAGCGGGGTAAAGGCTACATGTATTCCATGCGGCTCAAGATAGCGTCCTATCCATCCGTTTTCGGCGTAGAGTGCGGTAAGCGAGATGCCGGCCACTGCTGTCGGCAGTGCAAAAGGAAGATCCACAAGGGCGTCCACGATGCGTTTGCCGGGAAATCTGTAGCGCGCCAGAACCCACGCCAGCAGCATTCCGAAGAGCGCCGAGAGCAGCGCGGCCGTGGCCGCTGAACCCAGTGTCACACGGTAAGAAGCCATCACGCGTGGAGCCGTAACCGTGTGCAGAAATGCATTAAATCCCAAACGCGCGCCGTGCAGAAGAATCGCCGTGAGAGGAATCAGGACGATGACCGTCAGATAGGTCAGCGTGAAACCCATGCTCAGGCGAAATCCGGGAAGCGGCGAGTTCCGCGTGACCAGGCTCCATGTTTTTCGTGCCTTTGTTTCTGGCATCATTACCATTTACTTTCCGTAAATCTGATCGAAGGTTCCGCCATCGCTGAAGTGCTTGGCCTGCGCCTGCTGCCATCCCCCGCATCCCTCGACTACTGTGAAAGTGTTGACCTTTGGAAAGACACTGGCGTACTTGTCCGCGACCGACTTGAGCCGCGGACGATAGTAGTACTTTGCCGCCAAATCTTGCGCTTCCGGCGAATACAGATACTCAAGATAAGCCCGCGCAACCTTCTCCGTTCCATGCTTGCGAGCGACTTTATCGACTACCGCGACCGGAGGCTCGGCAAGAATCGTGGCGGAAGGAACCACAATCTCAAACTTGTCCGCGCCAAACTCCTTGAGCGCCAGCAGCGCCTCGTTCTCCCAGGCGATCAGCACATCTCCAACGCCGCGCTGCACAAACGTCGTGGTCGCACCGCGAGCGCCTGAGTCGAGCACCGGCACATTTGCGAAGAGCTTCTTCATATAATCGCGCGCGCCTGCTTCGTTGTTGCCGGACTTGCGCAGCGCATATCCCCAGGCCGCCAGATAGTTCCAGCGAGCGCCTCCAGAGGTCTTGGGATTTGGCGTAATGACCTTGACGCCGGGACGAATCAGATCGTCCCAGTCGTGAATACCGAGAGGGTTCCCTTTGCGTACAAGCAAGACAATCGTCGATGTGTAGGGTGTGCTGTTGTTGGGAAACTTCGACTGCCAGTCCTTGTCAAGCAAGCCGCCATTCTGTGCAATCGCATCGATGTCATAAGCGAGGGCAAGTGTCACCACATCCGCCTCCAGGCCGTCGATCACCGCGCGCGCCTGCTTGCCGCTCCCACCGTGTGACTGGTTGATCACCACATCCTGCCCGGTTGTGACCTTCCAGTGCTGCGCAAACAGGCGGTTGTACTCCTCATAAAACTCGCGTGTGGGGTCATACGAGACGTTGAGCAAGTGAGTCTGCGCATCGGCGAATCCAACTGAAGCGCCCAAAAAAAGGATGATGGCGACGATCGTGTTGATGCTGCGATTCAGGCTTCTCATGTTGCTCTCTCCGTATGGATTCCATCTATGTTGAACTTTGGAGCGCCGGGCGGGAATCGAACCCGCGCATACAGGTTTTGCAGACCTGCGCGTTAACCACTTCGCCACCGGCGCTTTTTTTAGAACAGTTGGTATTGACCGGCAAAAACTGAAGACCGGTAACCGATGTGCAGAGGCACAAATAGCTACCACCAACGCGTTTCCAATGCAGAGTGAATTCTCAGTCGCGAAGAGAGACTGTTGCTAGCGGCAACAGGGACAACAAGCGAAATGCCGAGCGGCATAGAGCGACTGATTCATGGATTTGAGTCTACAACATTTTGCGCAAATGTCAAAGACTTCCGTCGGCGCACGCGCAAATCTCGTGGGTGACCTTCAGTGACGGGTTCTTCCAATGCCGCGTGTAGTTTTCCAGGGTGGAAAAACTGTAGGGCAACATACGATCGATATAGAGTGCGCCGCGCAAATGGTCAACCTCGTGCTGAAGTGTGCGGGCATGCCATCCGGAGGCATCGATGATCCTAGGTTCTCTTCGATGATCGAGACATCTGATTCGCACATGCTCGGCTCTGGGAACGAGCGCAATAAAACCGGGCAAGCTCAGACAACCTTCAAGAAAGTCCTCGAAGATTCGGTGACCGGCTCAACCACGGGGTTCACAATCACATGAAATGGGACTTCGCTTCGTCCTCGCTCTTTCAGTTCCCACTCGGTGAGAGCCTTATGGTAATCGGCCTTATCTTCAATCACGGCAAGTTGCAACGACTCCCCAACTGGCGGTGCAGCAAGACCCACGCCCGGCGCATCGCGAAGAGTCTCACGCATGTGCTCAATGAGGTTCTGAATAGAAGGGCTTAAAATCTGCTCCTTTGATAGCTCGCGAGAGGGTGCTCGCAGCGCTGGCTCACCAACACTCACATTTTTCAAACGCATCTTAGGTCATCCTCGCTGCACGCCACGAATTCCGAATTCATGCCTAGACACCATGCTCAGCCAGAATCGATCTCGCTTTTCGAAAATCCCAATCGACCACTCAATGGACGTCACGCCGTCTCGCGCGTTCCCGACAGAGCGACGGCGATTCAGTCCGCGTAACGGCGGGAATAGGTGGCAGTGCGCTCGGCCATCAGTCGCGTTCGCCAGAGCGCAAAGCGTTCTCGCGTTCCGGTTGTTCTGAGCGTCGAGCAAATTAAAACGCTGCGCAGTCATCTGCGGGAACCTGTGCGCACAATGGCTCTGATCGATGTATCGACCGGATTGCGAATCGGCGAACTCCTCGCCTTGCAGTGGCGGGACGTTGATTTCGAGAACTTCGAGATTTCAGTAACCCGTTCGATTTCACTGCAACACATCGGCAACTGCAAGACGGAATCCAGCCGCAAGCCGGTTCCGATGGACGCCGAACTCGCCGAGGCTCTCTGGCGTTGGCGCAATAACTGCGGCTATCCAATGCCGGAGGACTGGGTTTTTGCGAGTCCGGCCAAGAACGGGAAACAACCGTAATGGCCCGGCACGTTGTATCGGGCGCATCTTCTACCCGCCGCAAAGGCCGCCGGCATTCCAGGCAAGATCGGCTGGCACACCTTCCGGCACACATTCGCCACATTGCTCAAGGCGAATGGTGAAGACATCAAGACCGTGCAGGAACTTCTGCGTCACGCGAATATCTCGGTCACGATGAATGTCTATGCGCAAGGAGTCACCGAACTGAAGCGCACCGCGCAGCATCGGATCGTGCGTATGGTCACTGGTGGGAAGGATGAGGAACCGGAGGGAGCTTCTTAATGGGAGCTATCGGACGCCAACTCTTGAAGACTGTTTCTTCTAAGTCTTTTGTTTTGTTGGCGTCCCCGACGGGATTTGAACCCGTGTTATCGCCGTGAAAGCCGCACCCCAAATCGCAGTACCAACGTAGCGCTGAGAATCGGAATGCATCGGATCGAATCCCAGCAGTCGCAACGAACATCCTAACTGCTCCGCAATTGTCCGCCGGCCTCGCAATTGCTGGACACAGTGTTGTGCTGCCTCCTTTGTCCGTCCCGAATCCGACGTTGAAACTGACAGACATCGCTGCTGTTGCCCAGATTGCGAAGCGGCATTCGATTCAGCTTGCTGTCGATAACACTTTTCTGACTCCGATTCTCGAGAGGCCACTCGAACTCGGCGCGGACATCTCCATCCTTTCGACGACTAAATACATCGACGGACATAACGCGACTGTAGACGGATCGATCGCCACACGCGATGAGAGATTGCTCGATCGTTTGCGTCTGATCCGCAAGACCATCGGAACGACGCAGGCTCCTTTCGAGGCCTGGCTCACTCTGCAAGGGATGAAGACTCTGCCGGCCCGCCTTCGACTTCACTGCGAAGGAGCGGCGAAAACCGCAAGTTGGCTTGAAGATCATCCCGCACCTGAGCGCGTTCACTACCCCGGTCTTGACACTTTTCCACAGAAGGCCCTAACCGAGAAGCAGCAAAGCTCTCCCGGCGCAAAGCTCTCTTTCGAACTGAAGGCTGGAACCGAGGCTGCCATCCGGGCACTGAACTGCGTCAAGCTCTGTTCGCGCGCCGAGAGCCTCGGCGGTCTGGAGACGCTGATCACGCATCCATCCTCAACGACACACGCGGATCTCGACCCGGATCTTCGGCGCGGGTTGGGCATCTCGGATGGCCTCATACGCCTTTCGGTCGGGCTCGAAGCCCCTGAAGACATTCTTGCCGACCTTGAGCAGGCATTCGCGGTCACGGGCTGAGCGGCTTGAGGTTCGCGAGTTCACTTGAAAAGTGCGACTTAAGATCAAATCCTGCTTGCAGTATGAAATTGTCCATGGTAAATTGCATCCATGAGTAGTTTTTGCCCCATGACCGCCACGATGTGTTGTTGTGCAGCGATGTGCTGTGCGCAAATGCATTCTGGCGTGAGGAAATGGCTGGGCTAGAGTAAGTTACAAGCTGCCGTTTCATTCGGACCCACCGCCAGAAATTGAACTGGCAGGTGGGTTTTCTGTTTTGGGCTGAAATTTAGGCGGGCGAGCAAGCAAGACAAGACAGCCGCCGATCAAGATCAAGGCTAAGGAGAATCTGATGAGCGTTCCTGGAATCCGCGCTGAAGAGTTGAAGAGACGTCTGGATGCCGGCGAGAATCTATTTCTGCTCGATGTGCGCGATGAGTATGAGTATGAAATCTCCAATATTGGTGGGCAATTGATCCCGCTTCCGGAACTGGCCAAGCGGCTGAATGAACTCGATGTGAACCAGAATATTGTGACGGTCTGCAAGATGGGACCGCGGGGCGTCAAAGCGGCGCAGGTCTTGCATAGGGCAGGCTTCACTCATGTTTGGAACCTGACCGGCGGGATTCACGCCTGGTCTGATCGTGTGGACCGGAGTGTTCGGAAGTACTGAATCTCCGATCTTCAAAAGCGCCGGTGGCGAAGCGGTCAACGCGCAGGTCTGCAAAACCTGTATTCGCGGGTTCAATTCCCGCCCGGCGCTCCAAGCTTTCGGAATATGAAATGCCCGACATTCATCTTGAGGATTTCCGCATTCAAGATTTCCTCATCCCTTTCATTCACCCACTTGAACAGCGAAGTCTCACCGATTACACTTTCGATGTTGTTGAACGAAAAGGAGTCCGACCGTGCCCGAAGAAGTTCTCCGCGCTTCCCTTGGTGAAGAGGCCGCATTTCAACTTGCAAATGTAACCAAGACGGCTCCGCAGTTCGGGGACATAACGCCGCGTTGGCTGGTTCGCCTGCTGGACTGGAAACCGCTGGAAGCGGGAACCTTTCGCGTGAACAAAGTGGATGAGAGCAAAGCGATCGAGTCTCTCTGCTCCCATGAGGATGAGTCGCCTCTGCCCGCCACTTTTGCCGACTATCAGGACACTCCTCGCGAGTATCGCCTCAGCAGCATCAACGCGGTGCTCAACGTGCATACCCGCGTCTCAGACCTTTTGAGCAACCCCTATGACCAGGTGCGCGAGCAGTTACGCGTGCTGATCGAGAGCGTGAAGGAGAAGCAGGAGAGCGAACTGCTCAACAATGCCGACTATGGCCTGCTGAACAATGTTGCCGACGCGCAGACGATCAAGACGCGCAAAGGTCCGCCAACGCCGGACGATCTGGATGAATTGCTGACGAAAGTATGGAAAGAGCCGTCATTCTTCCTGGCGGCTCCGCGCTCCATTGCCGCCTTTGGCCGCGAATGCACACGGCGCGGCGTTCCTCCGCCGACGGTCACCTTGTTTGGCACTCCGTTTCTGACCTGGCGCGGCGTTCCTCTGATTCCCACCGACAAAATCGCCGTGCGCAGCAAAGACCAGAAGTCGAAGATACTGCTGGTGCGCGTGGGCGAGAAGAAGCAGGGCGTGGTTGGCCTTTTCCAACCTGGATTGCCGGGAGAGCAGAGTCCCGGCCTGTCGGTGCGCTTCATGGGCATCGATCAGCGCTCGCTGGCTTCTTATCTGATATCACTCTACTGCTCGGCTGCCGTACTGACCGACGATGCGATCGCACTATTGGAAGACGTGGACGTGAGTCAATACCATGAGTACAAGTGAACAGTTTTTGGTCTCGACGGCTTCCCCGACGACGGCTGGGCTGCGCGGGAGCGATCAGATCGCTCCCGGCGTGCTTTCACCGGCTCAGTTGGCTCGTATGGCCAATGAGATCTTCAATGAGTTGCCTGAGGAGCAGCAGCACCTTGCCGTGACGGCAGCCAGAGCAGTGCTGCCTCCGAACTCGGCTTTTTCTGGCAATCCATTTGCGGCAGTGCCCAACCCAACTGCGCCAGCTGTGCCGGGAATACTCGCCACTCTCACTGATGCGCAGTCTGGAAACTATCTTGCCACGCCGGAGAAAAGCACTATTCCGGATGCGCGCTCGTCGGCATCTTCGTCTCCGGTGGTTTCAACCGGCGGAGTAACGCCCACGGCTGCGCCGGAGTTTGCTTTCTTGCGGGATGTACGGCCCCTGTTTCAAGAGCCCGCCGCTGAGCCTGTTGCGCAACACACTCCCGCACAAGCCAGCGAAAAGCCTGTGTTCGGCGATGAAGGTTTCGTGGCGATTCCAGCTTCTTTGCTGCCCGATCCTCAGCCTTTGCAGATTGCTCAACCACCGTCGCCGACCATTCCGGCCGCTTTAGGCGTCGCGGATTCATCGGCGATTCCGACATTCTCATTCCTGGAAGAGGCGCGGCCGCTGTTTTCCGAGCAGCCTTCGCTTCCGGGGCCAGTGCCAGCTGGAGTGTCAAACAACAATCCTTTTGCGTCGCCTCTTGACCGTAATGCACCGCAATTTGCCAGGACCGTCGCGCACGAGCCTGATTTTCGTGCACCGGCTTCCCATGATCCGGAGAAGCAACCTCGCCCACTCGATGCGTCAAATGTGGTTCCTGTGGTAGTTCCGGGCGCGGGGCAGTCGGAGTTATTGGGCGATCTTGGTTTATCCTCTAGTTCCTTCGAGGTGGAAGCGATTCGCCGCGATTTTCCGATTCTCTCGGAGAGGGTCAACGGTCATCCGTTGATCTGGTTGGACAATGGCGCGACCACGCAGAAGCCGCAGTCGGTGATCGACCGGCTCAGCTATTTTTACGAGCACGAAAATTCAAACGTGCATCGCGCCGCGCATGAGCTGGCCGCGCGCTCGACCGATGCTTACGAGTCCGCGCGCGAAAAGGTACGCCGCTTTCTCAACGCAGGCGCTCCCCGCGAAATCATCTTTGTGCGCGGAGCCACGGAAGCCATCAATCTGGTGGCGCAGAGTTGGGGACGGCAGAACATTCAGAAGGACGATGAGATTGTCATTACATGGCTTGAGCACCACGCGAACATCGTTCCCTGGCAGATGATCTGTGCGGAAAAGGGTGCGCGGTTGCGAGTTGCCCCTGTAGATGACTCCGGGCAGGTTCTGCTCGACGAATACGAGAAGCTGCTCGGACCCAAGACGCGGCTGGTTTCGATCGCCCATGTTTCGAATGCCCTGGGAACGATAGTGCCTGTGAAAGAGATGGTTGAGGCCGCGCATCGCCACGGTGCCCGCGTGCTTGTCGATGGCGCACAGGCGGTCTCGCATATGCGCGTCGATGTGCAGGCCCTCAATTGCGACTTTTATGTCTTCAGTGGCCACAAGGTCTTTGCGCCGACGGGCATTGGCGTGGTCTTTGGAAAGTCCGAAGTGCTGGATACGATGCCGCCCTGGCAAGGCGGTGGCAACATGATCCAGGACGTGACCTTTGAGAAGACTTTCTATCAACCGCCTCCGCAACGCTTTGAAGCGGGAACTGGAAATATCGCCGACGCCGTCGGTCTGGGCGCTGCGATTGACTATTTGGATCGCGTCGGTATTGCCAATGTCTCGCGCCATGAGCACATGCTCTTGACCTATGCCACTGCGGCCCTGCTGAAAATTCCAGGTCTACGCGTCATCGGCACCGCAAAAGAAAAAGCCAGCGTAATCTCATTCGTAATGGAAGGTTTGCGAACGGAAGAGATCGGCGACTATCTTAACCGCAAAGGCGTCGCCGTGCGCGGCGGACATCACTGTGCACAACCGATCCTGCGCCGATTCGGTTTGGAGAGCACCGTGCGTGCGACGTTTGCGCTCTATAACACCTGCGAAGAAATCGACGCGCTCATTGCTGCCCTGTGGGATCTCAGGCAGGGACACACGACTGGGCTTGTCTGAAGAGCTGAGGACGAATTTCAATCGCCTGGGTTCAGCACCACGAATCCACCCGAGTGGCTAATATAAATTCGATGGAAGATGGCAGCGGGCAGCAGGCCCGCTGCATCGAAGGCAACACCGCGACGGGATTTCACTAAATCCAGATCGTTGAGTGTTGTCGTGCCGATCTTGATCCCTGTATGAGAGTGGATGGCGGTTCCATTCGGCCCGCTGGTGAATGCTATCGAACCGGCCCATGGCAGGGATGACGAGGATTCAGGCCGGACGGGGAACAGCTCGGGCATCCTGGCACCAGTGTCTAACTGCAACTGGACTTTGCCAGCGCTCACATCGATAATCTCCGCTTCAATCAGCAAGCGATTGGTGGTCGGCTCGCCATGATAGCGGCCAATCGTCTCGAATCGACATCGGTCCCCTGCGGGAGAATCGCCGCCAAAGTTCAAAGTGCGTTGCCGGTAGTCGATGAGAAAATCGAAATTCGAAAGATAATCCTCGCCCAGCACACCGCGAATCCCCGGCGCCTTGAGCTTCACCTGATCCAGTCGGTCGATCACCGCTCCAAGTTCTGAAGCCTCGGAGCCACCCACCCGCACCCTCTTCAGTCGCACCAGTTGATCCTGGCGCACATCTAAAACGGTAGTCAGCGAAGCCTGTCCGATGACCGGAAGCCGCAGTTCCCGCGCAAGTGCTGGATCGATTACTGTATGGGTTGCGCCGGTGTCCAGCAGAAAATCGAAGGGACCGGCACCATTGACCATTGTCTGAACGACGATCAAGTATCCGTCACGCAATTTGAATTTGACGGTCTCGATCGATTGCTTTTCCTGCGCCGCCAAGGTCGTGGGCAGCCCCAGCAATAGTAAAAGGAAGAGCAGCCAGGCAGACCCGCATCGGCCAGAGGGACGGTATCGGTTTGGCCGGCAGATTCGAACAGGCATGAGACGGGCCGTCTGCATGATTCTCTTCCTATCGGCGACGCCCGCGGATCTTTGAGCGCCATCTGACCCATGAATGTACCGCGAGTCAGGGGACAATGTCCAGCGATAGAAGTCTATCCGGCGTTTCGGCCCGCTTCTTGTGTTCTAACTCACCTCATATCTTGATCTTGGAGATTCAGTCGTAATCGTCTGTCTCCGCTACACTTAGTCAATACTTTGGCAGCGTTGTGTCGATCCGGTCGGCCCAGGCCAGAATGCCGCCGGTCAAATTGGTCGCGCGCCTAAAACCTGATTTCCGCAGGAAATCGACGGCCTTGGCGCTGCGTGCACCGCTCTTGCAGTGCACCACGATCTCACGGCTTGAATCGAGTTCGTGTACGCGCGTCGGCAGGTCGCCAAGCGGAATCAAATGCCCCTTGATGTTAACGATCTGATACTCATGCGGCTCGCGCACGTCAAGTACGAAGATGTCTTCGCGGTCATCGAGACGGCGCTTGAGTTCCTCGGGCTGAATCTCAGGGATCTTTGCACTCGCGGTTGCTTCTGCTTCCTCGCCCCGAATGCCGCAGAACTGGTTGTAATCGATCAGTTCTTTGACCGTCGGATTTGCGCCGCAGACCGGGCACTCTGGATTCTTGCGTACGCGCAACTCGCGGAAGCGCATCGCCAGCGCGTCGACCAGCACCAGGCGGCCGATCAGCGGTTCGCCTACCCCTAGAATCAGCTTGATTACTTCGGTTGCCTGAATGACTCCGAGCAAACCTGGAAGCACGCCCAGCACTCCGCCCTCTGCACACGATGGAACCAGGCCCGGCGGCGGTGGCTCGGGATACAAGCAGCGATAGCAGGGGCCGGCTTCAGTTGCGAAGATGCTGGCCTGCCCTTCAAAGCGGAAGATCGACGCATAGACATTGGGCTTACCGCTCAAAACGCAGGCATCGTTAACCAAGTAGCGGGTGGCAAAGTTATCCGTGCCGTCGGCGATGATATCGAAGTCGCTGAAGATCTCCAGCGCATTCTGGCTATTCAGATATATATCGAATCTCTTGATTTCGACGAATGGGTTGATCGAAGTCAGCTTGTCGATGGCCGAGTCAAGCTTGAGGCGGCCCACATCGCTGGTGTAATGCAGTACCTGCCGTTGCAGGTTGGTATAGTCCACAACGTCGAAATCGACGAGACCTAGTGTGCCGACCCCTGCTGCAGTCAGATACAAAGCCAGTGGCGATCCGAGCCCGCCCGTGCCAACGCAAAGCACTCGTGCGGCCTTCAGTTTCTTTTGCCCTTCAAGAGTCACTTCCGGCATGATAAGGTGGCGCGAGTAACGCAGAATCTCTTCGCTGCTCAGTTTAGCCTGACTACTATCAATCAGTTCAGCCACAGTTCATCTCCCAACAATCGTTCGTCCTGCTCATTTTCGAGAAGCGAATTAAGCACTATCGTCCGCCAGCAACCGAGGGAACGATGGTGATCGTGTCGGTCTCTTTGACCGGTGTCGCGTCCTTGGTCAAATACCGGATGTCTTCGTCGTTCAGATAGACGTTCACAAAAGAGCGGAGCTTTCCGTCCTCAGAAAACAGATGCTTGCGCAGATCCGGGTGCTTGGCGACGAGATCGCTCAGTGCCTCGCCAACGGTCTGACCGCTCACTTCGATTGTGGATTGCTTTCCGGCATAGGGCCGGAGCGGAGTGGGAATCAGGACTTTGATCGACATGTTCTTCCTTCCTTGAATCTATGGGTTTGCAAAACTCCGGTTATTGCTCGATCACTTCGATGTGCTCATCTTCAAAGCGCTTGGCCTCTTCCGGCCCCAGCAATTGAAACGAGTTGGTTAATACGGCACGCCCGTCTTCGATACTGGTAATCACATACGAACAACTAATCCAATGCGCTTCGGCCAGATCCGTGGTGGACCATTGGGCGGGATGATTGGGATGAGAGTGATAAAAGCCGACAATGTCATCACCGTCAAGCATCGCCTCCCGCTGAATGCGGACCAGCTCTACCGGATCGATGTGATAACGATTGGCAGGCGAGTCGGTGCGCGTGTTTCCGCAGGGTATGATAGTCTCAACCGCCTTTCCACCAGTCTCGTCGAATTCACCCACCAGCACGCCGCAGCACTCATGCGGATAGGTCGCTTCGCCGTGCCTGCGCAGTTGATGGTAGAGCGTATCGGGAATTGTCAGTGCCATGCTTCCTTCCTTGCCTTACTCGTTCTCATTCCAGAAGTCTTCGCTTAGATACTTGTCCCCTGAGTCGGGAAAGATCGTAACCACAACCGAATCCGGCGACGCATTGCGCGCGACCTCGATGGCGCCGACAAGCGCTGCGGCCCCGGAAACACCAACGAGCAAACCCTCTTCGCGTGCCAGTTGCCTGGTCATTCGATAGGCCGCTTCCGTTTCGATGCCCAACTCGGCATCGGCGATGCTTGCGTCGTAGATCTTTGGAATGATCGAAGTCTCCATGTGTTTGGTTCCCTCGATGCCGTGAAAGGGCGAGTCGGGCTGCAGAGAGATGCAACGTATGGATGGATTCAACTCTTTCAGCCTACGCGAAGTCCCCACAAACGTCCCGCTGGTGCCCAGAATTGCCACAAAGTGCGTCACGCGCCCATTTGTCTGCTGCCAAATCTCATCGGCGGTTCCATTCGTATAGTGCGCGCGCCAGTTGGCATCGTTCGAGTACTGATCGGCATAAAAATACTTCTCTGGCTCTGAAGCGTCGATCTCCTGCGCCTTGCGGATCGCTCCATCGGAGCCTTCTCCTGGGTCGGTGTAGATGATCGCTGCACCGTAGGCGTGAAGAATGCGCTTACGCTCTTTTGAGACATTCGAAGGCATGCACAGCGTAACTGGAATTCCGTATGCCGCGCCAAGCATTGCATATGCGATCCCGGTGTTGCCGCTGGTGGAGTCGAGAAGAGTTTTGCCCGCTCCCAGGCTGCCAGAACGCAAGGCCTCATTTACGATATTCGACGCAGCGCGATCCTTAACCGAACCACCCGGATTCGTCCACTCCGCCTTTGCCAGCACCTGCACGTCCTTCGCCCCAATCGATATGCTTTCAAGGCGCAGCAGAGGCGTATTGCCGATTCGCTGCGTCAAATTGACGCCTAAGTTTGCTGTCATCGTCGTCATCGTCCGCTATGCCGTCAGCTTGGCTTCCGCCGGGAAGCGAAGTGAGTTGTCCATGCTGCGATAGAGGGCTTCGACCGCGTTGAGCAACTCAAAGACATCCTCTTCGCGATGGACAAGTTCTTCTAAGTTCTTTTGATGTGCGAATTCAATCACGGACGCAAAACGATTGTCGATCAATCCCGCTTGAATGAAGTGCTGCGCAAAGTTTGTAAACACCGCGGCATCCGTCGCTGCCTCGATGCCGCGCGTAATGAGCAAGGCGCGCGCACTGCGCAGAGCGATCTCGTAAAGTGGCGCTTCGCTTTGCAAATCGCCTGTTCGAAGTTCCTCGCGAATCTGACGAGCGCTGTTGAGATCCACCTCGATCAGGTCAAAGAGCCCGGCGGAGCACTCGCCCACGCCTCTTCCAACCAGTGAGAATGTTTCCGTTGCGTCCCAGTCACGATAGTAGCTCGCGTCTTCGTTGTAGGCCGGGATTGAGCGAAAACGATCTGCAATCTCTCGGATTTCATTTTCGCCCTCCGCGTCCACATATTGAGCGAAGGCGGAATACTTGCTCTTCTTTGCGATCCACAGTTTCAATACCTCATGCACGAATTCGGGCAGATCCTTTGCGCTTACGCGATCGATCGGTCGAGCCAGGCGTGCCTTTCCTTCGCCGATTTCGGCGCCCGCAACCACCATGTACGCCGGAAACATATGCTGCTCCGTGCGGCCTACATTGCCATAGAATCCAAGATCGGCCAGCATATGCTGTCCGCAAGTATTAGGGCATCCAGATAAATTCAGCTTGATATCCGCGACAGAGTCTAGATCCAGACTGGAAGCCGTCAAGCGTTCGGCAGTCGCCGCAAGCGCGCCTTTTGAGAGGCAGATGCCAAGTCTGCAAGTGTCTGCGCCGGTACAGGCAATAGAGTTGCCGACGAGGCTGGGGCCCGAGGATAGCGCGGAGATTTCGCGAACCAGAAGAAAAACGTTTGCCAGATAACTTTTCGGAATGTTGCGCAGCCTGAGGTTTTGGCCGAAGGAGGCGCGGAGAACATGATTGCCGAAAGGCGCAAGAAACCCCGCCAACCGAATGGCGCTTACATTCTCCAGATTGCCGAGGAAGATGGGAATGCGCACGGAAACCAAGCCGGCTTGCCTCTGGTTTTCGACGTAGCGATCCTTCCATCGATCGAACTCCGGAGAATGTTCCTGCACGGGGGCAAACGGCGGCAGGTCGCTCGATTGCGGAAGTTCTTCGATCGAGAGCGGCTCCGGAGAGTCACTGCGGACAAACTGCAACTGCTCATCGTAGAGGGTACGAAATCGAACTTCTCCGAGAGTCTTCCACAGGAAACGCAGTCGCGCCGCATGGCGATTCTTGCGGTTACCGTGCTTATCAAAGAGGCGTTTTAGGGCGCTGGCCACAATGTATACATCTTCAGCAGGGATGAAGTCGTGTAACAGATGCCCGACTTCTGGCTTAGCGCCGAGCCCACCGGCAACATAGACTCCGAACCCCTTCTGTCCTTCACGCAGATGCGCTACAAAACCAAGATCGTTGAACTCGGCATAGGAGCTATCCGCAGGCGAGTTGGAAAATGCTATCTTGAATTTGCGCGGCAGTAGCCATGAATCCGATTCCGCGATCAGTCTACTAGTCAGCGCAAAGGCGTAAGGACTTGGATCGAAAGCCTCGTCAATGCCAACGCCCGCATCGGGTGACACAAGAACGTTGCGGACGGTGTTGCCGCCTCCCCCGCGCGATGATAGACCAAACGGCAGCAACTCCCGCATAACTGAAAGCACGTTCTCAAGAGCGACATTATGAATCTGAAACTCCTGCCGTGTGGTAATGTGAATCGAATCGCTTCCATACTTGGCAGATGTTGCGGCAATCGCGCGCAATTGCGGCGGCGTCAACGCGCCACCGGTAATTCGGATGCGCACCATATAGGTGCCATCTTGGCGCTGCTCATAGCAACCGAACGGAACACGGCGAACCTTCAATGTCGCAGCATCGATCTCGCCGCGCTGATAACGGGCAATATAGGAGTCCAACTCTTCAAGTTCAGCGGAAAGGTTTTCCGGAATCTTGTAAAACATGACCATCTCCAGTGAAAAATGCCGCGTCTTCAGCGATTGTGAATAATACTGATTTTTAGTGTGTTTTGCGCCTGCCTGGCATGAATCCTTACCGGACAGGCGCGGTTGAAGAAGTTAATTCACAAGCTCGAATGTGACGGTGTTGATCTTGCCAGTGAAGTGATTAGGCGACTTGTACTCCGGACTTACCGGAGAACCAAGATCGCTACCCACGTCCAGTGTTTCGCCGCCGGCATAGATACTGGTAAACTTCGCCTCGCCGACAGATGCGCCGTTGATTGAGAGCTTTACATCGCCGAGGACGGGGCGGCGCGAATAAAAGCCTGGCGTTCCTGAAGTGTTTGGCGTACTGTCCGGCGACGGAGTCACATTCAACTGAATATGCGCTACCCCCGCATGAATCGGTGTCTTGGAAACAATCTGCTCGGAGTGGTCGTTGGCAACATTCACCTCGTAGTACAAGTGGCTGTCTTTGACGAAGAGGCTGAAACCGCCCAAAATGCCTCCGTCGGCCACGATCACACCCTCGGCGCCATCGGTCGGAATCTCCACATCGGCATTGATCGTATATGCGTGCCCGTAGAGACCAGGCGCATAACGCAGCGGAAGGCGCTCCACTCCCGAACGGAAGGTGAATACCTTCTGGTCCTTGATCTTCTGATCCAGAGGCGACGAGCGCTCCGGCAAAATCGGATACGCATGGTTGCGTTCCGCTTCGCTGTTGAATACTTGTTGCAGCTCTTTCACCTTCTCGGGATACTTATCGGCGAGGTCGTGGGCCTGGCTGAAGTCCTCATTCAGGTTGTAAAGCTCCCACGGCCGAACGTCGATGTC
>Ga0181526_10000445_pt1 | contig 44340 bp, 34 predicted proteins | sample PEATcosm2014_Bin_35_FD_119750 | JGI IMG/M metagenome (GOLD analysis project Ga0181526, IMG submission 119750) | Peatland microbial communities from MTU Mesocosm Facility, Houghton, MI, USA - PEATcosm2014_Bin06_30_metaG | ecosystem: Environmental > Terrestrial > Soil > Wetlands > Peat | place...
GGCTGCGGCGAGTACGAGTTGAAGATTGCGTTGATCGGATCGGTGTACGCGGCCTGCAATCCGGTGTCCTGCTGGAATCGGTACCAGACGCTGTCGTTTGCGTCGATGGTGTGATCGATCTTCAACACGATCAGATTCTCGCTGTCGGAGTTGTTCAGGGACTGTGTCCGCCTGTTCGCGCAGCCCGAGCCGTTGAACAGGTTTGTCGCAGTCTGCACACCGTTCAGCAGGGCCCCGTTCGCATCCAGAGGACAAGAGAGCACGGGCGTGGGCGTGCCCATGGTATCGCTGTAGAGCGCGAACATATTCCGGTAAAACGCCGCTTCCTCCGGCTGCGCGGGCAGCAGAGTGTCATTGATCGTATCGGTGCCTCCCAGCCGCAGTTGCTGCAACACATACTGCTGATAGGCCGACGAAGGTACTGTCGTTCGCGTAACCAGCGGCAGCGCCATGCGGATTCCTTCATAGTGCGCAAAGAAGAAAAGCCGGTTCCTACGTATCGGTCCGCCAACGCTGACGCCGAACTCATTCACGGTCGACCGCGGCTTCTTCGCAATATCCCCCGGCGTGTCGTTGGCATGGAGGAAGTAATCCGTCCCATTCAGCAACGAGCCGTTCCATATCTCGTACACATCGCCGTGAAACTGGTTCGTCCCCGACTTGGTGAAGTAGTTCACCTGCGACGCGCCGTAGCGCCCCTGATCGACCGCGTAGGAGTTGGTGTTGACCGTCGCCTCCTGCAACGCATCGAGGCCGATGACGAGGTTGGTCGAGAGGCCGATGTTCAACCCCAGGAACGGATCGTTGGCATCGAAGCCGTCCAGCACAAAGCCGTTCGAGGTCGCGGGCAGGCCGTTGAACTCCACGTTGCCGTAGCCGCCCGCTGCCTTGGCGTCGTTGGAAGAGCCGGCGGTATTCATCAGAGCGCCCTCGGCAAACTGGGCCACATAGGTCAGGTCCTGGCCTGGATTCGGCAGACTCTTGATCGCCTTCGCCTCCAGCGTCGTCGACGTGTTCGCATTTTCAAGACTCATCAGCCCGGATTGCTCGATCACTTCAACCGACTGCGAGGTCGCCGCCAGGGCCAGCGTGAAGTTCACCGTGGCCGTCTGCCCCACTGAAACACTCGTTGGTTGCGACACACCCGGACCGAATCCCGTAACGTGGACCTCGATCCGGTACGTCCCCGGATTCACCTGGGAGAAAAGGAAGCGTCCCTCGCCATTGCTCTTCACCACGCGGACCGCGCCCGTATTCACCTCGGTCGCCTTCACCTCCGCGCCCGCAATCGCCGCGTCGCTGGGATCTGCCAGAGTGCCCGAAAGCGCGCTGCTGGTCCCGCTCTGCGCGCCAAGCCACAGCCCGTGCATCGCAACCAGCATCGCAGACAGTGCTACGGCTCGTCTGGTGGTTCGGAGGAAACAACTCATTTAGGTGCACCTAACTATTAGGTAACCCTAATTCCACCGGCCTGTCAAACGCTGGAGACGCTGGTAGTACGATCACGGTACTGGGGAAAGTCCTTTGGCCTTGCGTTTGCGCACGTTAGCAGCCACGCACGCAACCCTCCAAACCACCACCTATGCGCTTTGACATCCTCACTATTTTTCCCAAATTCTTCGCAGGACCGCTCGACCACGGCATCCTCAGCCGGGCTATTTCCGCGGGTGTTGTCGAAGTGGCCACACACGATCTGCGCGACTTTACCCATGATCGCCACCGCACCGTCGACGACCGGCCCTTCGGCGGCGGCGAAGGCATGGTGCTGAAAGCACAGCCCATCTTCGCCTGTGTCGAGTCGCTCGGCGGGATCGCGGCGAAGCCAGATCGCGATGTGACGAAACAGTCGGTAATTTTGCTCTCGGCGCAGGGAAGGCGTTTCACCCAGGCAATGGCGCACCGCCTGGCCAGCCTCGAGCGGGTGGTGCTGATTTGCGGGCGGTATGAGGGCGTCGATGAGCGCGTGTGTGAGCTGCTGGCGGACGAAGAACTATCCATCGGCGATTACGTTTTGTCCGGCGGCGAGTTGGCCGCGGCGGTGGTGCTGGACGCAACCGCGCGCCTGCTGCCGGGCGTGCTCGGCCATGCGGATTCTTCGCGTTACGAGAGCTTTGGCGAGGGCGACGATCCGGCCGACGCGATGACGGCCGACGGCGTACCTCGCTCGACGCACGGCGCGGGCGGCCTGCTGGATTATCCGCACTACACGCGGCCGGCGAAGTTCCGCGGCGTGGCGATTCCTGAGGTGCTGGGCGGCGGAGACCATGCGGCCATTCGGCGCTGGCGGCGGCAGATGGCGCTCAAGAAGACGTGGCGCAACCGGCCAGATCTGCTTGAACGCGCCGAGCTCAGCGACGAGGACCGGGAGTTTCTGGCTGAATTCGGGGGAGAATTGCCCTAAATTGTTTCACGTGAAACAATTTGGAACTACACTTGCTGAGGGTCTTGTGGGGTTGGGGAAAATGCTCGTAACTTATTATAAATGAATGACTAACTGGGGATATTGTTGACGATTCAGGGTGGGGAGAATGGTGGGCAGATTGCTGGAAAAAGCTGATTTTCTTACATTGTAAGACAATATGAGACAGTAAATATCATCGACTGCCACGGGTCACTGCAGCATGAACTCGCAGACCGATTGGTGGCAGTTCACGTACCCGAGCCGCACCAGCGACGTGTCCGTTCCCGCCGGGAAGAGCCGCGAGAAGTCCGCCTTCAGGATCATCTCGTTTGCGCCTGCAATGGTCTTCGCTCCGGTCGGCTCGGTCCTCACCGCCTTGCCGTCCTTCAGCAGCACGCGGTACTCCGCGTTGCCCGATCGCCCGTTCGCCGGGCCAAGTTTGACTTCGCGCAGCTCCTGCAACTTTTCACCGGCCGACAGTGAACCGCGGGGTTTCCCCCCGTTGCGGGGCAGAGCGTCCGCCAACTCCTGCACCTGCTTCTGCTTCGCGCTCGGCTCCGTGTGCACGCCGAGCGCGTTGTACGCCGGCTGCGTGGCAATGGCCATCTCATATGCGTTTAGCGCGCCGGCATCGTCCCCTCGCGCCGCCAGCACCTCGCCCAGGTGTTTGCCCGAGTCGATATTCAGCGAGCCCATCCACCCTGCCTGGATATAGCTCAGCGCCTGGTCCAGCTTGCTTTCGCGGAAGTAGATCCATCCCAGCGTGTCCCAGGTCGCGGTAATCATGCTCGTCTTTGCGCGCAGCACCTGCGGGTCCTCGTCCAGCGTCCACCCGTTGCTCTCCTCCGCCAGCTTGTCCAGCGCCGTGCGCGTCGACGTCTCCGCCAGCGGCAGGTCCAGCGACGCGTCGGCCAGCTCATACGCTGCGTCATTCAGCGTCTCCGCGTCATCCGCATTCTTCAGCACCGCCTCCAGGGCAGTCCGCCCCTTCTCTTTATCGCCCGCCAGCAGGTATGCCTGACCCAGCTCAATGCGCACGGTTTGGTTCTTGCCATCCGCCGGAAGCCGCGTTAATGCAGCCTCGCCCTCGGCCACCGCGGTTTTCGCGTCGCCGTCTTCGATCAGCATATTCAGCAATTGCACCACCGGGGCCGGGTCCACGGGATCGGCCTTTGTCCACGCGCGCAGGGTATCCTTCGCGTCTCCGCGCTGGCTCAACACCAGCTCCAGTTGGATGATCGCCGGGGCCATCCGCTGAAACTCTTCCGGGTGCAGCGTCAGCTCTTTCTTGAAATCGATTAGCGCCCTGGCCGTCTCGCCGTTGCGCAACTCCATCGCGCCCATTGCGCTCCACAGGTTCTCGTGGTCGGGGCTCAGCTTCTGCGCCTGGTCCAGCAGGTCCTTCGCGTTGTACAGGTCCACCTTCTGAATGTCCGCGTACGCCTGCTCGATCAGCTTCTCCGCCTCCGCGCTGGCGTTTGCACTCTTGCCCCCGCCTGCCCCGGCAGCCGCCCCTGCGCCGGCCGCCGCACTCGCCGGACCCGCGCCGGTGCTCGCATCCGCATCGTGCCGCACCAGTTGGACAAAGAACTCGTCGCCCAGGTCCGCATCATCGGCAAACTTCTTGTACGCCTTCAAATCGCTGCTCGGGACCTTCTGCTTCAGCACCTCGACGCGCAGCTCCGTGTACACCGTACCTTTTTCAAAACGGTAGGTCTCGTCCAAGGTTGCGTATGCGCATTTGTAATGCTCCGCCTCCGGCAGCACCGCCGTCCATCCCTCCGGAATCCTGATGGCCGCGTGCGACGTCTCCACCCGCGGCCAGCCCAGGTCCAGGTTGCGCACCAGCGGGTCCGTGTCCGCAAACCGCGGCAGGCTCACCGGCGCCACCTGGGGAACGATCTTGTAGTTGTCCCAGTCGCCAGCCTTTTCGCGCTGGTAGTCGAAGCTGATCTTGAACGGCCCGCTCATGTCCTCCGGCCGCATCACCTCCGCATTGCTGGTCGTCCCCGCGTACCCGATTCCGTGGACCATCTGCTGCACCAGCTCTTCATACTGCGCCGGCGCCGTCTGCCGGAACGCCTCGCGCAGCGCCAGCTCCGTGTCCCCGCGGACCGTCAGCGTCAGCCGCGAGTGCGACGTGCCGTTCTTGTCAATCGATCCATCCGCATCCATGGTTTGGAAGCTCGCAAACGGCGGGTCCGCCGGAGTCCGCGCCACATACGCCGGCCCTGCCGCCGGAACCACCAGCGCCTGCTTGTCTCGAATCGTTGGCACCAGCATCCGGTACGGCGCAATCTCCGCCGTCGTATCCAGCCAGACAGTCTCGGTTCCAAGAATCATATGGGTGATTAGATGGTTGAACGCCGCCGGCGAAGGCACCGCCTGGTTGAACCGCACCTCCGCCCCAATCAGCACCGCATCAGCCTTGAACCCCGCCGCCGCGAGCATCGCCGCCAGCAGCGTGTGCTTGTCCTTGCAGTCGCCGTACTGGTTGCTCAGGATCTCCGCCGCCGAGTGTGGCTGATACCGCCCAATCCCGAACGCCACTCCGATATACCGCACCTGCGTGGACACGTATGCGTACAGCGCCCGCACCTTGTCTTCGTCAGTCGTCTTGCCCGCCGTCAGTTCGGCAACCTTCGCCTTTACCTCCGGCCCGGGGGTCACGCGGTCCGCCTCCAGCCCCGCGTACCACGCACCGACCTGCTGCCAGCTCTTGAAGGTCGTCCACGCAATGGCCGGCAGCTTGCCCTGGTCCGCATCCAGTTCCTGCTCCGCGGTCCACACCGTTTTCTTCTTCGCCTCGGCTGCTGCCTCCGCCTCTTTTCCCGCCATCGGCTTCACTTGCGACTCCGTCCAGCGCCACACGTGCATCGCCGGAGCATCCCCATTCGGGGCCGCGTCCGTCTCCACCGCCTTGATCGTGGGACTCCACACCGTGACCGCGACCCCGGCCGGCACGCGCAGCTCTATCACCTCCGCCAGCGCCACGGTGTCGTCGACAAAGCTCTCCTGCCCCCAGAATTGCCCGGGAGCCTCCGACTTCGTCGTTGTAATCCTGGCCTTCCATTCCAGCCGGTCGCCTACGCGCAGGCTCCGGATCGGCAACTGCTTCTCCTTCAGGTCGCTATAGAAGGGCGCCTCCCGCGTGACCGGCGCGGGCATGTCCAACGCGTCGGTTGCAGGCGTCTCCGCCACCGTCCCATCCGGATGGCGCACCCGCGCATAGGCAAACTCCACCTTCTGCGAGTTCGCCGCGTACGCCACCGAGATCACCCCCAGCGCTTTGACGGCCGCATCCGACTGCACCCGCGCCACCACGATGCGCTCCAGCGTGCCCGTGCCATCCGCCGCATAGGTATACACGGACTCGGTGCTGTCGAGGACGATCGACTCTTCCGCATAGCTCGGCGAATTCCCCGCCGCCGTGCTTTGGGTCATTTTTGGAGAGGCCGTGGTGGCTGCGGCGCCTTGCGCCCCCACGTAGACAGGCCGCAAACACGCGATCGAACCGGCAATCGCGACCACTACGGTACAGCACAACCGGGCCGGGCAACGCATAAGTGTTCCCCGGTATACCAGACCCCGTTGCGCCCGTCCATTCATTTCACGACGGGCCTGCGAAACGTCTTTCCCCGGAAGGTTGGCGCAGGAAAAAGCGACGTTGGGCGCGTCAAAACCGGCACACACGCGTCCAAACCTTGAGATGTTTTGAGAATCGACTTTGATTGGAGTCGCATTCGCCCGATGCACAAGAAGGTCCGTAGCGGTGACAGTGATGGCACTGGCGGCCTGCTCGCAAGTCCGATGTGATACAAGTTGTGTGCAGAGCAAGTGAGGGTCTGTGGCGCCCATTCTTCTATGGCTGGTGTTGTTTCTCTGCCTGCTGATCTCGGTGGTCAAGTACCTGATGGGTCTGATCCTGAGGCTGTCTTTTCCGGCCGCGAGTATCCGCAAGGATTACACGTGGCAGCCCACCGTGAGCGTCCTGCTTCCGTGCTACAACGAAGGCGAAACGGTCTACAGGACGATCGAGAGCATCAGCAAGAGCAACTACCCGAACGAACTCTTTGAAGTGATTGCGCAGGACGATTGTTCCGCTGACGACAGCTTCCAGTGGATGCTGAAGGCGCAACGCGATTTCATCAACATCCGCATTCGTTGCGGCCGCAATGTTGTTAACTGTGGCAAAGCGCGCACCGTGTGCAATGCGCTCCACTTCTCCGCCGCCGAACTGGTCATCTCCATCGACTCCGACTGCATCTTCCATCCGGATTGCATTCGCGAACTTACCGCCTGCTTCTCCGAGCCCGGCATCGGCTCCGTGGGCGGCCGGGTGGGCGTCAGCAACCCGAACGACAGCGTCATCACCTCCGTCCAAACGCTGATCTACTACTCCGCGTTCCATCTCTACAAAATCCCCGAGAACTGGACGCGCAGCGTCTGCTGTATCAGCGGCTGCCTGTTCGCCATCCGCCGCAAGCTGCTGCTGGAGATTGAACCGGCAATCCGCGGCAGACACTGGTTCGGCGTTCCCGTCAACCAGGGCGAGGACCGCTTCCTGACGCATCAGACGCTGCTGCGCGGTTACGGCACATACATTAATACCGACGCGCTGTGCTGGACTACCGTTCCCAATAAGGTGTCGGTGCTCTTTAAGCAACAGCTCCGGTGGCGGCACAGTGCTGTGCGTGACTTCTTCTTCACTCTCCGGAGCCTGCCGCGACACGTGTGGAAGCTGCACCCAAACACGGTCTTCACGCTGGTGCTGCTGCCGCTGGGGGCCATCGTTGCGGTGCTGGTGGTGCTGACCATGCTGGTGTCCGATCCGCTCGCCTGGGTCGGACCCTGGCCGATGATTACCTACCTTGGCATCGCGGCAATCCTTAGCTGGTTCATACGAAAACACAGCGTAGAGGAGACTCTGAAGCATCCCCTCGCCTTCGGCGCTTACGCAGGGTGGACGCTGATCAGCGCGATTTTTCTTACACCGCTCGCGCTGTTGACCCTGGATTCCACCGATTGGGGCACGCGAGCTAAAGCAGAAAACCGAGATGAAAAGACACCAGAAAGGGACGTCCTCCTTGACAACTCCAGTTCTTAATACGCCGCCGGAGCCTGCGCCGGACACCATCTCCGATCCGCTGCCGCCCGCGCCCGCACCTGCACCTTTTCCGCGCGGCCGTTCGTTGATGCATAAGTCTGTCCTCACCATCTACCGCATCTTCGCCGTTATTACCCTCTATGGCGTGCTCGCCGGGATTCTGACCTACGCCTTCATTATGGGTTTCTATGCGGTCAACACTACCTGGGCCGCGCCGGTGATTATCTCCTCCTCTGACGAAAAGGCTCTCGACTATCTCGCGCAACTCGTCACCAGCCAGCAGACGATCGAAGATATCAAGGTTGATGTGATTCACCAGCAAACCACGCTGGACGAAATGACCAGACACCGCGCTTCGCTGGAGGCGCTGATCCCGCAAATGGAGTCTGCGGTGGTGGAGGAGCGCAAGCATGATCGGCTCACCGGCCCGCAACTGGCCGAGCTGGACGCGCAGAAGCAGGCAGACAACGCCAAGACCCAGGCGGTTCTCGCTCAGTTGCAGCAGCTCGAATCCAGCACCAATAAGGACCTTGCCGCCGGCCTGATCACCAGGAGCGACGCCACCAGCGAAATTGCCGCAATCAACCAGTCCCGCGACGCCTACACCGATAGCCGGATCGCCGAAGTCCTTCTGACCGACAACATTCTGGATAAGACCGCGGCCGGAAGCAAGTCGCTGGAGGTAATTGAAAAACAGGCCGAACTCGAATCCGATATTGCCCAGCTCGATGTGACCCTGGCCGTCGCCGAGAAGCAGTTGGAGGAAGACAATCGCCAGATCGATCGCCTGCGCGCCGCCATCACCACGGCCAAGCAAAGCCCCTACTACCTGAATGCCACCGGCAACAGCCGGCTCTCCTTCGCCTTCGTGCCTTACGACGATCAAGCCAGCGCGAAAGTCGGCGCCGCAATCTACGACTGCTACCTGAATATGATCGTGTGCCGCAAAGTCGGCACGGTGAAGCAGATTTTCACTGGCGAACAGAACATCGTGCATCCGATCTTCAAAACCCAGGTTCGTGGCTTCATGATCCAGATGGATCTCTCCCATCCCGCTTCCGCGCAGTCTAAAACCGTCTTCCTCGGCCGCAAGCCGCTGTTGTTCTAGTCCATGGTTCTCAGGAGCATACCCATGCCGCGCCGCCTGCTAACGCGCAGTTTCAACGAACTGCGTCCTCTGAAGTTCACCGTCATCTCGATCCTCGCCCTGTCGGCGTCCGCCATTGCGATTGCCCAGGCGCCCGCTGCCGACAGCCAAGCGTACTGCGCCTATCTCACCGAACAGGCCCAGGCACAAAACGATTTGCTGCGCACGCCCAACGGCCTTGCTTCTTTCACGCAGCCGGACACCGGCCTGCCCACGCAATTGGTCGCGGGTGCATCGCTCAGTCTCTCCAATCTGAAGCGGGCCGGCATTACGGTGGATGCCGCGCGCAAGAACTGCGACTTGTACAAAGCCGCCACCGGCGTGCAGCAGGCGCTGCAATACGCCCTGCCCGCGATCGAGAAGGAAGCCCTCAGCAATCGTCTGGAGTTGATTGCCCGCGCCTCGACGTCAGTTGACGATCTGATCGGCCAGACCAGCAAAATGGTCGATGCCCAGAACATGACCCGGCCCATGCTGCTGGAATTGCAGATGACCAAGATCAAGCTGGAGGCGGACCGTGCCGATACCCAATCGAAGATCTCGGCGATCTACGTTCCATCGCTCCCCACCCAGCCGCTCAAAGCTCAGGTCGCCGATAAGCAGGCCAGCGACGTCGCCGAACAGCAGGCTCTGGACAAGCTGGCCCGCCAGAACAACTGGGACGTTGCGCTCACCGTCGGCGCCCACCAGCAGGTGAACCCTTACGCCAGCGGCGTGCAACCCTACGGCGAAATCACCGCCTCCTATAACTTTGCCAGCCGAGCCATTAACCGGCATCTCGACCGCTCGGTTGACGACTACGCCGGCTGGAAGAAGGTGGAGGAAGGTGACGTGGCTCGCGGCATGGAAGTTCTCCGCACGCAGATAGTGGAGAGCATTACGGCGCAGCAGAGCCGCCTCGATGCCCTGCAGCTTGAGTCCCAGCAGATTGAAAAGAGCCTGCAGCAGGTCGCCGCACCCGACACCTCAGCCGCGTTCGAGTTTCGCAATCAGCTCAGCACAACCCAGGTTCTGTTGCGCATTGAGTTGGGCGACAGCAGCTTCCGTCTCGATCGGCTGAAAGACTTTCTGGCCAGGAATTTCTGACAAGGTTGTGCGGCACTGGCGGGATTCCGGCCAACGCAACCTCGATACGTCATCCACGCCGGTTGAGTCGCCTATTCCGCGCAATGCGGACGATACTCGCAAATTGACATCTCCGCATTTCATCGCATACAGTTGCGTGCTGAGACGTCTCATATTGGGCTGAAGACTTGGGCCTTCTCGCTTGCCAATCACACTTCCAGTCAACATACGTAGCTGTCTCGGAGCAACAAATGTTACAGCGAGCACAAGTCCGGGAAGCTATCGACACCGGTGCGGGCGTGCTTCGGCTCGAACCGTCGTGGGTGCCCCGTTCCTTCATGATTCCGGGCCGCAGGTTGAAGCTGCATCCGGACGATCTGTATGCCTTTGGCGGCGCCCGCGGAGGAATTAATGAGCGTTGGTTCTCCTCGACGACGAAGGCTGCAAACGGCCCCGACACCACACCCGATGAAGGATTGAGCTACGTACATCCCGCTGCCGGCGAAAGATTCCTGCTGAAGGATGCGGTCGAGACGGCCGGCGATTTGCTGCTCGGCGCGGATGTGATGCAGCGTGAAGGCGGGTGGAATCTCCTGTGCAAGTTCTTCGACAACATGGGGCCAATTCCGCACCACATGCACCAGACCGACGAGTACGCCAACCTCGTCGGACATAAAGGCAAGCCTGAGGCCTACTACTTTCCGCCGCAATACAACCAGTTGAGCAACAACTTTCCGCACACCTACATGGGCCTTGAACCCGGCACTACTAAAGCGGATGTGCGCCGATGCCTGGAGCGCTGGAACCAGGGCGACAACGGCATCCTGCTGCTCTCGCGCGCCTACAGGCTGGAGCCGGGAAGCGGATGGCAGATTAATCCTGGCATCCTGCATGCTCCTGGCTCGCTGGTGACTTACGAGCCCCAGGTGAATAGCGACGTGTTTGCCATGTTCCAGTCGGAGGTGGAAGGACGCATCGTTCCATGGGACTTGATGATTAAGGACGTCAAGCCGGAGTTTCACCACGATCTGGACTACCTGATCGGCATGCTCGACTGGGAGGCCAACATCAACCCGGAGTTTGCGAAGTCGAATAAGACCCACCCCGCACCGGTGCGGCCTGTCGCGGAGATGGAAGAGGCAGGCTATCGCGAGATGTGGATCACATATGGGACGCGGTTCTACTCGGCGAAGGAACTGACCGTGCTGCCCGGGCGGACGGTGACCATCAAAGATGCCGCGGCGTATGGGCTCATCCTCACCCAGGGTTATGGGACGTTTGGGAAGATGCCGGTGGCGACGCCTTCGATGATTCGGTTCGGTGAACTGACGGAGGACGAGCTGTTTGTTACAGCGGCCGCTGCGCGCGATGGGGTCAGGATCGAGAATCCGAGCAGTACCGACCCGCTGGTGATGTTAAAGCACTTTGGTCCCGGCAATCCTGACGCTGAGGCACTGCGAAAAGACAAGCACTAACTGAAATTGGCAGGAGCGGCGAATGACGACAGGCACACATCGACTCCCAGCTCTCCACAATGCGATGTGGCCAGGGCTCGTCGGCAAAGGGCCAGGCTCCGAACCTGCAATCGATCTCGATACCATGCTGCGCCTGACGGCGGCGGCCGAGGTGGATGGAACAAAGTTTGATGGAGTCGATTTATTTCTCTCGTTGCCCCACACGGACATCGATTCGACCGATGAGGATCTGAAGGTACTGGCCGGCAAGCTTGCGGATTTGAAGCTGGTAGCCGGCTCGCTGGTTGCTCCGGTGTGGCCGCCTGCCGGTGGCGGTTCCGCGATGGGCTCAGAGGAAGACCGGCGACGCTTTCTGACGCAAGTGCGCAAGGCGTGCTCTATTGGACAGAAGCTGCGCGGCCTCGGCATCCGCAAGTACGGCATTGTGCGCATTGATTCAGCCGCAAGCCCGGCGGAGTGGGCGAGCGATCCGGCCGGCAACACCAGGCGCATTGCGGAGACGTTTCGCGAGGCTTGCAACCTCGCTGAGGGATACGGAGAACGACTGGCCGCGGAGGGTGAGATCTGCTGGGGAGGGATGCATGGCTGGAAGCACATGCAGGAACTGCTGGAGTTGGTCGACCGGCCAGAGACGCTCGGCTTCCAGGCAGATATGGCGCACACGCTGCTGTACACGCTGGGCTACAACTCGCCCGAGAGCAGGATTCTTCCGGTGGACTTTGACTGGGCGAATCCTGAGATTCTAATGAACGCGCTGCGCCAGGTGACCGATGTGCTGCGCCCCTGGACGATCGACTTCCACGTAGCGCAAAACGACGGCACCGTGAAGGGCGCAGGATCGCATGACAAAACTGGCCGCCACTGCCCGCCCAATGATCCCAATGGAAAGATGGACATCGTGAAAGTCGCTGGCCTTTGGATGCGGGACGCCGGTGGCGCACCGACGCGCGCCTTCGAGCACATCTGCTGGGATGGCTGCATGTTCCCAAACGCGATGATGCTGGCGCCCGAAACCTGGCGCAGCGTGCTGGCTGTGATGATTGCCGTGCGTGACGCTCACGGCTGGGATTGAGAATGGAGACGGACATTGTGGCTGCAAAGAAAACGCTGAATATCGGGCTGGTCGGCTATGGATTCATGGGGCGCACGCATTCGAATGCGTTCCTGCAGGCGCCGCGCTTCTTCGATCTTCCCTTTCAACCGGCGCTTACCGCGGTGTGCGCGCGGAATGTGGATCGGGTGAAAGGCTTCGCGGAGAACTGGGGCTATGCGTCCGTGGAGTCGGACTGGCGCGCGCTGGTGGAGCGCAAGGACATCGATCTAATCGACATCGCCAGTCCCAATAACACCCATGCAGCGATCGCCATTGCCGCGGCCCAGGCCGGCAAGATGGTGCTTTGCGAAAAGCCGCTGGGCCGAACTGCGGACGAGGCCAGGTCGATGGTAGACGCCGTGGAAGCAGCGGGCGTTGCCAACATGGTCTGGTACAACTACCGCCGCGTGCCTGCAGTGACGATGCTGAAGAATCTTCTGGAGGAGGATCGCTTCGGCAGGATCTTCCACTATCGGTCGCAGTTTTTGCAGGATTGGACAATCTCGCGGGACCTGCCGCAGGGCGGGGAGGGGCTGTGGCGGCTGGATGCCTCGGTTGCGGGCAGTGGTGTTACCGGCGATCTGTTGGCGCACAACATCGATATGGCGCTTTGGCTGAATGGACCGATGGTTGAGGTCTCCGCGATGACTGAGACGTTCATCAAGGAACGCAAGCACGCGCTAACCGGGGAAGTCGCGCCGGTGAGGATTGACGATGCCAGCGCATTCCTATGCAGGTTCGCGAACGGTTCGATGGCGGTGTTTGAGGCGACGCGGTATGCACGCGGCCACAAGGCACTGTTCACCCTCGAGATCAATGGTGAGCGCGCGTCGGCGGCGTGGGATCTGCACGACCTGCATCGGCTGGAGTACTTCGATTATCGCGATGAGGGACAACTGCGCGGCTGGAAAAGCATTCATGTCACGGATGGCGACCATCCTTACATGAAGAACTGGTGGGTGCCTGGACTGCAGATTGGGTACGAGCACACATTCATCCACCAATTCGCGGATTTTCTCGTCGGCGTTGGGGAGGGTAAGCCTGCGGCGCCGACCTTCCGTGACGGGCTGGCCACGGAATATGTAACCGATGCGGTTCTGAGGTCGGCAAAGACGCGGCAGTGGGAGACCGTAGCTGCGAGCTAGCCGAATCGGCGGGCGGCTTTAGGGGGTTGAGGGCTGGAGGCGGCGGGTGGCGCGCTGGAGTTCCACCACTGGGCTGTTGGTAAGGAGTTGCAGGATGCGGGCACCGTCGGAGTAAGAGCCGGTGGCGGAGCGGAAGGGGAGGAGGTTGAAGGCGGCGGCGAGGAAGGAGAAAGAGGCCATGAGTGCGAGGAAGAACCAGGCCGGCTGCCAGGATGCGCCCTGAGCGTGGAGCGCTGCCCAAAGGAAGAGCGGGCCGGTGCAGATGTTGACGAGGGGACCGGCAGCGACCATGCAGAGGTCGTGCCAGGCGGGCTGGCCGGGATGGGTGGGCAGAACGTGGACATTGCCGCCGAGGACTCCGGAGGTCTTGAAGCGGAGGCTCCACTTCCCTTCCTGTTTGCGCCATTGGAATGGGCCCGCGTTGAAGCTGAGCAGATGCATTTTGAAGGCGCGGGCGGCGAGCGCGTGGCCACCCTCGTGCAGGACGGCGGTAACCAGGCTGACGAGGGCGAGGAGCAGAAGCCAGAGGATGCCGGAGACGGTGGGCAGATGGTGAGCGCGAGCCCACGGAACCCAGAGGCCAATGACCTTCCAGGTGGCCAGGATGAAGAGGATGGTGGCGGCGCGGTCGAACCAGGGGCTGGTGCGGTCGCCCGGGACAGGCGCGGGCTTGGCGGGAGCGGGGGATGCGGAGACGGTGTCGGGACGGGAAAAGACGATGAGGCCGGCGATGCCGGCGGCGATCAGGAGCGGTTCCGGGCTGGCCAAGGTGATGTGGCGGGCGAAGCGGAAGATGAAGAGGCCGGTGGCGAGGTCGGCCAGGCAGGCGGCGATGGCCCAAGGGCTGCGGGCGGCGGAAGGGTCGCGGGTGGTCCAGCAGGCCATGGCAAACAGGAGCCCGGCGGCGAACAGGCCGGCAAACGTTGCGCAAGCGAAGGGTGCAGGGACGCTCTGAGTGCGGACCTGGTGGATGAGGAGAACAATGGCTGCGGGAAAGAGGAACATCGCCGTGAAGGCGAAGGACCAGCGGAGCGGGGATCGGAGCGCAGGCATTCTGGATGGAGGTTAGTGGGGACGGGGCGGGATGTCTATGACGCTACCGATGTAGATGCGGAGCTTGGGAGATGCCCCTCGGCGACGGTTTGCGGCACGGGTTCCTCAGGTGTGGAAGCGGGGCGGGCCGGCGTTACGGCCTGGCGATCAGAGGAGGCGCGGCCCTCGAATAGGAGGAAGAAGGTTGCCAGGCCGATCAGGAGCACGGTCAAAGCGACGGCAAGGGTGTGGGTGGAGTGGGCAACCCAGAGAAGATAGAGGCCGTCAAGAATGGAGATGATCGCGGCTGCGATGGCCCACGCCTGTTGAAACGGGCTGGGCTTGCGGGTGACTCGCCACGCCTTGATGAATACCAAGGAGAGCAGGAGATAGCCGGCGAGAAAGACCCAGTGACGAAGCGGAGAGATGCCGCGCTGCGCGAACCTAGTGTCGACCAAGACCCGCAGACCTGCCATAAACAGGAGGACCGCCTGGAACGCGAAGAAGGTGTTAATCCGTCTGCGAAGAAGTCGCATGCTGGGGGGAAGCATAGATGGGGGACTGGGCGAAGTCTATGACCCTTAGGCGGTAGAAGCGGGGGTGCGGGGGTAAAAGAGAGTAACCCCACGATAAACGCGGCGACTGGCGTCGCCTGCGTTGATCATGGGGCACCTGTCATGGGACACCCGTCATCGGTACCCGGGTTATTTGGGGAGGTCGGTCAGCTTTGGCTGTTCGGGCTTGGGAGCGAGGGTCTCGGCAGTGGCACCGGAGTCGACGCCGTCGAGCGTGGCCTGAAACTGGATAAGCTGCTTGATGGCTTCGAAGGAAACGCCGGCGATGGGGAGCAGACGGCCGTTGACCGAGAGCATAGGCGTCTGGTCGACGCCGGCGTCCGCGGCGAGCTTGATGTCGGCGTTGACGAGGTCCTTGGTGGCCGGGGTGGCGGCGCAGTCGGCGATGGCGTCGCTGTCGAGGCCGGCGCGCTTAGCGGCGGCTTTGAGCAGGGTATCGTCGGTGGTGGGGGATAGACCATCCTGGGTTTCGAAGACACCGGCGGCGAACTTGAAGAAGCCATCATTCGACTGCTTCTGAGCGCAGACGCCAAAGGCCGCGGCCTTGAAGGCGGAGGGATGAATGTCGACCAGCGGGAAGAGCTGGAAGACGACGTGAGCATTGGGGAAGTCCTTGACGATGTCGTCCATGACGGATTGGACTTCTTTGCAGTGCGGGCACTGCAGGTCGGCGAATTCAACCAGTTCGAGGTCCTTGCCGGGTGCGCCGCGCCAGGCGCCGTTGGCGTGCTGCCTGAGGAGGTCGCGGGTGTCGGCGAAGGGGGTCGCACCAAAGGGAACGACGCCCGATGCGCCCTCGCCGATAGCGTGCTTGCCGTCGGGTGTGACGAAGAAGGTGGCGGCCTGAACCTGGGCCTTGGGGTCGTTCTTGAGGGTGATGAAGACTGTGACCTTGACCACGCCGGGAGCGGGGGTGGTCTGAATGCCCTCGACGCGCCAGAGGCGATTGGTGTCGGAGCCCCAGACCTGATGGAGGAAGGAGTTTACGGTATCGACCGTGGGCGTGGGCGCGGTGAAGAACCTGGGATTGGCCGCAGGGAGCGGGTCGACCGGCGCGGTTGGTGCGGGAGCGCTGGGGGGCGCCGCGGGGCTCTGGGCCGCCGGAGCCGCGGGCACGGCGGTAGCCTGGGCGAATGCAGCGGAGGCGGTGAGTGAGAGGATGACGGCGAGCGCTGCGGCCGGGACCCAGCCCGGAAGTGAATTCAACTGCAAAACTGTGCGATTCAAAATGGTGTCCTTTTCGGCGTATGGGTTTCGGGTGTGGGTTCTGCCATTCCATTCTATCGAGGACAGCGGAATGGCGCGCGCTGATTCGCTGCCGCAACGGTTTTGACGATTGGCGGAGGCGGCGGGGTAGGCAGGCCGGCGGCTAGAGTTCGACTTTGACGGCGATGGGGAAACGGCGGCCGGTGCCGAAGGATTTCTGAGTGACCTTGAGGACGGGGGCGGCCTGCTGGCGTTTGTATTCGCTGCGCTCGACGAGGGAGAGGACGCGGCGAATAAGGGCGAGATCTACGCGCTGTATCGCTTCCCCACCCATCCGCGATGAAGACGTGGATGAATGGGGCACCCCGGATTTCTCAGTGAGTTCTTCAAGGATCTGATCAGCGGAGCGGTAGCGCTCGACGTAGGCTTCCAGAATTGGGTCGAGGATGTCGTAGGGCGGGAGCGAGTCGGTATCGCGCTGACCGGGACGGAGTTCGGCTGAGGGGGGCTTGGCGATGGTGTTGCGGGGGATGATTTCGCGGTCGCGGTTGGCGTAGCGGCTGAGGGCGTAGACGCGGGTCTTGAAGACGTCGCCGATGACGGCGAGCGCGCCGACCATGTCTCCGTAGAGGGTGCAGTAGCCGGTGGACATTTCGGACTTGTTGCCGGTGGTGAGGACGAGCGCCCCGAACTTGTTGGAGAGCGCCATGAGGAGCGCGCCGCGGATGCGGGACTGGAGGTTTTCTTCGGCGAGGCCGAAGGGTGTGCCGGCGAAGAGGGGCTCGAGGGTGCTCTGGTAATGGGTGAAGACGTCGTGAATGGGGACGAGTTCGAAGCGGATGCCGAGATTGGCGGCGAGCGCGCGAGCGTCGTCGATGGAGCCAGTGGAGGAGAACTCGCTGGGCATGCCGACGCCGAGGACGTTTTCCGGGCCGAGCGCTTCGACGGCGATGGCGGCGACGAGGGCGGAGTCGATGCCGCCGGATAGGGCGACGAGCGCTTTGGAGAAGCCGCACTTGCGGACGTAGTCACGAGTGCCGAGGACGAGAGCGTCCCAGGTGGCGGGGATGTCGCCGGGGTCTTCGATGTTGGGTATGGGCGCGGAGGGCCGGTCGGCGTCGAAGAAGATGAGGTCTTCAGTGAAAGATGAGGCTTGGGCGACGACATCGCCGGAGGGGGCGATGACGATGGAAGAGCCATCGAAGACGAGCGAGTCGTTGCCGCCGACCTGGTTGACCATGACGACGAAGGCGTTGTGGCGGCGGGCGATGGCGGCCAGCATGTTCTGGCGCAGCAGGCGCTTGCCGGCCCAGAAGGGCGAGGCAGAGATGTTGAGGATGAGGCGCGGGTGGACGGCGATGGGGTCGGGGAGGGTGGCCCACTGGCGCATGAGCTCGTCGACTGGGTCGACCGGGTAGAGAAGGCGGGGCCAGAAGCCCTTGTCGTTCCAGGCGTCCTCGCAGATGGTGATGGCGAGGGGCTGGCCGTCGAGGAGAGTGAGGGTCTGGTGCCGGGCGGGTTCGAAGTAGCGCTGCTCGTCGAAGACGTCGTAAAAGGGGAGCAGCATTTTTTGCTGGAGGAAGGTGACGCGGCCGCCGGAGAGAAGCGCGGCCATGTTGCGGGCGCGCTTGCCGACCGAGGAGTCGCCTTCGATGGCGAGGGCTGTGCCGCAGAGGATGGCGGGGCCGGTGGCGGTGTGGGCGGCGATCTCGTCGAGGGTTTGCCGGGCGCGGGCGAGGAACGAGGATTTTTCGAGGAGGTCGGCGGGGGGGTAGCCGCAGACGGCGAGTTCGGGAAAGACGACGAGATCGGCGGATTGCTTTGCGGCGCGGGCGGTGAAGTCGAGGATAAGGCGAGCGTTGCCGGCGAAGTCTCCGACGGTCGGATTGATTTGGGCTAGGGCGAGAATCATAAAGGCAGTTGTCGGTTGTCGGTTGTCAGTTCTCAGTGATCAGTTCTCAGTTGTCAGTAACGACGTGAGAAGAGACCTGTCTACGATTCTACTGAGAACTGATCACTGAGAACTACATTTAGGAGCCGGTGCCGGAGAGGACCACGCCGACGGTGCGGGCCAGGATCTTCAGGTCGAGCCAGAGGCTCCAGTTTTCGACGTAAGCGGTGTCGAGGGAGATGTAGCTGTCGAAGGATGGGTCCTGGCGAGCTTCGACCTGCCAAAGTCCGGTCATGCCGGGGAGGACATCGAGACGGCGGAGGTGCGCCAGGTCGTACTGCTCGACCTCGCTGGCCAAGGGCGGGCGCGGGCCGACCAGGCTCATGTCTCCGCGGAGGACGTTGTAGAACTGGGGCAGTTCGTCGAGCGAGTACTTGCGCAATACCCGGCCGACGCGGGTGACGCGCGGATCGTTGGCGATCTTGAAGAGAATACCGTCGCGCTCGTTCTGGTCTTTGAGTTTGTCTCTCAGTTTGTCTGCGTCGGCGCACATGGTGCGGAACTTGTAGCAGGTGAAGGTGCGGCCCTTGCGGCCGGTGCGCTGGGCGCGATAGAAGACAGGGCCGTGCGAGTCGAGCTTGATGGCGGCGAAAAGCGCGAGCATGATGGGCCAGCCGAGGATGAGGGCGAGAGCGGCGCCGGTAACATCGAGGGTGCGCTTGAGCAGGAATGCGCCGATGGGGAGGTCGCGCCGGTGCAGCGGGATGGTGGGAAACTGGCCGATGTACTCAACCGGGGCGTTCCAGGCGAGGCCGTCGTAGAGGTCGGGCACGACGCGGACGTCGATGCCGATGGCGCGCGCCTCCTCGACCACGCCGATGACCAGCTTCTTTTCGGCAGGCACGGAGAAGAAGATTTCGTCGACGAAGAGGGAGCGGGCGAGGGGAAGACAGTTGCGGACATCTCCGATGATATCGGCATCGCCGGACTCGGCTTCGTGCTCGGTGAGGGCGACGAAGCCCTTGAAGCGGAATCCGAGGTGACTGAGCGATTCGAGATGATTGCGCAACGCGTGGGCGACGCGGCCGGCGCCGACGATGAGGACGTTGCGGGTTTCCAGGCCTTCGCGATAACGGCTGTAGACAACCTTGCGCCAGATGGCGCGCCGGATGCAGAGCAGGGCCGTTGTGAAGACGACCAGAAGAATTATGACTTCGCGGGAGATCATTTCGGCGTGGCGGAGATAAAGCGTCCCGCAGAGCAGGAGACCGGCGGTGAGCGAAGCCTGCACGGTCAAGCGCTGCTCGTTGAGGCCGCTGCGGTTGAGGATGGGTCCGTAGAGCCCGTACGATCGCGCCAGAACGACCAGGAGCAGGCCGAACCAAGCCACGTAAAGGAACATCAACCGCTCCGCGATCAGGTATTGGTGCAAGGCAGCGGGGTGCAGATCGGTGGGGGGGAGGCGAAAACGCAGCGCGATAGCAGTGGCAATGGCTACGGTCAACAGATCGAGGGTGGCCCAGAAGAGGCTGGTGACCGAAGGGCGGTGAAATACCCCAAAGCGAACCGGCGGCGCCTCCGCGAGCATCGACCGACTTTGGCCAGACACTACAACTTGCTCGAGATAATCCGGTGTCGCCATTGCGAACGGCTCTCTCACTCCATCGACGCACAAACCGCGCGCCGAACATTGTTTGCCGGATGAACCCGGCGTTACTCAAGCAGCTTCACAGTTCCTGAGGGTTGAGAAGTCGCGATCAGTGGATCTGAGTACTGAAAACCCACAAACTCCGAATTACTCTCGCTACGGGGAGACTGCTCACTCAATGCCAATGATTGAAAGGACCCATCCCGAGCGAGATGCGTCTGATTTGAAGCAATGGAGTGAAACCTGCCAGTGTTCTAAACTTTATTCGAGGATACTGAAAACAAAGATACAAGGCAATCCCTTCGTTGGATAAGTGAGTAAGGTCGCGCAGGCGACGGTGAGCCTATGCGGGTAGAACCAGAGCGTCCAGGGCCAGGAATTCCTGCAATACAGGGTCGTCACTGCGGTCCAACTCTTCCATAGTGCCGAAAAAGCGGGCCTTCCCCTGGTGGAGGAAGACGACCCGGTCGGCTAGCTTACGTGCGAAACGCATGTCGTGAGTAACTACGATGCTGGTGAGGTGCAATTGGGTTTTCAGGCGCTCGATGAGACTGCCGAGAAGATGGCCCATGAGCGGATCGACCATGGTGGTGGGCTCGTCGTAGAGGACAGCCTCCGGCTGGGAGGCGAGCGCACGGGCGATGGCGACGGAGCGCTTCATGCCGGTGGAGAGATCGGACGGCAGGACGTCCTCCATGCCGGCGACACCGACCATTTCAAGCATGCCGCGGACGATCTGCTGGATCTGGTCCTCGGCGAGGTCGTGGCGCTCGCGCAGGGGGAAGGCGACGTTTTCGCCGACGGTGATGGAGTCGAAGAGCGCGCCGTTCTGGAAGACCATGGTGACTTTGCGGCGGACTTCCTGCAACTGCTTCTCGTTGAATCCGCAGATGTCCTCGCCGGCGACCATGACCCGGCCTGAATCGGCGTGGAGGAAACCCATAAGGATCTGAAGGGAGACGGACTTGCCTACGCCGGAGCGTCCGAGGATGCAGAGGGTTTCGCCGGGCAGTACGGAGAAGCTGACGTCATCGAGGACAACCAGGCTGCCGAAGGACTTGGAGACGTGCTCGAAGGCGATGTAGGGACCGGGTTGGTTGCGGCGGTCGGGCACGGCCTCGTTGGCGGCCTCGTTCTGCTGGGCAGCCTCGGCCATGAACTCCTGGACGGTCTCCTTGTCCTCCGGAGCGACTTCGGCGGTGAGGTCTTCCTGCTGGGGCGGCGCGTCGGCGGGCGGGGTGTCCTGCGGCGAATTGTTCGCGCCGGTATGGTCACGTTCGTCCGGCTTGCGGTCCGGTTCTGCCATGGGTGTGTCTCTATGATGCACGATGAGGGGCGATCCCGGGAGAATCTGAGAGATTTCAGGCGTCGAGGGCGGCGACGTTGGCTTCGGCTAGGGCGAAGTCCTGTGGGGTGTTGAGATTGGTGAACCAGAGGGGTTGGGCGGCTTGCTGGGCGGCAGTGGCGTCACCCGGATTTGTGACGGAGAGAATGTGTTCCAGCGGCTGGTCTTGCTGCAGGGCGAGCACATGGGCTGCGGCTTCGAGGACAGGGAGGAGTTTGAACTCCTCCAGGGCTATGGCGGCGGCGATGGATGGGGCGATTTGTTTGTGGAGCAGGCAGATTGCGGGCTGAGGGCGGCCGTCGGCGGTGAACATGGCGACGCGGTTCGTTTGGCCGGGCGCGATGGTGCGGGCGGCCCAGCGGTGGAGGATGGCGGCGGGCAGGAAGGGCAGGTCGACGGCGAGGATGAGGTTCCAGTCGTGCTTGGAATGGGTGAGCGCGGCTTCGATGCCACCGACCGGGCCGCAGTTGGGATGCAGGTCGGGGACAAGCGGGGCGTAGGCGGCGAGGGCGGGGTTTGCGCTGAGGATGTGGACATCGGCGCAGATGCGGCGGAGCTTGGCGACGGCGTGGGCGATGAGGGGTTTGCCGGCGAGTTGCAGGAGGGCTTTATCGGTTCCCATGCGGGAGCTGCGGCCGCCGGCAAGGACGTAGCCGGAGATGGGAAGTGGGGTGGTCATCATGAGAAAAGGCAAATACCGAGATTCTGGCTGCGCCAGAATGACGACGGGTAATCGTAATTAAGAAGGCGCGAGGTTGGTGAGGAAGCGGATGATGGACTCGATGCCGCGGTAGAAGTTGGCGAGGTGGAATTTTTCGTTGGGAGCGTGGAGGTTGTCGTCGGGCAGGCCGAAGCCCATGAGGATGGTGGGCGTGCCCAGCTCGCGGATGAAGTCTCCGACGATGGGGATGGAGCCACCGCTGCGGATGAAGACGGTGTCCTTGCTAAAGACATCGTGCATGGCGGTGGTGGCGGCGCGGACGTACGGGTTGTCGGTGGAGACGACGATGGCGTCACCCATGTGGATGAGGCGGACGTCAAGGGTGATCCCGGCGGGACAGAGGGATTCGACGTAGGACTTGTAGAGAGTAAAGGTCTCGGCGGGGGTCTGGTCGGGGACGAGGCGCATGGACACCTTGGCGGAGGCGCGAGCGGGGATGACGGTTTTGGCGCCGGCGCCGGTGAAGCCGCCGGGCATGCCGTGGACTTCGAGGGTGGGGCGCGACCAGGTGCGCTCGAGGACGGAGTAGCCGGGTTCGCCTGTGAGTGTGGTTGAGCCGACCTCGGTCTGGCGGTAGTGCTCCTCGTCGAAGGGGAGGGATTTCCAGGCGGCGAGTTCGGCGGGGGTTGGCGTGGCAACTTTCGAGTAGAAGCTGGGGATAAGGATGCGGCCGTTGGCGTCCTTGAGCTTGGCGATGATTTCGCAGAGGGCAAAGAAGGGATTGGGTGCAGCGCCGCCGTACATGCCGGAGTGGAGATCGGTGCGCGCTCCGCGGGCCTCGATCTCGGTGTAGATCATGCCGCGCAGGCCGACGCAGAGAGTGGGCAGATCGGGCGCGAACATTTCGGAGTCGGAGACGAGGGCGACGTCGGCGGCGAGTTGCGCGGGATGCTCGCGGACGAAGGCGGCGATTCCCTCCCCTCCTACTTCTTCTTCGCCCTCGATGATGACGCGGATGTTGACGGGCGGCTTACCGGAGGTGGCGACGAGGAGGGATTCGAGGGCTTTGACGTGCATCCAGAGCTGGCCTTTGTCGTCGACAGCGCCGCGCGCGTAGATGTTGCCGTCGCGCTCAGTGGGCTCGAAGGGCGGGGAGAGCCACTCGTCGAGCGGGTCGGGAGGCTGGACGTCGTAGTGGGCGTAGAGGAGGACGGTGGGCGCGGGCTTGCCATTAATGAGCGGGGCGTGGAGATGGTCGGCGTAGACGAGCGGATGGCCGTTGGGATGCGCGGCGGAGCTGGTTTCGATGAGGCGGACGTTCTCCATGCCGATGCGGCGGAGTTCGGAGGCGACAAACTCGGCGGCGCGGCGGGTGTCGGCGTTGTGCTCGGGCAGGGTGGAGATGGAGGGAATGCGCAGGAGGGCCTTCAGCTCTTCGACAAAACGAGTCCGGTTGTTCTCCGCAAAGGTTACTGCTGCTTCAGACGTCTTCATTTCACCACGCTTTCTTGCTGCGTTGTTGCAGTGAGCTTATGGCCTGCGATGCGCACGCAAACCACCCAACAGTATATGGAACATATGGAGCCTCGCGCGTGGATTGAGTGCAGAAATGCGCCTGACCCGGGGAATCCGTAAGCGGCAAATGACCATCTATTGGGCATGGGCGTTTTGCCGGAAAAATCGTCACGGGTTTTGGCTTTGGTAGTCGGCTGCTTGTTGCTTTCGAACAGGCTGCACGCTCAGCAGGCGGTTGGGGCCGACATTCCCGATGCGCCAAAGCCGGAGACGGTTGTGGTTGCGGGCGGAGGCGCGACCCCTTCTACCCATACCGATCCGCAGACCAAGCGGATCCTGGGGATTTTTCCAAACTTTCGCGCGGTGAGCGCGGAGGCACACCTGCCGCCGCAGTCGGTGCAGGAGAAATTCGAAACCGCGTCGCAGGACAGCTTCGACTATTCGGCGTTGATGCTGCCGGCGGGGCTGGCGGGCTACAGCGAGTTGACGAACGCGACCCCGGAGTTCCACTCCGGCTGGCCGGGCTATGGGCGCTACTTCTGGCACACCTGGGTCGACCAGACGAGCGAGAACTATTTGGTGGAGTTCATCGTGCCGGCTCTGACCCGAGAGGATACGCGGTACTACACCATGGGCCCGGGCGGCGGCCGGAAATTGAAGCGGATCGGCTATGCGTTGAGCCGGGCGGTGGTGACGCGCAACGACGCGGGCAAAGATACCTTCAACGTGAGCGAAGTGGTGGGAGCGGGCGTGGCGGCGGGCATCTCGAACTTCTACTACCCGCGGCCGGAGCGTACCTTCGCGAAGACCGCAGACAAGTGGTCGGTGAATGTCGGTGTGGATGCGGCGAGCTTTATGATTCGCGAGTTCTGGCCGGACATCAATCACTACCTGTTCCATGGCAACGTGCCGATGGCAAACCATTAGCACGCGAGCGAGAATAGATATATGAAGAGTGCTGCGAACGATACGGCAGCGGCTAAGCGGGCGCGTGCCTTCCGGGGACAAACGTGGGACGCGGCGAAGTACGCGGCGACGGGCCGGTTTGTGGCTGACCTGGCGGGCGGCGTGATGGAACTACTTGCGCCGCAGGCTGGTGAAGCGATCCTGGATCTTGGCTGTGGAGACGGAGCGCTGACCGAGAAGATTGCCGCGAGCGGCGCGATCGTGACCGGCGTGGACGCTTCGCCGGGGATGGTGGCGGCGGCGCGGGCGCGGGGGCTTGCCGTGCACGAGGCGAGCGCCGATGCGATGGGCTACGAGGGCGAGTTCGATGCGGTGTTTTCGAACGCGGCACTGCACTGGATGCCGAATGCCGAGGCGGTGATTGCCGGAGTGTGGCGGGCGCTGAAACCAGGCGGGCGATTTGTGGCGGAGATGGGTGGGTTGGGGAATATTGCGGCGATTCGGGTGGCTCTCGCGGCAGTCCTGGCGAAGTACGGCATTGACGCGGAGGCGGTAGCGGCGAGCTTGTATCCTTCTCCGGCGCATTATCGGCGGCAGCTGGAGGCGGGCGGGTTTGCGGTGCTATCGATGGAGCTGATTCCGCGGCCAACGCCGCTGCCGGCCGGGATGGAGGCGTGGCTGAATACGTTTCGCAACGGCGTTCTGGATTTGTTGGGCGCGGAAGACCGCGCGCGGGCGGTTGCGGAGACGATTGCGCTGCTGCGGCCGGCACTGTGCGATGCGGATGGCAACTGGACGGCGGATTACGTGCGGCTGCGGTTTTATGCGGTGCGGGGTTGACGCGGTGAATAGAAGGAGGGCCCAGGGCTAAAGCCCTCTTTGCTATGGGCCTTGAATGTCCGGGCTAAAGCCCGGACCTATCCCAAAGACAATACAACGGAGTTGACTCTTTATGGGATTACTCCGTTGTCGTGGAGGAAATGCATCCAGAGGAGGATGCCTTTCTGGTTTTCGGCGGGCGGGAAGTTGCCGTGGCCTCCGCCGACAACGATGTCCTGAAGGTTGGGAATCCCGGCAGCGTCGAGGGCCTTCTTGAGTTCCGCGGACTGGGCGGGGTCGACAGAGCGGTCGCTGTCTCCGTTGATGATGAAGGTGGGTGGAAGCCCCGGGTGGATGTAGGTCATGGGGGACATCTCGCGGGCACGAGCCAGTATGGCGGCAGTGGGCTCGGGCCAGCGCGGTGCCTGGCCACGCGAAGGCTGGACGGGAGCGGTGTCGTCGATGTCGGCTGCGGTTGAGGCGGCGGGCTTGGCGGCCGGGACGGGGTTGGGGGCAGCGGCTGGGGTGTCGCGGGGCAGAGGCAGATCCATGCCAAGCCATTGGTGAACTGAGTCGGAGGAGCCGTGGGTGAGGGCTTCGGCGAGATTGGTGGGGCCGTACATGTCGACGACGGCAACAACCTTGGGCTGGTCGGTGCAGCCGGGCGGATTGAAGGAGGCGGGTGCGTAGGCGGCCATGAGCGCGAGATGGCCGCCGGCGGAGCCACCCCAAGTAACGATGCGGTTGGGATCGAAGTTGTATTTGGCGGCGTTGCGCTTGACCCAAGCCATGGCGCAGCGGACGTCCTGGATGGCGGCGGGTGCGGGAGCGTCGATGGCGTTGCGGTACTGGACGGCGACCACGCTCATTCCTGCAGCAAAGAAGGGGCCGAAGCTGTTTGAGGAGACGGGGCGGTCACCGCGAATCCAGCCGCCGCCATGGATCTGGATGACGACGGGCATGGGCTTCGACGAGGGAACCTGATAGACGTCGAGGTGCAGGTCGAGGGTGCCGGCGGGTCCGGTGTTGGGGACGGGCGTGCGGATGCCGTTGGGCGTGCCGGGATTTGGGGAAGCCTCCGCGCTGGGGTTGAGGATGTGGGGGACGGTGGCATAGACGATGTTGTCGGTTTCGACCGGCTTGACGGCGCGCCATCGGGCGGGATCGGCCCAGGCGGGGCCGGTAGCGGGCGTGGCTGGGGCTGGAGATGGAGGCTGGGCGGTGGCGAAGCGGGCCATCGAGAACGCAACGAAGAGGGTTACAACAATTCGGGCGACCGGGGGTAGTATGCGCATCGTGTGACCTCACACTTCTGGGTGGCGACTATCGTAACGGGCTGCGCGCAGGGTTGCCAAATCGGAAACAACTCCTGGATGACAGTGGAATCGCCGGGCTGCTAGGCTTCTCGGCATGATTGCGAAGACGAAGATTTCATTTTGTGCCGCCGCGGCGGTGGTGGTGCTGGTTGGGTTAGCGAATGCGCAGGTTGCGGGTCAACCGGGAGCGGCCCTGCCGCTACCGGATGCGCCGCCACAGAGGAATCTCCCGCAACGGGCGCCGCTGAACCCGGCTCTGCCGACGGTGTTCGTCGTGGGCGACTCGACAGCGAGCAATGGAAAAGATTTGGGATGGGGATCGCATCTGGGGGACTACTTCGACCTGACCAAGGTCAATGTCGCGAACCGCGCAATCGCGGGGCGCAGCAGCCGCAGCTATATGGACGAGGGCCACTGGGACAGCACGCTGGCCGAGATGAAGCCCGGCGACTATGTGCTGCTGCAGTGGGGACAGAATGACGGCAGCGATCTGGGCGGCACGGGAAGCAGGAATGCGCGCGGTGACCTGAAGGGCGACGGCGATGCGACCCAGGATGTGATGCAGACGACGGGGCCGATGGCGGGTAAGGTCGAGACGATCCACACCTACGGCTGGTACAACCGCAAGTACGTCGCCGACATTCTGGCCAAGGGCGCGACGCCGATGTTTCTGTCGATGACGATCCACAATGCGTGGAAGCCGGACGCTGCGGGCGTGCAGCATGTGGCGCTGGACATGCGCTTTGGGCCGGTGATGTGGAAGATCGCGCAGGAAGACCACCTGGCGTTTGTCGATATGGCGCCGGTGGAGGCGACGCGGATGGAGTCAGTGGGCAAGGACAAGGCGTCGCTGTGGTTCCCAATCGACTATGTGCACACCAGCTCGGAGGGTGCGGATCTGAATGCGCAATCGGTGGTGATCGCGCTGGAGATCGCGAAGAGTCCGCTGCTGAAGTATCTGAAGGCACCGTTGCCGATTCCGCCGGATGCGATCGCGGCGACAAAGACGTCCGAGGCTGCGCTGGCGGCCAATGTGGATGCGGCGTCGGTGACACCGCCGCCGCGTGCGGCAGCACCCCCGGCGACACCGGGCGCGACTCCGACGGCCCCTGTGACGGCACCGCCTAATTAGGACTGTGAAGAAACAAAACGGCTCGGACATCCTGCGATGCCCGGGCCGTTGTTGGTGCCGCAATCAGCTAACGGGTCAGTTGCCTTTGATCCACGGATTGTAGTTGCCCGGTGAGTCTTCAAACGGCAGGCCGCTGAACATGCTGGTGACGGCATTGTCCACCTTGAGCACATTGCTGCCGGTGTCGCGCGTGAGGAAATCAGACGCCGTGCTGCGCCAGATCAGCGCTCCGGTGTGGCTGTCGTACATGTCGACAATCAACGTGCCGGCCGGGGCAAACGCGACGCTGGCAGGAGCGTCCCCAGGCGCGTCGACGCCGACGGCGTTCCAGGCGAGGTGGTTGAGACCGAAGTAGAAGCTCTTATATAGACCTGGGTCATCGTTGCTTGACAGCACCGCGGTGACCAGCACATCACCACCCTGTGCCACCTCCTGCCATCCCCTCATTTGGAGATTGCGATCGATGGCGATCGCGAGCCTGGGCTCGACCATGGCATCGGTGGTGTAGAGATTCTTGAAGGTGTAGGTGTGGTAAGTGGTGAATTGAGCGGGGTTCTGGAAATTGACGTTGACGCTTTGCGCCGACGCCGGCATCCCAACGAGCGCGGCCCCTAGAATTGTTGCCGCGAGGGTTTTCATGAATGATTTCATTTCATCTCTCCTAAATGTCCGGTCTTCGAGAATTTCCGGTGCAGCAGGGCAAACTGTTTCTCCACTGCCCCGCCCTATTAGATGTTCCGGCTTCCGGCCCGGATTGCTGTTGCAGCGGTTGGCTACGGTGTAGCGAAAAAACTGAATCGCCGGGGGTTGCAAGTGATTTTGAGCGCAAGAGGAGGCAGGAGGGCAGAATATGCCCACGTCACCTCTCGTTGTAATGGATGACCAACGCGCAGCACTCGCGGTCTGGGCGAGGCCACGCCAGCTGAGGCCCTAGGACTTCTTGTATTTCGGCGGGTACTTGCTGATGAGCTGAGTGACTGCCTTGTCGACCGTATTGTCCTTGTTGTCCTCACTCCCGGTCAAAGTCTCGGTGACCGTTCCACGCCACAGGAGCTTGTGGGTCTTGGTGTCGTACATATCGATGATCAGCGTGTCGACCGGAACGTCGTTCAGGGTGGCCTGAGAATCGAGGAAACCCGCGCTGCCCCATCCGCGCTGCCAGGAGAAGTCGCCGAGAGAGCCGTAGAAGGTGGTGAATTCCTGCTTGTCCTGGGCGGCCTCGACTGCGGTGATGGTGACGTCGCCGCCCTTGGGCACCTCAGTCATGTATCTGCCGCCCATGTCGCGGTTGACGGCAATGCTGATGCGATCCTCGACGCCGGGATCGGTGGCGTGGACTTTCTGCCAGGTGTAGGTCTTGAACTTCAGGAAATTGACGGTGTGGTCGTAGTCGATGGTAACGGTCTGCGCCAGGACGGGGGTCACGGCCATTGCCGTCGTAAAGAACGCGGTGACGAATACTCTTGCGATTGACTTCATAAAAACCTCCAAAGCGTCGGGGGAATCAAGCTCTGTCCCACTTCGGTTCAGTTTGGCCCAATTCAATTGCTGCTTCTGTGCATGGAAACGTACGCCGGGGGTGCAAAGTCTCTACTATTTCGGTATTTGCATGTAAAAGATTGTCACCGCGTGTAACGAAAGCGTCAGCTTCTGCCTTCTAGCGCAAACATCGCGTAAACTTGTACTTGGGCAAATTGGATGCCTAAGGACTTCATGAAGGATTCCCAGCTTGTTCAATAAATTACTTGCCAAGGTTTTTGGAACCAGCAACGAGCGCGCAGTGAAGCGCATGCTTCCGGCGGTCGAGCAGATCAGCGCGCTGGAGCCGGCGGTCAAGGCGCTGACGGACGACGAATTGCGCGCGAAGACGGACGAGTTCCGGAAGCGGGTTGCGGATTCGGTGGCCGCGGAGAAGATCGACCCTGCCGATCCAGACGCTGCGGATGCGATTCGGGCTGCAGAGAAGAGGGCGCTCGACGAGATTCTTCCCGAGGCGTTCGCGGTAGTGCGCGAGGCGGGCGTGCGCACGGTGGGCATGCGGCATTTCGACGTGCAACTGATCGGCGGCATGGTGCTGCACTCGGGCAAGATCGCCGAGATGAAGACGGGCGAAGGCAAGACGCTGGTGGCGACGCTATCCTGCTATCTGAACGCGCTGGCCGGGCACGGCGTTCACGTGGTGACAGTGAACGACTACCTGGCCAAGCGCGACGCGGAGTGGATGGGCAAGATTTACGGCTTCCTGGGGCTGTCGGTGGGCGTGATTGTGCACGACCTCTCGGACGAGCAGAGGCGCGAGGCGTACGGGGCGGACATCACCTACGGAACCAACAACGAATTCGGGTTCGACTATCTGCGCGACAACATGAAGTTCGAGTTGAAGGACATGGTGCAGCGCGGACACTACTTCTGCATTGTGGACGAGGTGGACTCGATCCTGATCGACGAGGCGCGGACGCCGCTGATCATCTCCGGGCCCACCGACCAGACGACCGACAAGTATGCGCGGGTGAACCTGATCATTCCGAATCTGGAGGCGGGCGAGCTGATCGAGACGCTGGAAACCAAGACCTGGTCAGGCGACTTCGTGGTGGATGAGAAGGCGCGCGCGATTACGGTGACCGATGAGGGTTGGGAGAAGATCGAAAAGCTGCTGGGCATCGGCAACATCGCCGATCCGGAAAACTGGGACCTGAAGCACCACGTCGAGGTGGCGATCAAGGCGCACCACCTGTACAAGCGCGATGTGGAGTACGTGGTAAAGGACGGCGAGGTGATCATCGTCGACGAGTTTACCGGGCGGCTGATGCCGGGCCGGCGCTGGTCCGACGGGCTGCACCAGGCGGTGGAGGCGAAGGAGGGCGTGGCCATCCGCAAGGAAGATCAGACGCTGGCGACGATCACCTTCCAGAACTACTTCCGCATGTACAAGAAACTCTCCGGCATGACGGGCACGGCGGAGACCGAGGCGGCGGAGTTCGACAAGATCTACAAGCTGGACATTGTGGTGGTCCCGACCAACCGGACGATGTGCCGCATTGAGAATTCCGATGTGGTGTACCGAACGGCGAAGGAAAAATACTTTGCCGTGGCGGACGAGATCACGCGCCTGCACGAGGTGAAGCAGCCGGTGCTGGTGGGGACGACCTCGATTGAGAAGTCGGAGCTGCTAAGCGAGATTCTGAAGCGCAAGGGCGTGCGCCACGTGGTGCTGAACGCGAAGTTCCACGAGAAGGAAGCGGAGATTGTGGCGCAGGCGGGGCGGCTGGGGATGGTGACGATTGCCACCAACATGGCCGGGCGCGGAACCGACATTCTGCTGGGCGGCAACCCGGAGTTCATGGCGCGGCAGGACCTGGTGAAGAAGTCGGGCGCGCGGGCGGTATCGGCGGCGGAGGGAGCGATCTCGCCCACGGCCGGACCGGGCATGAGGCGCTTCTACTACGCGAGCCAGGAGTTCGAGACGACGCAGGAGGCGTGGGACGGGGCGATTGCGTCGCACCTGGCAACGGCGGAGAAGGAACACGAGGCGGTAGTCGGGGCCGGCGGCCTGCACATCCTGGGCACGGAGCGGCACGAGTCGCGGCGCGTGGACAACCAGCTTCGCGGGCGCGCGGGACGGCAGGGCGACCCGGGTTCGTCGCGCTTCTTCCTCTCGCTGGAAGACGACCTGATGCGTATTTTTGCGCGCGAATGGGTGAGCACGCTGCTGCAGCGGCTGGGCATGGAAGAGGGCGTGCCGATTGAGAGCCGCATGATCTCGAAGCGGATTGAGGCGGCGCAGAAGGCGGTGGAGACGCAGAACTTCGAGTCGCGCAAACACGTGCTGGAATACGACGACGTGATGAACAAGCAGCGCGAGGCGGTGTACGGGCTGCGCCGGCAATTGATGGAGGGCGTCGACCAGAAACAACTGATCACGGACGATTACGTGTCGACGATCCTCTCGAATATTCTCGAAGAGAATGCGCCGGAGAAGTCGCATCCCGACCAGTGGAAGATGGATGCAATCTTCTCGCAGGTGTATGACGTATTCGGCGCGAAGCTGAACGAGGGGCCGGGCAAGATCGACGTGAGCCAGATGAACCGGCACGAACTGGGCGAGACGATCTTCGAAACGGTGCGCGCGCGCTACGACGTGAAGGAGCAGATCCTGGGCGCGCCCGCCATGCGCTATCACGAGCGGATCGTGATGCTGAGCGTGCTGGATGGGTTGTGGAAGGACCACCTGCTGGCGATGGACCACTTGAAGGAGGGCATCGGGTTGCGCGGCTATGCGCAGCAGGACCCGCTGGTGGCGTACAAGAAAGAATCGTTCGAGATGTTCGAGGCGATGATGATGCAGTTCCAGCAGGACACCGCGCGGCACCTGTTCCGGATGCAGATCATCGGACCGGACGGCCAGCCGATTGAGACGGTCGAGCAGATGCCTCAGCGCGTCTCCGAACCTGGGTCGCTTTCGCCGCCAGTGCAGCAGCGGCTTCCGATGCCCGGACAGAATGGCGAGGGGCAGGCCCACGCGCCAGTGCCGATTCCGACGCGCGCTCCCTCGACGACCATCGACGAGTTGGAGCGGGAGTTTGCGCGGAAGAAAAAGCGCGAACTGGAGCAGGCCCGCGCGGCAGGCTCCGGTGAGAGCACCAACGGCAACAGACCACGCGTGACCGGAGAGAAGGTCGGGCGCAACGATCCATGCCCGTGCGGCTCGGGGAAGAAGTATAAGAAGTGCCACGGGGCGCAGGCGTAGGCTAGGTTCGAAGTTCTGGGTTCGAGGTTCGAGGAAAGAATCGCGAGACGGCTACTTCTTTTCCAGGTCGTCCATGAGCAGCTTGGCCTTGGTGGCCAGATTCTTCGCGCCCTCGGCATCTCCTGAGTTCAGCGCCTTCTGTGCCTGATCGATGAAGTTCTTGATCTGGCGGATTTGCTTCTTCTGGGCATTGGCAGTGTTTGCCGGCAGGGCTGCGATTCGCTTGAGGATCGATGCGACCAGGTCCTGCGCTTGCTGCTGGCTTTGCGGCGCCGAGTCACCGCCGGTAGAAAGGGTGCCAATAATAGCTAATGCTGCAGGTTCAGGTGCGCTTGCAACCTGAACAGGAGGTTGGGGTTCTTCTTTCGGTGGAGGCCTCCTTCTCGGCGCCGGTTTAGGCGGTTCCGCGGGTGGAAGCGGCGGCTCCAGGTCGGGCACAGGCAGGGTCGCGATCATGAGCGGCGAGTCAGGAGGCGGGATGGTTTCCAGTTCGATCGGCGCGTGCGCAATCTGGGGAATGACGAACACCGCGGGCTTATGGTGGCATCCGGCGAGACCGGCGGCGAGAACGAGCGCCACCGCGGAAACGCGAATGAGCTTGGCGGCGAGACGCTGCGCGAGATGGTGGCGCCGGATCAAGCGATCTCCTTCCTCTCCATGGTAGTAGCCAGCGGGTCGGATGGTTCGGCACTGTTGGCGGGAGGCGGCTGATTACGACCCTCCTTCGCCGAAGCGCTGGAGATGGGAATCTGAAGGGTGAAGGTGGTGCCGTGTTTTGGCGATGCAGGATCGGCGTCGGAACGGACCTGCATGACCCCGCCGTGCAACTGGAGAATGCGATAGGTCATGGCAAGGCCGATGCCGCTGCCGCGGGGCTTGGTGGTGAAGTAAAGGTCGAAGATGCGCGGCAGCAGCGCCGCGGAGATGCCCACTCCAGTGTCGGCGATTTCGACGATGGCGAGACGCTGTTCGCGCCGGACCGAGACACGGACGATACCGCCCGAAGGCATTGCCTGCATGGCGTTGAGCAGGAGATTGAGGAATGCCTGGCGCATGAGTTCGTCGTCCACGCGCACGGGGATGGGCTGCGGCGGGGCCTCGGACTCGATGCTGACGCCGTGCTCCTTGAGTTCGGCCCGGACCAGGTCGAGCGTCTGGTCGATGACATGGATGAGGTCGTGCTCGCGGAGCTCGAGATCCATGGGGCGGGAAAAGTCAGCGAGGGTCTGCACCACGCGGTCGAGGCGATGCATCTCGTCGGTGAGGATTTCGACGTGCTTCTGGGCGCTGTCGCGCTCGATGGGACCGGCGGCGAGCTTGCCGCGCAGCAGTTCGAGGTGGACGACCATGGCGTTGATCGGGTTCTTCACCTCGTGGCCGACGTTGGCGGTGAGCCGGCCGATGGCAGCCAGGCGGCGCGCGACCTCCATCTCCTGCTCGAGTTCGAGAGCGGAGCCAGTGTCCCGCAGGGTGAGCAGGGTGCCCATATCGTGATCGGGCTCGATGCGATTGCCGTTGCCGCGGGTGCTGCCGATGTGGTCGAGGGATATCTGCACCTGGCGGCCGTCCTCCAGGGTAACCGTGTCGGCGGAGATCTGCGCGCCGCGATCGAAGGCCGCCAATACGGCAGTGCCAAGCCGGGTTTCAGGAAGAAATATCTGCTCGAGGCGCATGCCGACCATGTCTTCGACCGCGGGCTCCCCGGAGTTGCCGTCCGGACGCACGATGAAGTGAGCAACCGCGTCCGAGACCATGACGGCGCGGCGGTCTGCGGTAAAGAGCAGTACCCCATCGCGCAAAGTGTCGAGCATCTGATTCAAGTTGGTCTGGAGAGCGGTGTAGCCCTCTTCCTGGCTGCGCATCTGGCGGCCGAGGCGGTCGATGCTGCGGGTGACACGGCCGACGGGATCGGCCTCGCGGGACGGCGCGTCGAGGAGCAACGCGGGCTGGCCAGGGAGGGTGTTGGCGGAGCCATCGCCGCGAGTCAGCGTGAGGCGCTCCAACTGCTCGCCGATAGCCTGCAGCGGGCGCAGCGCAACCGCAGAGAGCAACGCCGCGACCAACATGGAGGCTAGCGTAGCCAGCAGGACGAACTGCAGCGCGGCGCGCAGAAACGGCTCGTAGGCTTTGCTGAGAAAGGTCGTCCGCACCCCGACGTGAACGATGAGGAACGGCATGTGGTCGCGGTCGAGCGGCACCGCAATATCGAGCACCTTGGGCTGCCCGAAGATCTCGCGGACCTGGAAGAAGACGTTGCCGTCGCGCAGGCGGTCGAAGCTGTCGCGATAGGGCGCGCGCTGATTCAACGCATCGGGATCGGTCGACAGCATGGTAAAGCCGTGAGGGTCGGTGATGCTGACGTCCTCCACCGTAGGCGAGTAGCGCAGAATGCCGTCCATGGTGCTGGAAAGATCGTCGCTATTTCGCAGCGCGTCGGTGACGGCGGCATACAGCGCCTCGTCGGCCTGGTCGCGCGGCACATTGGCAGGCGGAGGATTTTGGACGAGGCCGGATTTGAGAGCCTGCTCGGTGGCCAGCAGCACCTCGCGGGCGAGCACATCGTTGGCGGCGGAGGTCTGCTCTATGCGCTGGCGGAGAAGTGCCCCGAGGAAGAGGACGGACAGAACGAGCACGATGCCGAAGGTGAGTCCGGTGGCCGTAAGCACGAGCTTCGTTCTGAGGCGCATGGGACTACTCCGCCGTAACCGCCGGCACTTCAACCGCGAGGGCCGCAGAATCCGCAGTGGCGGCACTCGAATACTCCTTCAACTTGTTCTGCAACGTCTTCGGAGTGATGCCGAGGATCTCGGCAGCCCGGGTCTTGTTGTTGTGGGTGGAGAGGAGGGTCTTGAGAATAAGCTGGCGCTCCGCTTCATCCACGGTGGTGCCGACCTCTACGTGGATGGTGCGGGCGTCGTCGCGCGCGGGCGGCACGCCCTGGGCTTCGGATGCAGGAGTGAGGCGGGTCGCGTATCCAGGTTCGCCGAAGTTGGGCGGCAGGTGCTCGACCTGGATGAGGCCCGAACCGGCGAGGATGGTGGCGCGCTCGATGGTGTTGCGCAACTCGCGCGCGTTACCGGGCCAGTCGTAGGCCAGCAGCCGCTTCAGCAGGTCCGGCGCGATGCCGGAGATGGTGCAGGAGTGGCGCTGGTTCATGTCGTCGATCATCTTTGCGGCGATGGCGGGAATGTCCGCGGAGTGCTCGCGCAGCGGAGGCATGTGGATATTGAAGACGTTGAGGCGATAGAAGAGGTCGCCGCGCAGTTGGCCGCTTTGCACCGCCTGCTGCGGGTCCTTGTTGGTGGCCGCGATGACGCGCACGTCCACCGGTGTTTCGGCCTTGCTGCCCAGGCGGCGGAGCTTGCGGTCTTCGAGCACGCGGAGCAGCTTGGTCTGGGTGGCGGCCGGCATCTCGCCGATCTCGTCGAGCAGCAGCGTGCCTTCCTCGGCGAGCTCGAAGCAGCCGGCGCGGCGCTCGATGGCCCCGGTGAATGCGCCTTTCTCGTGGCCGAAGATCTCGCTCTCGATCAACGTCTCCGGGATGGCGGCGCAGTTGACCGCGACGAATGGCTTGAGGCGGCGGGAGCTGAGGTCGTGCAGGCAGCGGGCTGCGAGCTCCTTGCCGGTGCCGCTCTCGCCGGTGAGCAGGACCGAGACGTTGGAGGGTGCGATGCGCTCGATCATCTGGAAGATCGCCTTCATCGGCGGCGACGAGCCGACCAGCGCGCCGAGAACGCCGGCATCGCGGGACTGGCGGCGGGTGACTTCGAGTTCGACGTTGGTGTTCGCCTCGCGCTGGCTGTTGGCGTTCTGCAGGATGGTGCGAAGGCGCACGGGATCGATGGGCTTGGGGATGTAGTCGTAGGCGCCCAGGCGCATCGCCTCGACGGCGGACTCGATGGAGCCCTGTGCGGTGAGCACGACCACCACCACGCCCGGCTGCAGTTCCTTGATGCGGGCGAGCAGCTCCATGCCGTCCATGCGCGGCATCTTCAGGTCCGTGACCACGATGCCGGGTGACCACTGGCGCACACGGTCCAGGCCTTCGACGCCGTCGGCGGCGCCTTCCGCACGAAATCCCCATGAGGCCACCAGTTCCGTGAGCCCGGTGCGGGCGTGGGCTTCGTCTTCCACGATCAATACTTTTTCGAGCACTTTCACCTTCCGTACTGCATCTATCAGTATCCATTCTGCGGCGATCGAGGAGCAAGCGAGGCCGGTCCCTTGAGTTAGATGCGGTTTTGGCACAAAGCGTATGCCTACAGTAGCTTCCGGGACGCGGCTTCTGCGGCTATGCTTAGGCTATGTCCGATTCGCCTGCTGCCCCGTTTGACCCTGAGATACTGCCGCAGGCTTTTGCCGAGCTCCGCACTGCGGGGCCGGCTGCCGACGCGCCTGTTCTGTTGGATGTGCGGGAGCCGTGGGAGTTTCAGGCGGCCAGCCTGCCCGATTCCCTGCTGATGCCGATGGGCGACGTGACCTCGCGCGCGCATGCGGAGCTTGATCCCGACGCGCACATTGTGGTGGTGTGCCACCATGGGCAGCGATCGCTGTCGGTGGCGATGTGGCTGCGCGGGCAGGGGTTCGAACGGGCACAGTCGCTCGCCGGTGGGATCGATGCATGGTCGCGGGTGATCGATCCGAGCGTGCCGAGATATTGAAGACCTCAAATTGCAAATGCACGCCGAGGACGGCTAGGATGGCACGATCATGAGAGCATACTGCAAATTAGCGCGCCGCACCTGTTCGGTCATTCTCTCGGCAATCGTCCTCGCGACGGAAGCGGGCGCGATGGCGCAAGCGCCGGCAGTCGCACAGGCGCCAGCAGCCGCGCAGAACCTGCAGGCCGCCTTCGAGGTTGCCAGCGTCAAGCTATCTCCCCCTGACGCCGATCCTAAGACTGGCCTTTGGAGCCGCCCGGGAGTTGGCCGGTTCTTCGCGAGCCATGTTCCGTTCACCTTGCTTATCCAATTGGCATACGGGATCGACCCGAGCCAGATCGCCAACAAGCCGGGCTGGATGGATAGCAACCTCTACGATGTGGACGCCAAGCCGGAGGAAGGAGTATCCCTGACGCGCGAGGAGTTGAAGCCGTGCCTACAGGACCTGCTGCAACAGCGATTCCATCTGGTGGCGCATATGGAGACGCGCTCGGGACGTGGATATGCACTCGTGGTTGCTCAAGGCGGCCCGCACCTGACACCGGCGAAGGAAGGTCACTTTCCGGGTCAGCGCCACCCGGTATCATCCGGGCACTTGCATGCCTATAACTGTTCCATGGCGCAGCTCGCCCAATATCTCACCTCCGCAGCCGACTTTCCCGTCGCGGACCAGACCGGCCTGGCGGGCAGCTACGACATTGGTTTCGACTACAACCCGAAGCCTGAGGCTGAAAGCGCCCTGCCCTCTCTTGACGTTGCGCTCAAACAGGCAACAGGTCTTCTGCTGAAGCCGCAAAAAGTTCCGGTGGAGACGCTGGTGATCGACTCGGCAGACAAGGTGCCGACTGAGAACTAACCCGCGCTGCGTCCTGATCCGATGGCTAACGGGCGCGGGTGTGGTTGTAGCGCTGGGCGGTCGCGGGTGATCGATCCGAGCGGGCCGCGGTATTAGAGGGGCGGCGGCCCGATGTGGTTTACGATGCCGGGAGCGTCAGCCAGGAGTGGAGTGGGCACGGGTAGTGGTGCGGACATCAGTTGCTGCGCGAGTCCGGTTTTCACCAGAATGAACCACGCGGTGAAGCAGCCGGTAAGCAGAGCCCCTGCCGCTTCGACAGCTAAGTGTACCCAATGCGGCGGAGTCATGTGTTTCCATGCCAGCGACTCAATTCCCATGATCAGGTAGGCCGGAATAAGTCCAGCAACCATCACCACCGCGGCCGTCTTCCATACCTGCCTGGTTCGCGCCACACACTCGTCCAGAAACCCGCGGCCCGATCCGCGTTCGATGGCATACATCTGGAAGAGAAACATATAGCGACAAAAGATGGGAGCTGCGATGAATTCGGCCAGGATACCCATGACAACGCAGATATTCCCCTGCCCAACTGCGCCAGCCCCGCCGGCAGTCGCGCTAATGCCGCCGGTTGAACGCGTGAACTCATTCAAAATGGCCGTTACCACGCCTATCGCGATGGCTAAGGGCACTACGATTACCAGGAACCAGCCGAAGTAGCGAAGAAGCAGCCCGCCGGCCAGCGAGGCGAAACCGCGATACTGCAATGCCTCGCCAAATTGCCTGGCGCCCGGCTCCGCACCCTCCCCTGCGCGCAGGTACATCGACGTGACCACAACCTCGATGAAGCAGTTAACCCAGAACATTACAAAACCGCCGACAACGATGCGGAGGAGATAGAGGAGAACGTGGTTATCCTCTGGATGTTGCAGGTCTGGTTGAAACCAGGCGGTCATTGCGTAATACAGCACGCCCAACAACACAGGCAGGCAGGAAATTCGCGCGGGGAAGCGACCGAATGCACTGTTGGCCTCATGGATTGCAAGACGCACATCGAGGCTTTCGCTCATGCGGATCAGTATCTACAGGCGCGGCGAATAGTCACGTGAAATCGGCGGGCTGGTGCGGTAAACGGATTGCCCTCAGCGGGCGCGGGGGTGGGTTTCGTCGTAGACGCGCTGGACTTGCGTGGCGGTGAGCTGGGTGTAGCGCTGGGTGGTGGAGAGGCGCTCGTGGCCGAGCATCTCCTGGATAGCGCGCAGGTCGGCGCCTTCCTCCAGCATGTGAGTGCCGAAGGCGTGGCGCAGCGTGTGCGGATGCACATCGGAGGCGAGTCCGCGGGAGAGTGCGATCCGCTTGACTAATCTCCCGACACTCCGCGTGGTAAGGCGCGCGTTCCCCCGCGCGCGCAGATTGATAACCAGTGGACCGCCGGCGACGAGGTCGAGCTTGCAGGCGGCGCGCAGGTGAGCTTCGCGCTGGGGAAGGTAGGCGCGGATGGCTAGGGCGGCCTCGTCGCCCAGCGGGACGTAGCGCTGCTTGCGGCCCTTGCCCTTGACCAGGATGACGTCGTTCTTCCACTGGATGTCGGGGAGATCGATGCCGACCAGTTCGGAGTTGCGGATGCCGCAGCCGTAGAGCAGCTCGAAGATCATGCGATCGCGTTCGGGCCACGCGGCGGCGTCATTCTTTGTGGCCACGCCTTCGCTGGTCTCCATTGAGTTCAGCAGGCCGTTGACCTCTTCCATGCTGGGTACGCGGGGAAGATGCTTGGGCAGCTTGGGCGTGCTGACGAGAACGGCCGGGTTCTGCGCCAGCTTGTGCTCCCTGGCCAGCCAGTGGAACCACGAGCGGATGGCGGCGAGGGCGCGCGCGGCGCTGGCCTTGGTGAGGCCGCGGTCGTAGAGCTGGCCGAGGTAGGCGCGGATATGCAGGTGGTCGACGGCGGTGATCTTTGCGCCGATGCCGAGCGTCTCGCGCAGAAACGCGGCAAAGCTGAGCACCTCGCGGCGATACGCGCGCACGGTGTGGGCGGAGGCGTTGCGCTGGTTCTGGAGCATGGCAAGAAACTGCTCCGCGAGCGTTTCGAATTCGCTGGCGACGGTTTTCACTTGGCCACCGCCGACGATGTTGCAGCCGCGAGGCTGTTCCCCGCTCCCTGCTCCCTGTTCCCTGTTCCCTGCCTTCTCTGGCCGCGCGGGTGATGCTCGCGGTGGACGCGCTTGAGGTGTTCCATGGCGACGTGGGTGTAGACCTGCGTGGTGGCGATGTCGGCGTGGCCGAGCAGACTCTGCACGCTGCGCAGGTCGGCGCCGTGCTCCACCATGTGGGTCGCGCAACTGTGGCGCAGCATGTGCGGGCTGGCCTTGCGGGCGCCATCGCGGCTGCCGGCGGCGGCGCGCACCATCTCCCACACCCATTGGCGGGTGAGCGCACGACCGCGCACGCTGAGGAAGAGCGCGCGCTGCATGCGTCCGCGAGCCAGTGCGGGGCGGCCACGCTTCACGTATTCATCGAGCGCCTGGACCGCGCGGCGGCCGAGTGGGACGATGCGCTCCTTGTCGCCCTTGCCGCGGATCTGGGCGCGGGCCTGGTCGAGATGCAGGTCCTGTTCGCCGAGCGCGACGATCTCGCCGACGCGCAGGCCGCCGGCGTAGAGGAGTTCGAGAATGGCGTGATCGCGGAGGGCGAGCGCGGCGGCAGCGGGAGCTGTGTCCGGGCTGCGGGCGGCTGCGGCGCTTCGGTCAAGCATGCCGGATACTTCGGTTTCGGCGAGCGACTTGGGGAGGACCTTCCAGCTTGCGGGGCTTTCGATGGTGACGGTGGGATCGTGGGCGAGGCGCTTGTCCAGCAGCAGCCAGCGATAGAAGCCGCGCAGACAGCTCAGCTTGCGCGCGATGGAGCGGGCATCGACGTGGTTGACGCGCAGGTGCGCCATGAAGCCGCTGACGTCGGCCTCGACGGCCGTCAACAATAGCGCGCCGCGATTTTCAAGCTGCTCCGCAAACTGCTCCAGATCGCGGGCGTAGGCCTCGACGGTGGCTGGGCGCACGCCTTTTTCGACGCGCAGATAGGCGATATATTCGCGCACCGTCCTGGTGTTTCCGGGAAGTTTCTCATGTTCTGGTTTCCGGCCCTGTATGCTTGCCCGCATTCCTCAATTATCAGCGGACGGCGGGGGGTGAATTCGGAGCATCGCAGGGGCGGCATCTACCTCGACAGCACCGCATTTGATAGCATCCGACTGGATAGCGATGGGGAAGGCAACCATCCGGGGGGTGACCAATGCCGGTCTGCGAACATCTCGCGCACAGCCATTACGTAGCGCCCAAAGTGCACGTCTGCGCAGAGTGCGTGGCGCTGGGGGACACCTGGGTGCATCTGCGGACGTGCCTCCAATGCGGGCATGTGGGCTGCTGCGACTCCTCGAAGAGCCGCCATGCCACCAAACACTTCCAGGCGACGGGCCATCCGGTGATCGCGTCGGCCCAGCCCGACGAGCGGTGGCTGTGGTGCTACGTCGATCAGGAGTGGAAGGAGTAGGGCGTTCACACGCCTTTTTTTCTGCTTCGCGTAGTTCTCCCGTTGGTCGGCACGCAATTTCGTGCGGACCATGCGGTATCTTTCCTGCATGCGTTGCTTTCGGGTTTGGCCGGTGCTTGCGGCTGTCTGCCTGTGCGTGGCTTTGGGTCCGCTGTTTGCGCAGACCAGGGTTCTGCGCGAGATCACCTTTACCGGAGCGCCTGCCTACTCGCAGGCGGAGCTGCTCGCCTTCATCGGGCTGAAGCGCGGAGGCTCAGCCACGCAGCAGCAGATTGAGGATGCGGCGCAGCGTCTGGGCGATACGGGGCTGTTCGAAGAGGTGAACTTCTCGGGCAATGACCAGGGCATCGTCTACACGCTGAAGCCGGCGGCTGCAAGCGCGATGCTGCCGGTGCGTTTCGGCAACTTCGTGTGGTGGCAGGACGAGGAGATTGAGCAAACGCTGAAGGCGCGCGTGCCGCTCTATCGCGCGGATGCGGTCCCCACTGCGGGCAATATGCGGGACAGCATTGCCGCAGCGCTGACGGCGATGCTGGCGGAAAAGGGCGTGGCGGGCGCGAGGGTAGGCTCGCGCCTGAGCAGCGCGGGGGCAGGACGTCCGGTGGACTGCGTGGTGTTTGCGATCGACTCGCCGGCGGTAATCATCCGGTCGCTGAAGCTGGTGGACGCCTCGCCGGGGATGAAGGTCGAGCTGGAGCGCGTCGTTCGCGATGTGGCCGGGCATCAGTGGGACGAGCAGACGAGCTATCCCGACATTGCGTCGCGGGTGAGCGATGTGTACCGCAACGACGGATATCTGGACATCGCGGTGACAAAGCAGGAACATTCGGAGCCGGCGGTTACGGCGGAGAACATCGGCCTGGACGTGACGGCAACGCTGAGCGAAGGCGCGCAGTACCACGTGAGCCAACTGGCTTGGCCGGGCTCGGAGATGATGTCGGCCGCGGACTTCGCCAAGCAGACGACGCTGAAGCCAGGAGCTCCAGCTTCTCCGGCGGCGTTGCGCGAGACGCTGCACTTGCTGACGAACGCGTACGGAGCGAAGGGCTACCTGGATGCGAAAGTGCTGGCGCCGCCCGCGATCGACCGCGTAGCGCACCAGGTTGCGTACAGCATCAGTGTGGAACCCGGGCCGCAGTATCACTTCCGGTCGGTGATGTGGCCCAGCGTGAGCGAGGCGCAGGCGAAGGCATTCGATGCAGCGTGGAAGCTGAAGCCGGGCGATGTTTACGACAGCCTGTATCCGCTGAAGTTTCTCGAAGACAACGCCATGTTGAGGAGCCAGGGCTACCGCATGAATGTGGTGCTGAGGCGGGACCGCAACGCGCTGGCGGTCGATCTCAGCATCACGTTTACGAAGGGCGGGGCCGCGCCGCCGGAGTAGTCGCCCTGGGGGCGACACGGATTGAGTTACTCGACGGGGGGCTTGGCGTTGTAGCCGTCGCGGGCGATGACGGAGTACTTGAGGGGCTTGCCTTTCTCGTCGGCCATCTGGAGCGGCTGACCTTCGTTGTCGACCAGGATGACCTTGATCTTGCGGTAGCTGCCGTCGTTCGCGGAGTTGGTGGGGCGGTAGGTGAGCAGGTACTGGTTGCGAATGGAGTTGTTAATCTGGGCGAAGTCGTCCGGCAACTCGCCCTGGAAGAGGGGCGAGAAGCTGAGGCCGCCGGTCATGGCGGCGAAGGTCTTGAGTTCGTTCTGGGCCTGAAGATAGTTGAGCTCGCGCATGCCGCCGCCGGTGCCCATCTCGTTGAGCAGAGCGCCGGTGCCGATGGTGAAGATGGTGACGTTGGGAGTGGCCTTGATCTTGGCCAGCATCTTGTCCAGGGTGAGCTTGGAGAAGGTGTCGCGGCCGGTGCCGATGAGGATGATGTACTTGCGGCCCTCGATGCGGCTTACGCGGTCGAGCGTCTCGTAGAGGGCATCGAACATGTCGGTGTCGGAGAAGCCGGGCATGACCAGCGAATTGAGACTCTGCGCGATGATCTGCTTGTTGTTGGTGAAGTCGGAGAGGATGTGGGTCTGCAGATCGTAGGTCATGACCGCAACGTAGTCGTCGGGGTGCAGAGAACCGAAGAAGGCGATCGAAGCGTTGCGCATGTCGTTGATGACATACCAGGAGTTGGCGGCAAACTCCAGCAGCATGACGGCAGTGATGGGGGTCTGCGTGACGCGTACGCTGTCGACCTTCTGCTCGACGCCATCTTCGAGGACGAGGAAGTTTCCAGACTTGAGGCCGGGGACGAATTGGTGGTTCTTGTCGAGGATGACGCTGACGTCGAGATTGACCATGGGCACGTCGACGCGCAGAGAGTAGGTTTCGCCGTTGGGGTTCTTGACCTTGGGCTCAGCCGGCGCGGGGGGTGGCGGCTCCTCGGACTCCTTCTTCTTGGGGATGACGATGGGGCCGTTGTCGACGGACGGGCCGCCGGAGTCGGGGGTCTGGTCGGGGCTTTGGGCGGACGGCGCGGTTGCGGGCGGCTGGGATTGGGCGCGGGCCGTGGGAACTGCGGCGGCCGGCAGAAGGAGGGCGGCCAGGAGCAGGAGGGAGCTTGCTGAACCTGAGGGGCGCACGCGCGGCGGGTTGACTGGGGCTCTCATAGAGTTATTTTCCACCTGCTGCGGGTTTGACGCGGCGACACGGCAACACGTTTACCGGAAGGCCGGCTTCGCCACCTCTCAAGAAGCATGACATAAATATATTTTCCGCGATGACAGGCATGATACCGCGAGAGCGCTTGGGCGCGGTTTTGAGCGGGTTGCGGCCGGTTTGGTCGGCTTCGTCGGGGGCGTGGTTGCTTCTGAGTTTTGAGCGACCCGTAGCCGTGTACACCCTTCCTGTTGCATAAATCGCTGATTTCGTTGATAACAACTGGCTTGTGGTTCTGTATATACAAAATTTGGTTGATGGTAAAGGACTTCCAGGCACGTATATACAAATGGCGGGATTGCCAGAGCGGGGTTCGGAGGGGCGAAATACACCTCCGTTGGGTATGACCTGCCCCCGGAAATCTCTACCAGTTGAAGCTGGAGTTCTCTCGTAATCTAAGCGAGGGAGCTGACGATGAAGAAGAACCGGTACACAGAAGAGCAAATCATCGGGATATTGAAGCAGCA
>Ga0181526_10000450_pt1 | contig 44201 bp, 53 predicted proteins | sample PEATcosm2014_Bin_35_FD_119750 | JGI IMG/M metagenome (GOLD analysis project Ga0181526, IMG submission 119750) | Peatland microbial communities from MTU Mesocosm Facility, Houghton, MI, USA - PEATcosm2014_Bin06_30_metaG | ecosystem: Environmental > Terrestrial > Soil > Wetlands > Peat | place...
ATCACCTGATGCAGGAACTGATTGAGGAAGTTTCCGAGCTGGAATGGAAACGACTTCAGGAAAAGAAACGATAATCGTTCTTCGTCGCCTGATCGCCTATTCGGAAAAGATTTTTCAACTCTCTAAAGACATTGTCACACTGGTTTCCGACCGCAGAGAGAAACCGCGCATTTCCACTGCAGCGGTGGTGAAATCGTCGCTGGTGTTGTTTTGGGCCAGGATGGGCAGCATCAACGCCTGGGAACAGGTCGGCCAAGCCCGCTTTTGGCAGTGTTGGCTCGAAGAGCCGACTTTCAGTGCCGACACTCTGGGACGCGTCCACGCTCTGCTCGCGGCCGACCTCGTTAGAGATTGGGGACTTCCCGGGACCCATGCCGGGCGAGCAAGTACTTCTCAAGGAATTCCGAAAAACTATTGCAGCTTTGCGGGACTAGTGTGTAAATCGGAACACTGCGAAATATGCAATCGTGTAAAGAACCACAGTGGCATCCATCGCCGCACCCACCTTGAAACCTTGTGAGTAGGACTGACTTCCGTTTGCTACAACCAGATAAACCATGAAGGCTTTTTCAAGTAAGCTATAAATGAGAATCGGCTTTCGCCATTCGACTTTAAATGCGGCGACGATCATGAAGACGCCCATCAGGCCCACCATGATGCCCCAGTGCTGAGTGATGATCGTGTAGTCTGGGACGAACACGATTCTCCCGACTGTTTCCGCTGTCCACCGGGGCCAAAAGGCATAGAGACTTGCGGAAGCCGTTCCAATCCCGGTGAGAACAAAAAACGGTTTGAAGGTAAGATCGAAAAATCGTTTCATTTGTTCCCGTTAAATCGGATATGATCGCGTCGCCAACTTTGAATCCCTCTGCCGCAAATCCCCTACAACAACTTCTCTACGGCTTGTGTACTGGACCGATCAGCGGCACGTGTACAGGCTTAGCCATACCATAGAAGACCACGACGCCCTGCCCCGCGCATCGAGTTGAAAGCCCTTCAATCGGTGTACCTATGCAGCTGTCGATGTCCTGCCAGTTGTTGGTGACCCACACGTCGCCCGCAGGATCGACGTCGACATCAACCTCCATCTGCAAGCCTCCACCGACGTAGCCGAGGGGAGGCGAAATTGGATCGCCCGTCTTCATTCCAGGCGGGCAGTTCTCGGTTCGTACGCCACATAGGTGCGCGAGTTGTCCTGACGCACCGGCAAAATTAGAGACCCAGACATTGTCGTTGCCATCCACGGCGACAGCCCACGGACCGGGGAGACTGTTGCCAGTAAATGGACTACCCGGAAATTGGCTGCCGTCCGGTTTCAGCAAAACTACGCTTCCGCCCTCTTTGCCGCCTTTTTGCTCGGACATGACCTTCGTCAGGTAGTCGGAGGCCTTCGTAACACCATAGAGCTTGAAGCGTACCCCCATGTCCACGAGATGGGCCATGCCCAGTAGGCCGCTACCAAATCGGTTGGTGAGCCAGACGTTGCCTTGGCTGTCGATGGCGAGTCCGCTAGCATTGAATCCGCCGGTCTTGAAGTTCTCGGCCTTGCTTGGATCAGCGGCAGGGAAGCGGGTAATGTGGTCGATTGCGCTATTGGCCACCCAAATCCGATCCTGTTGGTCGATGCCGAGGTGAAAGGGTGCCTTGAACGACTTGCAGGGTTCCGCGTTGTCGCCCTCGCAAACGATCCGCCCTTGGTTGATATCACCCTTTGGAAAGAACACAAGCTGGCTCTTCGAGATGCACAGTGCCCATACATCTCCACTGGGAGTGGCGATGATGCCCTGCATCAGACCGAGCCGCCCATTGAACGTGATGCCTTCCGGAGGCGACAGCGGCTTGCCGTTCTTGTCGAATACAGCTATGGACTTGCTGCCGTAGTTGGAGAACCATGCGTTGTCCTTGGCATCGACGGCCAAACCGAACGAGCCACCCTCCATTCCACCACCCGTAAAACCTGTGGTGATTGGCGACAGCGGCTTGCCATTGGGCGCGAATTTGCTCGCGTGGCCCTCCCACAACGAGTCCTGTCCCTGCCAGCCCACGGTGAAGTTGTCGGCCACCCAAAAATTGCCCTCGCTGTCGAACATGCCTTTGCCGCCTGCGCGTAATCCACCGCCATCTAACTTGAGCGGAAGAACCCAAGCGCTCGGAGTGAAGTTGAGGTATGGCATGAAGGGTACAACGCGCAAATTGTGGTCCTGTGGCGCTGGATATAGGTAATTCAGCAAACCAAAAAGTTTTTCAGGTTGATACCAAGGATAGCGGGCGATATTTTCCGCTGCCGCCAGCGTGTCTGTCGGATACTCGCCCCTTGGCGACGTCGCTGCATAGAACAAACTGCTGCAAGCGTCCGACCGGATCAGGGTCACACAGCCAGCAAGTACATCGGCCAGCGTCGCGAAATTGGCCATCGTTGGAGTCTGCCCACCGTTTAGCGGGTCTTGAATCCCCCCGCCCCAACCACCGGTTTGCAAATTCACAAAATTGGGCACATTGCCTGCCGCGATGCGCAGACCCAAGACGTTTCCCTGAAGCTTTGGCCCGTCGAGAAATTGAACGTTGGTCCATATCGACGCTATCGTCGTGAATTCGTTGATGACTACTTTATCCGGTGGCTTATTCCCGAGCACGGCGAGAAGCCCAATGGCCGGATTGTCACCGCTTCCTTTTTGAGCCTTGGGTACTCCCCCGGTCGCCACAAGATACAAGATGGCGTCAGCACCTAGTGTATCTGCGAATCGAATTTCAAATTGGCCCTGGTCGTTCGTTTTTGCTTCGGCCAATTTCTTGGGCGCATTGGAACCCGCTTCCCACAAAACAACTGTAGACGAGGCAATTGGTGCGCCCGCGCCAAGCACCTGCCCGCTAAGGTGCTCGGCACAGGAGGCAGTATTTGCATTCATGCTCGCGAGCAACACCCCGCCAAGGCAGAAGGATCGAGTGCAGTTTGTCAAATTCATCGTTCCTCCAAATGGGTCCAGGGAACAGGTTTAGAGCCTTTAGGGAGACTTTGAATAGTGCTCGCACTTTGTTGTGCGACGGCATTGTCAAAAGTGACAGTTAATACGAAGACGTGTGAGTTATGAGCTGATGCTCGCGGAGATTGATGTTTGTCTGCCGTCCTGCGGTAGCAAAGCGGTAGCATAACAGAAATCAGCAAACGTCACCGATTTGTCAGAACCTCAAATCGCCTTTGTTTTATTTGAAATAATGGCGCGCCCGGGGGGACTCGAACTCCCGACCTTCTGGTTCGTAGGCGGAATTGGCGCACTACAGCAAACAACACTAGCGGACAACACCCAACGAAATCAGCGAAGAGCGCAACCAGATTTAGGCTGGCGTTGGACGGTTTTGTACCCAGTTCACGGACATTTACACGGACAGTTTTCATTGCATTTTGCCCCGCATCAGGAAGCCCTTCTTGCAGATGCAAAGATGCAAATACGGATATCCCCAGGAGCAATGATTATGGTTGACAGACACCACTCACTAGACAACATTGCATCTGGCCGCCATGGCCGAATCGAGTTATATGCGTCGAAGCCGGGCGTACGGAGGTAGCCCAATTGTGAAAAATTGGCTCGTATTGCTGACGTTAGTAATGTTTCCTTGGCTGACAAGAGCACAGTTGCCTCAATCAGGGACCAACCCAGTTAAGATTAATGCCATCAAGCGCGACCCAGCCTGCGATAACTCATCTTGTCAACGACATGCCATCGTTTTCGTTCATGGATTATGGGGTTCTAAGGATACGTGGAGATGGTCAGAATCGCATCCCTCATGGCCGGAGCTCGTTGTCCAAGACAGCAATTTCGCCAATTTTGACGTTTATGTAGTCGAATACCCAACGTCCCCCGGCTTCTGGGGTCCAGGAAATAAAGTGAGATTCACAGAAGTTGCGAAAGGATTAAACAAGGTTTTGAGCCAGGACATTTGGTGGAAGTACAAGGCAGTACATCTAATCGGACACAGTATGGGCGGGAATGCAATCCTGACATCGTTGATTTTTTTGAAGCTCACAGACCCCAACGCCCATCAGCTTCTAACAAAGTGTGAAAACATTGTCCTTCTCGGAACCCCTGTCGAAGGCTCTGATTTGGTGCACCTAGGTACGCTGGTGAGCAACGACCAGAAGTTGATGGCTTTGGAGCCGGTCGTGAAGAATGAGCTTCCGGTCTTGATTGAATTGTCATTGGACAGCATCGATGAAAAACGCCAGATGTTGGGATTGTCGTCACTTCGGATATCAGCTGGTTATGAGACGGTGCCCTATTTGGGCAAGATCATCGTTACAAAGGAAAGTGCCACGAAAGTGGCCAGTCAGGATCGTCCAGGCCACGGTGATAGCGACTTGATACGCGGTTTCCAACGGAATCACCTAAACCTAGTGAAGCCGAGAAGTACAAATGATTGTGTGTATAAATGGGTCAGCGAGCAAATCCGACAGGCAGAAGGCGAACCAGCCCACCTCGACTGTACCCCTGCCGAAGAGCGTGGGGAGGAATGATGGCCCAGAGGCTTTCACATTTCGCTCACAATCAAGTCGACCATCACTTTCGCCTGTATATTTTCGCTCGCAATCAAGTTGGACAACACAACGATCTCTGCGATGCGAGAATGGTTAAATCTGTGCTGAGGATGCGTAAGAGTAGGAGTCCGTCTGTTCTTAGACCCGATGTTCCACTGCAGCTCATTGATTATGTTCAGGTTGTCGAGACTGTCCGTGAGTGTGTCCGAGTGTTGGAGAGTAACGAATATGCAGGCTGAACAGCAAATTCACTCGGATACCCCGTTATTGCGCCTGCGGTCCAATCAGACAAATCAAAGTCGAAGCACGTTGGCAAACGTCCAGGCGCGGACAGGAAACCCAAATTGGCGAAGCGTTTGGCTTCAGTACTCAAGCTGATGACGGCTGCCGAGATATTGCAGCAAGTAGATGTCCCGGGTGTCTTTGGCGACATCTTCAAGAACGGCAGCATGCCGCTGAAATTGCAAGCGGTGAATGCCCTGTTGGATCGCGCATTAGGCAAGCCAAAGCAGGATGTGAGGGTATCCGGCGGTATGGTTCACGCCCATACTCGCGATCCGTTCCTATCTTCCCTGCCGAAAGAAGCCTTAGAAGCGCTCTCTCGGTCCTATGATGAGGTCCTCGCGAAGTACGCCACGCTGGTCCTGGATGCCGCGCAGGATGGCATCAAAACGAAATTGGCATCAACGATTGGTCCTTAGTCACGTACCTCTTATAGGTCTGTTCAACTTATCGTTCAGAAGTTTGTTCAGACTGAAACGGCCCATCAATAATGTTCCTTTTTTAAGGGGCGCGCTGTCGGCATAGATTATCCAGTCAATCGCCATCTCATCTATAGGTTTTCGCGAAGCTCCCATCCAGACGATTCCACTACCACCTTCCTCTCTTGTCGTTTTCAACGTACAGGCTACCTGCAAGACAACCTCCGATTCGGGAGGGAGCGGCCTATTAAGTGACCATTGATAGACTTCGCTTTTAGTGCCAAAGACTATCGTCATGATCTCCAAACTTGACTGGCGGTTGAACTCTCCTACGGTAGGCTTGAGCCGCACAAACGTGTCGGTTGACTTGAGAGGGCCACTATTGAAGAGTACGAGGCGCAGTGTAAACCTCACGTCGTAAACATAGTTCTGTCCGGCGCGATACTCGACTCCCTCCAAACTGATCTCACTAAAGTCTAGTCGCGGATGTCTCAAGCGACTACGTATGTCCTCGATCATTCTGTGGGAGGCCGGGAGGGACTGGCTGCCCAATCGAACGTAATAACGTAAGTCTCTTCGCGACTGGTGGGGGGCGCGGTCACTGTCAGGAACGTCTATGACGTACACGGCTTTACCAATGTCAATTTGCGAGTTGGCAATGCTGGATTCTATTTCGAAGACATTTGCGCCTACAATTTCATATTCCGTAAGCGCGGCGCTCTGACGCTCAAGCCATTCTTTCGTACCGCCTTTCTTCATTACCGTGGAAATACCGCCATCGACGGTGCCATCGTCTTTGAGGCCATAAATGATCTTTCCCCCTCCCGAATTGGCAAACGCTGAGAGTTGCTTTGCCAACTCGTTGAGTACGTCATTTTCGTCCGCGCCTAGTGTCAGGTCGAGTTTTCTCGCGCCCTTTCGTTCAAATTCGTTGTCTTCTTTTGGAAGGGACAATAAGTAGGCTTCATCCCAATTCCTGACGGGTCTCATACGTTCTTTCCTTGGTCCGTGATTGGATGGACTCAGTCCAAAGCGCAGGCAAGGTTATACTACTGTTGCCTCGTGTGCATATCAATTCAGTGAGCCACCCGAAACGTTAAACTGTTTACTTCACGTCGGACGACTCAAATAACACTTGATGCAAACCGACTCGAGGAAACAGAAACTATGACATTCGAAGCTCTCTTGACCTTCATCGGTATCCTTGTAGCAATCCTGGCCATCGTTCGCCCCGTGCAGCGTCGATCCATTAACTTGTTCGTGCCTTTGTGGTCGCTGGGGCTGGCAATGACTCTCGCATTAATTTTGATCGTTGTCCGCGACGCGCCGCTTGGTGTCCCGCCCCCTTTTGGGTGGCCGCTGCCCCTAGTTCTCTTCTCGCTCACGCTAGCAGCGTTTTTGATCCCGGTCGGCGCGGCATTGTGGTGTTGGAATTCTTGGCAAAAGGCCAAACTCACTGGCGCTAAGTTCGAACGAGTAGAATCCATTTTTCAAGCGGCTCTTCGCGAAGGTGAATTTGATGAAGTCGAAAGAATTATCCGGAGCAACTTTGATAAATTGGACAAGTTGCCTGATGGGGCGGTGTCTGTTCTGTTTGATCCAGCGATGGTGTCAGCACTTATAGGCTCACATTCTTTTGTACATCTCGAATTATTAGCAAATGTTAAGTTCCTAAAATCTCTGAAAAATCGTTTTGGCCATGTCGACGTGGTGACTCGCGAATTGCTTCGGTCCGAGTCTACGCCACTGCGTTCTGCCGTTGTATCGAGGTACGGCGGCTGGGAAGAACTTCCTTTCTCCGATTCGGAAAGATGTTTGATCGAAAAAACATTCCAGAATCCCGAATGGTACGCAGAGTCAAGCGCTCATTACCCGCTCGTAATATCTTCGGTCGAGATATTGCGAACCGGCAAGCTCGATACTGCATACAATAACATCGGCCGGGATTACGAAGCGTTGCAAGGAATCAGTAGGCGAGCACGTTGCCCCATTTACTTGGCACTTAAAACCGAAGTCATTGCCATCGAATCCGCAATTCGAGCCCATAACGAGTCTGATTTTTACGTAAGCGATCTGTCGGATATATTTTTTGCGGTCCAAGAGCGTTCCAAGTTCAGCAAAGAATCCTGGGAAAGCGACCTTTCTAACCGAGAATTTCCTACGCCGTACGCCTACTTACTGTATGAGATATCAGCCGATCTAAACGACCTATCAGAGACGGCGGTCCAAGCAGCTACTTCACCGTCCATGCCTTACGTGGTTGAACCCCCAGGTTCAGTCGCTAATGCGTTGGCGCGAATTTGGTCTTTATGTGTTTGGAACATAGCTGACTCTCAAGGCCAAGTCAGCTTGAGTTTTCGGAATGAAATTATCAAACGTTATCTATTATTCGTGCTGGCGCTTGGCTGGGAACCGAGCGAAATCTACCACGGTTCGTCTGGGCATAATTTGGAAGAGTTAAAGGTTTGGCGTGATTTGTTTTTACGTGAACTGCAAGAGCGGTTTGCAGGCGATTCCCGTGGAAGAGCGGTCATCATGGAGGCAATGGAATCGTTGGATCAGGGCAAACGTTTTGTATTCGAAGGGTATGATTGGCTCGAGCAAAAGCTATTCGGTAAATCCGACTGATTGCTCTCCGGTTATGGTTGCCGACTACCGCGCACTTCCTAAAGCAACAACCTTCCGCCCTCCTGAAGTAACGAGGTATTCCTGAGTTTTGGCGAGTGCTTCTCTTTTTTGGTCTTCATTCACAATCGCATAGCGCCTGAACATGGAATCCGTGCGGTGGCCTGTGATTTTCATGGCGACCGCCTGAGGAACGCCAGCCGCGAGCATGTTGCGGGAAGCCGTGCGCCGGAAATCGTGGAAGATTTTGCCGCTATAATGTGTCGGCACCTTGCAGTCTTCGCAATTGGCGGAGGTACTTTCGCTTTGGCATTTGGGACAAACCATCTTGCCCAAACCCGCAGCGACGGAAGCGTTTGCCCATGCTTTGCGGAAATCTCCAACCGGCTGGCCTTTCCGGTGGAATACATATTCCGCAAACCGCGATCCGCCATTCTCATCTTTCAGGATTGCAGCGGAACGCCGCCGTTCGATGATGCCCCTCAATTCTCCTTCGAGCGGCATGGTTTCCGGTTTCCGCGTCTTCGAATTTTCGGCCCGGAGGTAAATCACATCTTCCCCGACGTCCGCCCATCGCAGCGATTCAATCGAACCTTTGCGCCAACCTGTGAGAAAACCGAACCCGCAAAAATCGCGGAGATATTCCGGCAACTTCGCTCCGATTGCTTCGAAATCCGCAGTTTCGAAAAATCCCTGACGTTCGTTCCCTACTTCGGATAGTCGCGGGATGAATGGCGCTAGAGACAACTGCTTATTTCGAATTGCGACCTTAAAAGCCTGTCCGAGCAATTGCGTCCGACGATTCACGGTGGCGTTACTGTAGTCCTGCTCGCGTTGCCCTTCGATGTAAGCGCCGATTGCATTTGATGTGACGTCAGCCGCACGCCAGGTTCCGAAGTGTTCCCGCAGCGGCTTCACATTCGAAGCGACTTTAGCGCTCCACTTGTCGCGCAATTTATAGTCACGTTCGAGTCCATCGAGCAGTTCATTGACGGTTACGCGCTCTTGCTGTGGCCCGACAAACGCCCGACCGCCATGCTGCTCCGCAGCGATTTCGCCGAGCCTGCGCTTCAAAAACCGCTCCGCCTCATGGCGTCCTTTTTCATTAGCTTCGATTTTGTCGCCAGTGCGGACATGCCGAGCAACCTCGCGTTCTTCCTTTCCGTGTACATAGTAAGCGATCCAGAAAAACGACGTGCCCTTGCGCTCTAATATCCGGCCCTGTCCTCGCGTATTCATCGGTTAATCCTCTCCGCACTGTCGCAGAAATTCTGAAACGCTCAAGCCCTTGGCCTTGGCCTTCTGTTCTAGCTTGTGGTACTCGGCTTCAGACATTCTCAGTTCCACCCTTTTTGTCAGAGGCTTACCTGTCTTTAGAGGACGTCCTATGCGTTTCTTCTTCACCTCTACACTCCTTAGAATAGAGTTTTGTACGTACAGAAGTCAAGCCTTGTTTTGGCGGATATGTCGGTCGATGCCTAAGGCTGAGAACAACAGCTTGCGCCCTTGCCGCCGCGTGAAAGGATACTCCCGGTGATGGCCATATAGGTAATCCTCGCTGATTCCTAGACGCCGTGCCGCTTCGGGGACGTTTATTAATTCATCGTGTTCGGGTTGCGTTGATGCGGACGCCGTGAGACGCGCCCATGCCGTGGCCTTGGCGGCTTCCAATTCACCAATCAAACCCGGAAGTTCCTCTAAGGTGGCTTCACGCGCAGCCGTGAGGAGATCTTTGGGCCTGAGTGGTCTGAGACTCATGCTTTTCTGTTTGCCTTTCGTTCACACCGGGAGCGTGTTCTAGTGACTGTCCCGGCAAGCTCCGCGCTCTGTCACCTTCACATCCCCCACTTGCGGAATGCAGGGCGGCTACGATCTACAATGGCGTCCCAATCGATGCGCCCGTCCTCGCCTGCGATGGTAAGTATTCTAGATACACCGCGATAATCAGCGTGCGTGTTCTCTAACTGCCCGACGCTCACTAGGCGATAAAACAACTGGCGCACGGTCATGGGGCTTTCTTTGACCAGAATCTTGCTCGCCATCATGATCAATCGGCGTGTCCTATTTGTCTCCGTCTTCGGCATCGTTAAACTCGAACTTGTTCAAGTTTGTGGCGGCCTCCACAGGCCGGAGTTCAGGTGGGATGCCGGTCAGGTTTCCTGTTTTTGGATACCTCGCGCGAATTAACTCGGCTTGACGGCGTAGCGCATCGCGGTTTTCATCCGAGACGACTACGACGCGCTCGCGCGGTTGCTCTAAAACTTTCCGCGCCGCCGCAGCCAACTTATCGGCGATCCGCAAGCGCTCCTCTGGCGACAGACCCGGGACGCCCTGTGTTGCTACTCGCGCTCTGTATGATTCTCCAGCTGCTCGGCACTCATCCCAATTGCGGGACGGCCCCGGTAAGGCTTTCGCTTGCCCAAGGTCGGCAAGTAAGTTCTTAATCTGACCGTTGGGGAGTAAAAATTGATCCCGCTCAAGTTCTCCGTAAGCGATGAAGGATTCAATGAACCGCTTTTTCGCCCAAACGTGCAAACCCTCGACCGATTCAAACTCACGGAACACGCCAGCAGCTCTCGCGGCTTGCTGGACTCGCTCGGGGAGCTGCGCCAAGCGGTGGGAGAGTTCACCAGGTATGTCCGGATTCCAATACAATCGGCGAAGGTCGAGCACTTGCTCCCATGCATTCTCTGCGGCTTGCGGCACAGCGGTTTCCTCTGCCTTTTGGAGGGGCTCCAGAATCTCCGCAATCTTTGGGAAGAACCGGCATGTTTTGAGTGCTCGGTTAAAGAGGCGGTCAAGTACAGCCGGATCTATTCCTCCAAACGTCTCAAGCCAGAGCGGGAGGACAGGGGCAATGTCCTTGTCAAAGTTCACCCCGAACCTGAAAAGCCATTGCTCAATTAGGGTGGTACAATCCGAGGGCTTTGGCGTTGTGGATTGCAAGCTCAGTTCCTGTAAGTTTTCCACTGGCTCTCCCTTTCTGCGGAGCGGTCAGAATCGGTCCGTCCGCAAATTTGTCGACGTTTGAGCAGAAATAGGCGAGTGAACCGCCCTGCTTCACAGTGAATGGCTCGGTTGAATCGAGGAAATTCCGCCAGAGAGTTTTCAGCCGTTCCAAAGGAAGGCTTTCGGCGTTCTGATTCTTGAGAAGGTTTTTCAGGCCGTTCCGGTCTTTTCCTTGCCAGAGAGGTTTCCGCCCGTGCTTCACGGCGAACGATTCAAAAGCGAAATTGAAGAAGGGCTGGAATCGGGAATCGCCCGGAGCCGGTTTCTGGCGACCGGGTTCTTTCTTCTCCCAGTGCTTTACTTTTTTCTCTTCTCTGACTTCTCTAAGAGTCGACACATCGCCGACAGTTCCCGGACGATTCCCCGTCATCTCTCCGACAGGCTCGTACACGGGGTGCCGCCAATCCGTTGTAGCTTCGCCATTTACGCGATACTCGTTCCCCGACTGATCATGGACAGATGCGCGACAAATGAGAACCACATAGTTGCCAGGCTTCCCTCGGGTCTGCCAAGGCTTCGTCTTTATCCATCCGATCCGTTCCAACTTTTCGAGAATGCGTTGGACCGAGCGTTCGGAAATGCGGCCACAAAGAGAATGGAGCGCTACAGCGGAAGTGACGCATACTCCGGCTGGGTAGGCCCATCCGTTCCCGATTACCAGATTAGCTTTTAGGTTGAGATAGTCGTGAATCCCGAGTTCCACCAAGTCGATCAAACCAGCCTCGACATGCTCGACGATACCTCGGCGACGCTTATAGAAGCCGCTACTCATTCGATTTAGTCTCCGTCTTTGAAGAATGGAATCCGCATTCTTCTGCGGCTGACCATCTCGGAAACGCCAGTTGAGTGGCAAGGCAGCCAAGAAACCGGTACTGACTTTCGGAGAAATCAGCTCGTGATCGAGCGGCAAAGCTGAGGGGATATTGCTTTTTTTCTTTCTGTGAATTACGCTGCAGGCGTTGTTGCACGCTTTATCCCTCCAGGAAAACTAACCGGGCTGGCGAAGTCATCACCTTTTGCCAGCCCAATCTTTTTATGCACTACCACCCACCAACACTCGCGTAATCTGCTGCGCGTTAGATACCGGGAGACCCTTGGTTAATTCAGTTTCGAGGACACCAGCAATCCGATGAACAACTGCGGATGGAAGATCAACTTGCCCGGTTTCCCACAAAGAAATAAGGGTCGGAGATATTCCAGTCTTCTTCCCTAACTCATATTGGGTTAATCCAGCTCGCTTACGAACCTTGGCTCGTTCTGTGTTTGCCATTCGCCTTCCTCACTAAGGAATTTTTCCAAGCGCGTGGGCAAATTATTCCTAATAAAATTCTTGCTGTACACAAAAGCAAAGCAACAGGGTTTTGGCGAAACCGCGTTATCGTGGGCGACGGGACTTTTTGGAAATTGAGCTAAGCCGCTTATTCAGCTTGGAGTTACAGCTTAGTTTCTTGGCACGCTCAATGGCTTCCTGGGCGACACTGAGGTCCCTAGGAAACATGAGAGAGCACTTGCTAAGGAAGTCGCCTTGGGCTCTTGGAATGAAGAGTATTTTTTCGAGTGGCGGAGGTGGACTGCCCAACTGCAGCCATACGCGATAGACGCGCTTGCAGAATCTGTTCAAACGAACACCGACATTTTGTGCCCATTTGCCGGGATCTTTTCCTTCAGAAGCGAGCGCCTTCAACTGTACTGGGTGATCTGTGCAACGCGCCGAAATCCTGCGGAGAACATCAATCATCTGCAGATTCACTTTTTTATCCGGCGTAGCCAAGTGTGTCATGCTCTTTCGGCGAAACCTTTTTACGATCCGCCCTTTCAGTGTTTCCCGAAAATCTTCGCCACATTCCGCTCCTGCAGTGTCCAGAATTTCATCCACAACCTCGGCAGCTTCACTCAGCGAATCAATGTACAGATTTCTTCGCCATGAATTGCCTGGCTGATCGGGGTATGGTCGCGGAAGTTCGACCTCTCGAATGTTTGGACGGATTGAGTTGAGTGCTCTGGACAACGATTGTTCTGTGAGGAGAGTTATGCCGCTATTAGCCCAGGAATCGGGGGAAACCCGCCAGATGTGTCTAATTGCGTGTTCCAGCATTTCAATGGCGCGTTCTCGCGAAATCTTCCCGACGTACTCCTCTGCAAGAGGCATCGCTGTTTCGTTTCTTGCTGGAGAAGTCAACTTGGGTCTATGCTTTGGTCGTTTAGACAAACGAATCACCCTTGCCCCGCCTGACCACGTGGCTTTTCTCCCCTCAGCCATGATTCTTTCATAGGGGCTTTGACAGATCAATGGCAATATGCTAATGGTAGTTAGCGGATGCCAAACTACTCTACACCAGAAGCGGCAAAGAAATGCGGTGTTCATCACATTACGCTTCAGCGTTGGGTTTCAGGCGGAAAGATCAGAGCCCCTCGAAAAACCCGCATCGGGGGCGTCGTTGTTCGCCTATGGACTGATTCTGATTTGGAACGCGTTCGGAAGTTTAAGAAAAAAAACTATTGCAAAGGGCGCGGCCGAAAGCCGAAGTTGAAGCGATAAAAGTAAACGGGACGCATCGCTGCTGATGACAGCGAGACGTCCCTGACCACAACTCAAAGGAGATTGAGCTATGGCTGAGAAAAAGCTATCACTCCCGTGTGCTGCTCCCAAAACCGAAATAACGGATAAATCCCGTTCCGCCAAACCTGTAGCAATCTATACTCGCGTATCGAGCGACAAGCAGGAGACAGAGAACCAACTCGTTCAACTCCGTGAGTTTGCGGCCAAGCAGGGCTGGAAAGTCGTGCATGAATACACCGACTATGCCTCTGGCAGCAAAGCGGACCGTGATGGCCTGAAGCAGATGTTTCAGGATGCCTCTACGCGGAAGTTCGATCTTTTGCTGTTCTGGGCACTTGACCGTCTGAGCCGTGAGGGCGTTCTTGAAACACTTCGGTACCTGGAGAGGCTTACATCCTACGGCGTGGCCTACCGCTCGTTCACGGAGCAGTTCTTCGATTCCTGCGGTGTCTTCAAGGATGCCATCATCGCTATCATGGCCACTCTAGCCAAACAGGAGCGTGTGAAGCGGTCAGAGCGCACGAAGGCTGGTCTGGCGCTTGCCAAGGCCAAGGGCAAGACTCTCGGACGTCGACGGCAGATTGCTCACACGGCCGCAGATATTGCGTCCTTGAAGGCGCAAGGCCTATCCTTACGTGCTATCGGTCGCCAGCTTGGCATCTCCGAAGGGTCCGTCCGCCGACTCGGTGCGTAATAAACGTCTTCCCAATACCCTCGCCAAGTCCTTTGGATGCAACGGGGGTATTTTCCTGCCTGGGGCGCGTCGTAATCGTTCGTTTTTGACGCACCGGCAGTGTGAGGATGAGTTGAGTGAAGACAAACGGTGGAACATGGAGGCCATGGCTAGATCATTGCTTGACCTTGGTTCGCTAGTCAGATAGAGACTTGGTCTGAGACTAAGGGGAAGCTGAAAGGGGGATGTAGTGATCTCCACAAACGAGGAGACTGACCTCACACTTCGAGTCGGAGACACCGATAGTCACGGCGACAAAGTGACTTTCATATACGACCGCGCTCCCGGCAAATACGTCATCTACGAAGTCGAGAACGGAGCCTTGAAGTGCGGCGACTACGGCGTCCAACTTCAACATCACGAGAAGATCACCGGTCCGCTGTTGAAAATCTCTGACCTTTTTGCCGTTAGTCCCAAGCTTGCCAAAAAATATAACTCTCATCGTGCTTTCGGGATTAGACATTGGTGTCGCGGTGACGGAGACGCCGCAGCCCAGGCGCTCGACGCGACATTCGAGATGATGTTTCGAGCCTTTACACGTCGGGCGAGGCTGCTTTACCTATCCGGTACCGCCTTGGCTATCCTATGCACTTTGATAGCTGTTGGGTTGACTGCGTACTTCGGTGCAACGGCACTCAAAATGTGGTGCCTGGTCTGGCTCTTTGGCGCTCTTGGCGCGTTTGTCTCTGTGGCACTTCGAGGGCAACCACCAACGCTCGACGTTCTCGAAGATCGTAAAGCCACGGTTGCTTATGGCGGGGTCAGAACGGCGGTCGCCATGGTCTTCGCCTCCCTAATGTATCTTTTGGTGCTTGGGGGCATTTTTCTCCCAGAACTTGCTAGAGAATCCACTGCGCGTCTGCTTGTGCTTGCTTTTGTCGCAGGCTTCAGCGAAAAGCTTGTTCCTGAAGCGGTGATCCATCACGGCATAAGCCGCTAAAAAGGTACCATTCGGATGCCAAAAACCCTAGGCACCGGTTTGGGTTCATCAATACCTCAGCCGGGGTGATTCTTGTGTGAGCAGGCCTCCCACCACTTTAAGGGAACACTACGCGCTATGTACTCGAATAGATGAAGGTTCGTCGAATAACTGCCTGCCGAGCGACTTATCCCGTTCCCGGTACGATAGGCGGAAACGCAACCGTAAACTGCAGATCATTTTGGGGAACAAAACCTTCCACCTCGAACACGAGATCGTCCTTGATATAGAGGCTTTGGTAGACCACCTGATACAGATTCCCTTTGTGGTTGCGTATGTCGATTGAGTGGCTAGGATTCGAGAACAGCAACGCAGATTGAGCCGGATCAAGCGCAACATTCTTAGCGAGAAACGCTTCATGCTTTCGCATGCGCGCTTCCTCCAATACCATTGGGATCGTTTTCCCGTCCGTCAGCTCAGCCTCGAATCGCTTTGTGATTTCCAAAACTGACCGATCCAATTGGGAGAGAAGCTTTGCCTGATTCAAGGCAATGCTGTATCCGTCATTCAACTCTTCGGGATACCGAAGTTTGTAAGCTTTTCGCAGTAATCGCAGGTAGCTTTCATTCAGCGCCAGGTTCGTCGGGGCGTGTCCGGTCACTTTGCCGTAAAGAACATCCACCGCGTGACCGTGGGGAATTTTCATTCCAGAATAGAAACAAACCGCCTTGAGGTATTTTTCAAGAGCCGTATTGGCGAGCGCGGCTCCTTGGATCAGGAGCCCCTGAAGTAGCAATATACGCGCTCCCAGGTAGTCCGCATCCGCCCACCGTATCCAACGCAGTGTCGTTTCACCGTGGCCGCTCGCGACCGTTCGAGTGAGCATAGAAATAATCCCCAGTACATTTTACCTAAATGGGGAGGAGTCCACTCGGGTGTGTTCGCCACCCATCAACCAAGTGTTAGAATCTCCTTCGCGAGGTGTGCCCGATGACCGACCTCACAGACAGAGACATCCTTCTGCGGCTCGCAAACACGGAAGACGGCACAGTTGAGCGCAAGACGGCGAGCGACTACCGGGACTGCCTCAAGACAGCCGTGGCCTTTTCCAACTCGATGCCTGTGGGCGATCCTGCCATCATCTTCGTGGGCGTGGGAAACGATGGCACTCCTCTTTGCTGTCGTCCGGTTCAATCGTCTCACCAATTCTTGCGAACTCCATGGAAGACTACCGGGGTATAATCGTTGCTCCTACCGCTGCCCGAAAAAACTCTAAACGGGGATTCCCAATGACCGAAGAAAGAAAGTAAGCAATTCTGTTTGCAGCAACGTTGTTGTGCGCCCGAAAGCTGGCCGAACTGGATTCAGATAAGCCGAGTCCGGCCAAGGTTTATGCCATAAACACAGCAATCGACAAAGCAGCTTTTATTATGGACAGGATTGACGACCGTGGCCGGAACCAAAAAGTGTTTAGCAGTTCCTCGCAATAAATTGAACTGTGGAAACGGAAAGGCAAACTTACGCGGTCATTATCAAATGGACAGCGATGCCGTAGCGGTTGTTGGGTAGGATTTCGACGCGCAGAACCTCGGCCAGACATTCGTAATTCATCGGGTCATTTGCAAATGTGAATGGAAAAGTGACAAACAAACGCATGCCTTTGTAGTAGTCGCGGCGGTGAGTATGAAAGTAAAGGCCGCTTTTGGATACGTTGACGCTGACCGGAAGGTCTGCAAAATGTTCATCCCGTGCCTCAGAAGGACGAACCCGCAACATCTTGCTCATCCTGGCCCTTCGGCTAAGACGCTTCTCGGCTTGTTGAGTTTGGCTCGACATAGTGGTCAATGGATTTACCCAGAATCAGCGACGATGAACGCACTCCAAAACCGAAAAAGGACATTCATTCAAAGTCAAAGTTGCTCAAATTCGGTTGTCGCTCGGCCAAACGTGCTCTAAGGTGTCCGACCGAGGCGACTTGGAGAATATGACTCACGTCAATGCTGTGCGGCATGGCACTCAGGTACCAATCGGGCAGTACGTTCCTGGCAGGGCGATCCCATTCAAGGTCCGGCTAGATGAAGCACGTCGTGAGTACTACCCAAAGCAGCAGCATAAATCGGATCACTTATATCTGGCAATCGTTCACAAAGTTTGCACAGACCAACTTCCTCGGATTCAAAGCCGATAACCATCGTGCCCTCCTGTAGAGAAGGTGGGCAGTCGAGATTCTATCGCTTATTGCGGGATTTTGCTTTTTGGGTTCGCGTCATTGCTGCGGTCTCCATCGTATCGACAGAACCTTTGAACTAAATGTATGAAGCGTTTGGTATCCACGAAAAAACTTGGATATGCTGAGCGCAGTTCGTGGATGGAATCCAGAGAAACCATAACAGTCTGTATATGTGGCTTGTTCTTGTTTTCTTTTTCCATCTCTAGGTACTGCTCGTCTGCCATTTTTGCGGTAGGAAATCCAACGGTAGTTGTAAGTCTCTTCTCAGAATCCAGCGTCAAAATATAAATGCCATGTTTGTTCTGTGCCGTCTTAGTTAGGTTTATTCCGGTGGCTAGACCGTAAAAAACATTTGGAATGTTGAGACGCTTACATGTATCACGTAATTCTGCGCACATATCCTTGAACGAAGACGGTGCTCCGGGCACTACGGGCTGTCTTTCCATTAAGGCAATCGCGGTACCCATGAGAGAGAAGAATCGTTTCCACAATTCATCTCCTCCGAGATTTGTTTTGAGTGCCTGCCCAGTAAAGGCGTCGATAGTTTCCACCGCCGTTGCCCATGCATGCTGCATCCTAGAGCGAATCTGTATTTCAATTTTTAATCCTTTGTATGCACCCTTTTGATGTTCGCCTTGATAGCGATAGATCAAATGAACACTACGGTATCCATCCGGTTTTGGATTTTGTATATAGTCATATTTTCTTAAAAATTGGACTGCACGGTATGGATTCTTCTCGTAAAAATCTACGAGCCTATAGACACGCGCAACGTTACGAACAACTGCCCGACAACCTCCCAAATCTTGCATTGTAGATAGTTGCATATTTTCAAAACGCCTGAGCTTAACGGCAATCGAAGGTAGTCTCTTGGACCGTGACGCGACCAAAGCACGGTCATCAATTTTCTTAGCCCTACGACGGAGAGAACTAAACATAATGCTGAGTGGATACCCGTGAGAGGAACGCCAGTTTCCAGCAACATCTAACGCGGTATCCAAATCCATTTCGGGAACAAGGGTTTTCCGCCCCGAAATCACTTCCCCAGCCAGATTAACGCGCCCACGACTATTTAGCGGTTTTGTCCACGCCATATCTCTTTAACCCTTCACAATCTGCCAGTCGCTTCTATCTCTGCTACTCTCCGCGCATTAATCTGAGTATTTCGCTTTGTTTTTGATCGCAATGGACAATTCCAGAATGGCGGCAATTAAGAGCCAGAAACCGCACAGGAAGGTGAACCAGTGTGGGGTAGCGTCTATTGTGAAACGCGCAAGCCAGTGTGGAGGGTTTTTCATCCCTTCCACAAAAGCCTCGAACAATCCTAGAATAAAACCGAGTAACGCGAAAAACGTCACAAATTGCAGGAACCACATAAGCGGCCTCACGAGGTTAGAACCGAAGCCATAGAACTTTCCTTCGATTGTAGCGTCATTCTCTCTCAAGAGGCATTTGATTGAGAATCCCGACGCCTGCAAGTTAAATCTGTCCCATGGTGGGACGGAATCAAATCCGAAGGGCGCAGGCGCATCACACGAGCACGGCAGCTTAAACTGCATCGTCACGTTCCTCTTATTTTGACCGGGCTGCCGTACCGGGCCATGCAAGTCTGCCACACCGCAACGATGTGCTGTCCGGTTCGGGGATGTCCCAGCCGTGATAATCTTGCCCTAACGAGGTTCCCACAAGAAATTTGAGGCGGTTGTGGTGAAGGTCTCAGACCTACGGCTTGGTCGGCTTCGGTGTGGCTGGTGTCGCCAGGGTGGTTTTCGACGGTGGGTTCATCATCACGTACAACTGCACTTGAGCCTGCATTCTCGTGAGGGCGGCAGTCAGCTTGGCTTCCGAGGATGCTTCCACAAGTTCTTCAAACAAGGTCTCGCCTGCCGATGAAGCGTCGTGGTTGGTCAGGATGTGTACGGTGCCGAGTTCGACGGTTAGCCCCCACATTTTCTTCGGCCAATAGGTGTAGGAGAAGGAACAGGTGCCGCCATTGACGGTGGTGTTTTCTTCCGACAAGTCGATACAGACGACACTCACTTCCACTTCTGCTACTTCGTTATCAGGGGCAATCACATAACGTGATGTTCCACCGATTCTCGCCTTCAACGCTGCTACAACCCCTCGTTGGAATTTGTTATCTCTGGTTCCGTCCGAGATGGTGACCGTTCTCGCCGCTTGTTGGGCGGCGGATGGGTTCGAGAACAGGAGTGCTGCTACCGCAGCGAACAAGGCAAGGGTGGTTCGCATAAATCCTCCGCATTAAGTGGGGCCCTTGCGCGGAATATATCACGGAGTACGTGAGGCTTTGGTGACGGAAGGTGGATTACTCGGCGGCAAGAATTCACTGCGAAAACTTATTGAGAGACGGCTTCCCCCGCGTCACAGCTTTTGGCCCTCGCCCAGAATAGCGGATGGCACAGCAGAGATCGTATCACCCCTTCTGTTCTAACTCGTCTCGCTCCGCGAGCAGTGATTCAATCCTCTTGTTCACGGTCTCGTCGAACCCGTCGCGGTCCTTGAGATGCTGCAACCGCTGCAACTCGACTTCGATCTTTTTCAATCTGCTCTCGCTCTTCATTCCTTTTTCCTCGTCGAGGTTGCAACCTCTCGGAAGAGAAGTAGCGCAGTCATCCCAAAAGCGTCCGGCGGTCGTCCGAGTATAGTCCGACCTAAATTAGAGAGGTTTTTAATCAGGTTCGCCATTGCTGCCACTCCGGTCTCTCCACCAGTTGATTGCGCTGGGATTGGACTAGGCAGCGCGTCTAAAACTCCCAACAGGTGCCACTCCCCCGGAATGTCTGTGCCATGTTTCAGAGACAAGTCTGACACAGTTCCCACCATCCCCTCCTCACCTAGAGTGCTCCATACGGAAAAATCTTTGCCTTTGACGACACACTGCGGCGAATGTGGGAAGAGTGGCAACACTTCAATTCCGCTTCGAGCAGTGGCCTCTGCTTCCTTGAGTGCGGCTTGCTCTGATCTCTCCCTCACGGCCTGTTTTACGGCGTCGATTCGCGGTTTTGATTTCAATTGCAGTTTCGCAGTTTCAACCGCGTGCCGCACCCAAACATCTCGAATTGCAGCGTTCGCCCACATTTTCGGAAGCATCGCGGCATTCAGAATCGAAAGTTCACCTGACGCAATTACAAATTGGCCGAGACGGGCCGCGCTTACATCGCGCTGGATTAAGCCCTTCGCATCGAGACAATCAAGCAAGGTCAGTGCATTCGACCACAAGGGGTCGTACACTCGCGCCAACGCTTCCGAGCCGCTCTGAGAGGGGTCTACGCCGAATGTAATTCCTCCCTCGGCCCCCTCCGGGGAACCGGGCACAGGGAGACTTCCGCCTACCTTCAAACTATAGCCTCGCTTAGCGTCCTTTGCCGCCGTTTCGCTTGAGGTTACTTGCCGGAGGTGGCCGAGATTGTCAAATTGTGCAAGGAACGACCCTATCCGGCGAGCGTCATGATAGAGAAAATCATATACGGAATCGGTGTTTTGATCGTCGTGCTCCGCGCCGGATGCTATCTCGTCTTTCTTCGACATATTTTTCTACCTCGTCCGCTTCACGCTTTACTTTATCGATTTGCAAAGGAGGTTCTGTATCTTTCGTGGTTTTTGCAGGTCGATTCTTTGTAGGTTTTACCATCTGTGATCGACCCTTGATATACGTTGCTTTACGTGGCTGAAATTATACTCAGTGCTTCCCGTGGCGTCCACACTAGTCCTTTCGTGCTAAGGAAAAATTATTCAGAACCACCGCCAACCTTTTGCCCAGTAAGGCTTCCATAGAGCGCCAACCCCAGTCCGAGCACGAATAAGATTCTCCAACACCACAAGCAGAAGTATCGCAGCCAACCAATTACTTCGGCTTGCTTCTTCGCTGTCGTGATGACGTTGTCACTGAAAACAGCGACTTTGACCTTCTCCATCAGCAACTGCACTACAGCTAGTTTCAGTTCAGCAACCCGAGTCCAATTAGTAATGGTTGATGGTTCGAGTGTGCTTTGCACCTTCGAATCACCGTTGTGAATCTGAGCTTCCAGATTTCGGAACTGAGTTTTCAGGTTCCGAGAGAACATTGGCAATGTGTCGATTAAACGGGAGACATCATCAAGATCAACTCTTAGTGTTGCTTGAGTTTCGCGGAGGTTGGCGGTGTCGCGCAAAATCAACATAGAATGATCGCGGGTGGCTTTGTCTTCGTCGGAACCGTCGGCCATCAATTTGTCGAGTAGCTGCTGCGATTGAAGTATTCCAAGTTGCGTCGCCGCTTGAGCGGTCAAAACTCGGTGCGTGGATAATTCCGATTCGATTGTCGACTTTCTTTTTTCAAGCGATTCGCCAGCTTCTTTGAAGGCAAAACCAAGAAATGCGATACCAGTTCCAATCCAAGATAGAAGGTTTCCCACAATTAGCGTAAGTTTCATAGCGCCTGATTGCGACGATTGTATCATGTGCTTGTGGTAATCTTGGCTTAACTGCCAGGTGTTGAGATGACGCGGATTGAGAACATCAGGAGACGCGCTAGGAAGCAGGGAAAATCCCATCCGGGGCCTATTTCGGATGCCCTTTTCGACAATTATGGTTTTGGGGCCAAGCAGCAGTTTAAAGGTGAAGCGTTAGAATTTGCTATCGAGAGATTTCTGGCTGGCTTGCCGAAGCAAATGCGGGAGAATTTCGAGGGCATCGTGCAGGAATTGCGAACTCTTGGGAGAGATAATCCGAAGCGTTTCCGCATACGAGTAATGAAACATATTATGGTCGTCTACCAAAACGGTAGTGTTGAAGGCCATCGTTTAGGTGGTGGTTTGGAGATAAAGGCGTTGTTTGAAGAGGTGGTGGAAGAACTCGAAGAGAAGTATGTGTCCCAAGATTGAGTGGTTTCGAACTCAAGGAGACCGACTGAACATCACAGCCTTTGGTCCTCGGTCAGCGCGTCCACCGCTTTACCAACCATTGCGATGTACAGAGTCAGAGCGGACCACATCATCCACAAAGCTACCGCGAGAGAAGCTACGGCTCCATGCAACTCACCGCCGAGCGCCAATAGGAATGCTGCTATCAAGGCGATGCGCCCCAGAATGCGATACGCATAGCTGAGGCGGACGTGAAAACGGTCTTCCGGCTTGAGATGTTCCAGCATAGAGGTTGTCTCCAGGTTGTTTGCGGTGAGTAAACAGCAATTCAGGGAATGTATACCACGTTTGCGGTCTCCACAGAGATTTACAATCACGGATTCAAGTCTGGATTCTGCTTGCACGCTATTCCAACAGTGACGCCGTTGACTTGGTAAATTCCTTTTTCCGCGAATCTGTTCTCGCACTGATTTCGTTTCCGCAAGTTCTCTATCTCTTCCGATGTCAATTCCCGCTGTGGCGCTGACTCTGGTTGTGCTTGTGCTGGTTGCGGCTCTGTCGCTTCCGTCTCCGTTCGAACACGAAAACAGGTGAATGCAATCTCCGCATCACTGTTGTGGCGACACTTCCAAAGGTGGACTGCACCTTCTTTCTTGTCCTTGTCATAAGGCAGGTCGCCAGAGAAACGCACCATGAATGTTTTTGCTGTGTCCATCTCCGACGCGTCACCACAGGATAGGTCGGGGGAAGTCTCCTCCTTTCCGTTGATGGAGTTGCAATCCTGATACTCACCGATAGCCCACGAGCCGTGGTGATGAACCGTGGTGAGCATATCGTGGCTCACGTGTTCGCGAATTATGTACTTCCACACAACCTTCCACGCCCCACTAAAGACGAAGCCTGCAACCACGAACGCCAAGACAATCCTCAGTAATGAAGGTTCTTTTTCCGTCATATCCTGATTCCTGCGGCACAGTGTAGCTCAGCGCGGCTGCTAGTTGTCTACCTTCCCTGCAAGCGTGCGACGGATTAGGCGGGACTGTTGACCCGTCCATCCTAGCGCAGTAAACTGCGTTCCCCACCTCTGCCGCAAACTCTTGCGGAGAATCCCGATGGAAAATGAACTGTTAGATATGGCCCAGCAGTGGAAGAAAACCGCTTTGGAAGAACTTGCAAAGTGCGAACCAGCAAGCAGATCGGAATTCTTCATCGTCGGCCAAGACAATCTCGAAGACATTCAGGTTCCTCCCACCCCATATCGCGGCATCGAAATTATCACGTTCGATGAACTATTTGAACGAGCGCGTTTTATCGTAGAGCACTCGGCTTAGCATGCGCCGGAATGCTAGCGTGGAAGCTCACGGTTACGCGCCATAACCAGCGAATCGGCGCGATTGACACCGCTGACTGTGCCGCCCAAAAAGCAATCAGCCGTGGCGAGTCTGCCTCACTGCCAATTCATAATCAGGGCATTTGCATCCTCTTGCTTTGGAAGGGACGCTGAGATAAATTGCCGCCGTGAGATGGCGAGAAGATTTGCGCAATATGTTTGCCGATATTTCGGTAGGCAAAATAGTCGGATGGCTGCTCGTTCTCGTCTTTGTCGCCATTGTTGCACGCTGGAACGACTATCAGCACGAGATCAAAAGCGTTGCAATCGGTGTGCTGATTATCGTGGATGGGCTGCTCGAAGAGACGACGTGGTACTTCTGGGTGATCGTAGTTGGCACACTGTTGTGGCTCCACGCCAACAGAAAGAGTCGTCAACGACAAGAGATGATTATCCAATTGCTGGCAGAGATTCGCAACAAGCTGCGCTGAGGAAGAGTTGCCCTAAATGCGGCAAGCGGATTGCGTTCTTCACGAAGCCTTCAACATTCTTCGCTCCCTTGGCAGCCAACCCGCCGCCTAGCTGCGGAGTTCATATAACCTTGCATTGCACATGCTCTTTGAATCGTTGGATGGAAATGGGCCAATCGAAGTCAGCCGATGAATCTTCAATTCATCCTCAACGCCAGATCCACTCCCATAGCAAATTTCATACGTTTTCTGACTGGAAGCGACTGGATCGGCGTAGAAGAGGGCCACGAGTTTCAGAACTTCCGGGGGTACGGGCCGCTCTCTCAGGGTCTTGACGCAATTCTCAAACTCCCTACGATTCTGCAGACTCGGGTAACCTTTCATCCGTCCCGTCATTCCGGTAATCGAATCGTACCCCACAGAATGAGTGTAGAACTTGAACTCCACGAAGGCTCGCTCAGTCCCACGGTGAAGCACCAAATCAATTCTGCTGCATTCGAACAACTGTGTGACATCAGGCTCTAGCCTTGCGATAGCTCGGGAATAATAGAAGCGGAACACGGATTCGTTCCAACGGGCAAGCGGCATCAGTACCTCTTCGGCTTTGAACTGGGTCACTGCTTCCTCGAATGCTGCGGTCAGTAACTGATGCATCGGGGGCTCCCGACTATCTTCTACATGATGGCTATCACATTGTCACGTCACGTTCCTGTGTATAATGACCAGCACGGCAGTCAGACGTGGAGAACTCCATGCTCCGCAAAGCAGCCCTCTTTGCTGGTGGCCTATTCGTCAGAATAATTGTCGGCGTCGTGGGCACCTATCTGGGCACTTCTCGCAAAACCAATCGTGAAGGCTCTACTCTTCGCCGCAGTTTTGGGAATTTCCGCGCTCTGGTTTTGGGTCTGGCCAGGATTGTTGGTTGCTTGTCTATTCATCTGGCTATTCACGATGTTCCGCCAGCCTCAAAAATCGTCTTCCAAAGAACCGTGACGCCAAGGAGGGCGACCCGCAGATGGTTAACTGGCTGACCGTCATCTTGAGCGCACTCGGTGGGGCCGCAGGAGCGGCTTTGCTCCTGACCACTCTCTGGAAAACACTCGGGTCAATCTGGACAGATAGGCTGCGGCTGCAACTCCAACACGAAAACGACGAGAAGATTGAGAAACTCCGAGCGGCACTCCAAGCGCAGACGGACAGGACACAGAAGTTGCTAGACGCCAGCGTGCAGAAAGCCGTGCTCGTCACCCGCACGAGATTTGAAACCGAGTTCAACGCCTACAAAGAGATTTACCCCGCTCTCTGCGAAGTCAAGCACACAATCGGACAAACCCGCCCTCTCTTTGCTGTTGTGCCAGCGGAGGAGACAAATGAAGAGAGGCGCAAACGCCTTAGTGTCGCTCTCTGCGAACTGATGGCGGCTCATAACAAAGCCATCACGCTAAAGGATAATCTGGCCCCGTTCTATGCACCCGAAGTTTACACAATGTTGGATGAGTGCCTGAAGGCCTCGGGACTTGAAATCATGGATGTCCAGATTGCTGGGGGCGATGCGTTTGCATTTGATTGGTATGAAAAAGGTGCGATGCGGCAGGATGCGTTTAATGAGGCTTTCTATAAGGTGGGTACGCTAATTCGTGAGCGTATTGCGAGCCTCGGCATTCTGCCACAGTAGACTCCGTGAGATGAGCCCTTCGCAAAGGCAAGGGAGGTCACTGTAAATGTCTGAATGGAAACGACCGCTCATCATCGGCATCGGCTGGGGATTCGGTACGGCTTTCGGTGTGATGTTTCTCGTTGGGGGATTTCTTTGGTATCAGAGCAGGCCAAAACCGCCCAAACCACCGAAGCCGTGGAACACAGTTGCGTTCAAGGCTGATTACGACATGGCTGACACCGACGGCGATGACAACAATATAGTGATTTACTACACTCTTGAAAATGCGACCGACTTTGACTACCGAATTGAAGACAGTCATGACATCGCAATAAGTGGAAAACTCAAAGACGAAAACAGTTTAGTGTTTTCTTCGAACCTACTAAAAATCGACTATCCAATTTTCCTGCCTGCGAGGAAACGTGTGCGGTTTCCAATCCACATCGGCTACCCGTATCCAGTAAAAAAGAACAGCAATGCCGATACTGAAGAGCGGAAGAAGTATCGGCAGGGCGTCGAGAAGTATTTGACGAGTGAAATGGGCAATCTAGATGGATTCGAACTGCTGGAGCAAGCGAACCGCTATGAGATTATTTTCCCCGCAGGATGGAAGGTGTCTATAAAGTGACCGTCTGGATTGACGGAGGTCGTGTAGGTAGACATGAAAAGACAAACTGTGCTGTGCTTGCCGCTCATATTCTGTCTGATGGGCTGCGATGAGTTGATTCCTAAGGCCAAAGATCAGCCGAGTGCAGAGCAAGCCCCGCTCGCTCCCAAGCAACCTGTCTCAACGCCAAGTGAGCGATTTGTATTTCCTGCGAAGTCTGGCCCATTCCCTGAATCGTCGGTAGCGCTGGATACGACATCGGGAACTCTTTGTAAGACGTTTGCGTGGCAGGACAACGGCCAAGTTCCGAAGGGATTGCCTTTATGCTCTGAACTATCTAGGATGCAGATCGGATTTGTGGGAGCGTCTAAAGCCTACCGGGGGTCCTCATATAAATTCAACGGAACGAAGTGGGTCAAGGGTGCAAATGCGCTCAAGTATAACGAGAAGACGAAAGACATGGACCCTTTAAGCGAAGATCAGTACGACCCACTAAATCTGCTCTCTAAAGAAGAAAAGGCCAAGCGTCTTTTAACGATGGAGGAAATCAGAATAGTGGCAAACCAGTTCGGCGTTTCAATCGAAGAGGCGTGGGAAGACGCCAAAGCGCAGGGCTATCAGGTGCCACCTCCTATGAGTTCCTTTGAGAAACACTGATGCCGACATGACTACAAGCCCATCGAATTGGAAGTTTGCACTATTGAAATTTGCGGCGTTCGGTGCCGGGTTCGTCGTCATGCTTTGCGCAATTGCTGCTGGTGTGCTTTGGTATAGCCACCGACCTAAACCCGGGAAGCCTTGGAACGAGACTGCGATCAAGGCAACTTCTACTGGCACATTGTTCACGATTCAAGCTGATCGGGCGCTTGGGGATTTTCGGTATTCACTCCAAAACACCACTGACAGGGACTACAGACTTCCATCCGACGCCAAGATTATGTTGCGGTTGCCGAAGGACATGAGCTATCGAGACGTGCCCAACATGACTTGGAACCACGATCTGTACATTCCAGCCGGACAAAAGGTCAACGTCAGTATCACGCTGCCAATAATGTATTCAGACTTCAATTTTACGAAGGCGATGGCGGACGATGAGAAGCAACTCGCACCATTTATGGACCGCCGGATGTCCGAAATCGATGGTTTTGCTCTTTTCGACCCGACGAATAGATACAAGGTCGATTTTCCCTGTGGTTGGGCCGAAGCAACTAAACGGGCCAACGAAGCCAAGGAAAAGCAGGCATCCAAGGTAGGAGACGATGTTAAGTAAAGGAGGCGCAATGTCTCTCGGGGTGGCGCTCATCGTAATCGTCATTCTCTTCTTGCTTATCAAGAGTGAAGGCTTTCGGAAAGCGGCGCTAATTGTTCTGGGGCTTATGGTCCTAGGTGGCTTTCTGATCTACGGGTATTTCGAAAATGAAAAGGCCGAGAACGAACACAAACTCGTCCACGCCAAAACCCTGATCACCAAGGATCAAATCGAAATCCTTGATCCCAAGGTAAGCTTCAACACGTATGATGGAAGCCCGAACAGTATAACGGGCCGCCTGCGCAACAATTCAAATTATGCTGTTCGGTCGGTGGAACTGCACCTTCAATTCCAAGACTGTGCCGCAAACGGCGCTTGCGAAACAGTCGGTATGAGCGATGAAAGCGTTTATGTCAATGTGCCCCCCGGCCAGAGTCGGGATTTCGATTCATACGTCGGGGGCAACCGGATATCTGCAAAAGGCAAGTTGAATTGGAACTATTCGATAAAAAGCATCACTGCGGAAGTGAATTAGCCGTGTTCAAGGCACCACCAAATTCCCACACAAGGTTGAATTCTTCCCCGTTCCCATGTCCCTGTTGCCGGTACGCCGTCTTTAATCGTTGACGACCTGCCACAACTCGATCAACGCCGTTTGATCGTGACCGAAGTCAACTTGGAGTCGAATGCCGTCGGCATGCTCGATGATGGCCTTGATCGTCGCCTCTTCGATCCGGCCACCAGACAATTTTATTAGGATGTGTTGACCGGGCTTGAATTCTCTGTTGGTCATGTGGCGGGAGTTTACCACGCCCGGGCAATCGAGGAGGCCGCGTTCGCCCCGGAGAAAGTCGATGAGAAGTGGCCGGAAGAAGGGTTGCGATACCGAAGACTCCCGAGAATGTGAAATGGCTCTTGAACCTTGATTTACGGTCAAGAGTTATGGAATTGCATCGCGTCAGTATTCAGAGATGACGCTGCCAACATTCCAACGCAGACTCTGGCCAACGCGCCTGTTCTTAATGCTAATTTCAACGCCAACCAATTGGCAGTCGCCTTCCAACAACAAGCCCCAACTGTTGTCGGGGAGAATAATCCCAATCTTTGTCCGAACGGAACGGTGTACATCGCAAACGAGATCTTCAATTGTCCCAACACGTTAAATGCCATTTTTGGCACCTTCGTTCACGAGTTGAGAAATGTTTTGGACGAGCAAATGAATCCTCCCGGAACAACAGGAGGTCAACCCTACGGCGGGACCTACGGAAATAAGTGCGAGGGTGACGATGATGGGTACGACTGCGAATAAGAGGAGCATGAGATGAGCACACAACGCAAGAGGAACAGGTTCCTGAACGCCAAGCGGGACGGAACCTCATACAAGATGAAGCCCGGGCACTGCCCCGCCAGTGGAGTTATCCTTTCGCGGCCTTCACCGCCAATTCTGCAAAGGGGCCATTCTGTGATAACCACCTTCACGGTTAGCATTCTTAGCTTGACATTGTAATCATCAACTGTATGATTGCGTCCAAAAGCGGTTCTCGTCCGCAGATTTCTCCGCGTTGTTTGAACATGACGACGTGCAAGGGGGCAATATGTCGCGATGGCGATTGCCGTTATTAGTCCTCCTTCTTTTAATTGTTGGTTTCTTGTCCTACCGGTTTTACCGGTCGAGGACGAATCGGCCTTTGTTGCTGGCACAGGTGGGGCAGCAATGTTGTCAATGTCGTGGAGGCGACGGCCGCTTTTTTGCTGTTAAACAAAACGTTGGTTGCGACATTGACTGCAGCTCAAACCAGGGGTACTCCACAGGGAAACTCACGGATTGCGTTACCCTTTGCCCTTACGGGTGTGGCGGCACATATACGAACCCGGCATGTTCGCAACCGCCCCAATGGAACGGGACGGGCGGGGACTGCAAAGGCAATTATTGGTGTCAATGCGAATTGGAAGTCCATTTAGCGGCGACGCACCCTAATGGAGAGCCAGACGGAAGGGTGGGCACAGACGTCGCATTGGTGATAGGTGACCCTAATTTCAGCTTGGGGTCAGAAGTGGGCACAATGAGGCATGTAACCACGCCACCGGGCGCAGACCTAAAAATCGACTGGGATGATAAGACACCGCCACAGGTAATCGAAAACACGAACGGGCGGCAGGTGATTCCGCACCGATATAAAAACGAAGGAACCTATACGGTGAAGGTCAGCATGTCTGGCGAATTTAAGTGGAATAACATAAACGAAGGTGCCTCGTGTTCTTACCACTGCAACACACTTCCGATTAACTATCAGCTAGTCATTGGTCCATCTGGGGACACCAAATAAATTAAGTAGTACTTGCCGAATTCAAAAATGCCCAAGCAGGCTGGGCGGTGCCCGTCCCAAAATCCTGGTGCTGGAACAACGTGCTAATCTAACGATCATGAGTAGGAAAAAAGCGCCTAAGCCGCCCAAGAAAAGAAAACCACGAAGTCTCAAGGCTCTCGCGGATTCCGGACAGCTTACGCCACTGCAGGCACGCTTCGCCATCGCCTGGACCAAAAATAAGAACGCTGCGCTCGCCGCTAAGTTCGCCGGATACCGTGGACCACACTACGCTCAGCAAGGATTTCAGGTCTTGCAGGCGTTGCGCGAAAAAGCACCCGATGTGATTGCAAACATGGGCATTACCCTCTCCGAGGTTATTGATGGATATATATTGGACCAGATGCACGCCACAGAAACGAAATTCTTTCAGCACGAAGGTAAAGTCACGGACCAACGGGAGGTCAGAAATTGGGAGATCCAGCACAAAGCAACGCGTACTCTTCTTGAGCTGATGAACGCATTCCCGCCCGAAGATCCTGCCGCCGCACAGCGCATCGACGTGACCCACATCGTTGTGGATATACCCCGCCCGATCTGGCCAAACCCGAACAACTACGATGTTGGACCGACGTATGGAAATGCGCCGAAGAAAGAGCTCGCGGCTGAAAAGCCAGATCCCCGCCCGGAGGGCTGACACACCTGATTGGATGATTTCAGCGGATAATTCAAAGCACCTGATTTTTGTCACACCGCAAATTAGTTGGTCTGGGATCTTACAAAAGTGATGGCCAACCGCTGGAGAAACGGCCCCTGAATCTGGGACTTTGGGTACTCCCGTACTATTTCTGGATGCTTAGGGATTCCGCACACTGGATACTAGAGGAACGCGTGAACCAGACACCAGAGCAAGTGGCTTTTCGAGCAGAATTGTGGAGGAAGTTCGTCGCCGAATACCAGAGCGTCCTAGCCACGTCGCCTGAGTCGTTTTCGGCCTACTGCGGGGCGTTTCGCGCGCGCTGGATCGCAGGAAAGTGACCGTGTTTGGGCTCTTCTGGCAGTTTGCGGGTGTCTGCTCCTGACTTCTCGCGGTGGTGGCGCTACATGCCATTAGCACAAGGAGGCCAAATGAGATGCCGTCGAAGTGATGGAAGTTTGCGGGGATTCTGGCTCAGTCGAGAGCAAGCGGAGAAGTTCGCTCAAGACCCTAAGAATACTTCGTACCACGGCGACATCGTGGTCGGCCCTTGCGGGATGTGCGGTGCATTCCATTGCAGTAGACCTGAATGGGTTTCGAGCACCAACATTAGACTCCCAGATGACCCCATTCACTGTGCCGTCTGCACCGAGGAGATTGCGGTGAACGGCGACACCAAGTTCTTGCCGGTCTTGATCATGCCCGATGGATTGGCGGTACACGAGTCGTGCTGTGGGAGGGAACCGCTAAGCATCGAGTCGGTAGCGAGGAATCGGACGATAAACTGAAGGCAGTGGAGCGCAACCGTGCGAGGAAGGGCAGCGAGTGAAAATGCTTACGCGACGAGAACACGGACAATTCACGGACAATTTCGAAAATCGTCAATTTGGTGTGCGGAGTAAGTACTTGAAAAGAATGGCGCGCCCGGGGGGACTCGAACTCCCGACCTTCTGGTTCGTAGCCAGACGCTCTATCCAACTGAGCTACGGGCGCACCGTTGTATGTAACTGCCTTCTGAATAGTTTACAGTAACGTCCAGTTCCCCTGCAAATCCGCTCCTCGGTACGATTACGACCGCTCCTGTCAGACAACGATGTATATATATATATATAAAGGTTGAGCCGATTGTTTGTCTCTCGGATCTGTCAGAAGTCACAACTGGACGAAATTATTGCGCAGCACCACCCCGGATGCCTCGGCTTACGCGATGCCGACCGGCACGAGCATGGTCGTCATGACAAGGCCAGCCAAATGGTCGTGCCGCAGCCAGGGCGACTTGTAGCGACGAAGAGTGTTCAGCCGGGAAGCCAATGTATCCAGCCGGCTCGATTGGCCTGTGTTGTTTGAATGCGTTCAGGCTCTGTGGCATGGGAGGAGAGAGATTCAGCCAAGGCTGCTCGCTAACGATCGCTGACAAGGTTGGCAACTGATACCTTCAAAACACGACCTTGATAATGCGCATGATCAACTCTTCTGGAGAGAAAACCGTGAGCGAGAGAGGCAAGAGAGGAGCTGCGGTGGCAGCGGCCAGACGGGAGATGTCCTCGAGCCCGAAAGGGACTGCACGCATCTCACGCACGAGGCTATAGCTGTTGCCGAGATCGGCGAGCGACTGGATATCAGCAGCTCCCAGGAGTTCCTCGGAAGGACCGGGATCACGGAGAACCCATTTCTGTTCGAAGCCCTGGACATAGCGCGTCTCAAACTTGGCGCACATTTCTGGACAATCATGCCCAACAACTGGTCTCGATCGACTTCTTCACGGTGCCCACGATCCGTTTCCAGGTCCTTTACGTGTTTCTGGTGCTGGCCCATGACCGTCGTCGCATCCTGCACTTCAATGTGACCGCCCACCCGACCGCGGAGTGGACGGGACAGCAACTGCGGGAGGCATTTCCCTTTGACCAACTCCCGCGTTACCTGCTATGGCGGCCCGAGCGTTATCCGAGGACCAAACAAAAGAGATGAACGCCTCAAAGTCCAGCCGTCGACGTGAAGTTGGCCAGCTTCGCGTACCATTACCCACTTGGACGGTTGATGTCATAACGAGGTCGGCCTCACGACGAGCCGAGTAGACTGTTTCGGTGTTCACCCTAACAGCGTTCGGACCGAAGGAGGCCGGCCTCGTTTAGGACATCAATCAGGACTTTGCGCAGTATGTCGCAAGCAGTGATGAGGGCACATCAGCGAATGGCCCTCGGTTTTTGGTGCCGAGGCTTCTTCGCAGCCCATACATGGCAAAGAGCAATAAGAGTGCTCTGGCACGGATCTCACTGGGCTGCGAGCTTCGCGCTGCGTCGAGGAGCCGCTGCTGGCCGAGGCTAGCTCGCGACTCTCGCAGCCATCCGCAGTCGGCGCTCCTGAATTGGAACTCGAGGTGCTTTCACGGGCATCGTAGCTTTGTAAACTTCACTCCGGTTAGCGGCTAGTGGCAGCACCCACTCGCTTCTCCTACGAATGTGCGCACATGTCGGACACCACGATCCTCGCTTTATTTTGGCGGGCTGGGCCTTCCACTCATGTCCATCTGCGCATTGCCACTGAAGAACTGCACGCTCATTTACATATGTCTCAGACAAACATACTCCGCCTCTGTTTGCCGCAAGCTCCTGGAAAAGCGACAAACTGAGCCGCTGGTTGCGGGCGCATATCGGACACCAAGTGCCCTGAACGATATAGGACGGCGCTGCTTGCCAGCGATGTCCGAGCTTACAGTTCCACGTCAATTTGAATTTGCTGCCAAGATATTCTGTGGACAGACACATGCCCCCACGAGTGTTCGCCAAATCTCTCATTGCTGTTATGCTCAATGTTTCGTGAAATCGTCGCCGCCCGTTGTAACACTCCCTGCACCAGCTTCCTTTCCTTCGGGTCCCAGCCTTCACATTAGCTGCACATGCTTTCCAGTGATGTCCGTGTTTGCACACCCACAAGAGAGGCATACTCCCGTTCTTGTAACTCGTCGATAGACACCTCCCGCCACGGTCTCTCGCAATTTGACGCATTTCTTCTAATCTCAATCTCTGGTTGTGAGCACAGACCGGGCACCAGGATCCAGCCCGGATCGAGTGCGCCCTCGCTAGCCATTCATGGCCGATGGCACATTTCCATCGGAGGGGACATGACGAATTCATATAAACAGGGGACAGACAGCAACCACCTTTCTGGGCCGCGATTCGCTGCAAAAGAGGCAAGGTCAAGCGAGCAACGTGAGCGCAGAATGGGCACCAATGCCCTTTCTTAACCTGATGAGGCGTAGCGATCCATTCGTGCCCCGCAGAGCACCGCCACTGCAGTTTAGTCGTGGTGTTACGATAGTTTTCTGAGAGGCACTTGCCACCGCGGGATTTGGCAATCTCTTGCATCTGGCCGATCGTTCCGGGCCGCACGCCAGCACACTCAGGACACCAAGTTCCTTTTCGAATGCTTGACGGTAGAGCACTCCACCGATGCCCATTTGCGCATTTCCACAGAAGTGGCACCCCGCAGTTTAGGTAGCGGGCTGACACGCATTTGCCTCCTCTACTTCCAGCGAGCGCCTTCATTTGCGAGATATCCAACTTCTGCATGGGCCTCGTTTTCGAAACGTCGCGGACTTCTCTACTAGTCCGCCAAGATTACTGCTTAGCACTTCAAGTCCAGTTTTCGAGTCGTGTATTGATTAGCTCTTCGAACTTGTCGGACCGCACCCACGGCCAGAACTGCTGATAACCCTTTTGCGTCGACCTTGACAGCTAGCCTTTTCGGCCTTCAGTTTCGGTATTTTTGCAAAGTTTTTCTCTGTCATGACGTCTAGTTCTTGCCTCGCTAGCTGTGTTTTCTTGTCAGATCGGTAGACGATATGAGTAAGCACATCCGGCAGGACACAACCACTCTCCGAATCTGAAATACGAAAACGAATGAGCTTGTGCGTCCGTCTCGGAGTAGTCTGCGCGCCGCAAGGAGTGTCCAGGGTCTTTCGAATGGGACACGAGAGGAGACATAGAAAAACAAGCTTCGGGAGCGCAATGACTATTTCTCTTTGCTTGCGGCGCATGGGAGGTTTTTCCATGGGCTCTGCCTCCTCTCGTTTGAGCATTTCGGGCACCAGGTACTCTGCTTGACTCTTCCGGGGCGCGCGTACCACCGGTGGCCAAGGGCACATTGCCATCTCAGCGCGGTCTCTTTATTAATGTAACGGTCCGATAGACATTTGCCGCCCTTGCGCGCCGCCAACGAATGAAATTCCTCTAGCGTCAGCTTCAGATTCCCGGCGCAGACTGGGCACCAGGATCCTCTTCGGACTGCATCTGGCACCGCAAGCCAAGGATGGCCTTCTCCGCATTGCCAAAGAAGTTTGCTTTTGGAGTTCGAGTACTCCTCTGAGAGGCAAACGCCACCGCGGCTGCGAGCAAGCACTTGCATGCTCTCGATCGAATCTCTTTCGTGGAATCTTCGCCTCAAGTTGTAGCACTCCGGACACCAAGTCCCTCGCTTCCGCGTTCCTCCTTTCACATTAGCCGCGGCCGCTCTCCACCTATGTCCTCGCCTGCATTCCCAATGCAGTGGACGACGGCTGTTAATGTAGCGAGTAGAAAGGCACCTCCCTTCACGCTCCTCCGCTAGGCATTGCATCGCTTGGAGTCCGAGCCGACGATTGTGGGCGCACAAAGCGCACCACTTCCCGCTCCTAACCGAAGCAGGGGTTGCGGTCCACTGATGCCCCTGTTTGCATCTCCACAATAGTGGCGTAGCTACATTGCGGTAATCGGTCGAAAGGCAACGCCCTCCTCGCGACGCGGCGATCGCCGCCATTCCACCAAAGGACAAACGGGCCACGTGCGCGCACTGGGGGCACCAGCGTCCTCCCTTGACCAAGCCGGAAGCTGCTTCCCACTGGTGTCCGGTTGCGCACCGCCAGCTCAGTTTTGTTTTGTTGTTGACGTACCGGTCCGAGAGACATTCACCTCCCCTGCTCTCGGCCAGGACTCGCATTTCTCGGAGCGTCAACCGCTTTCTGTGCGCACATTCGGGACACCAACTACCCTTGCTCACGTTGGTAGGCATCGCCTTCCACCGATGGCCCGTCTCGCAAGTCCAAGACAGATGCGTGCGTGAGTCGATGTATCGCAGCGAAAGGCATCGGCCGCCTCGCTGCTTGGCGAGCCTGCGCATCTCAGTAAGAGTCGACTTGCGCATGGCAGAAATGACCACGACGTACCCACGCGAAGACGCGAGAAGGTCGCGCCTCGCGACAAAGTAGGTTTACTCGCGAGGCGTTTCTCCCGTGCTGATTCTCAGAAGTGGAAGCCGAGTTCGATCGTTTCTGTTCGCGGTGTCACGTAGTGCGTGCCGCTGAACGTGGAAATGAAGTTGTACAGCGCCTCTTTGTCCGTGAGGTTGATGACCGTGAAGCGGAGACTCCACTTGTAACGGTCGCCGTTGAACAGATTATCTTGGCCCACGGCAAGGTCGAACAAGTTCCTAGGCTGGATACGTTGCGGATTGTGGTCGTTGTTCTCCGTCCCGGGCGCCGGAATGGATACATACTTGCCTCCATAATTTGCCGCCGGGCAGAGATTCGGCCCAAACGACGAGCTAATCGGCGTCGTGGGGGTCGCATACACATTTCCGCAGAACAGTCCCGCCTGGAACTGTTGATCCGGCGTGATTCCCGACACATCGACGAGATTATTGGGTCCGCCGCCACCTGGCCCGTTCGGGCAGGATTCTCCTCCGAAACACGGCACCGGACCGGCAACCAAGCCGCTATCGTAGCGCCAGTTGAATCCGAGCCAAGGTCCACGCTTCCACGGCTGATACTGCAGGTGCGTCGTCTCGTTGAAATGCTCGTCATGGTCGATGCGAAATACCGAAGAGCCCCCAGGCGTGGGTGGCGTGGCACCAATGCCGCTGACCTGTGGAGTAAAGAACCGCGCTGCGACGCTGGACATCACCACATATGCCGTAAAGCCATGATAGTTCGGAACGGAAGCGTTGATGGCATAGCCGGGGATTTTCGAGTTGTGCCACTCGATGGGGTATGTGATTGGAGTATTGCCCAATACGCTGAAGTCGAAGGCGTTGTGTGTGTACTTCCAAATGTACTCGCCATTGACGACCAGGTACTTCCCAAAGGCTTGCGAAAGACCGGCGTGGAACTCATTGCGGTAGCCGGGGGTTAGCGGTGGTACGTTTGACGAGATGCATTGGCCACCGGGTACTGACTGCTGAAGATCGAAAATCACCGGATCATTGCAGCCGGTGCTGGCGAGGATGAGGTTTTCGTTGAACGGCGACTCCATCGTGCGCGCATAAGAAACCCGCAGTACGGTGTTTGTTTGCTTGAGGTTGTAAGCCACGCCCAGGCGCGGTTGCAATTGCTGGGTGCTGGCAATGCCATTGTATATATCATCGCGCAGCCCGAAGTTTAGACTCCAGTGCTTTAAGCTAATTGTGTCCTGAATGTACAGCGCCGTCTCCTTAATGTTGGCGGTCCGGTAAAAAGCATACAGCCCGCTAGCAGTTTGGCCCGCTGGGCAGCCGTCGGAGAGCGGCAATGGGGCCGTGCGAGTCAAGTCGTAACAGCCGAGGAGGGGGGTGAATGCCGGGACCGGGCTCCCGTTAGTAAAGAATCCCTGTCCCGTGTTCGTTTGTAACCCTAAAGGCGCACACGCAGTCGGGTCACTCAGCAGAGGGCTCGTATTAGGGGTGAGGTCCGGATTCAGGCAAGGAGCGTTCACCGTCGGATTGACAATCCCGAATTTGTCGTTTTCCGATAGCGCTGTGTTCTCGAAGCTAACTCCCAACTTCACATTGTTGATTCCCTTCACGTACGAGACGCTTCCGCGAATTCCCCCGTTCGTTAACGTGCGATACTGGCTCACTGTCTCAAATTGCAGGTCGGGTGTTTGATCAGCGAAGGGGTCCGCACTCGGGTAGTAGTTGTATCCGTCCCGCCGAAACCACCCCGCAAGCGTGAACACCGTTTCCGCATTGATCAGACGCGTCCACGACGGAGCGACGTTGATAGTTTGGATCTTGGACCGCTGATCCTGGGGCCCTACGGGCTGGCCGTTTGGTCCCAAGCCACCGCAGTTACCGATTTGTCCCGGCGGGCATGTTGGATCTGCCGAATTGAAAGTCCATCCGGTGGCAAATTGCGCGTCATACGAATTTGGTGTCTGGAACCAAGACCTCGTGTACTGGAAGTTGAGGCTGAGCGTGTCCTTTAACGTGGGTTTATAGTCGACATGGTCGAACACGTTTTCTTCGTTTCCCTTGTCGTGGAACACGTTAAACTCTGGTCCATCCAAAAAGCGGCCAGTGTTCAGACCGTCGGCGGAAATGTAATTTCCCCATTTGTCGTTGCCGTAACCTAGGTTGAAACCTCCGTTCACCGTCCCGAACCCACCGTAGGAGGTCGTCACTTCTCCATGCGGTTGTTTGTCCCCTAAGCCCGATCTCGTGGTCACCACGATTACCAGGCTGGTCTTGCCACCAAATTCCGCCGGAGGTGCTCCTGCGATCACCTCCATCGATTGAACTGCATCGGCGGGGAGTTGATTCGAGAACACTTTGCTTTGCTGATCCGTGATCGGCTGTCCATCGATGGAGAAGGAGTTCGACGCATGGTCGCCAAGACCGTGGAATAGCCCGTTCGAGTCCGCTGCAATACCCGGCGTTGTGAGAGTCACCAGCGAGCTAAGTTGAGAAGTTGCGCTTTCTAGCGGTACGTTCTTGAACAGTTCACGATCTACGTCTGTGTGATATGTCGGATCGTTCTCCACCAAATCCGCACCGTTCGATTCCACCGTCACCGAAGTCACTTCAGTTCCGACTTTCAAGCTGACTTCTACCTTGGTTGGGACTGCCGAGCGTAGTTCCACGTCTTGCGCATAGTTCGCAAAACCATTTACCGTCACTGTCATGTGATAACTGTTAAACGGGACGTTGGTGAAACTGAAAGAACCGTCTCCGCCCGTGTTGGTGCTGCGCGTAAAACCGCTGACCACATCGCTAATTTCCACCGTGGCATTCTTGATCGTGGCACCCGATGGGTCCTTGACCACACCTGCTATGGATCCGGAACGCCCACCCTGTGCGGAAACACCCAGGACAAACAGGAATAGAGAGAATGCGAGTAGCGCAAAACTTCGAAGAGCGTGATGCATTGTTCCTCCCAGCCCCCATGGAGCGATTTAGATGAGCATTGGTAGGCCCGCTAAGAAAGAAGCGGTCGCGCGGCCTTCATAAGGCCGACGCTAGATTCATTAGAATAAACCTGAGATTTATAGCAGGACTGTTAATGGAGGTGCGCGAGCGGGGAAACCGAAGGAGAAGTCTTCCTCGTGAACCAATAGAGTCGGTTGCTCGACTGGTCCCGTCGGCACCAGGGCCGCGAACGGCACAGATACCGGTGCCTTGGCCAGGATGCCAGCGTGTGCGATTTGGCACAGTTGGCAAGCCGATTGTTCCTGTCCATTTGGATGGCTGTGGAAAATTGTTTGAACAAGGAAAATCAGGGCGACAATGGCCAAGGCAATACCCAGTGTCCTGACCAATCTCTGCTGAGGTATGACTCTGCTACTCATCCGTACTATGAACCTCACCCCGATTGTTACTTCTAACCACCCCATCTTTGTAGTGCGTCGTCTTATGCAGAGGCAACGAATGTTACCACTGAAATAATCAGAAGCAAATGCCCTTTGTTTTACCCTGAGCAAAGCGTTACCGCCAAGGGCAGGCGTAACGTGCGTGTCCGGCGCTTCATGCGGGAAGGCGTAACCTCAGTTTGGGTTCTGACACCGGCTCGCCAGATGTCCCTGCGTGACATCTCCTCCTTAGCCAGGTGATTAACGGACATCAGGCTGATAGTACACTCCTCAGGCCGCGTGGCAGCATGGCTTGCCCATCAGTGCCTCCCGTCCCTCACGGACAATCAATGGCAGGAGAGCCAGCGCAGCGACAGGATCTGCCCATCTCACTCCCCAGATCGCATTGACGGCCAGACCTACAAAGGCAATCAATGCCAGATAGCCACACAGAGCTGACTCAGCGGCATCCGCCCTCAACGCTGCGCTGGCAGTGGACACTGAAAGTTGCCTTTTTTGCTTTGCAAACCAAGGCATAACGACTGCGGCAAGAATGAGCAGGGTTATTCCAATGGGGCTGGGTTGGGCCTCAATGTGTCCTAGCAGGGTCAAAGCGGAGGCGAGGGTAACGAATGCCGCGAGGACAAAGAGTAAGCCGCCTGCGATTCTGGCTGCATGTCGCTCCGCGTGGTCGCCACGAGATGGCGAAAAGAAGCGCCAGAGCACGACTGCGGCCGAGAGAAGTTCGACTGCGCTGTCGCCGCCGAAGCCGAGGAGCGCTGGACTGCGGGCCATCCATGCCGCGCCCAACGAGACCACTGCCTCGACGCTCATCCAAGTGAGCGTAAGGATCTGAATCCGAATTATGCGGCGCGTAGTCTCTAGCGTGAATGTTTTCGGCGGCGCAGACACAGGAGCATTATGCATCTGCTCTAAATGGTTTATTGAAAAATCGGCGCAGTCCATCGTCCAAGGTCGGGTCAGCGGACAATTGGTAGCCGGTAACCTACGAAACGGGTACTCGTCCATCGGTACCGGAATATTGTATGCTCGATGACGGCCTTGATCGTCGCCTCTTCAATCCGGCCACCAGAGAATTTAATTAGGATGTGTTGGCCTGGCTTGAGTTCTTTGTTGGTCATCGCGGCGGAGTTTAGCACGGACAGACTTAGTGGGCGTGCGCGGGTCGGGACACTGCCTCTCAAATTTACCCGCTTCGTGTTTGCCCGCTTCCTTTGCCCGCTTCGTTGCCCGCTTCGTTGACTTGGCTAAGCTTGCAACCTAAGATGACTGGACCATGGCTGAGTCCGACGCGCTTATCGGGCGAACCATTTCGCACTACCGCGTCCTGGAAAGATTGGGCGGTGGCGGCATGGGTGTGGTGCATAAGGCGGAAGACACGCGCTTGCACCGCTTCGTGGCGCTGAAATTTCTGCCGCCGGATGTAGTCAGCGACGCGCAGGCTCTGGCGAGATTTCAAAGAGAAGCACACGCGGCTTCCGCTCTCAATCATCCCAACATCTGCACGATTTACGACCTGGGCGAAGAAAATGACCGGGCTTTTATCGCCATGGAGTTTCTGGACGGGCGCACTCTGAAGCACGAAATCGCAGGACGGGCGCTTGAGTTGGAACGGGTGATCGAGATTGGCCTGGAAGTTTCGGATGCGCTGGACGCGGCGCATTCGCAAGGGATTGTCCACCGCGACATCAAACCCGCGAACATCTTCATCACCCGGCGGGGCCACGCCAAGATTCTGGATTTCGGATTGGCGAAGGTATCGACGCTGAAATCAGGTGCGGTTCCCGGGGAATCGCTTGCGACGTTGGTAGAGGAGGAATATCTGACCAGTCCAGGAACCGCACTCGGTACGGTCGCGTATATGTCTCCGGAGCAGGTGCGCGGGAAAGATCTGGACGCGCGGACCGATCTGTTCTCGTTCGGGGTGGTGCTGTATGAGATGGCTACAGGAGCTCAACCGTTTCGTGGCGATACGTCTGGCATCATTTTCAACTCCATCCTCGAGCGTCAGCCGGTTGCGCCGGTGCGTCTAAATCCTGAAATTCCGCCGAAGCTCGAAGAAATTATTACCAAATGTCTGGAGAAAGATCGCGAAGTGAGGTGCCAGTCTGCCGCGGAGTTGCGGGCTGATTTAAAGCGGCTGAAGCGAGATACGGATTCAAACCGAGTATTGGCGCAGAGCTCGGGGAGCGCAAGCGCGGTCAGCGGAACTGGTGTGCCTGCGGCAAGCGGGGGAACCGCGGCAAACGCGGCGAGCAGCAGTCGAGTGCCGGCCGAAGGAAGTGCAGGTCTGCCCGTACAAGCAGCTACGTCTCAGAGGCAGACGATGCGGTATGTGGCCATCGCAGCGCTGCTCGTCGTGCTGGGCGGGACGGCACTGGGATGGAAATTCCTGCGACACAGCCACACGGAGTTCCGCACCGGAAACATCGCCTTGAAACAATTGACGGATCATGGGCAGGCTTCGCTTTACGCGGCAATTTCCTCGGACGGCCACACGTTGGCGTATGTCAGGCGCGAGGGAGACCGCAGTTTACGGGTGAAGCAGATTGCCACGGGGAGCGAGGTGACGGTGGTGCCCGCAGGCCCCGGCTTTTTTAATTCGGCCACGTTTAGTCCCGACGGTAATTATTTGTACTACGCGCACACGGATCCGACCAACGCGAATAACACGAATCTGTACGTGGTGCCCTCCATGGGAGGAGCGCCCCGGCAGTTGGTAAACGACGTGGCAAGCGGGGTGTCGTTTTCGGGCGATGGGAAGAGGATGGCGTACCTGCGGCAGCTGATAGACAAGAACGTCTGGCAAGTTCTGGTTGCCAACGCCGACGGCAGCGAGGAGAAATTGTTGTACCAGGGTGGGGAAAGAAACATGTTTTCTGGATTGTGTTGGGGCGGGCCGGACGATCGGCTAGCATTGCTCTCGAATATAGCGGGGAAGAATACGGAACTGTGGATACTGGGGTCCGACGGCAAAATCGAGAGAACACTGCAACCGCTGCAGATCGCGTCCGACGTGGCGTGGATTCCGGACGGGAGCGGCTTATTCCTGGTGGGTTGGGCAAAGACGAATGATTCTCCGCAGATCTGGTTCCAGCCGTACCCCAGTGGGCCGGTGACGAAGGTCAGTAATGATCTGGACGAGTATTCCAGCTTAAGCGTAACGGCCGACGGCAACGTGCTGGTGACTTCGAGGTATCACCCAGACTCGGCCATCTACGTGGGGGATGTGCCGCACGAATTGAACGACAAAGTCGATTGGAAACTGACGATGATCTCCAGCGAGCAAACTGCCGGGAGGAATGGATTGTCGTGGACCTGGTCAGGGAAATTGTTGCAACTCGATGGGGCCAATCGCCTGTTCATCACCGATGCGCAGGGAGGGGAGCGCACGCAACTGGCCGATGAGAACCAGGGACTGTTGGAAGTGGCCGCGTGCGGGAACAGCGATTGGGTGTTGGAATCGCGCATGGCCGCCGACCGGACTGCCAACGTTTGGAAATTGAATGCGGCCACAGGCGAGACCGCGCAATTGACCAATACGAAACTGGCAGGTTCGCTTTCGTGTACGCCGGATGGGAAATTGGTAGTTTACGAGGATTATGGTGCTCAGGCGATTTACAAGATGGCCGTGGATGGCGGAAGCCTCAAGGAAGTAGCGAAGGGGAATGTGTATTGTCCAACCATCTCGCCAGATGGAAAATCCTTAGCGTATTTAAAGGCGGAAGGGCAAGGTGCGAAGCTAAAGATAAGTCTTGTTGTGAGCAGTCTGGAAGGTGGGCCGGCCATGAAGGAAATCGTGATGCCGTCGGACCTGCAGAACATGAATGGCTCACAGGCGCTCAGGTGGACGCCAGATGGGAAGGGTTTGACATGGTTGAGCACAATCAAGAACGCGCAGCACGTCATGATGCAGCCGTTGGCCGGAGGTCCGCCGGTGCAGTTGACGCGCTTTGAGACCGAGCCCGCACTGATCACGCGGTACGCGTGGTCGAAGGATGGAAAAAAGCTAGCGGTCACGCGGCAGAAGTACAATGCCCGCGACATTATGATGTTCACGGGTTACCGGTGAGAGAGGTGGTTTGCAGTTGTCGGATCAGCCGGACTTTTTCGTTGCGTTTCAGTGCTCTGCGATCGCCGCTGCGGCATCACCACCATGGGAGCACAACTACGCCATAGTGATCCTAAGATTACCCTTGGGCTCTATGCGCACGTCGTTCCTCAATCGCAGCGAGATGCGGTTGAAGGACTCGCAAACGCAATTAGCGAGGGCCAATTGCTGACTCAGCATTGAATTGCTGATCTGGCATTAGGAAAGTCTTTTGTTTGTTGAGGTTGGTAGGGGCGGTGGGGATCGAACCCACGTCCGAAGATTGGGAAACTTTCGGTACAAGATCGGTACTATTCAGGACTGCAGAAACAAGAGGTTGTTCCCGTAAGCGACACCAGAGAAGAGGCTTATAGTTGTTGCTTAGTTGGTTCGCAGCCAGACGCTCTATCCAACTGAGCTACGGGCGCACCGTAATTCAAATATCCTAGCATATCCCGCCCAAAGCCTTCCACCGCATGAAGGAGCTACGTCGACGCGATTTTTGCATCAATTTCGCGGACGAAACTCTTGCCATGTGCCTCCGCTCCCGACCAAAGCAGCAGTCCCAGGGATAGGATGGCAACGGTCTCGAAGCCGGCCAGCGCCCAACTGTAGCCAAATTTTTCGCGCAGGGAATACTGAATCGAGTTTGTTGGTGACGCGAACAAAATCCCGAGTTGATAGGTCAGTCCCGGCATCAGTCCACGCGCGGCGTCCACAGACAGTTCGTTCAGGTGCACCGGAATCACGCCCCACGCGCCTTGAACACCCATCTGCAGCAGCACCGGAGCAAGGACGATCGCAAGAAGCCCGTCGCCGAACGCCCACAAGGGGATCACTAGGAGGCACAAACCCAGCGCGGCCAGCATGCCCATGCGCCGCCCTGCCTTCTGCGAAAAAGTCCCAAACATGAGTGCTCCAATGATCGCACCACAGTTATAAAGAATCGCGATGTTTGCTACCTGCGACTGGTTCAACTTGTGCACTTCTTTCAGGAAGTCCGGATACAAATCTTGCGTGCCGTGTGAGAG
>Ga0181526_10000455_pt1 | contig 44060 bp, 40 predicted proteins | sample PEATcosm2014_Bin_35_FD_119750 | JGI IMG/M metagenome (GOLD analysis project Ga0181526, IMG submission 119750) | Peatland microbial communities from MTU Mesocosm Facility, Houghton, MI, USA - PEATcosm2014_Bin06_30_metaG | ecosystem: Environmental > Terrestrial > Soil > Wetlands > Peat | place...
GACACCGAGAATCTTTCGATATCCAGCTATTTTCAATTCATAATGGCCGACCAACCCCATGGATAGCGCGATTACCACAATCGCATACAAGATGAACTCATGTGAGCCGAGTTTTGGATTCTTTCCAGTCCAAAAATCCAACATGAAGAAGGCGGCAAACAGGGCCGAAAAACCGAACACAGGCTTCAGAAACTGCTTCCAAATCATCGATGCTCCTTGCGTGCGCAGAGCTACCTGGTCGACTCGGCCTAAGGCGATGCTCCCATCAGGACGCCTTAGTGCTTGCCGCCTGTGGCGTTGCCTTCGGCAGATTGCGGTTCATATAGAGCGCCAGCGGGAATGGCGCCACAATGAGCAGAAGGAGAGGGTAGAGCGAAAAGACAATCGCAAGATCGAACATGGTCGTCTTGCTGAGCAGGATGATGGCGGAGAGAATCACATAAATGCCGAACCAGGCGATGAAGCAGTTTCTCAAGATGCGGCGAATCTTTTGGTGCCCGTGCCGATCCAGATCCTGATAGCCGGCAATCCCCAAGGCAATTGCGATCGACGCAAGTGAATTCTCGACGATGTCATTCGAGGCCGTGTGAGAGGTTCTCCTGGTCCATTCAATCAGCAGGAAGGTCGCAAACAACATCGCGGCGTAGCTGAGAAAATCCGAGATCAAGCGTTTCCAATTCATCGAGGCTCCTTTCCGGGCAGGGCTAACTTGCTGGTTTGGACGGAGGTGTAACGGCGGCGCGCGGGTTGCCATTGGGCGCGGCGGCGGGCTGGGCCGGAGCGGCTCCAGGCTGAGCGCCGGGCTGCGCGGGAGCGTATTTGCTGGCGCACTTGGCTTGGAGCACCGTGGCGTGGAAGACTCCGTCGCGGCCATAGGAGCCTTGGGCCAGAGCCTGGGAGTCGTCCTTGAAGGTGTCGGGCGGAGGCTCGGAGCCCTTGTAAACAACCTTGAGCAGACGGCCACTGGGGGCCTTGGGCGAGTGGCTCTCGAACTCATTCATGACGAAGGTGACATGAGGGCCGTCGTGCTCGATGGAGCCGGGCTGGACGAAGCCCTCGACGCGCAACTGGCTGTGATAGGCCTTGTCGCCCATGCCGCCCAGTTCGGCGATGGTGACGTAGTAGCTCTTGTTGGCTCCGTAGCCGGAGTAAGCAAGCCAGCCGATGGTGCCGACGATAATGGCAGCCGCGATTCCGATGCGAAGCGAGTTAGGGGAAGTTTTCATCATCAACTCCAACGATACGAGCGTTAAGAGGCCGGGTCAACCGTACAAAGATCTAGATGTTACCAAAGGAACGAACGCTGCTTTTCATGGGCGTCAAGCTTACTCAACGCCTTCCAGCGTCTGGGCGGCGCGTGTAAGCGCCTGGGTGAGGACGGCCAACTGCTGAGCGGCACGCTTGACGTCGCGAGCATCCAAAGCTTCGTTGACCCCGGGAATCACTACGGCGGAGTAGCCGGTGTATTCTCCGGGGGCGTAGATGGTGTGCCGGTACCAGGGGCGATTGGGCAGTCCGGCATCGGAGAGCAGATTCGTCTCAGCCTGGCGCAGGGCGAGATTGAGCCGGACGAGGTCGCCGGAGGCGGCAATTTGCAGTCCGTGGGCTCGTTCTGCGGCGGCAGATAGGCGGGCGGCGGCGGCTTCTGCGGCGGCAAAGCTCAGCGAGTAATGCCCAGGAGAACTGGCCTTCCACCGCATATAAAAAGACGCGTCACCGGGAATCCATGCCCTGCGTTTGGCTGCTTCAATGTATGAGCCGATCTCGCGTGCATAGGCGACGTAGTCGTAGGGGAGCACGTCAGCATCTGCCATGCGCAGAGCTTCGAGGCCAAAGACTCGGGCGATCTCCTGGAGATAGACGAAGTTCGGGTCCGCGTTCAGGGTGAACCAGGCGAAGTTGTCGAAGACGGAGTGATAAACCCCGTAAGGCCCATCGGATCCGATGTCGGTGGAGGGCACACCGACGTGCTGGAAGAATGGCGTATAGTCGGAGCCGGAGCCGAGATCGCCCACGTGGACCTCTACGCCGGGCGCGGCCGGCGCGCTGGAGCCGGTCTGCCCGCCTTGGACGGGTTGGCCGCTTTGCACTGGATGATTGATGCGCCATTGTTGATAGACCGTCCCGCCCATGGGACTGGGAACCGAGCGGGTGAGTTCGCGAATAAACTGCTTGAGCGAGGGCACGGCGGCGGCGGAGAAATCCGCTCCGGAGACGGCCACGTCGGTATTGAAGTAGGCCACGGCGCGTTCCAAGGCTTCTTCGTTCTGGTCGACCCATTCAGACGAGCCGATCAGGCCCTCTTCCTCGGCGTCCCAGCTTGCGAAGACCAGGGTCCGTTTCGGGCGCCAGCCCTGCCGCAGAAGCACTCCGATGCCATGGATCGATTCGAGCATGGCGGCGGTGCCGCTGCAGGGATCGGCGGCGCCGTAAACCCAGGCGTCGCGGTGATTGCCGACCACGACCCAATCCTCGGGATACTCCGAGCCTTTGACCTTGCCGATGACATCCCAGATGATGCGCCGCTGGTAATCCTGCACCGAGAGTAGATGAACCTTGACGCTGCCGGGGCCTTCAGTTTGCCCAATGTGATAGCGGAAGCCAAGTCCGCCTTGCCAGCCCTGCGGAACGCCGACACCTTTGAGCGCTTGCAAAATCGGCGCGGCGTCGTGGTAACTGATGGGGATGGAGATGATGCGGGGCTGGCTGCCATAGGGCGAGACGCGAGCCGAATCAGGCAGATCGAGCGTCGACGCTACGGTGGGCGTCTCGGGGTCGCCGGGGTATTTGAAGAGGTATTGGACCGACCCGCGTTCAACGGATGTATCGGGCCGCCAGGGTCCGGTGGGATACGTGTCGCCCTTGGTGAAGCCGTCATCCTGCGGGTCGGAGTAGATGAGCACGCCGGCGGCGCCGCGCTGTTCGGCCAAATAGACCTTGACGCCGCGGAAGTTGGCGCCGTAGCGGGCAAGAACGATCTTTCCGCGGACGTCGATGTGGCGGGAAGCGAGCTGCTCAAAGTCCTCCAGGCGGCCGTAGTTGACGTAGACCACCTCGGCGGTGACGTCGCCCGAACCCGATGAGCCGTTGAAAGGCATCACGACTCGTGGATCGTCCTGGTAAGGATCGCCGTCGACGTGCTCGCGCGTTGGCCCGCTCACGAGCAGCCTTCCGCTGGAGTCGTATGCCTCGATACGTTCCATCTTGGGCTGGTTCATTAAGACACGGAAAGGAACGATCTCCGTCTCCAGGCCAGCGGCGCGGAACTTCTGGGCAACGTAATCGGCAGTCTTGCGGTCTTCCGGAGTCGACGCCAGGTGAGGCTCGGCAGTGAGGATTCTCAGGTGCTGTCCGGCCAGCTTGGCGTCGGGAACGGCGAGGAACCTCTCTTCGATCTTTGCCTCAGCCGTGAAGTCGCGATAGCCGAAGACGGCAGGGGCCGGAAGCGCGGAGTTTTGAGCCTGAAGAATGGGCGCCGAAGCGAGGAACAGAAAAAGAAGAGGCGATTTGTTTACGAACATTCGTTGATCCTCTTACTGGCTTCGGTGAAGATCTCGTGAATCGCCGATTAAGGCCGCAGGGCGCCGTGACCCGACAATTCCACAGCTTACACTACAGTGGAGGGAATCCGTTCTGGGCGCAATCGAGCAGGTTGATGAGGAGTTGCTGGCCGCCACCGGCGCGGAGGCCATCGAGGAATCCGGGGAAGCGGCGGCCGGGCTGGAGCCTGCTGACGAGACGGAAGATGGATATCCCCGCATCGTGCGCGCGCTGCGCAACCGCAACTTCCGGCTCTTCTGGAGCGGGAATTTCCTCTCCAACATCGGCACCTGGATGCAAAACGTGGCCCAGGGCTGGCTGGTGCTGACGCTGACCGGCTCGGCTTTTTGGCTGGGCGTGGTGGGATTCGCCGGATCGATTCCGTTTCTGTTCCTCACGCTCTTTGGCGGCGTGATCGCCGACCGGGTGAATAAGCGCAAGCTGATGCTGGTGACCCAGACGGCGATGATGCTGCTGGCCTTTCTGCTTGCCGGGCTCGCCTACTGGAAGATCGTAACCATCTGGGAGGTGGCCGCTATCGCCTTCCTCAACGGCGTTGCGATGGCCATGAACGCTCCCAGCTTTCAGTCGATGTTTCCGCGGCTGGTCAGGCGCGAAGATCTGACCAACGCCATCGCGTTGAACTCGGCGCAATTCAATATGTCGCGCATCCTCGGCCCCTCGCTGGGCGGTTATGCGATGGCGCTGGTGGGTATCGCAGGCAACTTCTTTTTGAACGGCGTGAGCTTTTTGGCCGTACTCTTGGCGCTGATGCGCATCCGCTTCCCCGAAGAAAAGAAGACAAAGCGTGAAAGCGTGCTCCACAGCCTGGCGGAGGGCTTTCGCTATGTGCGCCGGCAGCCGCAGATGTTCGCGCTGGTGTGGATGATCGCCGTCTCGGGTTTTCTGGCCTATCCGTTTCTGAACTTCATTCCTTACTTCGCCCGGATGCAATTGCACACCGGCGAGAAGGGATTGGGATGGCTTCTGGCCTGCTCCGGTGCGGGAGCCGTTCTGGCCGCGATCACCGTGGCCTGGCAAGGCCAGATCCGCCACCGCGGGGCGATGATCTCATTTTGCGGCGCGGCGGTGATGGCGGTCGTCGTATTGTTTTGCTACTCCCGCAGCTTTGCCTTTTCCGCATTCCTGATGCTGCTGGAGGGCTATGGGATGATTCTCATGTTCTCCTCGGTCAACGTGGCCATGCAGCACCTCAGTTCCGACGAGATGCGCGGGCGCGTGACCAGCATCTTCACCACCTGCTTCCTGGGATTGCCGCCGCTGGGGTCGCTCTTGGTCGGCGCGCTTTCGCGGCTCTATCCCACCGGGCACGTGCTGGCGGTTATGGCCGGACTGGCACTGCTGACGTTTCTGGGATTCTTCGCCTGTTCACCGGCGCTGCGCGAACTGGACTGAGATTGGCGGTCGAAACAGAGCGGCCGCCACATGTATCGATTACGCCACCGGCTGGGCGCAGTGGGCACAGCGCTTCGCGGCCAGCGGAATGTCGCTCAGACATTCGGGGCAGGGCTTGGTGATTGGCGCAACCTCCGGTTCTGGTTTCTTAAGCCTGGCCTGGATATGGTTGAGCGGCAAGACGATGGCGAAGTAAACCACGGTGGCAACAATCAGAAAGGAGACGGCGGCGTTAAGGAAGCTGCCGATCTTGACGTGTCCGCTGCCGATGTTCAGCACGACGCCGCTGAAGTCGGGCTTGCCGATGGTGGCGGCGATCAGCGGGTTGAGCACATCGCCGACCAGCGACGCCACGATAGCGTTGAAGGCGGCGCCCAGAATGACAGCCACAGCCAGATCGACGACATTGCCGCGCAAAATGAAATCGCGAAATCCTTTGAGCATCTTTCCCTCCTATTGGCTCATTTGTGCAATTGCCTTTGGTTTGAACAGGATCAACGGGGTAGTGTTCACAAACATCGTACATTGCGGCTGGGGTGTCCTGCAGCTTGCGCTATTCATCTAGCTCGTCCGTCGTGATGAGGCATTTAGGGGACGGATCGAGCACAGCGCAGCTCGCCGGACACTATCCGTTGCGAAACCGGGCCAGAGCTTTCAGATAGGCGCGGGAGGTTTCGGTGATAGTCTCGGGGGTTCCGGCGTCGATGGCGGCGAGATCGACCAGGTCGCTGCCGACGCCGAGAGCGCGGGCTCCGGCGCGGAGAAAGCTCTCGGCGGTTTGAAGAGTGACACCGCCAGTGGGAATCAGCTTGAGATGCGGAAAGGGAGCCAGCAGGGATTTGAGATAGCTGGCGCCGCCTACGGCCGAGCAGGGAAAGATCTTGACGTAGTCCGCGCCGGCTTCCCAGGCGGTGATGACCTCGGTTGGCGTCAGGGCTCCGGGAATGGAGAGCTTGCCGAGGGTGCGAGTCTTGGCGATCACCTCAAGGTGAAAGCTGGGGCTTACGACGAACTCAGCGCCGGCATCGATGGTGGCCGCGGCCTGATCGGCGGTGGTCACGGTGCCGGAGCCGAGCAGGAGATCCGCTCCGTATTCTTTCCTGAGATCTTTCAGCACATCCAGAGCGCCGGGGACGGTCATCGTGACTTCAACGACAGTGACGCCGCCGGCGATCATCGCCTTGACGACGGCGAGGGCCTGGGAGGCGTTGCGGGCGCGGAGGACGGGAATAAGGCCGACGCGTTCGATGGTTTGCGCGGTTGTTTCGGGCATGATCTCCTCGAGAAGCGATGCGGGTGATTGGGTGTTACGGACTGAGTCTCTATTGATAATACGGTCTACCCTCGCCGGAGAGGCCATAAGGTTTGTAGGCGCGGGCCGGGATCGAACCGGCGCATAGAGGTCTCGCAGATTTTACAGAGCCATTTATACCGGTTTGCACTCGATGCTCTGCTCTCGTATTCTCAATGGGTTCAGGTTCTCTGCTTCCGACCTGCACACCACAGTCTAAACCGGCATCCGCTTACTGAACCACCCGCCCTAAAGGCAGCGCAAGCGCTGCGCATTGACGCCAACCAGGAAACCCGGCAAGCGTGAATTGGGCCGAGCACGATCGTTACGCTCATCGCGCATGATAACCGGCACACGATAATGACAGAGCTTGCAGAAAGCATTGGGCGGAAAAGATCCGAGTCGCTATAAAGTTTGTATTTTGAAGCCGACGGGAAACATCTGAAGATCACGCGACTTTTCTTCCCTCCATGTCGGAATTGCCTCCTTTTCGCATCTTCCAAAGAGGCGTACTATGTCTGCATGAGGCGTCTTGCCGCAGTCGCGCTGATGGCCGGTGTGGTTGCGCTCCCGGTCTGCGCCCAGCGGTCCACGAGTCACAGCGGTTCAACCAGCCACTCTTCAACGGCCTCTCACGGAGGCTTTCACTCATCCGCTTCCAGAGTTTTCAGCGCCCCCGCCCCCAGAGGCTTCATCGGGCCAGGACTCAATCGGCAGACAGGCTCGTCCCGCGCAACTGCCGGCAGGCCCTTGACGATGACTCGCAACGACCATCGAGGCGGTAACGGCAATTCCGGTGCTGACGGCGGCGACCATGATCGAGGACACCATCGCAGGCCCTACATCTCGCCTTACGGCTCCCGCGAACTCTACGGTCCGGGCTACGGCGCCCTCGGATGGATCAGTCCCTATCCGCTCGACTACCCGGAGACGGGCAGCACGGACAATTCCGCAGCCTTGCCGGATCAGACCAGTGCCGAGGGATACGACGCACAGCCCGATGAGCAGGGTCTGCCACCCTATCCCGGCGCCTACCCGCCGGCTTCGGTTCTCCCAAATCCTTCATCCGCTCCGGAGAGTGAGGAGGCGGTCACGATCGTCTTCAAAGACGGCCGGCAGCCCGAGCAGATTCATAACTACATATTGACCCGCTCCACGCTCTTTGTGGGCGACAAGCAACGCCGCGAGATTCCAACGGACCAGCTCGATCTGGCCGCAACCGCAAAGGTCAATCAGGACGCGGGCGTCGACTTTCGCCTGCCCGACTCTACGCGATAGTCCGCGCCGCGTGAGAGGAAGCCAAGGCAGAAGTCTTCATATTTGGGTTAGGCCAACTCATTCCTTCTCGTAGACCAATGTAAGCCGGCAAGGCCAGACCTGAGCCGGTAGCTGACCTGAGGATCGGAGGACCCAATGCCGCTCTTTGCGCCGCAGCCGATTGGATTCGTCACCAGCCCATTCAAACACATAGGCGCGATTCCCAAAGGTCTGGGAGCAAAACACGAGGCAGAGGGGGTGCTCAAGGTCCTGCCAGTCTTCGAACAAGGGCTAACGGACATCGAAGGCTACTCCCACCTCATCGTTCTCTGGGCCTTCGACCGCTCCGACGGCTACGATCTGCTCGTCACACCGCCCTCTGACAATCGCCCGCACGGCCTCTTCTCCACCCGATCGCCGCGCCGCCCCAATCCAATTGGCCTTACCGTAGTCGAACTCTTGCGGCGCGAAGGCTGCTTGCTGAACTTGCGCGGCGTCGACATGCTTGACGGTACGCCCGTCCTCGACATTAAGCCCTACCTCTCGAACATTCCAGAGGACAGATTGCGTCGCGGATGGCTGGCCGAAGCGGAAGCTCGAAGAGCCTGACAACCTGAGACCATAGAGGCTCTCCCGCCGGGAAATACCGCTCGTATCGAAGCGGCCACCAGGCCGGGGACGCCGCCCGACGTTTCTTCGTTACCAGGGTGTAGTTCCGCGGGCAGATTGAGGCTTTAGAGCGAACCAAAGTAACTTTAAGAAACTGAATTATTGATTACTTATGTCGATATGAGTAAGCAGAAAGAGATTACCCAGGATACCTATTCTAGGTAACGATGCGGGTAGATTCCATGAGGTCCGCTTCAATCGCAATTGCGTTGAGCTTTCTGGCATCGAGCCTGGCGTTGCGGCCCGCCCTTGCAGCAACCTCTACCTCCTCATTTGCAGTGACGGCGACGGTTCAGTCAGCCTGCCAGGCTTCGGCTCCCGCCTCGGCCTTTGGAAATCACCCATCTGGGGGTTCTTCTCCTGTCTCGGTCGCCTGCACCCTTCCTACGGCATTTGATGTCAGCCTCAGCCCGAATCTGGCGACGAGCGCCACTCGGAAGACAATTTACCCTGCTAAGACCTTGCTGAGCTATGTGTTGGCTCAGGGCTCGGCGGGACCCTTCGACCGGGGCAAAACAGCCGGAACGGGGATTCTGGCCGGAACCGGCCACCAATCCTCGAACTTGCAAGCTGCCTACAGCCAGACCTACTGGACGCAAGAGGTCGCATCGGGCGCCTTTGCCGACGCGGTTACCGTGACGATCACCTATTAATTTCGATTCGAAAAGAAGACGCTCCCGAGAACGCCAAAGACACTCTGGATCTTATTTCACTCTATATTCCTGGCAATGTTACCGGCACTCTCGCTCCGCGCCTCTGGACAGAAACTCTTCCATCCTGCGCACGAGAATCCCGGTAACCTCTCGGAGTTTGTGAGGGTAATCTTTCTTGGGACTAAAGATGTAGCCAAAGTAGGTTCATCCTGCGAAAAAGCTATTGCAATAACTTAATTCAACGCAATAATAAGCTCACATTTCCAGATTCTTTGCTGTACCAGGAGTATTCGCAATGAAGTTATCAAAGACTGCCTTGTCCACCTTGTCCGCCGCCGTTGTGGGATTCCTGGCGCTGGGCGTAGCTTCCACACCAGCGGCTGCCGCAACAACTAACACCTCCACTTTCCTAGTCACCGCAAACGTGACTGCCGGCTGTTCGGTCACCAGCGCTGGAATCGCGTTCGGACCCTACACTGGCGCGCAGGTGCAAATTACGGGTTCGCTTTCGGTGACCTGCACCGCAGCCAACGTGTCGGTTAGCATCACTCTTGACAAGGGCCAGAATGGTGCATCTACGACTGCGAGACAAATGGCCGGACCCAACTCGGGCAAGCTCAACTACTCGCTGAATCAGACCTCTTACACGGGGGCCAACTGGGACACTTTGGCCGTTCCCACCACGACGGCATTGACCGCAGTAACTACCCCAATCTACGCCACGCTTGCTGGAGGGCAGTCTCAACCTACCGGCGCTTACTCCGATATGATTACCGCCACATTCACCTACTAGCTATCAGCCGCATATCAGCCTAGGTCCTCATGTTCCCATTGAACTCATCTCGCCAAATGGCGGCGGCCAGAGCGCTCGCCGCCATTTCCTTCATCCTTTTGACCGCAGCCGTGGCCCGAGCGCAGTCGTTGTCGGTCGTTCCAGTCAACGTTTTTCTTTCGCCGGGTCAGAAGTCAACGAGCTTGACAGTGACCAACCAGGGGAGCAGCGAGACTGCCATTCAGATTCGTGCCTACGCGTGGAATCAAAAAGATGGCGATGACCAGTTGACGGCCTCCGACGAAGTGATGATTAGTCCGCCACTCACCAAGATCGCTTCAGGAGCTACGCAAGTTGTTCGCATCATTCTGCGTCAGTCGCCTCAAGTCCGAGAAAGCACTTACCGGATACTGATTGACCAGATTCCACCTCCGGCCGAGCTGGGGGTCGTACACATGGTGCTGCGCCTGTCCGTTCCAGTTTTTGCCTCTCCCGCGATCCGTGCATTTCCCGATGTCCAGTTTCATCTTGAGCGCGCTGACGGACAGATCTATCTCGTGGGGTTCAATGCCGGCATCCTTCACGAAAAAATCCGGGATATCGTGCTATCGACGAGTGATGGCCACAAGCTGAAAGAAGATTCTAAGGGATCGCCCTATGTTCTTTGCGGTGCCACGCACCGCTGGCACATAGTCGTGCCGGACTCCCTGCCGTTAACCAGCGATACCCTGCAGTTGACGGCGCAATCGGACGCCGGCGCCATCAATGAGCAGGTCCGTTTTAATGCAGCGCGATGATCTTGCCAAAATGGCAACCGGATGGCGCTGCCGCGCAGGGACTATCTTTCTCCTGATGACGATCCTGCCGCGACTTGCCGCGGCCTGCGAAGCGGCCGAAAGAACAAACACAGGCGAGGCTACTGAAGCAGTCACCGAGACAGCCTTTGAGGAAGCCTCCGATGCAAGCTCCGACCAGAAACTTCTTCTAGAAGTGTGGATCAATGGCCGGTCCATTGGCAAGATCGGCGAGTTTACTCTCCGTCGCGGCACGTTGATGGCGCGGCCAGACGAGTTGCACGATCTCGGTTTCAGGGTTCCCGACGCTTTTGCTTCGAGGCCGGGGGCACTGGTCTCATTGTCCGATCTCCACGGATTGACCTGGACGATCGACCAGAAGAACCAGATATTGCGCGTCACGGCCAGCGATGTCGCCCTGACTCCGACAATGCTGCAAGTGGGAAACGGAGAAGCGGCCACAGGCCATCGAGTGATCGAGAGCGGCACCGGCATGACGCTCAACTACGACATCGCCGGTATCTTCGCCAACAGCCAGACGAGCGAAAACGGAACTGTGGACCTAAGGGTCTTTACGCCCTGGGGCGTCGCAAGCTCAGGGTGGCTCGGCACTGTCGGTGCTGCCGTAGGTGGCGGCGGGTCCGCTAGGGCAATCCGCCTTGATTCAGCCTATTCCTTTGCCGATGTTGATTCTCTCCGCCGCTATACCTTGGGGGACACGATTACAAGCGGTCTGGTGTGGAGCCGTCCGATTCACATTTCGGGCGCACAGATCCGTTCGGACTTCAGCATGCGCCCCGATCTCATCACGTTTCCGCTCCCGACGCTTACCGGTTCGGCCGCGGTGCCCTCTACTGTGCAAGTGCTGGTGAATGGCAACGTGGTGTCTTCAAACCAGCTCGATCCCGGCCCTTTCGAGATTCAGCAACTCCCGGTGATTTCCGGAGCGGGCACGATCACGATGACGATGACTAACGCCATGGGCCAGCAGGTGAGTGTGACGCAGCCCTTTTACGGCGGTTCCGCGCTTCTTGCTCCGGGTTTGCAGTCCTTTTCCGCTCAAACAGGACTCGTACGGCGTAACTGGGGCGCGATCAGCAATGACTACGGGAAGATAGCGGGGACTGCATTCTATCGCCGTGGGCTAACCCCGAAAATTACCGTCGAGGCCGCTGCGGAGGGCACGCCAGGTGCGTTGATGGGCGGTGGAGGCGCAGCCCTGCTGGTGGGCAGATTCGGCGTGGCCAACCTCGATGTTGCGGCGAGCAGCGCTTCGGGAGAAGCTGGCGAACTTTTCTCCTTGGGCGCACAGCACATTGGAACCAAATTCAGCTTGGGCGGCTCTGCCATTCTCTCGAACCGCAACTACCGGGATGTGGCATCGATGAATGGCTCCGGGATTCCACGCAAACAGCTGACCGCCTTCACAGGCCTCAACATCCGGTACTTCGGCACAGCCGGCGTGGCCTACGCAGAGGTCGATGAGGATGCCTCGCCGACAGCGGTTCAGGCAGTTGGCGTGCAACCCCAGCACTCTCGCGTCGTAACTGCCAACTACTCGATGCAGTTCCGTCACATTTCGTTCTACGCCATCGAGTTCAGAAGTCTCGATTCGAGCAGCGGCAACGGATTTCAGGCCGGCTTCACCATCCCGTTCGGCAGGCGGAGTTCGGCCTCTCTCAGCGGTTCGTCGGCTGGCAGCGGGCAGGTGCAAGTGCAACAGTCGGCGGTGAGAATCGGAGATTGGGGCTACCAAGGCTATGTCTCCGAGGGCAACGGAAGTCATGAATTCGGCCAGGTGCAATACAAGTCACCCGTGGGGCTGCTGACAGCCGGAGTTGACCAGTTGAGTGGGCAAACAACTGTGCGCCTGGAAACTCAGGCTGCCGTCTCGCTCGTCGACAAGGGCCTGTTCCCCTCGAACACCATCTACGATAGTTTTGCGATCGTGGATACCGGCGCCGCGAAGCACGTCCATGTCTATCAGGAGAACCGCGATGTGGGCACCACCGGCAAGACAGGCCGGCTGCTGGTGCCGGACATGCGAGCATTCGATGTGAATCACCTCGGCATCGAGCCAAACGATGTTCCGGCGGACGCGACGCTGGGCACCGACAAACGAGTGGTGCGGCCTCAGGACCGCTCCGGCGTCGTGGTAAGATTCCCAATTCAGTTCAACCATGCCGCATTGCTGAAGCTTGTCGATGCAACCGGCACCCCGCTGCCACTCGGTACCGCAGCCACTCTGCGTTCAACCGGCGTCATCGTTCCGGTTGGCTACGACGGCGATGCATACGTTGAGGGCCTCAGCTCCCATAATGAACTTGGCGTCGAACTGCCGAATGGGCATCGCTGCGCGATTGTATTCGACTACGAGCCCTTGCCCGGAGACATTCCGTCGATCGGGCCGTTGCGCTGCCTGGAGAAAAAGCCATGATGAAAAGACTTTCGGTTTTGTTGCTTTTCCTGACCCTGTGCGCCGTTCGGCTTGAAGCGCAAAGCTGTCAAATGGGCAGCCTGAACCAAATCAGCTTTCAGCAGTACAGCTCCGCCACAATACAGACCACCGGCTCGGTCAGTGTCAGTTGCTCCAGCGGTACCGCCTATTCCATCGCCCTCAGCGCCGGTGCATCCGGCTCAACGACGCAGCGGACGATGTACTGCGGATCCTGCACACCGACAAAACTGATTTATCAACTCTTCAGCAATGCATCCTACACAATAAACTGGGGAAACATTCCCGGTACCGATACGGTGCCGGGGACGGGGACGGGGTCGTCCCAGACCTTTACCATCTATGCGCAGATGCCGGCGCTTCAATATTTCTTCGCGAACGGCTATGGCGGCAACTACACGGACTTAGTCACCGTGACCATTGTCTGTTCCACATGTACTTCCATCTCGGGTAATAATCAACAGTTGAATGTACATCTGCAGCAGACAGCTTCGGGCTGCGGAATCACGGCGAATAATCTGAACTTCGGCAACTACTCGGGCGCGCAACTCACTGCCACGACGACCATCTCCGTTGGTTGCTCGGGTAACACTCCATACAATGTCGGCCTTAATCAAGGTACCTGGGGCGGAGCATCGGTGACCACTCGCGAGATGACCGGCCCGGGTGGAGCTGGGTTGGGCTATGCTCTCTACAGGAACTCCGGATACTCCGCCAACTGGGGCAACACCGTCGGCACGGATACAGCGGCCGGAAACGGCAACAACGCAATCCAGAGTCTTACCGTCTATGGCCTAATTCCGGCGGGCCAGTCCGTGCCGATGGGCAGTTACACCGATACGATCATCGCGACGCTCACCTATTGACCGCCGGACGGCTGGGCTCAGTGACGCAGTCGAAATCTCTAAGCACTATCAACTTGACTCGGAGAGCCTCGGATTTCGGCTATTTTCCAGTGCACGACAGGCGTAACCGGTCAATCTCTAATATCGATTTGCCGATCAGAAGACGCACCCACTCTGGGGACCTGTTGGAGACATGAACTGCTTTTGTGCCCCCTTCGGTTGCTGGTGCACCTTGCGCCAGAATCCGCGCCTAGGTACAGCAGACGCTGAACGACTCATGTCCGGCGGTTCCTCATGCACAGGTCAAGGAGCACTTTGCCGCCCGGCGGGCAGAGGCGAAGAGGGCCCGGATCTGAAGGCCTATGCTCCTTCCGATTTCTTCGATTTGTGTCCGTAATCTGAGAAGATTTCGCTGCGGCTGGAATTGGGGGGTCCTACGATCCCACTCATCGAGATAAAACCCCGATGAAATGGGGCGTGAATTTGCTCTTTGGGAAGGTCAGATGGTTGGTTGGATCGGTGCGTGGGCCACCTGCCCGGTTATCCAAGACGGGTTGATGCGAGGCAGCTGCTGAGACACGCTCCTGTAAACTGGATAGTTCCCCAATTCCGGGCAAGACGCGTAGGAGGCCCCTATGGCATCGATCATTCTTCCTTCAGTTCCGTCGGAGTCGCGGGCGGGGCGGTTTGGCGTCTATGGCGGGCGGTATGTGCCGGAGACGCTGATGGCGGCGCTGGTGGAGCTGGAGCGCGAATACGATTTGGCCAAGGCGGATGCGGCTTTTCAGGCTGAGTTGGCCGATCTGCTGAAGAATTATGCCGGGCGGCCTACCCCGCTCTACTATTGCAAGCGGCTGACGGAGCAGTTGGGCGGGGCGAAGATCTATCTCAAGCGCGAAGACCTGCTGCACACCGGCGCGCACAAGATCAACAACGCGCTGGGTCAGGGGCTGCTGGCAAAGCGCATGGGCAAGCGGCGCGTGATTGCCGAAACGGGGGCAGGGCAGCACGGGGTTGCTACCGCAACCGTCTGCGCGCTGCTCGGCCTGGAGTGCGTGGTCTACATGGGCGATGTGGACATGGAGCGCCAGGAACTGAACGTGCTTCGCATGCGGCTGCTTGGAGCTGAGGTGCGCGGGGTTTCGTCGGGCTCCAAAACGCTCAAAGACGCGATCAGCGAGGCCATGCGGGACTGGGTTACCAATGTCCGAACGACCTATTATCTGCTGGGGTCGGCCTTGGGGGCGCATCCTTATCCGACGATGGTGCGCGATTTTCATCGCTGTATCAGCCGGGAGATGAAGGAGCAGATTCTTGAGAAGGAAGGCCGGATGCCGACTGCGGTGGTTGCCTGCGTGGGCGGCGGTTCGAATGCCATAGGGGCGTTTTACGAGTTCATTCCCGATCGACAGGTGCGGCTGATTGGCGTCGAGGCCGGGGGGTGCGGAACTGAGTTGGGGCAACACGCGGTGCGCTTTCGCGGCGGATCGCCGGGGGTGTTGCAGGGGACCTATTCTTATGTCTTGCAGGACGAGAACGGGCAGATCGCGCTGACGCACTCGGTCTCGGCGGGGCTGGATTATGCGTCGATTGGGCCGGAGCATGCAGCGCTGCATGATTCAGAGCGTGCGGAGTATGTCTCGGTGGACGACGCGGCGGCGCTGGATGCGGTGGTGAGGCTGTCGCGGACGGAGGGGATCTTGCCGGCGCTGGAAAGCGCTCATGCCGTGGCCGAGGCGTTGAGGATTGCTCCGGCGATGGCGGCCCGTGAAATACTGGTGGTGAACCTCTCAGGACGCGGCGATAAAGATATGGGGATTCTGGCGCGGGAGTTGAAGCTGTAGCCACCTGCGGTGGGGCTGAGGCTCGCACGGACAGACAGCTTCCCACCCATTTCGCAAAAGGTGCGAAATGGATGGGGCACACATAGGTTCGTGGTTTCCCAGGTCCCCAAATGCGAGGGACCTGGGGCACCCAATGAGTTAGCGGATTCTCGATGGCGATACGATTTGATCACAAACCCGAGAGCGGACCCGGCCTGGTGGTATATCTGACGGCTGGTGATCCTAGCCTCGATGCCTCGCGCGCGATTGCCATTGCGGCGATCGACGCTGGGGCCGATGTGATCGAACTGGGTGTGCCCTTCAGCGATCCGCTGGCCGATGGGCCGGTGATCCAGCGGGCGATGGAGCGGGCCGTGGCGCGGAGAGTGAGCCTGAGGGATGTGATCAAGCTGGCCAGTGAGATTCGCGCGGCGAGGCCCGAGGCCGGCTTGGTGATCTTTACTTATTTCAATCCGGTTTTGCATTATGGCCTGCACGCCTTTGCCGATGCCGCCGCGGCGGCCGGCGCCGATGGCGTGCTGGTGACGGACATGATCGTCGAGGAGGCGGGCGAGTACGTTGCCGAGATGGCGCGCGTGGGGCTTGCGCCGATTTTTCTCGCCGCTCCGACCAGTCCTGACGGCCGCCTCGAGGCGATCGCCGCGCATTCGAAGGGTTTCATTTACGCCATCTCCCGCGTGGGGATTACGGGCACGCAGCAGAGCCTGGCCTCGGATGCGGCCGCGCTGGTCGCGCGCATCCGGCGATGGAGCACGCTGCCGGTGGCCGTGGGGTTCGGCATCTCAAATAGCGAACACGTCGCCCAGGTGGGCCAGTTCGCGGATGCCGCGGTGGTCGGCAGCGCGATAGTAGGGTTGATCGAGAGGTCAACTCACGAGACAGCGCCGGGTGAGGTGGCTCGATTTATCAAGGGCCTTCGCTTGCCACAGGCGGCGCTGGCCCGGTAAAAACACCCCCGCTGACGGCCCGCGTTTTAAGTGGCGCGCCCGTTTGGATGGATTCGACTTTTGTTCCGATGCAACCGGGGCTGGGCTTGATTTGAAAAGCCGGGTCGCCGGACGCAAGACGAGGATGAGATGACGCTGGAAGAACTGCGAGAACAGATTGATGTGCTGGACCGGAAGCTCGTGGAGCTGTTGAGCGAACGGGCCCGCGCGGCGAAGATGATCGGATACCTGAAGGCTGCAACTTCGCTGCCGGTCTATGAGCCGGCGCGGGAGAAGGTGATCTACGCCAACGTGCGCGCGGCCAACAAGGGCCCCCTGCCGGACATCGAGCTGACGCATATCTACGAGCGCATCATCGACGTGATGCGGGCCTTGCAGAGGGACGAGTTGGCTTCGGAGAGGAACGCCCAGGCGAGCACGCCGGGGCAAGGCACTGGCGCTACGACGCCTGAGATTGGGAAGAAGCAATGATCGTTGCGATGCAGGAGCGAGCCACCGAAGAGCAGATCGATGCAGTCATCGACGCCATGGTGGAAATAGGACTTGGCGTTCATCGAACCACGGGAGCCAGCCAGACGATTTTGGCTGGTGTGGGACCGACCGCCAATGTGGATTTGACGAAGTTTGAAGTGCTGCCGGGCGTGCTTAACATCCACCGCATCAGTTCGCCGTACAAGCTGGCCGGGCGGGCCTTTCGTCCGGAGGGCACCGTGATCGAGTTCGCCAACGGTGTGAAGATCGGCGGCGAGCATGTCGCGGTGATGGCCGGGCCGTGCGCCATTGAGAATCACGACCAGATCACTACCATTGCAAAGTGCGTGAAGGCCGCGGGTGGGGCCTTTTTGCGCGGTGGCGCCTTCAAGCCGCGCAGCTCGCCGTATGCCTTCCAGGGGCTGGGGATTCCGGGTCTGAAGATGATGTACGATGCCGCACGTGAGCATGGGCTGCTGACGGTGAGCGAGGTGATGGAGATCTCGCAGATCGAGCCGATGCTCCCTTACACCGATTTGTTTCAGGTGGGCGCGCGCAATATGCAGAACTTTAACCTGCTGCGCGAACTGGGGCAGATACGCAAGCCGATTCTGCTGAAGCGCGGGATCTCGGCGACGATTGAGGAGTTGCTGCTGTCGAGCGAATACATCATGTCGGGCGGCAACTATGAAGTGATTTTGTGCGAGCGCGGCATTCGGACTTATGAGACAGCCACGCGCAACACGATGGACATCTCAGCGATTCCGGTGATTCACAAGTTGTCGCATCTGCCGATCACGGGCGATCCATCGCATGGCACCGGCCGGCGCGATATGGTTCCGGCGATGGCCAAGGCCGCGTTGGCCGCGGGCGCGGATGCGCTGATCATGGAGATTCACCCGAATGCGGATAAGGCCGTCTCCGACGCAGCGCAGACTTTGTACATGGAGCAATTCAGCGAGCTAATGGGCCAGTTGCGGGTAATTGCGTCGGCGGTGGGACGGAGTTTGTAGGTTTGGCTTGAGAAAGCTGTTCGCTAAGCGAATGGTTGAAGGGTACGGGCTTAGCCCGTACCCTTCAGGGCTGCGATCTCCTGACAGTTCAGACGGAGAAGGAAAAAGAAATGATCGAGCGCATCGCCATTCTGGGCACGGGGTTGCTGGGCACGTCGGTTGGACTGGCGCTGAGGGCGGCTGGCTTTCGCGGCTCGATTACTGGATGGAATCGTAGCGCCACAGGGGCTGAGACGGCGTTGAATGCTGGGGCAATCGACTCCATCGCATCTGACCCATTGCAAGCGGCGATTAAGAGTCAGGTGGTTGTGCTGGCTGTGCCGATCTATTCGACGCTTGATTTGATGGAGAAGCTGGCGGTAGTGCTTGGACCAGCGCATCTGGTCACCGACGTGGGCAGCACCAAGGGCGAGATCACGGCTGCCGCGGACCGGCTCTTCAATACGCCGGGGCGGGCGGCCTTTCTTCCCGGTCATCCTATGGCGGGCAAGGAGCGGGGCGGCGCGGCGCTGGGCGATGCCGAGCTCTTTCGCGGAGCGGTCTGGCTCTTCACGGACGATGCGAGCTGGCAGCGATCGTTACAATCCGCCGAGTTAGTCAAAGGCTGGCGAGAGTTGGTCGTTTCCATAGGCTCGAAGACTCTCGATCTCGATCCCCTGCGCCACGATGAGTTAGTTGCATGGGTCAGCCATCTGCCGCAGTTTGTCGCAACGGCCTTGAGCGCGCTGTTGCAGGACGAAGTGGGCGACGCACCGGAGTTGAGAGACATCGGCGGGCGCGCTCTGCGCGAGATGACTCGGCTGGGTGCCAGTCCCTATTCGATGTGGCGCGACATTGCGCTAACGAATACCGAGGCCGTGCAGGTTGCGCTCTTTGCCCTCGAACAGCGTTTGGCCCATCTGCGCGAAAACCTGCGCACGCCGGTGTTGCGCGATGAGTTCGAGCAGGCGAACAAGTTCCGCCGGGAGTAGCCTGCTGGAAGGAGTCGGCAAGATGCGCACGATTGAACTCTCCAAACTGGCTCGCGCGGATGCGATCAAATCGATTCAACGCTACTTTGAGGAAAACATGACGGAGCCGATCGGCGACCTGCCGGCAGGCCTGCTGCTCAACTTCTTCATAGAAGAGATTGGACCCGCTATCTACAACCATGCGATTCGAGACGCGCAAGCTCAGATGCAGAAACGCGTGGTCGATCTCGACGGCGAGCTCTACGCCGATGAGTTTCAGTACTGGCCCCAGGTCGACGCCAAGCGGAAGAGTCGCCGTTAGAGTCAGACAACGGACAATTTGCTAAACTGGCTTATTCGATAAGGATCGGCGTGAATGCGCTGGGTGCTGGCTTTGGGCCGGCCGGGAGGGAAGAGCATGACAATCAAATTTGCGCACAGGATGGACGCAGTGCGCGTCTCGACGATACGCGAGATTCTCAAGGTTACCGAGCAGCCGGAGATCATCTCCTTTGCCGGCGGCCTTCCCGCGCCCGAGCTCTTCCCTGTCGACGACGTCCTCCGCGCCACCGAGCGCGTGCTCAACGAGAGCGGCGCTGCCTCTCTGCAATACAGCCCCAGCGAGGGCTTTGCTCCCTTGCGCGAGGTCTTCGCGGCCGAGTCGCAGAGGCGCGGGATCGATTGCTGCGCCGACGACATCCTCATCATGACCGGCTCGCAGCAACCGCTCGATCTGACGGGCAAGATCTTTCTCGATGCGGGAGACTGCGTGCTGACCGAGAGCCCGACTTACATGGCTGCCATCCAGGCATTTCAGAGCTATGGGGCTCGCTTTGCGTCTGTAACCACAGATGAAGAGGGCCTGATCCCGGATGAGCTGCCTGCGCTGATCGAGCGCGAACAGCCGAAGTTCCTCTATACGATTCCGAACTTTCAGAATCCTACAGGCGTCACGCTCACTGCGGAGCGGCGAAAAACTCTCTATGCGATTGCGGCACGTTATGGATTGATTGTGCTCGAAGACGATCCTTATGGCGCTCTGCGCTACGCTGGCAAGAGCATTCCCCCGATCAAAGCGCTGGATACGGAAGGGATTGTGATCTACCAGAGCACGATTTCAAAGACGATCGCACCGGGCCTGAGAGTGGGCTGGGTGGTTGCGTCCCAGGAGATTCGCGCCAAGATGACGATCGCCAAGCAGGCGGCCGACCTGCATACATCGAGCCTCGACCAGCGCATCGTTCATCGCTACCTGACCGATTGCGACAGCGAGGGCCACATCGAGAAGATCCGGCGTTCGTATGGAGAACGTTTCGAAATCATGGACGCGCGCCTGCGGGAGGCGATGCCGCCGGGATTTACGTGGACGCATCCCGAGGGGGGAATGTTTCTGTGGGTCACCTGTCCCGAGGGAGTGAACACGAACGAGCTGATGCGCGAGGCCTTTGCGCGGAAGGTTCTGTTTGTGCCGGGGCAGGACTTCTTCTCGGATGCTCCGGGCCTCAGGTACATGCGACTGAACTTCTCCAATGCCTCGCCGGAGCAGATACGAACGGGAATCGCGCGGCTGGCTGAGGTTTGCGCCGCCGCGGTTGAGCAGGCGATTAGCTGATTCTGCTGCGAAATTGGACTGATTCCTGGCCGTTCTGCGAATCATTCCCGCAGAGGCTAAAGCATGGCGTTTTTCTTGCGGCGTTTGCGGCGCGATTGAAGTCGTGCCCTGTTACAAGACGTCGCACGGACCAAGATCCTCAGCAAGATGTGGAGTCGTAGCCTTTCGCGGTCGAGCCAATTCCTTTGAGCCTCCGCATCTGCGCCATCCAATTGCTATAAGCCCGCGTCGGCCTGAACCGCTTCCTTTGCAGGCTCAGCAACTTCCTTGGCCGGGTCGATGATGTGGAAGCCTTCGGTTTTGGCGGCTTCGAGCATTCGCGTCGAGGCGGAGACGAAGACGATCTCAGTGCCCTGAAACATCTCGCGGGCGACCAGCGCCGCGCCCAGTTGCAGAGCATCGGGCCAGCGCAGGCTGGTACGGTCCAAGAGCTGCCGAGCTGCTTCGAGAACGGCCGGATTCAGAGGCTCCTGCACCATGCGCGCGGCTTCCAGGCGCAAGCTGTCGAGCGCCGCTGAGGCGTCATCCGGCGAAATGCCCCCAGTATGCTGCCGCCGCCGGATCGCCGCGTAGACCTCCAGCGGTGTCGAGGCGGAAATTAGCTTGCGATTGTCCTCGACGGCCTCCATGAGGCGAATCAGTGCGTCGGTGCCCGGCTCCTGCACGAACAGCTTGGCGAATGCCGTAGCTTCCAGGAAGTAGCAGCTCACAGGTTCCCCCGTTCCTCTTCAATAGCCTCTTCAATCGACTCGCCGTGGACAGCGACGGGATGGAAGCGCTGCGCCTCCTCGGGAATGCCGGCCTCGGCGCGATTGAGGCGAATGGTGGTGGTCGGATAGGCAGGAGTCTTGGGGTTGGCGATCTTGCTGGTGAGCACGACGCCGCGCTGGATGGCCTCGGCCAGCACGGTCTGCCGCGAATCCGGATTCTGATTCCAGCGGAAGGCCTTGCGCGGCAGAAAGGAGTCGCGGAACCACTTGAGGGCGATGAAGGCGTGGCCGCCCCGTTCGGCCTCGGCCAGCGCGGCGCAGAGCTCCTTCACACGCGCATCCAGATCGGCGGGAATCACAGCTTCCTGCCCGTCGTCATCCTCGTCGAAGGCCAGTTCGGTCGCGACGTGCGGCGCGCGAATGGGACGCGGCGCGGTCTCGGCGCCATCGATGCGCTCAAAGTAGATGCGCACCTCGTCTTCCTCCGGCGACCATGTATCGGCCGAGGCGTTGCGGCGCTTGCTGCGGCCGTTTTCGCCGCATAGCTCCACGATGGCCTGGTAGCCCGGAGGCGCCAAGAAATACAAGGCCCGGGCGAGGCCTAGGTCGGTGGATTCGCCCAGCTCGTTCAGGGCTTCTTCAATGATCTCTTCCGCGTCGGGAATGCTAAGGTTGGCAACATCTACGCTACTTTGAATTGCTTTTGTCGATTTCATACTTTCTTCTCCGTATGCCGCTTCTCGCGCCCGTTTTCGCTGCCCGGTCTTCGGCAGGCTTCGAAGCCCTAATCCGTAAGTCCGGTTTCGCGCGGAATTGAGAGAGCAGCCTTAGTTTCTAAATCTCACACATCACGGCAGAGGGTCGGCTTTCCAATCGATCACAGTTACGAGCGGCCTTCCGTGCCGTTTAATAATACGCTGAGTCTCCGATTGATTCATTCGAAGGGCGGCTAGCTATTATTGGACTACCGGACGCCGCCCCAGCGTTTGCCAATGAAGTTAAAGGTTCAAAGCTCTCAAAGAGCTATCCACAAGATTCACTGCCATCTTGCCCTTGTCTGTTCGACTACAGAAGATCTGAAGAGACTCTAGCTAATTCCCGCGTTTGAACCTATACTTCCCCAGTGTACCCGAACTGGCGTGCAGGTGGGCCGCGGCCTCGGAAATTCCGCCTGTGCCTCCTACGGCCAAGAAACGCCGCTGGAGAATAGGTTGCACTCCCGCGATCATTCTAGAGCATTTTCGGGAATCGTGGGGGTGTTTCAGCCTCCTGCGCCGTCGCATGGCCATCACTTCGCGGAGGAACAGCAGTCGGTGGGGTAGAGGGCTGAGGGGCGCGCCGAGTCGCGTTCATTTCAGCCGCAGAGTCTTTGAATCTGGCGCGCAAGACAGACGTGTAGTAGCCTCTCTTCCGTCTTCTCAAAGGCTTTGACAGGCATAAGAAGCCTACTCGATACTCCAGACAGACTCTATTCGTCATTTCGTATCTTTCGTGGGCTGCTGAAGCGCGCAAAGGTCAAGGTAAATTCATGAAACTCCCCCGGCACGCTGAGATCTGGTTTGCGCCCTATCTGAAGGATCGTCTGCGGAAGAGCTTGCGCCGCGCGAAACCGAAGCGTATCTGGGTTGCAATCACCGATCATTTCGAGCCGCTGGGCATGGGCGCATCCGTGGAAACTGCGCTCGGCCGGGTGGCTCGATGGCGCGAAATGTGGCCGCGAATTGCCGGCGACGCTCCTCGAGACGCCACAGGAAAGTGCCCCCAGTACAGCTTCTTTTATCCTCAGGAAGAGTACCGGCGCGATCTGCTTGACGGAATAGCGGAGATAGCGCGCCTCGGCGTCGGCGATGTCGAAGTGCATCTGCATCACGACAGGGAGCAGCGCGATTCATTCATCCAAAAAGTTACTGAGTTCTGCCGCCGCTTGACCGGCGATCACGGGCTGCTCCGCCAGCGGGATGGGCGCACCGTGTTTGGTTTTATCCATGGCAACTGGGCACTCGACAACTCACGGCCGGACGGAAGGTGCTGTGGCCTGAACGGCGAGATTGCATTATTGCGCGATCTCGGTTGCTACGCCGATTTCACCATGCCGTCCATTCCGTCGCCGGCCCAGGGCCGCGTGGTCAACCAGATCTACTGGTGCACGAACGATTCCGAGAATCGTCCCAGATCCTTTGATCGCGGCATCGAGGCGACCGTGGGCGGCGGTCGACGGGGAGATCTGCTGATGATCACCGGGCCCGTCGGGTTGCGTTTCGACGGGCGGCTCTTTCCCCGTGTGGAATCCGGCGAAATTGCCGGATACGACCTGCCGACGCCTTCGCGCGTTCGCCAGTGGTTCGATCTGGCTCCCGCCATCGGCGACGATCTTTTCCTGAAGCTTTACACCCACGGCGCGCAGGAGAGAAACCTCGAACCGCTGCTCAGTGGAGGCTTTGCCAACCTCTTTCGATGGATCGCCGAGGAGGCAGACCGCAGAAGCTTAGAAGTCCACTGGGTCACCGCATACGGCGTTTACAGCGCCATTAACGATTTGGTCCGATCTACCACTACTAACATAACGAGAGGCGCCTGGAGTGATCCGGCGCAGCCAGCCGGGAACCTTCCTTGATGGCGTCATACTGTAGCATATTCTGTGTAGCTACCCCTCACAGCGCAATTCTGAGACCCTCTGACGGCTTATGCGACACAGCGCGAACCTGGATATCCTCCGTACTCTGGCAGTATCGATGGTTCTTATTGACCATTTGGTGAAGACCCTCGTTGACCGCTCGGGTTTTCATAACGCTGCTGTAATTGCATTCACTAGCCACATCGGCCACGTTGGAGTGCTCGGTTTCTTCGTTCACACCAGCCTTGTCCTTATGTATTCTCTCGAAAGAATGGCCCGCTCAGATGATCGGATCAGCCTTCGTTTCTATATCAGGCGGTTCTTCCGAATCTACCCGCTTTCCGTTTGTTGCATTATTGTTGCGGTGATTCTTCATGTACCACCAGATCCTTTTGGAACCGAGCTAAAGATTACTCCGCGAATTGTCGTCGCAAATCTCCTGCTCGTGCAAAACCTCATCACAAAGGCCAGCATCATTGGTCCGCTTTGGAGCCTCCCCTACGAGGTCCAGATGTATCTTGTGCTGCCCGTTCTCTATTACCTTGCTTCAAAAAAGCGCGGCGTCCTGTACCTGATCGGCCTGCTCGCCTTTTTCTTCCTTTTCGGGTGCCTGCTCTTCCACTTTACAGGTCACCTCAACATGGCTGCCTATGTACCCTGCTTTCTATCCGGTGTTCTATGCTACTCGCTGCGGGATCATATTCAGGCATCCGTTCCCTCAGCCCTCTGGTTCCCATTTGTTCTCGTGCTCATATCCGGATACTGCCTGACCAATATAAGTGGCGAACCTAACTTCTGGATCGGTTGGATATTCTGCATTTCTCTCGGTATCGCCATCAATGTCTTTCGCGATTCAACCAGCAAGCCTCTCAACGCTGCTGCCGGGAGGGTTGCACTCTACTCCTATGGAATTTACCTCGCTCAGGTTCCGGTCCTCTATTTGGTCTTTGTGGCCTTTGGAATCAGCAACCAGATATTCGGCACGTTACTCTCCCTGGCGCTCATTATCGCAGCGTCTGTAGTCACATACCACCTCATCGAGCTCCCCTTTATGAAACTGGGAAGGCGAGCCAGCGTTCGCCCGGCCCGAGCTTCGGCGCTTCTCCCTACGGAGGAGGCGACAGAGGCATCCTGACCCGTCCTTCGAAATAAACGGAGTTCTCTAATCCATCGGCGTGTTTATGACGCGGCGAAGCCGACTAAGCAGAGATTTTCAATCTCTTCAAAGCTGGGCTAAGCCGCTCGGCGTTTCGTTATTTGCAGAACTGCGAATTCGGACGCCAGCCCAGCCGGACCGTTTTCCTGGCCCATTTGCCGCCGTTATCAAGCGTGTAGAGCTCTTAAGCTTGATTCAGCGTCTGAGGCTAGAGGATCAATCGACGCCGTTCTCTATCTCCACCGGCTAGGTTGATGTTGCTCGGAGAATGCAACGAAGACTGGCTGGGCGGTCGAGCGAGAATTGGTGTCTGTGCACATGTAACGTATCATCGAAGGTAATCCTTCAATTCCTCATTCCAGGACGATAAGCGTGCCTTGTCCTCGGAATACGCGTAGCTCGACTCAGGGCTGTTCGATCTTACCGCGATGTCCTCTGTCCACGGTCGCCCCTGCCTCAGGGCATGTTCCTGCAAAACAGAGTTCAGGTTCGCGGTGGACTTGAAACACGACACATGCTCCAGGCCCCATTCCCTGGGCCGAATACCACTCTCTTCGAGTTTGGCGATTGCGGATTCCAAGCTTGCTTCGTCGGCTAGAAGTCCCGTTTCCGGTACGACGTTCTTCCTGATGCCGCCCATGTGATTGGAGAGAACCAAAACCGGAACATTGCAGAAGATGCTCTCGGCAATTGCACGATTGCTTCCTTCCTTGAGACTTAACAAAACCGAGACTCTTGACCTGCAAGTTATATCCATCACCTGCTTATATGGGATCGAATCGAAAATCGCAACTTGGCTGGCGACTCCGTAATAGTTTACGAGTCGTTCAATATCGTTTCCTGTCGAAGCAGAGAACCAAGGGGAGCCGATCAATGCGACTTTGTAGTGTTTATGAGATTTGCGAAGCATATCAAAGAGAACATAATGGCGCTTCCACGGGCCCCAGTTTGAATTCATGACGATGTCATATTCTTTTGGGTTATCCAGATAGGGCTCGGCAGTTCGCGGGTCAACCCAGTCGCATGGACCAAGGCTGACCGGCACCAGGTTAGCCCCAAGCCTACCCAGGAAAGCAAAATCATTTTCTTCGGCGGCAAGGACAAATATCTCCTCACTCCAGTGCGTGTATTCCAATAGATCGGGATGACAGTAGCTCGACCATGAGGGCTCAAAAACAAGAGTGTAATCGTTGAGGAGCTTCGGGAGGTTCATTCCGGTGTGGAGTAGCCGGACCGTGTCATTAACCATGACAAACAGTACGCCCTTTTCGCCGCCGGGCAAAGGCGCTTTGAGTACCATAAGGCGCTTTCCGAAGAAAGGACTCAATTCCGGCTTAGTCAATAATCGGATTTCACGGTAAGTGGCGTCGCGGTTCGCCAGAATATAGGGCTCCACGAGTCTTCTGAACCATGGGATTCGCGTGGTCCGATGTACCTGGGAGAGCGCCATTATTGCGCCATCTCGCCGGCCCAACAAGGCCAGGAAGAAACCCCAAGCCATCAACAGGGCAAGCCCCGAATGCACAACAAGTGCATTTTCCAGCGTCCGCTGACGCACGACGGAGTAGGACGTCTTCAAAGTCAAAACCGGATCTCCAATCTAATATCACCGATCTCTCACCGCTTTTGCTCTCATCATCGGAGGTGCTGGAAAGGCGACGGCCGTACAGGCGAAAACACGGTTGAGTCGAGAGACACTCCGGGCGTTTCGGGCTAGGCAATTACCCCGATCACAGAATTAGCCTTTAGTGTGAGTCTGGTGAGATCAAGCATGGGCAGGCCGCTGGCTTTCATCTGTGCCAGGGCAGCGGGCGCGGGCTCTTGCGCGACCACCAGCGCGCCGGAGGAAAAGATCAGCTCATCGAGGGTGCGCGTGAGCAGCCTGCCGATGTGCGGCAGCGCTGAAACAACAAAGCTCAGGTTGCTGCCGTAGATCTCGTCCAACTGAATGTGCTGGTCGTGGATTCTGACCGCTCTTCCCTTGCCGATCAGATGCTCGATGATGGTGATCACGGGGCTTTCACGCAGATCGTCGGTACCTTCCTTGAAGGCTAGGCCGTAGATGCCGATCCCTTTCCCCGGCAGTGCAAGCACCTCTCGGATGCTGCGCCTGAGGTGTTCGTCGTTGGAGGGCAGAACCGATTCGAGCAGCGGCAGTTTCAGATCGAGCCGGGAGGCCCTGAACGTCAGTGCGCGCAGGTCCTTGGGCAGGCACGATCCGCCAAAGGCGAAGCCCGGTTTGAGATAGGCGGGCGAGATATTCAGCTTCGTGTCCTGGCACAGTGTCGCCATCACCTGCTCAGGATTGACGCCGAGGCTGGAGGCGAGAGAGCCGATCTCGTTTGCAAATCCGATCTTGAGCGCGTGAAAGGCGTTGCAGGCGTACTTGATCATCTCGGCGGTACGCAGCGAGACGATCGATGCCTCGCCGGGCAAACCGGCATACAAATCCGCAACAAATTGCGCGGCCTCAACCGAGCTTCCCCCGGCAACCAGCAGCGTTGGTTCCATAAAGTCCTTTACGGCCGTGCCTTCCCGCAGGAACTCGGGATTGGAAACAATGTCCACATCGTCGCGATGTGCGAAAACGGTCTCGAGAAGACTCTCGCAGGTTCCCGGAAAGACAGTGCTGCGCACGGTGACGATCAGGCGATTGGTTCTGGGCCGAAGCCTCGATGCGATATCTTCGCAGACCCGGCGCAGATGGCTCAGGTCGATGTTCCCATTGGTCTGCGAAGGTGTTCCTACGCAAAGCATGACGACATCCGCGGCACTAAGGGCCTCTTCATCGATTGGCTCGGCCCTTAGCCGCCCCTCGGCGACATTTCGTTGTATCAGGTTCTCGAGCCCGGCCTCGAAAAACGGCGACTGCGCCCTCCGGACCGCATCCATCTTGTTTGTATCCCGGTCCACCCCGAGTACGCTATGCCCGATTTCGGCCAGACAAGCGGCGCTCACGCAGCCAACGTATCCCAGGCCCATCACGATTACGTTTCGCTTGCTATTCATGCACTTCGACCCAACCTCATACGATGGGAGTTTATCATGGGATAGCGGACTGCCATACAACATCTGCTTCATTCACTCGTTTGACGAGGAGAGCACACGCATCGATGAAGATCCTCTGGATATGCCCGTTTTTTCTGCATCCTACCGATCGCGGCGCTCAGATTCGCACCCTCGGCACGCTAAAGGAACTGCACAAACGGCACGAGATTCATTTTGCCGCTCTCAACGATCCACAGAACCTTGAAGGTCCGAAAAGAAGCTCGGAGTACTCAAGCCGCCACATCACCGTGGAACACTCAGCGCCTGCAAGAATGTCTCTCGGAATCATTCCCCAGCTTGCAGGCAGCATCGTCAGTCCAATACCCTTGGCGGTCTCCCGGTATTCTTCAGCGAGGCTCAAGCGAGAAATCGATGCGTTGATTGCTGCGGAGCGCTATGACTCCATCGTCTGTGATTTTCTTGCCGCCGCTCCGAATCTGACAGACCTCGGAGATTGCGTTCTGTTTCAGCACAATGTGGAGACTACGATCTGGCAGCGGCACGTCGAACAGTGCAGCTCTCTGCCAAAGAAGGTCTTCTTTCAGATGCAGGCCCGGAAGATGGCGGCCTACGAACGGAAGATATGCCGGTCGGTAAAGCACGTGATCGCGGTCTCGGAGATCGACGCATCGAGAATGAAGAGCATGTTTGGCATCGAACATGTGACCAGTGTTCCGACCGGCGTCGATGTGGAGTACTTCATGCCCCGCGGGGACGCTCCCTCTACCTCGGATATTGTCTTCTGCGGATCGATGGACTGGCTGCCCAATGTGGACGCAGTCGAGTATTTTCTTGCCTGCGTGCTGCCCTTGATCCGCAAACGGTTGCCCGATGCGACCTTTACCATCGCGGGGCGCTCACCGGACGCAAGGGTCCTAAGAGCGGTGGCTGGGCTCAAAGGCGTGAATGTTACTGGCAGAGTCGACGACCTGCGGACTTATCTCTGGGGCGCGAAGATTTCGATTGTGCCGATCCGCATCGGCGGAGGCACCCGCTTGAAGATCTATGAATGCATGGCCGCGGGAGTGCCTGTTGTATCGACAACCGTAGGTGCTGAAGGACTGCGCTACGAAGACGGTGAAGATATCGTCTTAGCCGACGATCCTGCCGGCTTTGCGGAAGTCTGCGTTCGGTTGCTCTCGGACAATGCAGCTCGGCGCCTTATCACGAAAAATGCGCTCAGACGCGCACAAAGAGAGTGCTCGTGGGAGGCGGTCACCCGCTACTTCGAGGCGATTCTCGAGAGCCACCGAATTCTCTCCGATGCATTCCTGCCGGAGGTTGAAGCATGAGGATTGCAGTCGTAACCCGACATTTCCCGAGTTCGGCGCAGCCCACGGCCGGGCGGCCCGCATATCAGACGCTTCGCATTCTCTCTGCCAGATCCGATTTACGAGTCTTCTATCCCCGCCCCACGTACCCGTCCATGCTGAGACCGCGAGGTCGCACCTATGACACCGTAGACACGTCCTTCAGCCTGCCGGATGTCGATGTTGGCTACTACGACTACCCTGCTCTGCCGGTGGTCTCCCGGCCCTTCAATGGCTGGACGGCGGCCCGCACGTTGCTCCCTGATGTGCGCAGCTTTGCTCCCGATCTTATCTTCAACTACTTTTTGTATCCCGAAGGATATGCCTCACTCAAGATCGGCAGAGCGCTCGGAGTTCCCGTGGTTGCGATGGGTGTTGGTTCGGATGTTCACAGCATAGGTGACCCGTTCTCGGCGATGCGCACGCGCACTGTGCTGCGCGAAGCCGATTTTCTGGTTGCGATCAGCGACGATTTGCGCAAGAGGATGGTGGCCATGGGCACCCCGCCAGAGAAGACTCGAGCCGTCGTGAGTGGCTGCGACCTGTCGGTGTTCCACCCCGCCAGCCGCCTTAAGGCACGTCGAAAACTCGGAGTCGACCCGGCGGCGGAGACCGTGGTTTACATCGGTAGCATGAGCGTGAAGAAGGGGCTTCGCGAACTTGTCGAAGCGGCGGCCTCGCTTCGCGCACAGCGAACAAACCTGCACGTCTACCTGGTCGGCGACGAAGGACCGGATAGGCCGTTAATCGAAAGCTCCATCCGGGCGAACAGCGCCGATAGCTATATCCATGTGCTGCCTGGATGCTCCTTCAACGATGTCGCCGTCTGGATGACGGCGGCGGATCTGGTTACTCTGCCGAGTTATATGGAAGGCTGCCCCAACGTGGTGCTCGAGGCGCTCGCCGCCGGCAGGCCTGTCGTGGCGACGAATGTCGGAGGCATACCGGAGATTCTCGACGATGAATGCGGACGGCTTGTGCCGCCACGCGACTCCAGTGCGCTGGCTCTCGCTCTCGCATCTGTGCTGGACAAGAAATGGGATGCGGAGGCCATTGCCGCGCATGGAAGCCGAAGCTGGGAGACAGTCGCGGAGGAACTGCTCGATATCTTCGAGTCGCTACTGCCGTCTCGCGCGAAGGCCCGCGCGTGAGAACCTCCATTGGAATGTGCGCGATTCCCCGCTCCTCGTGCCGTCTTGGAAACGAGGAAAGATCATGCTCGCCAATTGCGGCATCGTGGATTGTGCACCGATAAGATGAGTGTTTTATGATGATAGAAACAATGCCAGAGTAGCGACTTCCTGCTTCACTGCCGCGGTTCGTGTTTTGTTGGGAAGGTAAAGACGATGAGCCTGAAGATCGCGATCGTCGGGTGCGGCAAGATCGCGGACGCACACGCAGAAGAGATCAAGAAGATTCCATCGGTTCAATTGTGCGCGGTCTGCGACCTGGAACCGATTATGGCGAAGCAATTAGCTGTCCGCTACGAGATTCCAAGGTGGTACGGCGATATCGCGGCCATGATCGATGCCGAAAAGCCGGATGTCTTGCATATCACAACACCGCCGCAATCCCACCTCCCACTTGCCAGGCAGGCCTTCGTGGCAGGCTGTCACGTATTTTTGGAAAAACCTGTCGCGCTGCACCATTGCGACGCTGAAGCGATCGTCGAGTCCGCGGTTGCAGCGGGGCGAAAGCTCGCGGTGAACTACTGGCCGAGGTTCGAGGCTCCGGCGCTTGAGCTGCGCCGCCTCTATGAAACGGGTGTGCTTGGAAGTCCAGTGCATCTTGAAAGCTCTATCGGATACGATCTCGGAGGGGAATTCGGAACCGCATTGAGGCAGGATCCCGAACACTGGGTGCACCGCCTCCCAGGGAAATTGTTTCAAAATGTAATGGATCACGTCCTGAATAAGATCACGCCGTATATCGATGACGACAAGCCATTCATCCAGGCCATCGCCTGGTGTGGAGAGGCTGGCGTGGGCGGGAACGGCCGTGGCGAGCTTCTCGATGAGTTGCGCGTGGTGATAAGGGGCACCCGGACAAGCGCCTATGCGACATTCAGCGCGCATGCTCGCCCGGTAGGTCAGACCCTTCGGTTTTACGGCACAAAAAACACCGCTCACGTCGACTATGCGGCGCGCACCGTGGTTCTGGAGAGAAAACAGGCATTCCCATCGGCTTTGGGCCGCTTGTTCCCCCCGTTTCTGGTTGCGAAAGACTACCTGCGGCAAGGACTCAGCAACGTAAGCAGCTTCCGCCACGCAGGCTTTCATTTCTTCGAGGGCATGCACCGACTGCTCAACGAGTTTTATCTAAGCATTGAGAATGATGCCCCGCCTCCAATCTCCTATGAGGAGATCCTGCGTGTCTCAGCGATGATGGAGAGAATCTTCGAGCAGATTTATCCGGAGGTGCGTGCATGAAGGTCCTGGTCACCGGCGCGGGCGGCTTCCTGGGGGGCCGTGTCGTCGAACGGCTCTTGGCTCATGGTTACAGTGACATTCGGTGCTTTCTGCGCGACAGGGGCAAGGCTGAGCGGCTCCTGGCGCTGCAAGAGAAGAGTCCCGGCGCACAACTGGAATTGTGTTACGGGAACCTGCGTTCTAAAGCCGATTGCGCCCTGGCCGTGGCGGACGTCTCTCTTGTCGTGCATCTTGTCGCGGGAATGAAAGGCGCGCCGGCGGAGATGTTTGCAGACTCGGTGCTTGTCTCCCGAAACCTGCTCGAGGCTCTGGAAGCGCGCGACGACGTGCCCATGAATGAGACCCGCGTCGTTCTTGTCAGCTCCTTCGGTGTCTACGGGGTTGTGCCGCTGAGGCGGGGCGCGCGCGTCGACGAAACGACTCCGCTGGAGGATCATCCTGAATGGCGGGATACCTACTCCCACTCAAAGCTGTGGCAGGAGCAATTGTTTTGGGAGTATCAGAAGAAGGATGGTTTTGAACTTGTTGTCTTGCGTCCCGGCGTGATCTACGGCCCCGGCGGCGGAGCTTTCTCCACTCGGGTTGGTTTGCAGATCGGACCGGTGTTCTTCCACCTGGGAGGACGCAATCTGCTGCCCCTCACCTTTGTCGCCAACTGTGCTGAGGCGATCGTGGTGGCAGTTGCCCATCCCGACTCAGCCGGGCAGGTGTACAACGTGCACGATGACGACCTGCCGACCGCGTCCCGGTATCTTCGAGAATACAAGAAGCATGTCAAGCGGATCCGCTCGGTGCGCCTGCCGTATTTTGCGACCAGGATTCTGGCGCGAATATTGGAGGGGTATCATCGCCGCTCCCAGGGCCAACTGCCTGCTATCATCACCCGTTACAAGGCTGCGGCAGCATGGGGCGGGAATCGATTTAGCAATGCCAAGTTGCACTCATTGGGATGGCGCCAGTTAGTAGCGACTCCGGATGCGATGACGCAGACCTTCGAATACATGAGGCAGCAGCCTACGAAGGGGTAGAACTGCGTCTTCAGTTCAGCTCTCTCCCGGTCTCGACCGGCCCGATCCCCTTCGGCTAGGTCGCGGTATGAGCCGAGCTAGACGCCGAAAATACCTCTTTTGCCGTGAGCCGCGCTTCCGAAGCTCTGCCGGCCTGGGTCTCTTGCAGCTTGTAAAGCAGCGATCTGTAGCTGATGTTGAGCCACTTGGCTGTCTTCCGGCGACTCCAGCCATTAGCCTCCAGCACCTTCAGGATGATCTGCCGCTCCAGATCCTGCGTGGCGGTCTTGGTAATCTCTTTCAAGGAGATAGGGCTCGAAAGATCGATCTCGGTATTTAGTTTTGCAGAACTCACCGGGCTGGATGGGAGCAGATCGGCCGCCAAGGCCTCTTCGCTGCCGATCAGAATGTAGCTGCGGATCATGTTTTCCAATTGGCGTATGTTTCCCGGCCAGTCGTAGCGCTGCATCAGGCGCCTCAAGTCGCGTGAAAGCGGCTTGGGATTGCGGCGGAATGTCTTTGAATGCCGGTCGAGGAAAAAGTCGATCAGCACCGGCAAGTCCTCGGTCCGTTGACGCAACGGCGGTAGATCGATGGTTACAGCGTTGATGCGGAAGAGGAAATCCACCCGAAAGCTTCCCTCCTCGGCTTGTTTTTTCAGGTCTTCGCTGGCTGCGCTGACGAGGCGGGTATTGACCCTTCTCGACTCCTGGCCTCCGACCCGCGTAAAGCTGCCGTCCTGGAGCATCTGCAGGAGCTTGGCTTGCACAGACATCTCCAGGTCGCCCACTTCGTCCAGAAACAGGGTTCCCTGGTGGGCCTGCTCGACGCGGCCGCGCTTGGTGGCATAGGCGCCTGTGAACGCACCCTTTTCATAACCGAAGAGCTCAGACTCGATCAGCGAGTGCGGAATCGACGGGCACGCCACCTTCACCCAGGCTGCCATCGCACGATCCGAGTGCGCATGCAGCAACTTGGCAAAGATCTCCTTGCCCGTCCCGCTCTCGCCCTGCAAAAGCACCGGGACGGCCGTCTCGGCCACCCGTTCCAGCTTTTCTCGGGCAATCGCCATCCGAGATGTCTGGCCGAAGACGATCTCAGGCGGAGGAAGATCGCGGATCTCGGCTGATTCTGCGGCGCGCACCAAAGGCATTGTCTATCCGGCTTTAGAGGTGGGTTCTCACGTTTGTATGCAACTTCCGGTCCAAACTCAATGCGGCGATTCCGAACCGATAGACAACAACCAGATAAACTTTAGGTCAAAGCCGTGGTACTCTCGGGTAAATCCTTGGATGAGAAGGAGTAGATTTGGGTATCAGATGTGTAAATCTTTGCATATTATGACGAATGAATTACCACTTTCAGGTGATACGATGTAGAAAAAGTCGCAAGGCTTTGCGCCTATGTTAGAGGCCCCCCATTCCTCTTGACGCGGTAGAACCCTGTGTCGGCGGTGTTTGATCTGCAATCCGCTGCAATTCTCAGCGAGAGAGCTCCAAACATCCTATTCCAGCTTGTCAGCCGAGGAATGAATTCTTTCCGGCTCGGTTTGACTGGGTTGGGAAACACCAAGTTGTGGGCATCTGGCTGGAGCGCCAATGAAGACGAAGAGCAAGCGCAGTCCTCACATCGCGATCCTCGATCCCGACCTCGCAATTCTGAAATACCTTCACCGCATTCTTGCGGACCGCTTCACAGTGAACCTGTTTACCGAGGCCGCCGCGCTGGTCCAAAGCCTGAGAGAGCAGCCCGCGACCGATTTGTTGCTGATGGACTGGCACATCGCCGAGGACGGTGACGCAGGAAACTCACTCGGCCTGCTCACGGAAGTGCGTGCCTCCAACCCGGCGATTCCGATCATCTTGCTGGCATGTTCTGCGGAATTGAGGGATGTTGTAGTGGCCACTCGAATGGGCGCCACCGACGTGATCCTCAAGCCCTTTCGCAAGGCCGACATCGACCAGGCTGTGCATGAGTGCCTCAGAGTTCATGGCAAGCGGCCGGCTGAAGACAGCGACGAGGCCAAAGAGATCCCCCTCGATGAAAACACCTCCTTCGTCATCGCCAGCAAGCGCATGAGGGAGATCGAGTCGCAATGCAGGCTTGTGGCGCGCGCCGATATACCGATTCTCATTCTTGGAGAGAGCGGCACCGGCAAGGAAGTTGCGACGCTGTTCATCCACAAGATGTCGTCTCGCAGCCAGCGAAGCTTCATGAAGGTCAATTGCGCAGCGATGCCGGCCGATCTGCTGGAGAGCGAGCTCTTCGGTTATGAGCCGGGCGCTTTTACCGGGGCTGTCAAGTCTAAACCCGGCAAGTTTGAGATCTGCAATAACGGCACGATCTTCCTGGACGAGATTGGCGAGATGCCTGCCGCATTGCAGGCCAAGCTGCTCCAGGTTCTTCAGGATGGAAGTTTCTCGCGCCTTGGCAGCCGGTCCTCGGTGAAGGTCGATGTGCGCGTGATCGCCGCAACCAACATCGATATCAAAGATGCCATCGCCCGGAAGACCTTTCGCGAGGATCTCTACTATCGCCTGAATGGCTTCACCCTGAAGATGCCCCCGCTACGCGAACGGCCTGAAGAGATTCCGATTCTGGCCTATCACTTCATGCAGAAGGTGGCCGCAAAATACGGGCGCGATCCGTTGTCGATCTCACCGTTGCTGATGCAGGCCCTCTCCTCCAATGCCTGGCCCGGCAATCTTCGCGAACTGGAAAACACAGTCAAACGCTACCTCATCCTGGCCGATGAACAGGTAATCATTGACGAGCTGAATCCTCGGCAGATCTCCGAATCGCCCGCAACTGGCGCAGAAGAGAACGGCGACAACGGAAGCCTGAAGCATCTCGTCCGCAACCTAAAGGGCGGCGCCGAGTCTGCCGCCATCGCAAGAACGTTGGAGGGAACAGGATGGAACCGCAAGGCGGCCGCAAGCGATCTGCAAATCAGTTACAAGGCGCTGCTGTACAAGATCAAGCAATACAATCTCGTTCCTCCCAAAAGACAATTCACTCCGAGTCCAGGACCCAGAGCTTGATAACGCCCGCTGATGGAAATGACTCGCCCAGGTCGGAGAAGATTGTCATCCAGTTGGGATCCAGGGCGATGCGGGGTTTCTTGGACTCCGTGGCTTTGAACACAGTCGAGGAACTGCTGAGTCACGCACCGCTTGGCTCGCCTGAGAGCTTCAGACTTCGCCATCTCGAGTCGAATGCCGTCGAGGAAATACCGGCCAGTGATGTCAAAGCTGTCTTTTATGTCAACAGCTTTGAAGGCGATTCAAATCACAAGGAACTCAACTTCCATTCCCGTGCGCCCATCGTTCATGGAATCTGGGTGCGACTAAAGTTTCTGGATGGCGAAGTCATGGAGGGAATCATCTACAACTCGATACGCTATCTCGTCGATCCGGGCTTTTTCCTGCTGCCTACCGATCCTGACAGCAACAACCGGCTCGTATATGTGCGGAAGAACTGGCTGGCCGACTATCGAGTCCTGGGAATGCGCAAGCTCTAAGCGCTGAGCGCCGTTTCTCTCTCAATGGAGTAGCGGAGAATCCTGGCGGCAATTCCCGTCAATTGCGCTGAGCCATGGTCGGTGCGGACAACATGGCCCATACACCGGACAAAGCAACAGCTCGATAGTGTGATCTCCGGAGGCAGTTCGATCAGAAATTCAAAATCCTCGTCAATTGGGACTTTGCCAACCAGGTCCATGAAAAAATACACCCCCAGATTGCTCAAGTCCCTGGTAAACCCCGGAATCTCGTGCCTTCCGATGAAGACCGTCAGCGCAGCGTTGACTCCAAATCGCCGTCTTTGCCGACGGTCTTTTGGCGATTGCTGTGGGTTCATGATCAGTTCCCTTTCCGAAGAGATGCCATAAGAACCGTGAATCAAGAAACAAGTTTTCTGAAATGCACGAAGATCGATCCAACTTGCTCCGTGGCTTTACCTCCCGGATACGACCGCAGGAGCCGTGGCGCCGGGAAGATAGTACGCGTTGGTATCATCCAAATCGGTTACCTCGATCCAGCGCGCCGATTACGAAGAGTGTTAGTGCAATTCAAATGCCGAATGAAAGGTAAATAAATGTTGAAGTTATGAAAGTTCCCAAATGCGACTGTGCAATATCTTGCGCAGTTGACAGTACACTTTTATACACTTCTTGTCTCATTTCAAAATTGACGCTGCGCAATCACCGGCCGCAAAGAGGGCATCGGCCTGGTCGCCGTGTCCGGAATCCCCGCCCCTCCGTTACTCGCTGAAATCAAATAGGATGGCGTCATGGCGACGCTTCTCGATATTCCTGACCTGCAGATTCGCCTTGGAGCGCGGAGGTTCCTCGGGGCGTGAGTTTGTGGCTCAATGACGGCGAGGTGTGGGGCTAGGCGAGTGTGCGGAAAAGCCAGTAGAGCGTGCCGGAGAGCAAGGCCGCGGCCGGAAGTGTGAAGACCCATCCGGCGGCGATGTTACGAACGGTGGCCAGGCGCAATCCGCTGCCGTTGGCGGCCATCGTGCCGGCGACGCCGGAGCTGAGCACATGCGTCGTACTCACTGGCAGGCCCCAGAGGTTCGCGGCGAAGATCGTGGCCATGGCAACCAGCTCCGCGGTGGCGCCCTGCGCATAGGCCAAGTGCTCCTTGCCGATGCGCTCACCAACGGTAACAACGATGCGTTTCCAGCCCACCATGGTTCCTAGTCCCAGGGCAAGCGCCACAGCGACTTTGACCCAATCCGGGATGAATTTCGTGGCCTTATCCACCTTGCTCTTGTAGTTAGCCAGTACTGCGCTCTCGGCGGGCGTGAAGGCCGGGTCGTGATTCTTGGCCATCAGCCGGAGAGCTTCGCTGGCTACATACATGTCGTTGCGGACGTTGGCTTGATCCCGCGCCGGAACAGACTTGAAGACCTTGTAGAGGGCGATCTCGTGGTCTAGATCCTCGACCAACTCCCGCAGCGCGAGAATCGTATCCGGCTGAAGCTGCTTCGTTCGGATGTAATCGGTGACCTCTGCACGGGCGTCGGGACCGAGGATGCCTTTCGGGTCAACGTGCCGGTCTAGGATTTGACCGGCTTGCTCTGAGGCGGCGATGAACTGTTGAATATCGCTGGTTGTGACCGCGTGATTGAGGGCGTATACGGTAGGAACGGTGCCGATCAAGATGAGCATGATCACGCCCATGCCCTTTTGCCCGTCGTTGGAGCCATGGGAGAAGCTGACGCCAGAACAGGTCAGCAGTAGCAAGATGCGAATCGGCCACGGTGGCGGCTGGTTGTTCTTGGGCGCTTCATAGAGAGAGGGGTATTTGACCAGCCGCTTGGAAACCAGCATCAACAAGGCCGCCGCGCCAAAGCCGATCAGCGGAGAGATCAGCAGTACCTTAAGAACCTTTGTGGCTTGCTCCCAATCAACGCCGGACGTGCCTGCGTGGTTGCTCATCAACTGGTTGGCGATGCCCACTCCGATGATGGAGCCGACCATCGTGTGCGAACTGGAGGCGGGCAGGCCGAACCACCAGGTGCCGAGGTTCCATACGATGGCGGCGATCAACAGAGCGAAGATCATCGAGAAGCCGGCGCCCGAGCTCACCTGGAGGATCAACTCGACAGGCAGTAGCGTGATGATGGCGAAGGCTACCGTGCCTGAGGAGAAGAGCACGCCGGTGAGGTTGCAGATGCCCGACCAGACAACAGCGATGTTGGGTTCGAGGGAATGAGTGTAGATCACCGTGGCAACTGCGTTGGCTGTATCGTGGAATCCGTTGACGAACTCGAAACCCAACGCAATCATCAGCGCAAGGGCCAGCAGTAGATAGGGCCAGATGCTGGTGGTGGTGACCGAATCGAGGTCTCTGGCAACGTGGAAGGCGATGTAGCAGAGTCCTCCTGCCAAGGCCAACAGGAAGATTGCGATACCCGCGCGGCTGGGAGCCTTCGTCAGCTTGCGGTCAAGCAGGGAACCGCCCGAAGGGATGGCATTCACCGTTGCAGCCAGATCGGCCATCAGAGTTCACCAACGCGGCCGGAGAAACTCCGGACACGCCTGGGCCTCCAAAAGCAAAACTCGACTGTAACATTCGAGAGCAAATAGGAGAGGAGTCGCTTGTGGCGGGAAAGAGAAGAGCCGGATGAATTGGCGTCCATAAAACCCCAACAATCGCATATTTGCACGATTGTTTGCTTCGCCAGGCCGGGAATTAACCTGACTGAAACAATTCTACACCGGCAGGGTGGGAGCCTGGGAAGTGCGGAAATGGGACGGCGGTGGAAATCGGTCCAAGTTGAGGGAAAAGAGAATCAAGAATCCGCCAGCCTCTTCAAGGTATCGGACTACCTCTCAATGATGCGTTTCGCAACTCGCAGTTTCTTCACAAATTCAGGATCGGTTTCGCCTGCTCCGGACGCTCCGGCTCGGCGGGCCCTTGCGAATATCGACAGCTTTTGCCTTTTCTTCCATACAATCCTCCTCGTCAAGATTCTGTGGAGCGATAGAGATCGAGTGATTCTCTTCGGCTCGGCATTCATACCAATTCCCGCTTCTATGACATCCTGATTGAGTTGGATTCTACCGCCAGTCGTCGTTGGCGTTCATCATGCCCTCGCCCATGACGGCGTCGAAGCCGGTGTGCTTCTTGATGAAGATCTCGCTGAACTGTCGATCCTGGCGAAGCAGAATGGCCTGAAGCCGGACCAGTTCCAACAGCGCCAAGAACATGGCGATCAGCGCTCGTTCCGAGCGGGTATGACTCAGCAGGCGGCGCAGGGCTACCGGCTTGTCGTCCATGTTGAGACGGCGGGCGAGAAACTGGATCATCTGGCCGACGGTCACCGAGTCTTCTGAGACATCGAGGACGGGGCGCGTGCGTGCGCGCTCCAGAATGTCGCGGAAGATGCGCACCAGATCGTCGGTGTCGGCGGCGATCTCCGGTTCGCTGGCCTCGTCGTCTTTGAACTCGCGAAGGCCTGGGTTGGTCCAGGTGGCGGCCTCGAGCATCTGTTTCTGCTGCAGCATCTGGGCCGCGTTTTTGAAGCGCTCGTGTTCCAGCAGACGCTCGACCAGTTCGCGCCGGGGGTCCTCGTCCGTCGACTCCTGCTCGGATGCCGTTCGCGGCAGCAGCATCTTGCTCTTGATGTGGATTAGCAGCGAAGCGGTGTAGATGAACTCTCCGGCCACATCCATGTCGCCGGCTTTGAGTTGAGTGACGTAGGCCAGGAACTGGGCCGTGATCTTGGCGATGGGGATGTCGTAGATGTCGATGTCTTGCTTGCGGATCAGGTCGAGCAACAGGTCGAGAGGGCCGTCGTAGACCTGGCCCACAATCACAGAAAAGGGCGACTGCTCGGCGCTCTCGTCCAGCTTTTTCTGACGCGCCGCCTGCTTGGCCGCGGCTTTATCCTCCGCTGTGGGATGAGAGGGGAGCACCAGTTGGGCGGCAGGCTCGCGAACAGGCTCTGCCTGGCTCCCCGGCACAGCATCATCGATTTCGGATTTGATGGAAGGATCAGTCAATGTGGTTTCTTTCGGGCTTCCTTACAAATTACTCCAAAAATCCAACTCGCAAAGGGCTCTTCCCTTTTTGGACTGCTCAATGGGCCAAAAACCTGAACGGTTCTTGGTGAACACCATCTCCAACTCGCCAACCGCTCGCACCAGCGCCCGGTCTACTAACGCGAATCTAGCACGCCAGGTGATCGGCCGGAATCCGCTGAGCCAAGGTCATATAGCTGAACGTCGCCGCCTGCTTCTGACCGTCTCCGCGCATACCGAATGTACAAATCGAAGCCCGCCCCAAAAGCCGTAACCGCCATCAGACAATGAGTTTTTCCGCAGGCTGCTTGACCGCAATCTCGCGGTCTCGCTTGCGGCGCGGCTCAAGCCGTGCCCTTTCAAAACGTCGCAGACGCAAGCAGCTCTTAGAAGACCTTCATCCGGATGACCAGGTACTTCTTCGGGTCTTCGCGAATGCTCTTCACCAACTGCTGTGTCTGGTCCATGGTCTGGTCGGCGTGGTCGTAGAGCGCGCGATTCTGCACCAGTTGCCCAAGCGTGCCCTTGCCCTCGTCCACGCTTTTGAGAATCGAGTCCAGGCGCGTGACAGTGTCGTCGAGCTTCTCCGCGAAGGCGGGATCCTTTGCGAGCCTGCCCAGAGCGCCCTTGCCGGCGTTAATCTCCGAGACCAATTGATTCGTATTGGCCACTGCGGAGTTCAGATTGTTGTAGAGCGTCTCGTCTTTGAGAAACTTGCCTGCGCTGCCTTTACCCTCTTCCAGTGAGATGGTGATCCTGTCGAGCCGGTCGATGGCAGAGTTGGCGCGGGTGTAAAGCGTATCGTCGTTGATCAGTTTGCCCAGCGAACCCTTTCCCTCGGAGATGGCGCCGGTAATGGTCTGAAGATCGCTTGCGATCGTCGTAATCTTTCTGTAGAGTTCGGGATCGTTGATTAACTCGCCAGCCGTGCCGCGTTTGGAGTTGAGCGTATCGACCAGGGTCTCGATCTTCAACGTCAACGCCTGAACTTCCACGATGGAGTTGTTGCTGGTGTGAATCAGATCCTGAATGCCGGGTGAACCGGAGACCTTCAGTTCGGCGTTGTTGTCGGGAGGGCGGCCGGTCGCATGGGTTGAAGTGATATCGACATAGTTGTCGCCCAGGACGCCGGCCTGCGCGATCGTGGCCGTCGAATCGACGTGCAGCTTTGACCTGAAGTCCCAGCCGACCCGCATGGTCAGCTCGACGGGGGTGGGATTTCGGTCGGGAACCACGCGGACCTGGATAACGTTGCCGATCGTCACACCCTCGAGCGTGACCGGCGCGCCGGCCTTCACCCCGGCCGCATTTTCAAAGTAAGACCTGAGTACCAGCTTGGGCCTGAACAGTCCGCCCGACGAGCCGGACATGAGTAGAATCAGCATGACCAGCACGGCCATGGCCACCAGCACCAAAGCTCCCACTCTCAGTTGCGACCACTGAATCTCTTTGCGGCTCGGCACGGCACTCCCCTGACAAGAAAAGGAACCGGTTATCGCCTTGAGAATAGCAGAAAAGACTGGATTAATGCCCGTCCTCAAGCACGACGCTGGCCACGGCAAACGCGGCGGTATGGGTAATCGAAAGCGCGGCGCGGGATGCGCCCAGGCGGGCGGCAAACTCGGCCGCGCGCCCATGAAACTTGAGTGAGGGCTTTCCGCTGGGCTCGCGCACGACCTCGATCTCCAGCCAAGCTACACCATGGCTGATGCCTGTGCCGAGTGCTTTGGCTCCGGCCTCCTTGGCGGCAAAGCGGGCGGCTAGGCTCTCAGCGGCCAGACGCTTGCGCAGGCAATAGGCCTTCTCCGCGGATGTGTAGATGCGGTCGAGAAACCGTTCCCCGTAGCGATCCATTGACTGCTGGATGCGCCCGATCTCAACCATATCGATGCCTGAGCCGACAATCATGCTGTCTATCAAGCTACATCATTTCCCTTTTCGCGTGTTTTTGAGAGGCGCTAATCGCGCCTCTACCGCGTGGCGCTTCAACCTCAGCGATGCAGCGGACGAGCCTCCAATTACTATCGCAAGATCGTTTCGCGTTGCCGTCTGCGAGGTTGTTTCAAAGCCGGTCAAAGGTCGTTCGACTCCGGCACAAACATGACGCTGCGCGCGATGGCTCCGATAAGGCGGAAGTGAGGCAATCAGCGCCAATCCAAAACGCGATGCACGCCACCAGTGTTCCCTGGGCGATGCAGATGAAGGCCATCTCAATCGAAGATCCTTCACGCCTGGTCCAGACCCTCACGGGCTCAATCCTCGGCTGCGGAGGCTGGGTCCTCTGTCGCGGCGCAAACGATTCCGGCATCGTGACCATGCTATTTGAATTCGAACGCCAGGCCTGCGTGGATATTTACAGCGTGATGATCGCCGCGGGCCTTGAGCTGAGCCAGAGCGGGCACGTCCGTTTTACCGAGCTTTGCCAATGTACCCGGAGCCACCAGCAGGAGTGCGGTGCTGAGATTGCCAGTATCGATTTGGAGATCCAGACCTTTCCCTTCGATATGATCCGCGGCGACCGCTCCACCGGGGTGGTTTGAAGGGCTCATGGAGTCTGCTGAGTCTGGATCGATTCAATTTCGGAATCGAAAGGGAATATATTGCCGCGTGCTCAGCCAACTACCGATCACTTGTAACTTTTGTTAATGTTTCGACAACTTTCTGATATCGATCGTTTGCTGTCGGATCCTTCATGCTCTTTAGGAGGGCGGGGTCGTCCAGTCCATTCTGGCGCAGCGTCTCCTCCATGCGGGAGGCCGGTATCTGGCTGACCAGATCCAGGCTGACTTTGGCAAGGACCACGGGCTTCAATGAGATGGCAGAGCCCGACTGCCCTTCCATCGTTCCAGAGTAGTTCGGATCGGCGCCGGCGTTGAGAAGCGCTTGCACAATCTCCACGTTGCCGTTTCTCGCTGCATAGTGCAACACGCTCCATCCGGTGGGCGTTGTGCGAGTATTGGCGTCGGCGCCCTTCTGAATGAGCTTTTTCGCTTCTTCGGTATTGTCGGCTCTGACTGCCTTCATCAGCGAAGCTGGATCGGGTTTGCAGCCTGAAAGGGGAAAAATAAGAAGTGCGAGGGCAAACAGAAAGAACCGCTTAGTTGTCATTTTCAGCGATTTATCCTCTCAAAACGTCTGCCGATCCCGCAGTCTTTCTTGCCTATCTCCAACAGTCAATGAGATAAAACAATCGTGTTGATTTGTCCGTCTTCGGTAGAGTCGTCTTCTGTGAGGGTATCAATTGCATCGTTGAGCGGTCAAACGGACTTCTTCTATCTGTAACAGCGCGCAGAGAGACTTATATGCGTTATTGTGCCCTGTCTTTTCGCTCGGCGTCGATCGCCTTGAATGCGGCAACATCTCACAACAGCGACGGGAGTTCGTCGCTGTTGCGGGATGTCTGGCGCAAATCAGGGAAAGGATGGTCTACGACTCTTTTGTGACGTTGGTCAGAACGTCGACGACTTTCTTATATCGGTCGGTGGCTGTCGGATCTTTCATGCTCTTCAGAAGAGCCGGGTCGTTCAATCCACTCTGTCGCAACGTGTCCTCGATGTCGGAGGGGGGGACCTGGGTGACCAGATCCAGAGCTGCCTGGGCAAGCACCAATGGTCTCAACGATATTTCTGAGTTCTTTTGTCCTTCCATCGTCCCCAGGTAGTTGGGATCGGCACCAGCTTTGAGCAGAATCTGGACGATCTCCGCATTGCCGTTCCTCACTGC
>Ga0181526_10000456_pt1 | contig 44059 bp, 35 predicted proteins | sample PEATcosm2014_Bin_35_FD_119750 | JGI IMG/M metagenome (GOLD analysis project Ga0181526, IMG submission 119750) | Peatland microbial communities from MTU Mesocosm Facility, Houghton, MI, USA - PEATcosm2014_Bin06_30_metaG | ecosystem: Environmental > Terrestrial > Soil > Wetlands > Peat | place...
CGCGCACGCGGCCAGACCGCTACCGATATCGAGGGTTAACTGGCCAATCTCTGCCGACTTCTATTCTTGCCTGAGTTTTCGGGTTTCTGCAGCGATCTTGGAGAGCCGATTTGCGATGCGGCCGAGGAGACGACGCTCTGGGCCTTGGGGAAGCGTACGGCGGAACATCTCCACAACGTGCTGAGCGACATGCAGGGAATCCAGCAGGCTGGCGAGATTGGCTTGGGGAGAAGTGAGTGAGGAAGGCAGCCGTGAGGTGGGCACCAGATGGCGGGGCTGCGAGCGAGCCATATGGAACTCGCGCTGTAAGTCTAGAAGGGTGACTTCCACATAGTGGAGGGTCATGTCGGGTTTTAGGTGTCCGAGCAGCTTCATGACAGCAGGTAAGCTGACTCCGGCACGGAGCATCTCTGTGCCAAAGGTATGTCGTAACTGGTGCGGGACAATCCGTGTCGTGATACCAACGGCCGCGACGATTTCTCGCCAGACAGCGCGCAGTCTATGGAGGAGGGCGTTGCGGCCAGTGGGGCGGGCCAAGAGAAAGCCGTCAGCCGGCGAGGGATCCTGGGAGCGCAAGAGGCGTAGGCGCTCCACCAGCCGAGCAACGAAGGAATCCACTGGGACCATGCGCTCGGTTTTCAACTTGCCGAGGGGCACATGGATGGCCCATTCCTGTGGGCCGACCAAACGGAGACAATCGAAGGATAAGTCGGCGCACTCGCCGATCCGCATGCCAGTGTGGCGGAGCAGCAGGAAGGCGTTACTGTTGCGATCATCGCGCCGTAACAGTTCCTGGTGGATTAATCGGTCCTGGTCGGCGGTAAGTGGTCGGGGGAGATAATGGTCGCGGCGGGGTGTGTCTTGGCGGAGGATTAAGTGCGCCAGCGCGGGGAGGTCTTCGGTCCAGGCTTGTTCCTCCAACATGCAACGGAGATGGACGAGGTGGGGGGTATAAGTGATGGTGGCCAAAGGGGGCCGATGGGAGCGTAGGAAAGCGAACCAGGCCAGGATATGCGGATCGCGACGCAATTGCTTGAGGGACTGCACCTGCGGATATTGGGCGCCGAGGAAATTCAGAAAATTGCGGATGGTTCCGTTGTAGAAGCGAAATGCGTCGTGGTTGAGGGAAGTGGTGAGCGATTGGGCGGCGCGCTGGAATAGGGCAGTCAACGAATGCTGGAGGGGAGGAAGGCGATTCATATTGATATGGGGAGGGACGGCCGGATCTGTTGTGCCACCGCGCGGGCGTACTGTTCAAAGACATCGCGGGGAGAGATCTGCACGTAGACCATGGTGGTGGATATGTGCGCGTGGCCCATCAGGTGCATGAGGGCAGGCAAGCTGATGCCAGCGCGCACCATATCTGAGGCGAATGTGTGCCGGAAGCGGTGAGGATTGGCTAGGGCAGTCTCGCTGGTGCGACGGTGATAGCGAAACAGGGAACGCATGCCGGCGGGTGTCATGCGTGCGCCGCGGGCCGGTCCTTTCAGGGAGACTAACAGCGGCTGGCCACAGTCCTTGGGCCGTTCCAGCCGGAGATAGTGGTCCAGTAACAGGGCCGTCTCAGAAGCTAACGGGAGAGAGCGAGGCTTATTGCCCTTGCCCCGCACCCGTATCTGCGCCTCCGCCCGTATGAAGTCATCGCAGTTCAAGGCAATGACTTCTTTCAAGCGAAGTCCTTGCAACAGCATCAGACCCACGATGGCCAAGTCGCGTGAGGTGCGGAAGGTGGACCAGAAGCGGGCCACCTCATCAACCGACAGGGGCACTACAATACGTTTGGGTTGTTTCACACGCATCCGGGTTAGCGCCAGACTCGGACGGCTGAAACACAGCGGCGAACGCCGCCAATATAGATAGTGAAAGCCGGGTACGAAGGGACTGGCGGAATCGGGGAACTCGGCGCGCAAGGCGCGATCCACCACGCCCACACGGCGGTTGATGGTGGCGGCCGCGGGCTGAGGGTGAAGGCCGGCTTGGAATCGGAGGTAGTCAGGCAGAACCGATTCTCTGAGCGCGCCCTCGGTGATGGCATCCGTATGGTTCACGCTGCCCCACCAGCGCACGAAGTGCAGTAGGTCCATAGCGTAGGCGCGCAAAGTGGTTTCCGCCAAGCGGCGCGCCCATTCGCGATCCAGGAAACGATTGATCCATCCCACTTCGCGGCCCAAGGCCGACTCGACGATGTGAAATGGGCATCGCGTGTTACCGGCGTCCTGCGCATGGATCACCTGGAAGATCATGCGTGCGCCTCCTCCAACAGGCACTGGAACTGCTGCGCATCGCCGCCATGGACGAAGAAGCTGTTCGGGTCGTGCCCATCGGGTAAACTAAGCCAGCGAGCGTTTAAGCCTTGCTCGCGGAGCCGGCCTGCCAGGCGTTGCGCCGCTTGCTGCCCACTGCCGTTGCTGTCGGCGTCAAAGGCGACAAAGACGGTGCGCGCGCGGCCGTCGCACAGTTGCCGAAACTGGTGTGAATTGAGATGGTTTCCCATCGCGCAGGTGACGTTGTGAAAACCGGCCTGCCACAACACGGCATAGTCGAACAAGCCCTCGACTAGAATCACTTCCGGGCATTGCCGGACTTGCTCCCACAAATACAGTCCGCCCTTGGCCCCTGGCAAAAACCGGTGCGGCGGCGCCTCAGACGAGAGACTGCGGCCATAGAGATTGCCTTCCAGCGGAAAGACGATGCGATGCAGGTAGGTGTCGTGTCCGCTGGCGGTAACCAAACCGGCTTGACGCAGAACTGGGAGTGGATAGCCCAACCGCGTCAGCCAACCGCGCAGGCAACCGCCAGGAGCGTAACCGATGCGCATGTGCTCGATCAGTTCCGGCGAGCGGAGTCCGCGCTGCTGCAAATACGCAACCGCCTCGCCGTGACGGTGTAGCTGCATGCGATAGAAACTCGCGGCTTCCTGCAGTAAAGGCGGCACGCCACGCCATTGGCGCAGCAACGCCAAGGCCTGCGGAAACGGCACCTGGTGATAGACCTCAGCAAAGCGGATGACATCGCCGCCGCGGCCACAGCCGTAGCAGTAGAACAAGTTCTTGCTGGGGTCCATCAGGAAACTGGGCTGGTGATCGTCGTGCAGCGGGCACAGCCCCATCCAGCGACCGCGGCTGAGTCGTCGAACTGGCCGCCAATCGTGTGCTTCCAGGTAGTCGCGTAAGGGAATCTGCTGTTTGAGTTCATCCAGTTCCTTGCGGCTCACGGACTGCTCGCCCCCAACAGCAGAATACGGCGGATCGCGGTCCAATCCCAGGCAAGGATGGTGGGTGCAATCGAGACGCTCCAGCCGGTGGCCTGCCAGAGCTTGGTCACCAGCAGAGTTCCCACATGCAGCAAGCGTCCCGCCCATCGCCGCACGGTAGACGGGTCTGGTGATCGGGACGTGTCGGCGACGTCGGGAATAGATCGTTCCCAAGTGCCATCGGCTTGTTGCCGCAACTCCCACGCTTGTTGCCGGCAGTGGAGGGTGTAGTGCCCGGACGGCGGCGACCAGTCGGGCAGCACTGTGAAGGTCTTGTGGCATGGGCCACAACGGCCCCGGCGAATCCAGATCTGCTGGTGCCGTTGGTCGTGCGCCAGTTTGAGGCGCTGTCCGTGGCCGATGATGGTCCGCTGGCCACAAACCGGGCAAAGCCGCGGGAGCAACTCCAGAGGGACCTCGGTCACCCCGGATCGGCGTCTTCCGTCTCTGGTAGTGCGACAAAAATGATCACGGCTGGCGTGAAGGCCGCGAGCATTCCTGCAACCGACTCGCGTAGGGCTTCACCCTCCTGGTAAGCAAGCATCGAACGAAAAAAGAATACTCCTTTCCGCCCGCCACGGTACAAGCCCATTCCTCAGATTACGAGATTGGCCGGTATATTAAGGGATAATGCCGTTGTTCGCCCGGCTTTGCGGCAGCACCCGGAAGGCACGTTGCCCAAAAGCGTGCCGCCGGGTGACATCCTGGTCATACACCAAGATGCTATTTCGTGGTGGGACGGTCGGCCGCCACCACCGGAAACTCGATAGCGGCGAAGCGGACCACATGATCGGGTTTGTTGGGAAGCAACACGCGGGCCAGCGCGTGCACCACGTGACCCGGCGGGCAGGCCGGCTTGATCAGCGGCAGGGAGTACTTGGCGGAGGCCCCCACGTAGTCGTAAGAGCTCCAGTCGTCGGCAACGCGCAGGGTATTATCTACGCACGCGTCGTTGGTGAACAGCTCGGCGGCGCGGTAACGGTCGTCCTGGGGGATGAGAATGGCGACCCGCTCGCCGGGGCTGGCCTTTCCGTCGCCATTGCCGTCGCCTAGGGACTGTTCGGTCTTTTCCGTGGCATGCAGGAAACGGCGGACGGACTGGCCATCGGCGATTCGGAAATCCGCAAACGGTGGAGCGGGCGGGTACATTGGTATGTCCAGCGGCAGCTTGACCTCACCCTGCGCGGCGAAGATTCTCACTACGGCCCGTTTGGGGTCCTTCGTCACCACCGTCAAAGGCACATCCGCGAAATGACCGGGCGCGATATCAGGTAATGGGGTGGTGGTTGGAGACAGCTCGACACCCGGATTCGGGCTCATCCAGCGCAGCGTGCCTGGCCGTGCCGCCGCTGCGCCCTTATTCCAGAAGCGCACCCGCGCCCACACAGGCACTCCCGCCGTGACCCAGGCCGCGCCCTCCAACTGATAACCGGAAATCGCCAACACAGGGCCAGGGGAGATCCCGATCTCGTACTCGTCGCCGTCCAGTTCGAAGTTCAGCCGCCCCTGGGCATCCGCCGTCTGGACCTGACGCCGCACCTTGCCATCGCGCAGACGGATGATGGTGGCGGTTTGCGGCCTGCGCCGCAGATACAGCTTGTCAGTGGCTATGGACAATTTCACTCGCGGGATCGTGGGGCCGCCCGGCAGCCATTCCCGCACACAGGAACGGAAGCCGGTGGAAGACACGTTTTCCAACACAGTGAAGCCTGGCTGTTTGCGGTCCGAGGCCACGTCCCAGCCCCAGACGGTAAAGTTTGGGTACACGTCGGCGTGGTTCCAGACCGTGGGGCGGGGCAGCGGATGCGCGAATGCGTGCATGTGGAATTCCAGCGTCTTGGCCATGCCGGGCGTCCCGTGATCGGAGTCGAATTCTTCGGTCTCGTGCCAGGACCGGGTGTATTGCCAGACGGCATTCATCTGGCGATGGTAGAACTGGATGAAATCGCGAGTGCCCGTGACCAGGCGCGTGCGCATGCCCTCGTAGTTGCCGTACATCTCGTCGTGGCGATATTCGGCCGGGAAGTCGCGCGGGCCCACGAAGAATTCCGAAGATCCCATAAAATTGGAAGCACTGGAGACCAAGTGCGGGTACTTGCCGGCGATCCAGAACGACATGAAGCCGCCCATGGACAGGCCGGCGGTGGCGCGGTGATCGCGGTCGGCGATCGTGCGATAGTGGGCATCGATGAAATCGACCAACTCTGGAAAATAGAGCGGGAACTGGCGGCTGGTCTCGACCGGGCTAATGTTGTAAGGCCGCGGGTAATTGTCGCCCGCGAAACGCGGATTGTAGCCGTCCCACTTCACTACAATCACGTCGTGCGTGGCCACGAAGTTGGCGATGTTGTCACCGCCATAGTCCGTGCCGGTATCGTAGTTGCGGTGCGGGGTGTCGGCCACGGGCTGGTTGAATCGCTCGCTATAGCCGTGAAACCAGTAGATGACCGGGTAGCGCTTACCGGAGGTGGCATAGTCCGGCGGCAGGAAGATGCGGTAATGACGGGCTTCTCTGAATACCCGGCTGAACTGGACGCGGTCTTGGATGAGGGGCTCGGCGCCCCAAAGGGCGAGAGCGGCGAGCCATAGGAGGATAAGGCGAGCCAGCACTTCATCATGTTAACGCGCAGGCCCTGGCGGCCTGAGGACGATGTGCGAGAGCGCCGTGCTACAAGACGGCGTAGCCTGGGTTGAAACGCTGGAGGCTGGTAGACGATCCGTCCAAGCGCGCCTGAGCGCGACGTGGGCCAAATGTGCGCGAAGGGCGGCCATTTGTCTGGCTCGATAGCGAGACGTGCATCCAGATCCTCGATGAAGGCGGGCTTCTGCCCACTCACGGTCTTGGCCTCGTGAACCTGTGCGGGATCCCGAGGGGCCGAATGCGGAGGAAACGGAGCGGTACCTGCGGGAACACGGTGCCGAATTGAGGCCCGGTCCGGCCACCAATGCGAGGCTCCCGTGAAAGCCATTTGCCAAAGACTGCGCCCGGCTGGAGGCGGGGGCGCGCCCGAACGCGCCAACGCCGAGGCCGAGTTAGCTAGTTAAATTGACGAACAACGCCGTCGTCGTGTGAACTAGAACGCCTGGAATGCTCGTGGCGCTGCACCTCCACTAGTGGCGGGTTCGGATACTTCCGGATGCGGTCATCCGCCCGGAAGGGTATCCATGGACGGTTCGGGTATATAATCGTTTGGCGCCTTTTCCTTAAGGAGGAAAACCATATGCGAATGTTGCTGAGAGTATCGATTCCAGTGGAGGCCGGAAATGCCGCCGCCAGAAACGGAACCCTGGGTCCCACGATCGAGGGAATACTGGCCGATCTGAAGCCGGAAGCGGCCTATTTCTTCGCGGACGACAGCGGCCAACGATCGGGCTCAGTCGTTTTCGACATGAAGGACACATCGCAGATTCCGGCGGTCGCTGAGCCTTGGTTTCTCGCCTTCAACGCGCAAGTCTCCCTGCGGCCGATCATGAACCCGCAAGATCTTGCCAAAGCGGGTCCATCGATTGACAAGGCTGCCAAGAAGTACGGGAAGTAGGCCACAACCGAGATTCGCGAAGGACCACTGACAGCAAGACGGCTACCGATTGCCGCTGCGTTCAATTGGCATTCTGTCCGGATACAGGCCCGCGGCAAAGACGTCGGCCGGCGCGCCGACATCTGGGCCTTCGGCGTGGTGCTGTACGAGATGCTGACGGGCCGGGGGCTGTTTCAGGGCGATAACGCCTCAGAAACGCCGGGCTCGGTGATTCAAGGACGAGCCGAAGTGGGAGCGCCGAGAGAACCTCCAGGCTCTCTGAGCATCTGCGACGAGGACCGTATACTGCTGCTCGGCGTGGCGGTTTGTCAGGGACAGGAACTTCATCCCGCCTAAGGGCAATGGAACGCCCGGGCTGGCACTGTTCAGTCCGAGCGCTCTTGGACCAATCGCGGAACGTCTACTGGATGGCAATCTGCACCGGCTGACTGTGTGCTCCATCAAGGGCAATTCCGAGGCTCGCGTTTCCGGTGCCCGCTCCTTCGGGCACCCGCACATTGACCTGATAAAGACCGGCAAAACCCGGCGTCAGGCCGCTGTAGAGCAAATCCGCACGCGTGCCTGCGATAGTCACCGCGGGAACCGCAACGGTCCCAGTGGCGGAGGGTGGCGCGGCGGCTCTATCGGTTACGGTAGAGGCAACCGCGCCGAGGCCCGTACAAAAAACGATGATGACTTCACCGGGAGCGGCTGGAGAACTGGAAGTCACCAGCGCATAATTGGCGTGAGTGACCACTGCCTGTGTGGTTCCGGCCATGAAGACACCGGCTGCGATTGAGACAGTGATGGGTTGGCTTATGATGCCGCCGGAATTGACGATTACCGGAAGAGGCCCCTGCCCGGCGAGTTCAAAGGGGACTTGCAGGTGGATTTGCTGCGTGGCGCTGCCGTTGCCGCCCGATACTGCAAGCAGGGGCGCGGAAATCCCGGCAATGGTCACGGATGTGTCGGCCAGTTCGTTGGGAAGAGGCAACTGAGTGGCGGTTACGTCTCCAGTGACTCCGCGCACCAAATTCTGGCCAAATATGCTCACCGATTCGCCACCACTGGCGCCTGGGGCAAAGCTGGCGGAACTCACCAAGCCGTTTGAGGTAAACGAGGGCGTGCCTGGCTCAGCAGTCGCCTCGTGCGATGGGGCTCGTTCCGAAGCGCCTCGGGCAACCTGCCGCCGCGTTCTGTGTCGGCAGGCGTTTCGACGATGGCTGGATCGCCCAAGGGCGCGCTAACGCCAGCCGAAATTGCCCGCCGCGCCCGCGCTCGATCCACGCCGGCGGAAATTCTGCGAGCGCTTTGGCCGGCGCGCCCCGAGAGGCGGCCTGCTGCTTGGGTAAGGCTTTCCAGCCCAGCCAGACGAGGGCGCGCATGCCGGATGGCCGATCCACACACGATCAACCCGCTTTGCCAGCACCGGAAAAAATACCAACTCAATCGATATGTACGATGCCGCGCTGCAAAGCAGTCACCACTGCCTGCGTCCGATCTTCCACGCCCAGGCGGCTCAGAATCACGCTGACGTGGCATTTAACAGTGGCCTCGGTGATCCCTAGGAGCCCGGCGATTTCCTTATTGCTCCTTCCGCGCACCAGCAGCGTGAGGACTTCGCGCTCCCGGCCGCTGAGATCGGAATTCGGCGTGCGCGCCGCCAGGCTTTGCACCACTGGGGGCGGTAGGAACCGCATGCCGGCGTGTACCTTGCGCACCGCATCCACCAGATCCCCATGCGACATACCTTTTAACAGGTAGCCCTGCGCTCCCGCGGCCAGCGCCTGGTGGATGTCCTCGTCGCCTTCGTAGGTTGTCAGGACTACGAATCGCGCGTGAGGGTCTCGGCTGCGAATCGCGCGAATCGCTTCCACACCGCTCATCCCCGGCAGCCGAAGATCCATCAATGTGACGTGCGGTTTGTGCTGCCAGAATAACTCCGTGGCTTCCTGACCCGTGCCGGCTTGCGCCACCACTAGCATATCCCGCTGCGCGTCGATCATCGCCGTCACTCCCATACGCGTTACGGGATGATCGTCCACAACCATTACTCTGATCTTGCCCTCCGCGCTCATGCGCTCCCTTCGTCCGCCGTCTGGATGCGCGGCTGCTTGGTGAGCGGGACGGCTACCGCCAGATGGGTCCCTTCTCCGGGACGACTGCGCAGAACAAACCTCCCTCCCAAGTGTTCGATGCGTTCCCGCATGCCGATGATGCCGTAGTGCCCATTGGCCGGCGAAGAGGGGTCGAATCCACAGCCGTCGTCGTCCACTTGCATCTTCAATTCCCGCGCCCCAAACGAGAGCCGCAATTGCACGCCGGTGGGCGCCGCATGGCGGATAGCGTTCGAAAGGGCCTCGCGCGCCACCATTACCAGATCGTGCTCGATGGCGTGGTCTACCGCGCGCTGTTTGCCAGCGGTGCCGAACGCGATCGGTATGTGCGACTCCTGGCTGAGTTGCGCCGCCAGTTTCGAGACGGTGGCGGTCAACTCACCCTCGGCCGGCGACCGGCGGAGATCCCAGACTACCCGCCGGGCCTCCTCGATGGTGCTGCGTATCTGCGTCCGCGCACCCTCCAACAACCCCTGCTTCATGGCCGGATCCGTGTCGCCGACAGTGGCGGACGCTTCCAGTAGCGCCGACACTCCCCCACAGCCCTGAATGATCGTGTCGTGCAATTCGCGTGCCACGCGATTGCGTTCTTCCAGGATGCCTTCGAACCTGGCGTGTATCTGCCGCAGGCGGAACTGGTGTACTCCCAGCGCCGCGGCCGCCGCGGCTGCTACGCTCAACGTCAGAAACCACGCCGTGGCGTAGAAATGCGGCCTCCAATAAAACTCCAGCGACGCTTCGGACACGCTGGCGGGGGCGTTCATCTCATATGCCGCCACCCGGAACCGGTACGGTCCGGGCGGCAGGTTGGTGTAGAACGCCAGCCGTCTGCCAAACGCCTCGGTCCATTCGCTGTCGTTGCCTTCCAGCTTGTACCGGAAGCGCATACGCTCTTGCGATCGCAGGCGGATGGCGCTGTACTGGATCTCCAGCTTGCCACCGCCCGGCGGCAGTTCCAGCTTCCCATTAGTGGGCAGCGTGCGGCCGTCCGCCACGATGCGTTCGATCACTGCCGCCGGGGGGTTGCCGAACGTTCCGCGGTCGGGTGTGATGCGGACCGGCCCCTTGTTGCTGGGAAACCAAACCTCGCCGTCGGCAGCCAGACATCCAGCCGGCTGGGTTCCGCCGTGCATTTGGGTGGTTTCCAATCCGTCGGAAATGCCGTACAGCGTCACCGCCGGGCGGGCACTCGGACTTTCCGCGACGTGTTCCAGATCCCGCCGCATCACCGACGATATCCCGTTAGGCCCGCTCATCCAGAACGTGCCGGCCGGATCCTCCAGGATGTGAAAGATACTGTTGTTAGCCAACCCTTGCGCGCTGGTGTACACGGTCAGTTTGCCTTCTTTCCAGCGGAACAGGCCCGCGCCGAGATTCCCTAGCCACAGCCCGCCCGACGGATCCTCATGAATGGTCCATACTCTTTCCTCCTGCAACCGTTCCACCAGCGCATCGCGCACGAACGCGTCATTATGCAAACGGCTCACGCCATGGTCAGTGCCGATCCACAGATCGCCGTCCCGATCTTCCGCCAGCGAGCGAATGCTGAAATAGCACAGGCCTTGCGCCACCCCGTAATTGGTAAAGCGCCCCTGCCGCCAGCGGCTCACGCCTTCGTCGGTGCCGATCCAGATGCTGCCGTCGCGTCCCTGGTAGATGGCGCGAACAAAATCGTTGATCAGTCCGTCCCGCTTGGTGTATTGCACGATGCGCGATCCGTGGATGCGCCACAAACCATGCCCATCCGTCCCCACCCACAACACGCCCGCGCGGTCGCGAAACAGGTTGCGAATGCGGATGTCGGCGAGCGGGCCCGCGAAACGATAAGGTCTGGCCGTTTGACCGGAATAGCGATAGAGGCGTGTGCTGGCGATCCACAGGCTCTTGTCAACATCCTGGTAGATGGTGCTGAAGTCCGATCCGGCGGCGCCGGGCAGGGGAAAGGTGCTCACCGGCGTGGTGCTCAATCGCATCAGCCCGGTCTGCGTCCCCACCCAAAGATTGCCCTCGTGATCCTCGAGCAACGAGAGCACCGTGTCGCTGGGGAGATAGCCGGGCGCTCTCAGCCGTGTAAAGCGGCCCCTCCGGTAGAGGAAGATACCCTCGCCGATGGTGCCGATCCAGAGCACGCCATCCCGGTCTTCGCGCAGCACGCGCACGGTGCCCGACACCTCCGGCACGCGGTCGAACCGTCCCGTCCCGTCGGGATTCAGCCGTTCCAGGCCCGAAACGGTTCCCACCCACAACACGCCGTCGCGGGTCTCCAGAATAGATTTGACGCGGGCGCTCGAGCCACCCTCCAGGCGGTACTCCACCGTGCGGCCGCGCTCGAACATCAGCAGCGAAGAGCCGCCCACCCACAGCCGGCCGCGGCCATCCTCGCGGATATCGTGCACGGCCACTGCGGGTACGCCCGCGCGTCCATCCACGCGCGTCAGGCGGTCCCCCGCGAATCGAAACAGGCCGTCGTCGGTTCCCACCCAGAACTGCCCGCCGCGGTCCTCCAGCACGCTGCGCACGAAACCGTTGGACAGGCCCTCCTCGGCGGAGAACCGCTGGAACGTCCCGCGCCGGTAGCGCACCACGCCGCCGCCTTCCGTGCCAATCCAGAGATCGCCGCTCTTGGAAACGAGCAGGCAGAAGACGCTGTTCTCGCGGAGGGCTGGGGTATTTTCGCGATTGAAGACGACCATCTCGGCGCCGTCGAAGCGCACCAATCTCCGCTGGTGCCGATCCAGAGGTAGCCGTCCGGCGTCTGGGCGAAAGCTTGCACGGGCTCCTCGGGCAGCCCGTCTTGCGTCTGCCAAATGCGGCGCGAATACCCTTGGAGTCCTGGCTGTGGAACCGCGGCCGGCAACGCCAGCGAGAGGCACACTAAATGCGCGCAGGCGAGGCGGAGACTCATTCCATCAGCAGCGTAACAAAAGTTGGGGATGGGCGCACAAGGCGCCATGCGAAGTCATGGTCCGCCACGCGGGCGGCCCCCGCGGCGTCACTGAACGCGTAGCGTGGCTGCATATTCCGGGATCAACTTAACACTCTTCAGATCTGCCCGCTCCGCGCCCGCATACCGGCTTCCAGGCGGCAGGTAAATCGGAGCGTCGTTGCGCAGAGGCAGCACCTGCAACTCCAGATCCTGCCCGGTGCGCCACAGGCCAATTTCCAAGGGAGCGCCGTGATAAAAATCGTCCGTCACGAGCCGATCCCTTGCGTAAACCCGCGCGATATCGCCCACGTAGTCGATCCCGATCAGCAGGCCGTCCGCTTGCCCGATCTCGACGGCTGGCACGTGAATCTTCCAAACTGCCGCGTGAGCGAAGGCTTCCTCGGGCGGCATGATCGCGGTCTCCTTACCCATCTTCACCGGGTCTGCCTTCCCTTCTCGTACCTGACGCACCTCTGCCTCGACCGTTACCGGTTGCACCCGCGCGCAGTATTGCTGGAACACTCCATCGTGCCCGTCGGCCTCGAAACCCTGCACCTGTCCATCCGGCGCCGGGAAGATGCCCACGCGCAGGCCGGCGGCATCCCGTGAGCACGCGTGTATCTGATCCCGCTCGAACCACAATTCTGCCGGCGATAAGAGCAGCCGCTGTCTTCCGCCTAATTCCGCTTTCCATAGCTGGCGCGCCTGCTCGCGGGAAAGTAGAACGATAGCGATCGTTTTTCCGCCCGGCCTGCGGATCTTCATCGCGACCGCCGCCCCGGTTCCCAGCCCGTCCACGAAGACGCGGCCCCCATCGCTCAGTACCCGCGCATGCGGCGCTTCGATGGACTCCGCGCCGGCTCCATCGAAAGCGAATTCCGGAGCAATCCCCGGCCAGGCAAAGAAAACCAGCGTCGCAGGATCGTCGAGTTTGGCAACCAACTGCGCGGTGGCGTAGCGCAGTGTCGCGCCGCCCAAGTCCAGATTCACCGGCCAGATGGTATAAGCGCCGCTGGGCACTGCAACCGGGCGGCGGGGTACGTCGATAAGTCCGGACGGCAACTGCAAATCGACCTGGAAACTCTTGCGGTCCGGAAGCGGATAGTTGCGCTGATAGTTATTGATGAACAGGAATCCGCGTTGGCCCCCTTGATCCACAGCGACGCGCGCCGTCACCCGCGGCGTCGCGGTATCCGATTTTCCGCCGGGCGCGCGTGCCGGAAACCGCACCGTCATCGGCGCCAGCTTCGCGCCGAAATCGTGCAGAAACAGATGCAGGATCTTTAGGTCGGAAAACACCGGATGCATTTGTCCGAACTCGCCGAGCGGCGCTTGGTAATCGTATCCCTTGACCGGCAAATCGTTGACCGAGCCACTGGCCTGCGACTCTTGCAGGGTGGTGAGCTTGCCTTCCGGATTCGTCCCTCCGTGGAACATGTAATAGCCGTACACCACCGCACCCGCGCCCAACTTAGTCAACGCCATTGCGGCGGTATCGTCCGGGCTCAGCACCGGCCTGCGATGATAGGACTGAATCATCCCTCCACCCATTTCGGCGGTGATGAACGGGTAATCCTTGTACCGGGCGTCCAGATCGGGGCGCTTGGAGCGCAGGTCGTCACCCACATTCTCTTCGCAGCGGATCGGCGTGAAGAAATAGTTGGGGTTGGGCGGCAGTTCGTTCAGACTGCGCCACCAGAATCCGTCTGCGTAGCCGCCGAACACGGGGATCGCGTCCCGCGCGGGCACGGCGGCGTTGTCCCAGGCAGTCACCGAATAGAACGGCGCGTCGAGGCCGGATTCCCGCGCCATCCTGCGCAGCGTCAGAATGTGTTCTTCCCCTTTCCCCGGCCCCCGCGCGCTGTATTCGTTTTCCACCTGCACGCCGATCACGGGACCGCCGTCCCGCCACAGCAGGCCCGTGAGCTGCCGCGAGATCTCCCGGAAAAAGCGGTCTACGTGCGCCAGGTATCCGGGGTCGTTTTCGCGCGTCGGCCCGCCGCGCAATAGCCAGTCCGGCAGCCCTCCGTTGCGCGATTCGCCGTGTGCCCAGGGTCCCACGCGCACCCATGCATACATGCCGTGCCGCCCGCACAATTCCACGAAGCGGCGCAGATTGCGCTGGCCCGACCAATCGAACTGCCCTTCGACTTCCTCGTGATGAATCCAGAAGACGTAGGTGGCCACGATCTCCACCCCGCCGGCCTTCATCTTCAAGATCTCACGCTCCCATTCCGCCTCCGGATAGCGCGCGTAGTGGAATTCTCCCATCACTGGCAGCCAGGGTGTGCCGTCCAGCGAAAGATAGCGGTTGTTGATGGACAGAAGGTGGCCCGCCGGTGACCGGCCGCCAACCGCAAAGGGCAGATCGTGCACCGGTTCGACGCGTTCTCTGGCGTCGATCACGATCTTGCCTGGGGCATCCGCTACCGTGGATTTTGAGCCAGCCAGCCCGAGAATTGGGATCGCGAGGGCCAGGGCGATTGTGCGGCGACCTGATTTCATCGTTTACGAACGTAGCGCGAGCCGCCCGGAAGCGTATCCGACCAAAGTAGGATTTCCGGCCGGCAGAGTCCCCGCTCCCCACATTAATGTTTTTTAATGATCCGATCCGACTTTCGTTGGATCACCTCCCCTCGCACCCAACATACGATTGAATCGTTCTCGCTAAAGACGGCGACGCAGGATGGCATCGGCCTGTCCGCGTTTTATGATTTGAGCGGCGCACCGGTCTCCACGAATGCCGTCCACGAAAGGGGTGGAGCATGTTGAAACGAACAGCGTTGTTCTTCGCAATCGGCGCGATCCTATGCGCGCCTCTCGCCAGAGGCCAAAACGCGAACACGGGGGAACTCAAAGGCTCCGTGGTCGATCCGTCGGGAGCCGTCGTGCCGGGAGCGGCTGTCTCAATCAAGAACGTGCAGACCGGCGTCCTAACTGCCACGACCACCAACCAGGCCGGCTTGTACGATGTTCCGTTCCTCGCGCCCGGCAACTACACGATCACATTCACGAAGGAAGGTTTTCGCAGTTCTGTCCGTGAAGGCATTGTTCTCCAAGTTGAAACTCTGGAGATTAGCGCCACGCTCCAAATCGGCGCCTCCGCCCAGGAAGTTGTGGTGAACGCCGCGGGACCCCTGATCGAAACGGAAACCTCCGAGCAGCACGTGAACCTCAGTGCTCAAGCCATCGACGCGGCGCCCATCGTGGGCGCCGATTGGCGCAGCGAGATGATGCAGTTGATTCCCGGCGCGAATACCGGCGGGGGGCCAGGTACGGCTGGAGGGGGCCAGGCAGCCGGAATCAACGGCACACAGGGATACAATATAAACTTCCTGTCTGACGGGTCGGCGGCCACCGCGCCAAGAGATTTCAACAGCAGCAACTACTACCCGCCAATCGACTCCATTGCCGAGGTGAGCGTCAATTCAGGCAACGCACCCGCGCAATATGGCAACGGTCTCACTTCCATTAACGTGATCACGAAGAGCGGGACCAACCAATTCCACGGCAGCGCGTTCGAATACATCCAAAACACCGATCTCAACGCCAGAGGTTTCTATAATACGACGGGAACGAAGTCCGTGGAGCATTGGAATGAATACGGCGGTACCGTAGGCGGGCCGGTCGTAAAGAATAAGCTGTTTTTCTTCTTTGCCTACCAGCGCAACCCATCGTCTACTCCTACTTCCGGACTCTATAGTTACCCGACCGCGGCCATGCAAGCCGGCAATTTTTACGGGATACCAGGCGCCACCGGCCCGGCCTTCGGCGCCAACGGCGCGCTGCTGGGAACCTATGATCCCGTGGCGTTGAAGCTGCAGAGCTACTTCCCCGGGTCAAGCGCTACGGGATGGATCGCAGGATGCCCCGGTCCGGTGAATGTATCGGCAAGCACTCCACAAACCTGCTCCGCGATCAACAATTATGTGTTCAACGGCTCCAGTCCGAATACCAACACCTGGTATACGGGCAGGACCGATTATAATGTCTCCGACAAAAACAGGCTCTCGTTTAGTTTCAACTATTACCCTTCCTTCGTGACCTATGTGCCCGCGGATCCTCTGTTCCCTAACGACGCTACGGAGATATCCCAAGCTAATAACTACGATCTGACAGGCCAACTCACGGATGTCTATACGATTAGCCCGACGACCCTGAACGAGTTTCGGTTGGGTGGAAGCCGCGAGCTGGATAAATACAAGCCGCCCTCGCTCGACAAGAACGATCCAACCACGCTTGGCCTTGAGCCGGCCTATGGCACCAACGCTCCAGCCAACGTGTTTCCCAAAATTACGATTGATAGCGGATCGGGCGCCGGATGCTTCGCTTTGGGCGCTGGATGCGGCGAAAACGGCAACATAGACGCCGTTCTCGGCGAGGGATGGTACAACGCGTCCGACGTCATTACGCTCATTCGCGGCAGGCACACCATCAAACTCGGCGGCGAGTACGACAAACTTTACCAGAATTATACAAGCTGGGGCGATATCACCTCGGGTAATTTCGAATTCGACGGAGGCGTCACCGGCATCCCGTATGCCGACTTCTTGGCCGGGGACGTTTATGGATGGTACGTTTACGAGTCCGACGCCACCAGCGCTCACTCGTGGAATTCGGCATTATTCGCCAGCGACGATTTCAAGGTTACACCGCGCCTGACGCTGAACCTGGGCCTGCGCTGGCAGATACAGTCCGGTTGGGGCGTGAATCACAACATGTTCGGCGACTACGACCCGAATCTGCCGAATACCGCGGACGGCGGGATTTACAAAGGGGCCATCCTCTTCGGCGGACAGAGCGACTCCGCCTCCGGGATCTCCAACATGACGACCATCCAAAACGCCGACTATAGGGAATTCGCGCCCCGAGTTGGCGTCGCCTGGTCGCCCCGCGAAAAATGGTCCATCCGGGCGAGCTTCGGCATTTTCGATGCGCCGCGCGATGCCGAGAATTACACCGATGGCGCGCTCGGCCTCGGCTTCAATCCCCACAACAACGGCAACGGGGGGTACGTCTACGGGAGTTATCCTTGGAAACTGGCAACCGGACCGCCTGCCGGCACGGTCGTCTTTCCAACGCTTCAAACTCTTTCGCCGGAGATCGACAACTATAGCGGTTACGTGGAGTACTACCCGCGGAACATGCCTACCGACTACGTGCAGCAGTTGCTCCTCAGTGTTCAGCACGAGTTCGTGGGCGGCATCTTGCTGGATACAAGCTACGTCAACACTCGCGGCAGAAACCTGAACTTCGCAACGAATATCAACCAAGCCCCCATAAACGAATTAGGATGCACTGGTTATAACTGCGGAAACCCCAACCCGATATTCAACTCCATCATCGCTCAGACCTATGATGGCTATTCGAATTACAACGCGCTGCAGTTGCGCCTTCAAAAAAGGATGTCCTACGGCGTAACCTTCCAGTTCAATTACGCCTGGTCGAAATCGCTCGACACCGGCACCGGCAACGGTCACGGATCGGGCATCGATATCTACCAGAACGCCTACAGCCCGGCCGCCAACTACGGTTTGTCTAACTTCAACGCGGCAAATACTTTTGCCGGCCAAGTGGTCTACGAACTGCCGTTCGGCACCGGGCGCCAGTTTGCGCTGCACGGGCTGCTCGACCAGATCGCCGGCGGGTGGCGCGTTTCCAGTATTTTCCAGTGGCACTCGGGTACTCCGTTCACTCCGGTCATCCAGAGTTCCGTTGCCGAAGGTATCGATCCGGGGCTGGACTCGTCCTTCAGCGCCGGCTCCACGCTGTATCCCAACCTGGTCGGCAATCCCAAAGTCTCGAATCCTACACTGACCGAGTGGTTCAACCCGGCGGCCTATGCCAATCCGGCGCCGGGGACCTTCGGCAGCTCCGGGCGTAATACACTGGTTGGGCCGAGTTTCTTCAACGCGGACCTCAGTGTCGGAAAGGCTTTTCGCCTCCCGCGCGAAGGTATGAAACTCGAAATCCGGGCGGACATGTACGACGTCTTCAATCACATTAACTTTGCGAACCCGGATGCGAACGTTGGCTACAGCAGCACCGGTGTATTGGCCGACACCACCGCTGGCACCATCACCGGTCCCGCTGCCTACAACAGCAACAGGCGCATCATACAATTGGGGGCTCACTTTATATTTTGATCGCACCGCCGGAGTTCGACTTACCGTCCCTCTGGCTTGCCGAATTAGCGGATTTTGTGGTATCTTTCGCACAGCGGCGCGTGTCCCGCGCACTTATGAAAGAGCCCCCACTCTGTAGGCGCTTGTCTGCCAGGACGTTGGTCTTGGTTCTCACAATACTGGCGGGAGCTCTCGCAGTCATGGCTGCGCAAGGCGGAGCTTCCCGCTCCACGGATATACACGATCGCCTTAAGAAGGCGGCCGAGTACCTCAAGGCGAACGATCCGGACTCCGCGGTCAAAGAGCTCGATGCCGTTCTGGCACTCGATCCGAAGAACGCCGAGGCGTTGGCTAACTTAGGGGTGATTGCGTTCTATAAGGGTGACTATAAGAAAGCTTCACAAGCTCTGCGCAACGCTTTGGCGAACGACCCATCCTTGACGAAAACGCAAGCTCTCCTGGGAATTTGCGAAAGAAGATTGGGAGAGCCTTCGGCACAGGCGCTGCTGGAGAAATCGTTTCCTAAACTGAAAGACAAGAAGCTGCAAATCCAGGTGGGTATGGAGTTGGCCGGTATCTACGACCGGCAGGGTAACCTGGACCGCACCGCTTCGGTGATGCGGTCGCTCGTAGATCTCGACCCTGACAATGTCGAGATCCTGTACATGGCGCAGCGGGTTTATTCGGAATTGGCCGACGACACGCTGAACAAGCTGGCGATACTTGCGCCCCGTTCGGCCCGTATGCAGCAAGTGATCGCGGAGCGCTTGATCAACGAGGGGGACCTGAAGGGCGCCACCGAACACTACAGGAAGGCGCTGGAGATCAACCCGCGCCTGCCAGGCGTGCACTACGAACTAGCCGAGGCCATCTTCGAGTCGTCGCCCAACGACCCGCAAGTGCAGGCCGCGGCGGAAAAGGAGCTGAATACAGCCGTGCAGCTCGATGGCGACAGTGCCGGAACGGAATGCGTGTTTGCCAGGATTGCTTCCAGGCGCTCCGACCTGGATGGCGCATACGCTCACTACAGCCGCGCTTTTGCCCTGAATCCAGGCGAGGTGGAAGCCCAAATCGGTCTTGGCCGCCTGCTGGCAAATATGGATAAGCTCCAGGAGTCCGCGAAATACTTGCGTATGGCCGTCCAATCGGACCCGCTCAACGGGGAGGCCCACTATAGGCTGGCATCGGTTTGCAGGCGGCTTGAGCTGAAAGACGAAGCTGCCAAGGAATTCCGGCTTTTTAAGCAGATTGCGCAGGCGAAAACGGGCCTGGAAGAGCTGTACAGGCAGATGAACAAGAAACCGCCGGAGCATGAGGAGCAAATGCCGGATGCGGAACCGTGAAAGAGCAACGGCTTTCGCCGCATGCCTTTTTCTCGGGGTGAACACCGTGGCCGTGGCCGTGCCGCAGAGCCAGCAACCAACGGAACCCACCGATATTACTCCCATCGACGGCGAGGTTTACTATGTCCTGAATCAGCTTAGTGGTCTGCAGGCCGGTGTCGATAACCATTCAACGGCCGCCGGCAGCCGCGTCGTCCAACAACCACGGGATTTCACGAACCTCAGCCAGAGATGGGCCTTTACCAAGCTTCCTGGCGGTTTCTGGCGGATCAGCAGTATTGGTAATGGCCTCTGTTTCGATAGCGCGGCCGGCCCGGGTCCTAAGGTTGACGAAAAAAGTTGGCGGCCGCTGGTCGAGCCGCCCGGTTCCATTTGCAGTCGCCCGCCGGGCAGCGCTGGTGAGACTCAGGAAAGCGCACGGCATTATGCCGGAACCCGCTATGTGGTGCAGAATGCTTGCGCGGCCGTGGCTACCCAGCAGTGGGCCCTCAATGCGTCCAACAATGGCTACTACACGATCTCGAACGCCTGCACGGGCCTCTTCATCGATTTGTCTCAGAGTTCCACGGCGGCCGGAACGCCGCTGGATCAAACCGCGCTGTCGGGCGCGGCGGCTCAGAGCCAGCAGTGGCTGCTGCGGCCGGCCTTCTTCCGCGGGGTGGACAATGCGTTGCTGGAGAAACAGGAGGCGGCCCGCGCCGCGATTGGTTTGTCCTGGTGGCAGGATGCCGGCCAGCCGCAGGATGTGCTCGAGATTTTCAAGAACCATGGCGTGAACATGGTGCGCTTGCGGCCCAGTTCTGTGCCGCCTTATGCCAACGTGTCGCAAGCGCAGTGCAGCGGCAATGCCTGCTACGGGGAAACAGAGGCGCAGGATTTGGATCTGGCGAAGCGCGCGAAGAATTTGGGCATGAGCGTCGAACTGACCCTGCTGTTCGATGGCGGCAGCTCTACCAGCGTCCCGCCGGCGTGGGTCAACGACACCGAACTAGCAGTGTTGCAGGCGGACTTATACAACTACGTCAAAGCTGAAATCCTGTCGTATCGGGAAGCCGGAACTATGCCCGACTTAGTGGCCATCGGCAATGAAGTCGATACCGGCTTTCTCGGCTCGATTGGCAGCCCCACGGGAGCCGATTTCGCTGGCTTCGCCGCATTGCAAATCGAAGCTATGCAGGCGGTCAAAGACGCGGCGGCGGGCACTTCGACGGGCCCCGCGATTCCGGCCCCGCTGACCTGCATTCACATCACACCGGCCTGGGACCTCACGCAATTCTTCACGCTCGTGAATCAATTCAGTATTCCTTATGACGCCATTTGCCAGAGTTACTATCCCCTGTACCACGGTCCGTTGACAGATGCGCAGGCCGCCGCGTCCAACCCCAATAGCAAACCGGTCGAGCAAGACGTGCTTGTGGACGCCGCCAATAACATTGGAAAGCCTATATTTATAATTGAAACCGGGGAGCATTACGAGAATGGGTTTGAGGCGGACGATCCGTGGTATGCCCCTCCAACCCAGGCCCTTCAGCGTCAGTTCCTGCTGGACTTGCAGGGAGTAGAAAAGGCTTTGCCGAATAACCTCGGAATGGGACTGGAATACTGGGACCCCGCCGGGGTGAACATACCCAATGCGAGCGGCGGATTCCTCAATGGCGACAATCTTCAGGACGCGATCTACGTCTGGAATGGCCTGACGCTCTTTGATAACGCGGATGCTTCCGGAGCCACTAATGTCGCCGCTGCGAACTACTCAATGCTGCTTCCGGGGATCGATGCGCTGGGCGGCAAGCTCGATGCCACGTTAAGCTACAAGTTCGTCAATCTTGCCAGCGGTCAGATCCTCTCCGTTTTTCAAGCTTCCCCTGCTGCTGGTGCCCTGCTGGACGTCGAAGTGGACAACGGGACTCCAACCTTAAGCCAGGAGTGGCGCATTACCAGCAACGATGACGGGTATTTCCAGATCGGCAGTCTCAACCCGGGAGCGGGGAACAGTACTAATGTGCTGGGTGACTCCGGCGGATCGGCCGCAAGCGGAAACCTCGTCGTTCAATCTCCATCCGGCAGCGGCCAGGAACTGGAATGGAACGTCGTTTCGGCCGGCAACGGTTACTTTCGTTTTGTCAATCGGGCGAGCGGCCTGGTGCTGGACATGCACGGCGGAACCGGCGCGCAAGCCGGGTTCGCCGCCCTGGAACCGCAAGACGACAACAGTACGACGCAGCAATGGCAAATCGTTCCGGTCCACTAGGGGCGCCGCGTGAGGAGGCGGTGACAGAGCCATGAGAATAGTTCAGAGAGCCATTTTTCTAGTGTTGCTGCCGTTGCCGCTGGTAACATCTCTGCGCGCGGCCGAGTATGCGGTTGGCGCCGATCTATCCTTTCTAAAGCAGGCTGAGGACCACGGCAAAAGCTTCAAGGACATGGGCGTCGCCAAGCCGGCTTTGGAAATATTCAAGGATCACGGTTACAATTGGATTCGCCTACGGCTTTTTCATTCGCCCACGGATCTGCCCAACAACCTCGAATACACCATCGCGCTCGCCAAAGACGCTAAAAAGCTGGGTTATCGGTTTCTGCTCGACTATCACTATTCCGACACCTGGGCCGATCCGGGCAAGCAGTTTCTTCCCAAGGCCTGGGAACGTATGTCGCACGCTCAATTGGTGAAGGCGGTTTTCGAATACACAAAGCAGACGATATCCGCGTTCCACGAGGCGGGCGTGCTTCCGGACATGGTGCAGATCGGCAACGAAGTCGTCAATGGCATGCTCTGGCCGGATGGCCGCCTTCCAGAGAATTGGGACAACTTCGCGGATCTGGTCAAAGCGGGCGTTGCAGGTGCGAACGCGGGAACCGGAGATGCGCCACGCCCTCGGATCATGATCCACATCGACCGCGGCGGCGACAAGATTCGTACCAGGTATTTCTTCGACAAGCTCAATTCCTATCGGATCGATTATGACGTTATCGGCCAGTCTTACTATCCCTGGTGGCATGGCAGCCTGAACGATCTGCGCGAAAACATGATGTTCATGGCTCGGGAGTACAAGAAGGACATCATCGTCGTGGAGGCCGCCTACAACTGGAGGCCGGCCGAGTACACCAAGCGGTCCGGACCCTTTCCGGAAACACCGGACGGACAAAAGCAGTTTCTCGAAGAGCTAAATCGCGTTGTACAGGAAACTCCGGATGGCCTCGGAAAAGGCGTGTTTTGGTGGGAGCCGGCCGTAACTGGCCCCCTCATTTCACGAGGATTCTTCGACGAAGGTGGCAACGCTCTCCCTGTAATAGCTACATTTGATAAGTACACGCGGTACTGAGAAAGCGAGTGACGGCAAATCGCCGGCCTCGGGAAATACTCACCAGAGCGAACTCTTGAAGTAAACCAGCGGAGCCGAGTTGGTTTCAGCGACGCGCGCAGCGACCGAGCCTCGCGATAAGCGCCGCCGAGAGTCGTTCGCCAAGAATCCGGGAAGGTTTCGATTTCGGTTGGAGCTTAACTGCGCGGGCGGAGATTCTGCGGGCGCTTCGGGCGGCACGCCCGCGAAGCGGCGGCTTCTTGGGTAGGCGCTCCCGCGCCGCCAGACGAGGGCGTCCAGCGGCGGTGCGGGCGCGCTGCCGGTACGCTCTGTGCCTGGCAGTCGCTTCGGCTGAGCCGTCGTTGCGCCCATTTTGGGAGCAGAAGTTGTATAGCGTCGTCAGCGTGCCAGTCGACGCGATTTTGAAGATCGTGCCGCAGCCATAATTCGTGCCAGCGGTTATGCAGCAGTTGGCGCCGCCGAACTCCGTTGTTCCGTACAGGTCCTCATCAGTGGCCTGGGCTAGCCCCGCCATGGGGGACAGACCGGGCGGGAGCTGGTGGGGATTCCGGCGAAGCTGAACACCATTCCGGAGGGAAGCCGAACACCATTCCGGGCCGAAGGTGAACACCGTCGGAGCGAAGCGACGCTGGCTCTTTGATTGTCGGACAAGTGTTCAGCTTCGTCAAGAGGAACTCGTCCGGAGCGTAGCGGAGGAAGGATGCCGCTAGCGGAGAAAGGGGTGCGGGGAAAGGGGCGGCAGCCCTTGTCCCCGCCAGCACACAGTAACCCAGTACGCACACGGCTTTCGAATCGGGATAGCTTTGGAACACTGGACTGTGCTTCGGTGTCAGAATCTTTATGTGATGGCTCGTGTCAAATTTCGATGGCTTCTGCCGATCGCGCATGCGTGTATCGACTGCATGCTCCTTACGGCATTGATCGCATACACGGGTCGCGTCTTCGGGCACGAGAAAGCAAACACGCGCCGGACCGTCGGCATACAAACCGTGCTGCTCCAGGAAGGTGGGTCTGTGGAATGGGAACCAAAGTATGACGTTTCTTCCCCAGGTCCGTTCATGGCAATCGTGTCCGGGAACCTCCCGGCCGGTCTGATTTCGGGCCTGGCGCGGCCGCATGCCGGACTGTTAAGACGTCGACAATCATGGGATCCAACTTGGTTCCTACTACACGAGGCGCTCGCGCTTTCCAGTTGGTACCTGATTGGTATTTGGGTTGATCGCGGCCGCCGGCGGCTAGGCATGATCATGATCGGGTTCTTGGCAGCGCGCTTTCTGATTGCGCTTACGGGTTCATATGATATCGGATGGCGCATTCAGGTGTTCTTCTGGCTAGGCTTTGTACTTTGGCTGGTTGCCCTTAGCCTGTCCTTTGTTGTTAGATCAGGGTTGCGCTTCACACGCGTTTGGGTTCGTCATTTCGGCCAAGAAAAGCCCTAAGGACCGGTCGATTCGGCTTGGCGTGCGAATAGGTAGCCAAGCTTCCCCGGCAGGCCCGTATTAGCGTGAGGACTGCCTCGCCCGGCGATTAGCCCTATGCGCTCTGCTTCCCGCGATTCTTGCGCATTGAATCGCCACGCATTTCAATCCGGTGGGCATTGTGCACCAGGCGGTCCAGAATACCGTCAGCCACCGTGGGATCGCCGATCTGCTCGTGCCAGCGCGCAACCGGCATCTGCGAGGTCAGGATCAAACTCCGCGTCTGGTAGCGCTCTTCGCAGATCTCCCAGAAATCGCGCCGTTCGGTTTCCGTGAGCGCGGCCATCGCCCAGTCATCTACCACCAACACATCAACGCGGCTGATACGAGCCAGCAAGTGGCGGAAACTGCCGTCCGCGCGAGCCATGGCGAACTCACGAAACAGAGCGGCGGCTCTTGTGTAGAACGCGGAGTACCCGTCCCGGCAAGCCTTCTGCGCTAGCGCCGAGGCAATGAAGCTCTTGCCCACACCCGTCGGGCCCAGAATGAAAATGTTCTCGTGATTCTTGACCCAGCTCGATTCCTGAGTCAGCGCCCGCATCACACTCTTGTCTAGCCCGCGGGCGGCACGATAATCGATATCTTCCACGCAGGGATTGCCGCGCAACTTGGCATTCTTCAGCCGCCGAGCCAGGGCCTGGTTCTCCCGCCAGTTCCATTGCTGATCGACGAGTAGCCCCAGTCGCTCCAGGAAACCCAATTCCCGAATGTTCATATCCTGTTCTTGCGCCTTCAATGCCTCGGCCATCCCGTGCAGCCGCATCACCAGCATCTTATTAATCATGGGTTGTTCGAGCACGGCTTATCTCCCCTCTCCGTCAAAGTACTGGGCTCCTCGAATGTTGTCGTGCGGGTGCTGGGGTGCCGGCGGCGGAGCCTCCGGCTTGGGCAGGGGCGCCAGGTCGAGTGAGTTCTTCAAGATCGACTTGATGCTCTGATAACGGCAGGCGCCGGTGGCCAGCGCCAGTTGGGCGGCTGATTCCATCCGCGCCGGCGTGTACGCATCGGCCAGCCGGATTATCCCGAGGCACGCTCGATAGCCCATCTCTGGATGTGGTTTGTCTTCCAGAATCCGCTCGAACACGCATGCCGTATTGGGACCGATGCTGCGCGCCCAGTTCACCATCCGCAACGGCGTCCATTCCAGGTGTGCCTGATGGCTCTTCGGTCGATGTTCCGGGTTCGTCACCGTCTGCCCGCGGCCACGCGAACGCAGATGCGACGCAACACGGACACTCTTATGAAAGATCTCAACCGTAGTGGGCAGGGAACGCACCTCCACCAGCTCGTGCACCAAATTGTACGGCACACTGTAGAAGTTGGAATCGAAGGCGACGTGGTAATCGATATTCACGCGGGCATGCGCCCACTGGCTCATATCAAATCGCTCTGCCGGTAATGTTCGCAGAGCCGGTCGATCCGCCGTCTGGAATACGCTGGCCCGTGATCCGTCGCGCTTACGAAAGGGACGAGCATTCAACCGGACCAGAAGTGGTCGGATGGCCTGGTTGGCTTCATCAACGCTGTAAAACCGGTGGTGCCGGAGCGCGGCCACGATCCATCGCTGGACCAACTGCACGCCCGACTCAACCTTGGCCTTATCGCGAGGCTTGTACGGTCTGGCGGGTAACACCCCCATGCCATAGTGCATCGCGAACTCCTGGTAGGTCGGGTTCAGATCGGGATCATAGCGGCAAGCCTTGGTGACGCCGGTCTTGGTGTTGTCCGGAACTGAAAGCTGTGGCACGCCGCCATAGAATTCCAGAGCGTGCATGTTGACCTGAATCCAGCTATCCAACTGCTGGTTCCGCGCGACCTCGGCATACGTGTACGAACTGGCGCCCAGCGTGGCGACGAACAACGGGGCCGCGTATATCTCGCCGGTGGAACGGTCGTGGATCGGGATGGTGGCGCCCGCCCAATCGACGAACATCCGCTCGCCGGGCTTGTGTTGCTGGCGCAGGACGACATCTTGTTTGCGCCGCCAGCGTTGATACAGCTCACAGAAACGGCTGTAGCGATAGCCGTGCGGGTTGGCCTCCTGGTATTCCTCCCAGAGTAACTGCAGGGTGACGTGCGGCTTCTGCAACTGCTGGTGGACCATGGCGAAATCTGGCAGCGTTTTCCGTGGCAACACGGCGGTCGCCGCTTGGCGGAAAAGAATTGCTTCCAGACGGTCGTCGTCCCAGCCTTCCGGTAACGGCCACTTGACCCCTGCCGCTTCTGCCCTCTGCAAGTAATCGTGCACCGTTCCTACGCTGATCGCCAAACTGCGCGCAATCTGCCGCAAGCCCAGGCCGGATTCGAATCTGAGTCTCAGTATCTCTTTGGTTCTGCGCATGGACGTTCTCCTTGCCGGCAATGTGATCCTCCCTATCAGAGGTCATTTTGCCGGGTATGATGTCCAGCGCCACCTGCCTGTGGAAACATTCCGGGGAAGTCGAACACCATTCCGGGCTTGCCGAAAAGTGTTCAGCTTCAACCCGGAATGGTGTTCACTTTCATCCCGGAATAGTGTTCAGAATCAGCCCGGAATGCTGTTCAGCTTCATCACGGAATGGTGTTCAGCTTCGCCCGGATTCCCCAAGATGGACTCGGCGGTTGCCAAAGTCCGTAAGAAGGCCACCTGTCCTGGTCTCGGCGATGAGCGATCTTGCATCCTGGATTCGGCCAATCGTGCCAAGTTATCGGGCACGCTCGGCGGCTGTGGGATTGGTCTTATGCGGTGCCCTCGATGGGAGCTTGCCATCGGAAGAGGAAGAAATGGCGACCACAAAGAGAGCACCGACAGGGCTGAAGGATAGCCTGGCAGACTCTCTCGACAGCGTTTCGAGTGCCTACACTTCGAAACTCGATGGATTTGCAGTGTGGACAGCATTTCGAGAACAGGCCTACGGCCGCGCGCATCATAACCCTAATCGTCACCTTTCACCGTGCTGTCTGGGGCGGGCCCAGCGCGAGTTCCGGTAGATGGCTCGGTATAGAATGCGTGGCCGGCGTTGCGCCAGCCGCCGGCAGGGCGGCTCGCCTCCCGAGCCGCGCTCAATTGTTCCGGTGTCCTGAGATCGGGCTCCGAGAGTCTAACCCGTTCTTTCGCGCGCGAAACCTGGCGCTTGTGTCGCTTGAGTAGTCTTTTGTTCATGCCCTTACCTAGTTATCCGGCTCCTCCCCAACGTCACAGATCATAGCTTCTGTGGTAAGCATGAGCGAGGCGATGGAAGCCGCATTTTGCAGAGTGGTGCGAGTTACTTTGGTTGGGTCGATTACGCCGGCCTTCACCAGGTCCTCATACTGTTCCGTAGAAGCATTGAACCCGAAGTTCGGGTTCTCGTGGTTTTTGATCTTCTCGACCACGATGGCTCCCTCGGTCCCGCAGTTCAGCACGATCTGACGCACGGGCTCCTCGCAAGCGCGCCGCACGATGGTGACACCGAACTGCTCGTCGCCCTCGAGTTTCAGCTTTTCCAGCGCCACCGCGGCTCGAAGCAGCGCGACGCCTCCGCCGGGCACGATGCCTTCCTCGACCGCCGCGCGCGTGGCATGCAAAGCGTCCTCGACACGAGCCTTTTTCTCTTTCATTTCGGTCTCGGTCGCGGCGCCTACTTTGATGATCGCTACGCCGCCGGCCAGCTTAGCCAGGCGCTCCTGTAGCTTCTCGCGATCATAGTCCGAAGTGGTTTCATCGATCTGGGCGCGGAGCTGCTTGATGCGGCCCTCGATGTTTTTTGGCGATCCAGCGCCGTCGATGATCGTGGTAGTATCCTTATCCACCGTGACACGCTTGGCGCGGCCCAGATCTTCCAGCTTGAGGCCGTCCAGCTTAATGCCGGTTTCTTCCATGACGGCCTTGCCGCCGGTCAGGATCGAAATATCTTCCAGCATCGCCTTGCGGCGGTCGCCGAAGCCCGGCGCCTTCACGGCGCACGCACTGAGCGTGCCACGCAGCTTGTTGACGACGAGGGTGGCCAGAGCTTCGCCTTCAACGTCTTCGGCGATCAACATCAGCGGCTTGCCCACGCGCACTACTTGCTCCAGGATTGGCAACAAGTCCTTCATATTGCCGATCTTCTTCTCGTGAATGAGAATGTAGGGATCCTCGAAGACGCACTCCATACGGTCGGCATTGGTCACAAAGTAGGGTGACAAGTAGCCGCGATCGAACTGCATCCCATCCACGGTCTGCAGTTCAGTGATCATGGTCTTGGATTCCTCAACCGTGATCACGCCATCCTTGCCGACCTTCTTCATCGACTCGGCAATGATGTTCCCGATGGTCGAGTCGCTGTTCGCGGAAATACTGCCCACCTGCGCGATCATGTCGCCGGAGACGGGCTTGGAAAGTTTCTTGACTTCTTCGATGGCTACGTCGACGGCCTTATCGATGCCGCGCTTAATAGCCATGGGATTTGCGCCCGCGGTGACCGCCTTCACGCCCTCGCGGTAAATGGCCTGGGCCAGAATCGTGGCGGTGGTGGTGCCATCGCCGGCCACGTCTGAGGTTTTCGACGCTACTTCGCGCACCATCCGGGCGCCCATGTTTTCCAGTGGGTCCTTTAGGTCGATCTCTTTCGCCACGGTCACACCATCTTTAGTGATAGTGGGCCCGCCGAATTTCTTTTCGAGCACGACGTTGCGCCCTCTGGGGCCAAGGGTCACTTTCACAGCATCGGCGAGCTGGTTAACGCCTCTCAGGATCGCTTGACGGGAATGATCGCTATAAACAATCTGTTTTGCCATAATATGTTTTCCTTGTCTGCCTTTCGATTAGCAGGCTTTCCGGAGCGTCTGGGGGGCCGCATCCAGAACTCCTAGGACATCGTCCTCGCGCATGATGATGTACTCAGCGCCGTCCAGCTTGATTTCGCTGCCGGAGTATTTGCCGAACAGGATTCGGTCGCCGGCCTTTATGTCGAGGGCGACCAATTTGCCATCGTCGAGCCGCTTGCCCTTCCCGATGGCCATCACTTCGCCCTCCTGCGGCTTTTCCTTGACCGAATCCGGGATGATGATGCCTCTGTGCGTGGTTTCCTGTTCTTCGATCCGCTTTACCACGATGCGGTCGTACAAGGGTCGAATGTTCATATGTTAGCTATCTCCATTTAGATTGAGTCTGTGAACGGTTGGCCGGAGAAGGTCAGCCCCTTCTGCAGATGCCGGGCGTGCGCGGTGACACGGACATAGGGCACCTTGAAGAACGATTCAACGCTGACCTGTGTAATCTCGATGGCGTTGCAGTTGTGGGATTTCACGTTCATCATGAGCCGCTGCAACGCCGCGCGCATTGTTTTGTGCCTGTCGAAGCCGAAGACCGTGGCCTTGATTTCTCCAGCCATGAAGAAGAAGGTCCATCCGGCTTCCTGAACTTCCTTTTCGAACGTGGCCCGCGCGCCATTGAGTGTGGTCCATCCACTCGAATCGGGCTCGCCCCGGAGCCGCATGGAATTTGGCAGACGCGCGCGCGGTTCAATCAGGATACTGCCCGCTGTATTTGCGTCTGTCATACTGTACTTCCAGAGTGGGCGAGCCAGGCAACCGGGTGGCTGCGGATGCTGCCATTGCGTTCTGTGATGTCCGCCCATTTGACGTCCTCTCTTAGCCGGAGAAAAACGCCAGACGTACCCTGGTATGTGCCACTGGCCAGCACGACTTCGTCACCTTCGTGGAATCCTACACCGACAGGTTTAATACTAGTCATTTCCGTCTGCCTCCTTCGCTCAGTTTTGTGGCTACATTCGAAACTGCGGCTTGTTCACGAGCCGGGCCTTCTCAAGTTTGGCTCGCTCAGTTTCGCTTTCCCGGGCTATGCGCTCTATCTTTCTTTGAGGCGCTTCTTTTTCATCGATTCGGGCCGCCTCGGCGATGGCGGTTCGAAACGGCGCCTCCAACCTCTTCAGGACACCAACCAGTCTGAAGCTGGGCCCGTACGCGGTGCTGATCAGGTCGAAGCGGTACTGCGCATCCTGCCACTCTGCCAGAACTTCCTGTTGATCTCCGTACAGCGCCGGCGCGACGTTGGCCGGACCCGTGGGTCTGGTCGCAATTCCGTAACTCGCCGAGATCGCTTCGACCATGTCGCCGGCCGTCAGCCCCGCAATCTGGTAGCGGTCATAGTCGACCGTGATCCGAAACAGTTCGCCGTCGTAGAAGCTGAAGACCACCTCTTTTACCGGTTCGGTTTGGGAAGATGAACGGAAAAGTTGGGGGCGCCACTCAAGCTCTTGGATGAGGGCCGGGCGGCCTTGGACAAGCGTCGCTTGAGATGCGTCGGCGCCCGCCTGTCTGGCGACGGTCGGCAGGGCCGTTCCCAGTTGGAAGTTCCGGTACCTGGAAAGATCTTCTCCCAATGCGGGCGCTGACATCGCCCCGAACACAAGCGATGATGTGACAGCCAATACCGATGCGGTTCCTCGCAACTTAGTCATTGTGTTTTTCCTTGAGTTTGCGCCAGGCGAGTGACGCCGCGAATGGGGCGACGCTCGCGACCACCAAGGCGCGGTGCCCGCCTCCCGAAAAACCGAACACCGGTACCACCGGGTTGTAGAGCAGCGCAAGGGCTCCGAAGACGGCCGCAACGGCGTAATGTCTCGCATGGAATGCTTGGAACATCGCGACCGTTGCGCCAGCAGCCACTATGAATCGGACTACGACCTCGTACGGCGCCAGCTGTGACCACACTCCAGCAGCGACGAGCAGCGCTGCAATCGGGATCCACCTCACAAGCTTGCGGCGCACGGCGGTGCTGCGCCTGTCGTGCACCCGCCCCTTCCCTAGCCATACTTGCCACACCGTCTCATTGAATGGGATCGCGGCTGGTGGCGCCCACGTTTCTCGCGGGTTGTGCGATGCAATTGCGGTAGACATTGTTCGAATCCTCGTCCGTAATACCTTCAGCCCCGCCAGAGTCGGCAAGGCAGGCAAAGCCGCCTGCCCCACAAACCCACCGATTACCTGCCCAATGGCGTGCCGATCACTTCGCCGGAGATCACCCGGTCCACACGCCGATTCTGCTGCCGGCTTCCAAGCCGACGCTGTCCGTGTGCCCCCACATCCAGCCTCAGACGCTTTTAGTCCTCAAGCGCTTCTTTTCGCCAGATTATTGGCCGGCGCCGCCTGATGTAGTGGCGTGTTCTCGCGACGAATGCCGGTTCAGTTCGCCGATCAGTTTGTCGGCTGCCCTGGGAATAGGCACGGACGTCGTTAGAATTTCGCGATTCTCGAGCCTCTTGCCGTAGATTTCAGCATTGTCGTCGAGATCTTGCCGCAGGGTGGCTCCTTCGAGAGCAAGGCCTGCAAACACCCCCTGGGTCCGCGACCACGAGAGAATCTCGGCATGCATCTGAAGGTCGGTTTGAGCGGTCGCCGTGCGTCCTACGGGCCCGGCGGCAACGGATCCTTCGCCACCCAGGGTGAACTTACTGGATAGCAGTTTGGCCTCTCCGCCCTCGTTCATGACAAGCATAATCAAATCGGTCGTAGAGCCGCCTATTTGGAAGCCGAAGCTGCCACCTTCGATGCGGACGGTGCCAGGCGCTGACCAGCCAACTCCGGCCTTGTTGCGGCACGATACATAACCTTTTCCATACTTGCCGCCGACCAAGAAGGCCGCGGTCTTCAGGCTGGGGACGATTACGATGCAGTGGGCGTCGGCCAGCAAGTCTTGCGGGATGCCCTTATCCGGCGTCGCCATAATCTCGGAGAACACCACGGCGGCTTCGTTAAGCCGCTTCACAGAGTCGTTGTCTTTCGCCAACAGGGGTACAATCGCCAGAGTGGCCGCTAGTATCATTCGCATTCTTGAACCTTTTCGGTCGCCGGTGAACCCCTCAGGGCTTTGGGCGACAACTGTCCTTCTGCACGAACCGCGCCAATGGCATATTTGTTGAGCCGATTCGCCTGACATAGCTAGAAGGCCCGATCCGGAAGTGGGCGAAGAGCCTTAGGAATGACCGCCGGTGGTCAATTGACGTGGCGCGGTCGCGCCTGCCGGCATATTAGCCTTCGATCACCCGGGCGAGACGGCTCGTGGCATGCACATGCAAATGCCGAGGCTAAACAATGACAACTGGCGTTACTTCGGCCGCGAAAACCGCGACTATCACGTATGGAACGAAGGGGAAGATCGCGCTTACCGCTTCTACCTGAACGACCAGCACCTGGCCTACCGTGAATGGCGGACGGTCAAAGGTCCCGATCAACTGGCATACTTCCGGTGGCGCCACACCCATCCGGACTCCGTGATTCTCGTTGTGAAGTAGGGACCTGGCGGCGCGCACTTCGGGTTGCATATCCAACCTGGAGCACTCCACGCGGTGCGAACGCGACCGGGAGATCTTAGGAAAGAGTAAGAATATGCTTTGGACGATTTGTGTGATTCTGTTGGTCCTGTGGCTTCTAGGAATGCTCACTTCTTATACGATGGGTGGACTCGTTCACCTGTTGTTGGTGGTCGCATTGTTTGTTTTTGTAATCCGGTTAATTCAGGGACGCAGGTCTATTGCCTGAAGGTCTACAGACAGGCTCAGGAATCAATTACCATGAAACTCGTAAACATAGCAGGTACGGCCACGCTCCCAGAACTGGCCTCAGACCATCGCACCTGGGCGCAGCGTGGAGGGTACGGCGGCTACTATATCCCTCACTTCGGCAGCCAGCACTTTTCCGCCTCGGCGCGCTCCCAGTTATGTATCTGGGATATCCGCGGTTCGAGTACCGCGGGTTTTCATTCCTGCTGGTCGATCCAGGGCCGGAAGCCTGGTCGGAAGGCTGGTATGCCTCCGATGACGTTTACATCGACTATGACGATGGATATTACCTTTGCGACCGCAGGTATCCGGAACTAGGCTCGCGATTACAATCGAGCTGTAGTCAGAGATCCTTGCGGGAGATGGCGAGCTTGCGCATCATGGCGTTGAGGGTCGTGCGGTGCAGTCCGAGGCGGGTCGCGGCCGTGGTAACCACGCCGCCACTGTCCCGAAGTACACGGACGATATGGTCCCGCTCCACCTGCTCAAGAGTGAGGCCACCGGCGGCTTCCGCCACACAGGCCCGTATCTCGGCTAAAGGAGCGCGCAGGCTGGTCCCACTGGACAGGATAACCGACCGCTCGATGAAGTTCTCGAGTTCCCTAACATTCCCCGGCCACTGCCAACTCACCAGTGCCCGCATGGTCTCAGATGGAATCTTGTCGATCTGCCGGCCCATTTTCTCCGCGTATTTCTTTGTGAAGTGCCGGGCGAGTATGGGTATGTCCTCGGGGTGATCGCGCAACGGAGGCGTGGTGATCGGGAAAACCTTCAGCCGGTAATAGAGATCGCTGCGAAAAAGCTTGTCCCCCATCATCTGTGTGAGATTCCTATTCGTAGCCGCCACTAGGCGGACGTCGATGGGGATCGTTTTGGTGCCGCCCAACCTCTCGAACGCCTTCTCCTGTAGGGCGCGGAGCAATTTGGGCTGGAGGTCCAACGGGATATCGCCCACCTCGTCCAAAAACAGAGTCCCTCGATGGGCCATTTCAAAACGGCCGATCTTCTGTTGCAAGGCTCCTGTGAAGGCGCCCCTCTCATAGCCAAACAACTCGCTTTCGAGCAGCCCTGTCGGAATTGCGGCGCAGTTCAGCGTAATGAAAGGAAGGTTCTGGCGGGAACTCATCCGATGGATGGCGCGCGCCACCAACTCCTTGCCTGTGCCAGTTTCCCCCAGGATCAACACGTTCGCCTCTGTGGGCGCCACCACTTCGACTTGGCGTTGAACGCGGCGCAGGGCCGCGCTAGCCCCGACAATCTCGACGAAGTCTTGTTGCTTGGGTTCGGCATCTTCGTCCTCGATGCTCTCAGTCCGATTACGTTCCCGGAGGTCCTGCACGAACGTGATCCATCGAAACGGAGAGAGCTTCAATACTGCCGTGGCAACCAGGACCGGGACCCTGGTTCCATCCTTTCGCGTCAGCTCCTTTTCGAAAGGCGTGCAGGCTCCGAAGCACAGACCTTCTTCATGCGCCAATTCATCGAGCGGGGCGTACTCGGGCGGAGTGAGATCGGGCCAGTTCAGCTTGCCTGCCAGCAAATCTTCGCGGCTGTATCCAACCAGTTCGAGAAACGCATCGTTGGCCTCAGGCACACGGTCGAACTCGCCGGAGACGACGCCTGTGATGGTCGATTGCAGCGGGATGGGCCGGATGCGGGCGCGACTGCGCCGCAACTTTTCGTCCCGTTCGTGGCGGTCGCTAAAGTCGCGCACGACCCTCGCAAAACCCTGCAATTCTCCTTTTTCATCTTTGAGCGCCATGGTAATGGCATTGGCCCAGAATCGCGATCCGTCCTTTCGGACCTGCCAGCTTTCAATCCCCATATGGCCTTCGGCTGCGGCCCGCGTGAACTCATCTCGCAGCTTCACCTGGAGAGTATCTTCGTCGGGATAGAGAAACGACACATGTTGCCCGAGGGTCTCGCCGGCCTGATAGCTGTAAATACGCTCGGCGCCCGAATACCAGGCGGCAACACGTCCCTCGACATCCAGCAGGTAAAGCGCGTAATCCTGAACCCATGCCGGAAACGGGTCTGTGTCGACGGGCTCTGTGCCAGCGGGCGCAGTCTTGTCGTGCAGTACAAGGACGTGGCGCACGGGCAACACGTTTGCTTTGCCAGTGTATGCAACGTCGCGCAAGCGAGCATCTGGACCCACGAGACGGAGCGTACCTTCCTGCTCGCCGCGCTCCTGCAAGGCTTTCCAAAGATCCGAAATCTGGGGCTTGAAGCCGGGCGGTGTGAAGTCGTCCACCGGCCGGCCGAGTATCTTTTCCCGCGGCAGCCCTAAGAGTTTGCCCACACCGATGCTAGCGTCCCTGGTATTGCCATCGCCGTCGGTGACCAGGATGGGTGTGGTGGGGTGGTAGAAAATTGTGCGGAAGAGAAGCTCAAGCTCTCTTGGCCCGTTTTCCGCCAGCCAGCCGGTGGACGGCGATTCTAAGCCAGCCGAGCACATTGCGTTACGCCTTGCCGCCGACGATCGGGGCAACCTCAGGCCGCCTGAGAGACGAAATCGGCCAATCCGAAAGTATCCCGCAAACAGTTGGAAGCCGGGAACAGCAGCCAGACACCATGTTAACACGTGCGGCGAGTGTTTCGCTGTTCAGTTTTGACCATATTTGGTCGCGCGGATCGAGCCGCGGGCGGCAGTTCCTCACGCGGCCATCTGCGCCGGCTCAGGCTTTGGACGAACGAGTTCCTGAACGTGCTCCACGGCTTCGGCGAGGCCGGTGGACAGGCGATCTGGCTGCGTTCGCTCGAAGCGAGCCATGGCTTTGTGCGTATCGTCGTTGAATCCCCAGACGCAAACCACGACTTTGAGTTGCGGGAACCGTTGCCGGATCTGCTTGCACATGGCCCGCGCCGGTGCGAACGCATAAGGAGGAAGCGCCGAGATGCACGCTACGTCGCCGTGTCCGGCTTCAATCGACGCGAGCACTTCGTTTAGAGAAACCCGACGATGGGAAAGGACAGTGCCGCGGACCCCTTTTGCTCCAGGAGCTGAGCCAGCATCGACGCCGTGATCTCATCGGCCCGATCGTGGGCCGGAAGACAGAGTATCCTGGCATTCAGGCGCTCCGCGGTGCCCGGTACCGTTGCGGAGTCTTCCCCGGGCTTCACGATTTGACCGGCGGTGTGCTGTTAGTTTTTTCATGATTTTCCTTCAGGCGGCCGGAGCTGGTTGTGTTCCGGAATGCCGCCAATAAGTTTGCGAGCGTCACAATGCAGGCGAAGCCCAGCAAGAGAAAGATCTTTACGATGAGCGAGAGTGGCGTGAAAACTACCGCAATCGCGAGGAATCCGGTAGCCCAAAAGTTTTCCTGTAACCTGATCGCCCGCTGTATAAAGATGACGGCTCCCAGGCAAATGGCGACATCCACCAGAGGTTCGTAACTCGATGCGCAACACGCAAACAACGAGGCGATCAGCAGGACCGGAATCGAAACCCACTTGGCGATTTTCGTAACCGTTTGAAACATCGTTTCCCTCCGATCTCGCCGGTATCGGCTGCACCTCACCAGAGGCATTCGGGGGTCCATCCGTGCCGAGTCCCCAAAAAAGCTACATATCCCTAATGCGCCCAGCGCCGCGGACCTGAAGTGATCGGGCCGGTGAACTGACCGTGCAGGGTCATGTGACCGCCGGTGGTCAATGCACCCTTCATTGCCGCGGCGGGCAGGGTACGCGCGCATCCGATGTTTCAGCGTTGTTGGTGCTGCCGCACGCTGGCGAAGACGACCCCAAAGACGAGTTGCTGCGAACGGACTCTGAAATGCCTAGGTCAGGGACGCGGGCCAACCCGCCGAGATCTGCGCACGCCGAACCGAAGCGAACAGCAGAGTACAAGATTCCAGAACAAGGAAGAACGAAATGAAGTTATTCAAAGCGGCAACGACGATGTTTTGCACAGCGCTGATCGGCGCAGTGCTGATCCCAAGTGCCCAGGCAGACGATTGGAACCGCAAAACCCTGATAACCTTTAACTCTCCCGTGGAGATTCCGGGCGTTCACTTGGTCGGCTGGGGTGTGTTGCCCGCCGGCACCTATGTATTCAAGATCCTGGATTCGCAGTCCGACCGTCACATCGTCCAGATCTTCAGCCAGGATGAAACGACCATATACGCCACGATTCTGGCGATCCCGAACTATCGCCTCAAGGCCACCGACAAGACCGTGATGACATTCAGAGAAAGACCGGCCGGAGAGCCGGAAGCTCTGCGCGCCTGGTTCTATCCCGGCAAGAACTGGGGCGATGAGTTCGTCTATCCGAAGGCCAAGGCGATAGAACTGGCCAAAGCCACCAACACGCCCGTTCTCTTCACGGCGGTCGAGATCCCCCTCGAAGTCGCTGAGCCGATCAAATCGGCGGACGCGCCGGTGGTGGTGGAGTTGAAGAAGGCGCCCATCATGGCCATCAAACCAACGGGAGAAGAAGTGCAACTCGCCGAGGTGGTCACGCTGCCGCCGGTGGAGACTGCCGGACCGATGGCGCCGGAGCTCCCGGCCACGGCCAGCACGCTGCCCCTGATCTTCCTGTTCGGGCTGATAGCGCTGTGCGCGGCCTGCGCTCTGCGTGCGTTCACGAAGCGCCTTCAGTAAGGCTTGTTGATCGATCGCGCGGTGCGCCGGTCCCAAGCGCGCCGCGCCATGCAGGATAAAACAACGAGGCAACACATCATGCGACAAAGAGTCATCCCGCTACTGGCGCCGATGACGAAGCACCGGCAGAATGCGGACGGTTGCTACGAGACCAAGTCCCGCGGGCTGGCCGTTCTCAATTCACCTCTGTTGAACAAGGGGACGGCCTTTACGGCTGAAGAACGAAAAGCGTTGGGCCTCACGGGTCTGCTTCCGCCGGATATCAGTACTTTGGCGGCTCAGGCGAAGTGCGCCTACATTCAGTACGAGAGGTTGGCGGATGCGCTCAGTAAGAACGTTTATCTCACTGCCCTGCATGATCGCAACGAGGTGCTGTTCTACAGGCTGTTCTCTGAGCACCTGCGGGAAATGATTCCCATTGTCAACGATCTTACGGTGGGCCTAGCGATGGAGCAGTATCACCATGAGTGCCGGCGACCACGGGGCGTATACCTTTCAATCGACCATGCCGAAGCGATCGAGGAGGCGTTTGCTAACCTCGGCGCCGGCCCCGGCGATATCGACCTGATCCTGGCGACCGACGCCGAGCAGGTTCTGGGAATCGGCGATTGGGGTGTAGGCGGCATTGAGGTTTCCATCGGCAAGTTGGCGATTTACACGGCGGCGGGCGGCATCGACCCCACGCGCGCAATCCCGGTGATGCTGGATGTCGGCACCAACCGGGAGAGTCTGCTGAGCGATCCGATGTACATCGGCAACCGGCACGCCCGTATACGCGGGGAGCGCTACGACGCCTTTATCGACGCTTACGTTAGAGCCGCGACAAAGCTGTTTCCCAGCGCGGTGTTGCAATGGGAAGACTTTGCGCCCGGCAACGGAAGGCGGATCCTCGAGAAGTACCGCGACCGGATGTGCATTTTCAACGACGACATGCAGGGCACCGGGGCGATCACGCTGGCGGCGGCGATCTCTGCCGTGCGCGTCTGCGGGACGCCACTGCGCAACCAGCGCGTGGTCATCTTCGGAGCCGGTACGGCCGGTATTGGAGTCGCCGACCAGCTTTGCGACGCCATGGTGCGTGAGGGGATCTCCAAAGAGGATGCGGCCAGGCGCTTCTGGTGCGTGGACCGGCAGGGATTGCTTACGACCGACATGACCGGCCAACTGCACGACTATCAGGCGGCGTACGCCCGGCCGCCTGCCGAGAGCCACGGCTGGAAGCACGACGGAAATGGAAACGGCGTGGGCTTGGCAGAGGTGGTGGGCCGGGTGAAACCGACCATGCTGATCGGTGCATCGACCGTTGGCGGCAGTTTCACGGAAGCCATCGTTCGGGAAATGGCTGGACATACGGAGAGGCCGATCATCTTCGCGCTCTGCCACCCGGCCGCGAGGGCTGCGGCAAACCCGGCCGATCTGCTCGCCTGGACGGACGGGCGGGCGCTGATCGCCACGGGTAGCTCGTTTGCCCCAGTGACGTATAAGGGAGTGACGTACGTCATTGGCCAGGCGAACAACGCAATGCTGTTCCCCGGCTTGGCCCTCGGCGCCATTGTCTCGCGAGCCAGCAGGATCAGTGCGGGCATGTTCGCAGCGGCGGCCAGCGCTGTATCCAGCCTGGTGACGGTGCGCCAGCCCGGCGCGTCGCTTTTGCCACATGTCGACGACTTGCGCAGCGTGTCGACGACTGTGGCGGCGGCCGTCGCCGAGGCCGCGGATGCGGAGGGCCTGGCCCGCGTCAAACTCGACGACATCGTGCAACAGGTGCAGGACGCGATGTGGCAGCCGGAGTATCGCCGGATCCAGGCAGCCTGAGGAGGTCAAGAATGGATCGCTTCAACGTGGTGGCAAATACGGTTCGTGTGCGCGTAATTCGTCTTGTGGACTGGCCGCTTGGCTGTGCGCATGGCAGAACAAGCTTCCCAATGACGCTCCGGGCCAGCGTAGGGCCGACACTATGCTGCAGTGTTGGATCCCAGCGCCAATGAGGTCCTGACCCTGGTCACCTGCTATCCTTTCTACTTCGTAGGTTCCGCCCCCGAGAGGTTGATCGTGCGGGCCGAAAGGGCAGGACATACCTGATGAAAGAGACTTCTAAAGTCCGCAAGATTTCTTTTGTTGCCGACCACTTGCCGCGCAAGTGCGGTATTGCAACGTTCACGTCCGACCTGCTCGCCGCCGTCGCCAGCGCGCACCCCCAAAGCCAATGCCTCGCAGTGGCGGTGAACGACATTCCGGGCGGCTACGAATACCCGGAAGTGGTGCGCTTCGAGATTGAGGAGCAGGACCTGCCGTCCTATCTGCGCGCCGCGGATTTCCTGAATATCAGCAATGTGGACATCGTCTGCCTGCAGCACGAGTTTGGCATTTTCGGCGGGCCCGCCGGCGGTCACATCCTGGCCCTCCTGCGCGAATTGAGAATGCCGGTCGTCACCACGCTGCACACCGTCCTGCGCGATCCAAGGGCCGACCAGCGCCGTGTGATGGAGGGGCTCATCTCGCTCTCTACCCGGCTCGTAGTAATGGCCGAGCGCGGACGGCAGATGCTGCAGGAGATCTACCAGGCGCCGCCGGCCAAGATCGATCTCATCCCGCACGGCATTCCCGACGTAGGTTTCGTCGATCCGGCTTATTTCAAGGACCAGTTCGGAGTAGAAGGAAGGGTAGTGCTGCTCACCTTCGGCCTGCTTTCGCCGAACAAAGGCATCGAGCATGTGCTCAATGCCCTGCCGCAAATCCTCGCGCAGTTCCCCGAGGTTGTTTATATTGCCCTCGGCGCCACGCATCCCAACGAATTGCGGGAGCACGGGGAAGCGTACCGGCTCAGTCTCGAGATTCTCGCCCAGAAAAACAACGTCGCCAAGAACGTCATCTTCTACAACCAGTTCGTGGACCTTGAGAATCTGAAGGAGTTCATCGGCGCGGCGGACCTTTACATCACTCCTTACCTGAATGAAGCGCAGATCACGTCGGGCACGCTGGCCTATACTTTCGGCGCAGGCAAAGCCGTAGTGTCCACGCCATACTGGCATGCCGCGGAATTGTTGGCGGAAGACCGCGGTGTACTGGTGCCGTTCGGCGACGCGCGGGCCATCGCGCGTGAAGTGGTCGGGTTGCTGCGAGACGACACCCGCCGGCACGCCATGCGTAAGAATGCCTACAGGATGGGCCGCGAGATGGTGTGGAGCAACGTGGCGCAGATGTATATGCGTTCTTTCGAGTGCTCCCGGCTGGAAGTGGCGGCGCCGCCGCGAAAGTCGCTTACCACCAAGACGCTCGACCAAAAGCCGCGCGAACTGCCGGAGGTCAGGCTCAGTCATCTTTCGCGGATGACCGATTCGACAGGAGTCTTCCAACACGCCGTCTTCAGCGTGCCGAATTTCTCGGAGGGCTACTGCACCGACGATAACGCACGCGCCTTCGTCCTGGCGGTGCTGCTCGACGAACTGGGGGAGGATCCGGAGTGCGCGCGAACACTGGCCACCACTTCCGCGGCATTCATGCATCATGCTTTCGATTTGAAAACACTACGTTTCCACAACCACATGAGTTTTGACCGGCGCTGGCTGGATGAACAGGCATCGGAGGACTGTCACGGGCGGGCGCTCTGGGCGCTGGGCATCGGCGTGGGGCGTTCTCCTTTTCGCAGCTTCCAGATGATGGCTGGACAGCTCTTCGCTCTGGCGCTGCCCGCGCTGACGGGGTTCACCTCGCCGCGGGCTTGGGCCTTCGGCCTGATCGGCATCCACGAGTATCTGCGCCGATTGAGCGGCGACAGCCTGGTCAACCAAACCCGCGAGACGCTGACTTGCCGGCTTATGGAGCGCTTCGACGCGAGCGCACATCCCGATTGGAAATGGTTTGAAGAGGAACTGTCGTACGATAACGCGAAGCTCGCGCACGCCTTGATTGTGAGCGGACAGTCCACTGGACAACACCCGGTGCTGGAGCGGGGACTGCAGGCGTTACGCTGGCTAACGGAATTGCAGATGTCCGAGCAAGGTCACTTTCGGCCCATCGGCAGTAATGGTTTCTACCGTCGTGGCGGGGCGCGCGCCAACTTCGACCAGCAGCCCGTGGAGGCGCAAGCCACGGTCTCGGCTTGCCTGGCAGCTTATCGCGCCACATCGGACTTTTGGTGGTACGAACACGCGCAACGCGCTTTCGACTGGTTCATCGGCTGGAACGATCTCGGACTGGAACTGTACTCTCCCGAAACTGGCGGCTGCCGCGATGGATTGCATGTGGATCGGGTGAACGGAAACCAGGGAGCGGAATCGACGCTGGCCTTTCTGCTTTCCCTGGCGGAAATGGGATTGGCGCAAAACATATTAACGAGTTTCAAGGCACCGATCGCCGTGGAAGATTAGTCGCAGGAGCATGTCCATTCATCTCAAACGATCCGCCACGATCCTCAGGCCCGACCAGTCGCGCGTCCTTCTGCGTCCCTTCAATCCAGGCGATGCCCAGCGGGACGGCGGGATCATCGGCAGGGTCATGTCGCTGCCTGAATGCCAGGTGGGCGCACTCCTGGACGGTATTTCCAATGAATTTTCCCAGCGGCACCAGAAGATCCGCAAAGTCTTCCTGGAACGCTTCGAACAGGTTCGCGAGTTGCTGTTGGCCGATGAGGAGATTTCTGAAGAAAGACGGCTATTGATCGGCTCCTATTTCCTGGCCGAATACTCCCTGGAATCCGCTGCCCTGTTCAACCCTTCCATAATTCCGCATCCCAACCAGACAGATCTTCCGGCAGGCGCCCTGCGGTTTATCCTCAGCTTGCGCGCCACCGGGGAAGGACACATCTCATCCATTACGTTTCGGACAGGTATTATCCATCCCGACCAGAGGATCGAGGTCCTGACCCCTCGTGGCTTCCTCACCGAGCCGCGCCAGATCCCCAACCCTCTCTACGAGAAGCCGCTGTTCGAGCGGAAACTCTTAGAACTCGGATTGACCGGCGAATTCGCGAGCCGGATCATGCACAAACTTAGTGACTCGTTTGCGCTGGAAGAACTTCGCGCCAGCCTCCAGGCCGAACAGTTTCGACTGCCGGATGGCATGACACAGAAGGATCAGAACGCCGCTCAGGGTATTTGGATGCTGGCCCGGTCCAATTACGAGGTCCAGTTCCAGCCGGAACAGGACCTGTCTGAACGCATCATCTTTCCGGCCACACCCTCCCAACGCAATGGCATTGAGGACGCCCGCTTCGTTTGTTTTCGGAACGATGACGGCACCCACATCTACTATGCGACCTTTACCGCCTTCGACGGCAAGATCGCGGTGCCGGAACTGGTGGAGACTTCCGACTTCCTCCACTTTCGATTTAGAACCTTGAATGGTCCGGCTGCGGAAAACAAGGGTATGGCTATCTTCCCCCGAAAGATCGGCGGCCGCTTTGCCATGCTCTCCCGCCAGGACAATGAGAACATCTACCTGATGTTTTCCGACAACGTCCACTTCTGGAACGATCGCAGGTTGCTCCTGAAACCTACATTTCCTTGGGAAATGGTGCAGATAGGGAACTGCGGATCTCCTATCGAGACCGTCGCCGGATGGCTGGTTCTCAGCCATGGTGTCGGCCCGATGCGAAAGTATTCGATCGGTGCGTTCCTTCTGGATCGTGACGATCCCGGCAGGGTGATCGGACGACTCCGCGAACCCCTGCTCTCGCCGAATCGGAACGAGCGTGAAGGCTATGTGCCCAATGTCGTCTATACCTGCGGCGCCTTGGTGCACAACGGCGAACTGATTATTCCCTACGGTCTGGCCGATCACGCCACGGGCTTCGCGACGGTCCCTCTCGCGGAGGTGCTGGCTGCCATGAATTAGGCGGACCAGAATGATTACACCCAGCAAGAGAATAGCTGTCTTATCGCCCGTAGCTTGGCGAACACCTCCCCGGCAATACGGCGCGTGGGAGACGGTCGCCGGCAACATCACTGAAGGACTGGCCGCCCGGGGCTGGGATATGACGCTGTTCGCCACCGGGGAATCTCATTTTTTGGGGCCAGTCACAGCTCATCATGCGGCCTGAACCATATCACTGGGACAAAATGAAGATTGGTCCGGGCGCGCCGCCGATCAGAACGGACCGGGGATGGCTTTCAATCTATCACGGCGTTTTCCGGACTATGGACGGATCGGTCTATCGGCTGGGGGTCACTCTTCACGATCTACTGAACCCGGCGAAGATCATCGGAGTGAGCGACTGCTGGATTTTGCAGCCGGAAGATCCCTGGGAAGTCACCGGATATGTCCACAACGTCGTATTCACGTGTGGCGCCGTCGCGGAGTCCGATGGAACCGTGAAGATCTATTGGGGCGGCGCAGACACGGTCATGTGCGTGGGCGAAGCGGATGCCTCCGAGTTGGTTGCGTTATTCCTGGATCACGGGAGACCGGCAAGATGAGGTGCCGCCTTCAGGCAATGTCAACGCAGTTCGCTCTCGTGTGGCCCGAAAAATCGAGTGGCCCGTCTGGCCTATTGCGGGTTTGAGCGAGGAGTGCTAAGCAAGCCAAGAGCCAGGAGAATGCAAGCCTGAGCTTGTCATTCCGAATTATTGGAGGCGCCAAAGAATTCGGCTTGGCCGTAGGGTACGTAGGTGCGCCGTTAGGGGTTGCTTGACTCCGGCCTAAATTTCATATTTCAGGCCGCCGCGCGGTAGTAATAGTTCAGCAGGCCGCCCAGGCGCGGGCGCCGCTGGACCGCTCCGGCGTTTTCAAAATGGCCTGCCTCGGAGCGGATGAGTCGGTTGGCCAAGCCCTGATGGTTGCGCTCGGTGTGATAATGGGCGACGAAGTTGGAAATGGCTGTCCGCAACGACTACTCGCCAAACAGGATCATGC
>Ga0181526_10000458_pt1 | contig 43755 bp, 36 predicted proteins | sample PEATcosm2014_Bin_35_FD_119750 | JGI IMG/M metagenome (GOLD analysis project Ga0181526, IMG submission 119750) | Peatland microbial communities from MTU Mesocosm Facility, Houghton, MI, USA - PEATcosm2014_Bin06_30_metaG | ecosystem: Environmental > Terrestrial > Soil > Wetlands > Peat | place...
ACCGAATTGACCTTGGTGTTGATCTCGGTGAGCGCCTTGTCGGCGTCGTAGTTGAGCCGCAGATAGATCGAGATCGTGCTGACGCCGCTCTGACTCGCCGAGCTCATGTAGTCGATGCCGTTGGCCTGCGCGATGGCGTTTTCCAGAGGCGTGGTGATGAAGCCGGCCACCACATCCGGATCGGCGCCGTAATAGATCGTAGTCACGGTCACGATCGCGTTTTCGGTGCGCGGATATTGCAAAATCGGCAACACGCCATAGGCCCGCAGCCCGAGCACCAGGATCAAGAGGCTGACGACCGATGCCAGCACCGGCCGGCGGATGAAAATATCGGTGAAGTGCATGGTCGCGACCTATCGATCGACCGGAACCGGCGCGGCATCCGCGGTCGGTGTAACGGAATTGTCGATCAGCACCGTCGATCCGTTATGCAGCTTGATCTGTCCGGCGGTCACGATCATGTCGCCTTCATTGACGCCCTTGAGCACGGCAACCTGATCGCCGCGCGTCGGACCGACGGTGACGAAGCTCTGGCGCGCGATCAATTGCGGCTTGCCGTTCGCGTCCGTGCCCTTGCTGTCGACGATGTAAACGGTGTCGCCGTACGGATTATAGGTGATCACCGTCTGCGGCAGCGTGATGTAGTTCTGCGGCGCCCCGGTCGAGATCTCGACCGTCGCATACATTCCCGGCAACAGTCTGTGGTCGGCATTCTTCAGCGTGGCGCGAACCTGCACATTGCGGCTCGACGGATCGACCTTGGGGTTGATCGCCGAGATCTCGCCCGGGAAGGTTTGGTCCTTATAGGCGTCGACCTTCAAAGCAACGGTCTGGCCCAAGCGAAGCTGGTCGATCGATTGCTGCGGCACGAAGAAATCCACGAAAATCGGATCGAGCGCCTGCAGCGTCACGATCGTGGTTCCGGCACTGAGATATTGGCCGATATCGACGGCGCGGATACCGAGATGGCCGGCAAAGGGAGCGCGCAATGTTTTTTTATCGAGGATCGCCTGCTGCTGGGCGACCTGCGCATTGGCGTTTTTGAGATTGGCCTCATCGGTATCGAGATTGGCCTGGCTCACGGCTTGCAGCTTGAACTGCTGGAGATCGCGCTGATAGTTGATGTTGTTCAAGGCGGCCGTCGCCTGCAGCGATTGCAGCTTGGCGAGGTCGTCCTCGGAGCGAAGCTTCAGCAGCTCGGCGCCCTGCTGCACGTCATCGCCGGAATTGAACGAAATCGAATCGACAACGCCCGAGACTTCAATCGACAAGTCGGCGCCGTTCACGGCGCGCAGGCTGCCGATCGCCTCGATCTTCGGCTGCCAGGGGCTGAGACCGGCCTTGGTCGCCGACACCGTCTGCGGCGGATTGCTCAGCGTGCTCATGAACTTCTTGATCATCGTCGCTTTGAAGAGCTGGAATCCGAAAATGCCGCCGAGCACGACGGCAACCGCGATCAGCATGATCACCATGCGTTTGATCATTGACTGCGCTCCGTAATGGCCTGCTTTCCGGTAGTATCGGCCGCGCTAGCGGGGCCGTCCGGGCTTCGTGGGTTGGGCTCAACGTCGGCGCGGTTCCACCAGCCGCCGCCGAGCGCCTGGAACAGAGCCGCGGTGTCGGCGTAGCGCGCCGCTTGCGCCTGCACGGTCGCAAGGCGCGCCTGCTGGTAGCTGCGTTGGGCGTTGAGCAGCGTCACATAGGTGATGGCGCCGAGCCTATATTGGCCGCGCGCGAGATCGAGCGTATCAGATGCCGCGCGCAAGGCGGCACGCTGCGCCTTGAGCGTCGCCGCATCGAGCTGCAGCGCCCGCAAAGCATCGGCGACGTTCTGGAACGCCTGCAATACCGTGTTGCGGTATTGCGCCTCGGCCATGTCATAGCCGGCTTCGGCGGCGCGCTGCTGGTGCAACAGCGTGAAGCCGTGAAAAATCGGCTGCGTGCCGCTCGCCACCGCATTCCACACGATGGTGCTTGGCGCGAACATGCTTGCGGTCGTCAGCGCGGCGGTGCCGTATGAGCCGGAGAGCGTGATTTGCGGCAGGCGGTTGGCGATGGCGACGCCGATCTGGGCCGAAGCCTGATGCAATTGCGCCTCCGCTGCGCGCACATCGGGACGTTGGGCGACAAGCTGCGATGGCAGACTTACCGGCAGGTTCGTCGGCAGCCGCAGCGACGCCAAAGTGATGCGCTCGCGCCGCACCTCGCTCGGGAAGCGGCCGGTCAGCGCGAGAAGAACGTGTTGCTGCTGTTCGAGCTGTTTTTGCAGCGGCGGCAGCGTAGCCTGGGCGGTCGCCACTTCGGATTCCTGCGTCAATACGTCGGTTCGGGCGGCGGCACCGCCCTCGAATTGATGACGCACCACGTCGAGCTGATCGCTCTGTTCCTCGATGATGTCGCGCGTCGCTTCGATCTGACCGCGGAGCGAGGCCTCCTGGATCGCCGCCGTCACCACATTGGCGGTCAATGTCAGATAGGTCGCCTCGAGCTCGAAGCGTTGATAATCGGCGAGCGCGCCGGTCGCCTCGATCTGCCGGCGCTGGCCGCCGAACACGTCCAACGCATAAGAAACATTCGCGCTTGCCTGGAAGAGATTGAAGATGAACGGCGCGCCGGCGCCGCCGAATTCCGACGGCGAGAATTGCTGGCGCTCGGCGGAGGAGTTGGCGTCGACCGTCGGCAGAAGCTTGCCGGCCTGGGCGTAGAGGTTTTCCTTGGCCTGCCACAGCGCGGCTTGGGCTGCCTGCAGGCTCGGATTGGCGACCAGCGCTTCGGCGATCAAGCCGTCGAGCTCCTTGGAGCGGAACACCACCCACCATTCGCCGGGAATATCGCGGCCGATGTCGAATTTTTGCGCCGCGCCGCCCGCCACATCGGTCGACGCGGTCATTGCCGGCTTGGCTTCGGGCGTGATGCCCGCGACCGGAGGCGCCGGCGGCGGCGCAAAATTGGGGCCGACAGCGCAGGCCGACAAGGCCAAAAGCGATAGGCTTGCGGCGATGCAGGCAGCGTTAGTGACGTCGAAGCCCGCGCCATAGGGCCCGTTTACGCGCAATCGCGTGTGGTCGTGCCTTCGAACCTGCCTGCCAGTAAGCACCTGGATACCCTCGAAAGGGTCAGCGTAGTTATTTACTATCCAGTTAGTCAATAATTGACATTTTGCGCCGCTTCAGCCTAGCTGGCTCGATGACTATCGCAGTCGAAACGCGGACCGATACCAGACGCCGGCGCAAGGCCGAGCGTCCACAGGAAATTCTCGAGGCCGCTTTCGTCGAATTTTCCCGCAACGGCTATGCGACGACGACGCTCGACCAGATCGCCGAACGCGCCGGCGTCACCAAGGGCACCATCTACGTCTATTTCGAGAGCAAGGAACACTTGTTCATATCGATGGTGCGCGAAATCACCAAGGGCGCGACCGAAATCGTGCACGGCATGTTTGAGAGCCACGACGGCTCGACCGCCGATCTGTTACGCGCGCAGTTCAGCTTCATCTATCAGCACATCGTCGAGGACAAACGCCGTCGCGAGGTGGTCCGCATGCTGATCGCCGAGGCGCCGCGCTTTCCGGAACTCACCGACCGCTATCACGAAGAGATTTTGCGGCCCTGCCTCGACATGCTCAGAGCCGCGATCCAACGCGGCGTCGATCGCGGCGAAATCCGCAAATCGTCGATTATCGATTCGCCGCAGGTCATCATGGCGCCGATCGCCTTGGTCGATCTATGGATGATGATGTTCGACGACCGCCAGCCGCTCGATCTCAAGACCTATTTCGACGCGCATCTCGAATTGGTGCTCAACGGATTGCTGAACAAGCCCTGATCGCCGAGCCATCGCGCCGCTAAGCGGCATCGCCCCGTCAAGCCGACGAAGCGGTAACGGCCCTAGCGAAGATCCGACGCCGGATGCCGCCATGGCGGCGGATCGAACATGGCGACCAGGAAATCGACGAATACGCGCAGCCGCGGCGCGATGCGTCGGCGCTGCTGGAAGACGATCGAAATGTCATAAGCATGGGGATTATGTCTCCGCATCAGTTCGACCAGGCGCCCGGCCTCAATCTCGGGCCGCGCGTAATATTCTGCAACCTGCGCCAGGCCGAGCCCGGAACTTGCGGCGGAGATCAATGCCTCGCCGCTGTTGAAAACGATCTCGCTGCCCGGGGTCAGGGTCGCAACGGACTTGCCCCGATTGAATCGCCACTGCCTAATCTGGCCATTCCGAGGCCTGCGGTAACTCAAGCAGACATGATCCTTGAGATCGGACGGGCTTTGCGGATTGCCGCGTTCGAGAAGATATTTGGGCGCGCCGCAAACGATATAATCCACTGCGGCGAGCTTGCGCACGATCATCCGCGATGACGGCAGTTCGCCGACCTGGATGGCTGCATCGAGGCCGTCGCGGCTCTGCGCGGTGAAGAAATCGCCGATGACGATCTCAAGCGATACCGACGGGTAGGACCTGACAAAATCCGGCAGACGCGGGATCACCCATAAGCGCCCGAGCGCGGAAGGCATACCGATCCGCAATCGGCCACTCGGCAGCCGTCCCGAACGACCCACCGCAATCTCGGCCTGTTCCAGGTCGGCAATGATGCGTTTGCAGCGCTGATAGAACTCGAGCCCTTCTGGTGTCGGCGAAACCCGCCGCGTCGTCCGGTTCAGCAGACGCACGGCAAGTTTCTGCTCGAGACGCAGCACCGCGGCACTGACGGCCGATGTGCTGACCCCGAGCGACCGCGCGGTGGCACTGTAATTTCGCGTCTCGACGACATTGATAAAAACCAGAAGCCCGTGCAGGCGGTCGATGGCGCCCTCCATTGTCAATGCTAGAGTTGAAACTCAATGAACCACCCCGCGGCGGGAAAATCTAGTAGTACTGGGCGACGGCGAGCGATACCCCGCATAGGGGACAGCGGCGCTTTAAGACGCCGACCACGACGCCAATCAAGCTTCACGGCAATCGGGGAAGGAAAATGTCGAACAGAGCTTCCGTAGCAGCCAGAATCGTCACGCTCGCATTTGCCGCATTTGTTGGGGTAGCCGGGACATTGTCGGCGCCTTCAGCGCGCGCGCAAAGCTATCCGAGCCGTCCCATCACATTCGTCGTGCCGGCGCCGGCGGGCGGCGGGACCGACACCCAGGCCCGGCTTCTCGCACCCAAATTGAGCGAATTACTGGGGCAGCCTGTCGTCGTCGAGAATCGGGGCGGCGCCAGCGGCAATATCGGCGCCCAGGCCGTCGCCAAGGCCGCACCCGATGGATACACGCTGCTGGCGATGATTTCGTCGCACGTCATGAATCCCTTCGTTCTTAAATCCGTGCCCTACGACATCGATCATGACTTCGCGATGATCTCGCGCACCGTGACGGCGCCCGAAGTTCTGGTCGGCAATCCGTCCTTGCCGGCGAAGGATCTCAAGGAACTACTCGCCTATATGAAGGCCAATCCGGGTAAGGTCGCATTCGGCTCGGCGGGCGTCGGCAGCCTGTCGCACCTCATCGTCGAGCTATTCGCGCAAGATGCCGGCGTGAAACTCCTCCACGTGCCCTATCGCGGGACCCAACCGGCGCTCAACGACGTCCTCGGCGGCCAAGTCGCCATTATGATGCCGGACCTGACCATCGCGCTCAGCAATATCGAAGCGGGAAATCTGCGCGCCTATGGCGTCACCAGCGCCACGCGGTCGCCCGCGGCGCCCAATCTGCCGACGATCGCGGAGGCCGGTCTTCCGGGCTTCGAAGCGGTGCAATGGTTCGGCGTCGCGGCGCCGGCCGGCACACCCGCCGATATCGTCGACAAGCTCCATGACGCGGTGACCAAGGCGCTCAGCGATCCGGCGCTCAAGAAACGCTACGAGGAGCTCGCCATGACGCCGGCCCCGAGCGTCTCGCCGCAGGACTATACGAAATTCGTCCACGACGAGGGCGTGCGCTGGGGCAAGGTTGTCGCCGACGCCCATATCGCCGCGCAATGAAGCAAGAGCTCACCATCATGGTCGCATCAGAGAATTGGCAGGAGCAACGATGACACTCGTTCTCAAGGGCGTCATGCAAAGTCCGGTGACGCCGCTCAAGGCGGATTTCAGTCCGGACTACGACACGTTCGAAAAGCTTGTCGATTTCCATGTCCGCACCGGAGCGACCGCCATTTCATGGCCGCATCACAAGGCGGAGTCGCACAACCTCACCATCGCCGAGCGCAAGGCGTTGGCCGAAGTCGCCATCAAGACCGTCGCCAAGCGTGTCCCGATTTCCATTCACGTCAGCGCGCTGGCGCTCGAAGACACTTACGATCTCGCGCGCCACGCCCAAAAATCGGACGCCGACGCCATTATCGCCATCACGCCCTATTTCTGGAAATATCCGCCCGAGGCAATCTACGATTACTTCGTTAATCTCGCGACCTCGATCGATCTGCCGCTGATTACCTACAACTCGCCGAGCTATCTGGACGGCATCGAGTTCACCGGCGAATTGACCGCGCGGCTCATTGAACGGCTGCCCAACCTCGTCGGCATGAAGGAAGCGAGCTTCAACAGCGAGAAATTTTTCGAGATCCTAAGAGCCGCCCTGCCGCTTCGGCCCGATTTCGCAATGATCGCGGGCGTCGAATATCTGCTGCCGTCGGTGGCGCTGGGCGGAGCCGGCTCTTATTCTTCGGCGGGCGCGATCTGCCCCAATTTATGCGTCGAGCTCTACGAATGCTGCGCCAACGGCAAATGGGCGCGCGCGCGCGAACTGCAGTACAAGCTGTCTCAGCTTTGGCTCATTTTCCGCGATCAATATCCGTCCTCGCTCAAGGGCGGCTGCGTCATCATGGGACGGCCGGTCGGGCCGACACGGCCACCGCTGCCGACGGCGTCGCCCGAACGGATTAAATTCATCGAACAGCAACTCGATCGGCTCGGCATTCTGCAGTCGGAACCGCACGGCTGGTGAGGATAATCGTCTCAGAGAGGACAATTCCCGTGACCGCATTTAAATTCGGCCTGGTGCACGCGCCTGTTACGCCTTTCGCGAACGGCCGCATCGATTTTGCCGCATACGCCAAAGTGCTCGACTTTCATCTCGCCGGCGGCGCCGAAGGCTTGGCCTTGCCGATGCACGTCGGCGAATCGGTGAGCCTCACGGTGACGGAACGCGAAGCGCTACTCGAATTCGCCGTCAAACATGTCAAAGGCCGGATTCCAATCGTCGCCCATGTCAGTGAAGCGGGCACCGCGATCGCCGCATCGCTGGCTGGTCATGCGGCAAAGACCGGTGCCGCGGCAATCATCGCCACTGTTCCGTATTACTGGACGCCGCCGCAGCACATGCTGGTCGAACACTTCAGCACGATCGGAGAAGCCGGCCAAATTCCGCTGTTTGTCCTGAATTCGCCCGCGGAGATGAACGAGGTCGAGATCGCGAGCAAGTCGGTTGTCGAGCTGCTGCACCGCCTGCCGAACATGGCGGGCCTGATCGATCTGAGCCTCGATTGGCAATATATGATCGAGGTAATCACGGTGGCGCGCGCGGAACGTTACGATTTTCAGCTCATCTCCGGCACCGAATATATGATCTCGGCTGCGGCCGTCGGCGCCACCGGAATGCTGTCGCCGCTGAGCTCCATCGCGCCCAAACTGATCGGCAAACTCTACGCGCTTTGCATGGCGGAAAAGTTCACCGCAGCACGGCCGGCACAGGAACAGGCCGCGATTTTGTTTCGGGCGTTGCGCGACGCCGGCGTCGCCGGTTTCAAAACCGGGCTTCGGGCGCTCGGCCGAGATTGCGGCGCGCCGCGTCCGCCGCTGACCGGGCTAGATGATGCGGATGCTAAATCCCTGCTTGCGGAAATTTCGTCGGCCGGCGTGATGAGCTCGGAACTGCGCGGCTGGGCGTAAGGTGAGAAATTCGATCGCGGTATGAGCGTTATGAGCCCGACGAACCCGAACAAAGTTGCATTGGTGACGGGCGCATCCTACGGCGTCGGCGCGGCGGCCGCAGTGGCGCTGGCGCGCGACGGCTTCCGCATCGCCGCCACCGCGACACGCAAGGGCAACCTCGATGCGACCTTGGCTGCCGTAAGCGAAGCCGGACAGGAAGCGGCCGGTTTCGAACTCGACCTCCGTTCGCAACCGAGCATAGAGCAGACAGCGGCGGCGGCGATCGAAACTTTTGGCCGCGTCGACGTGCTGGTGAATAACGCCGGGGTCAACTTGCGAAGTAAGGCGATTGAAACCGCGCGCGAAGATTTCGAAAACGTGATCGCCGCCAATGTAACGGGGACATTCTTCCTGACCCAGCAAATCGGACGCCATCTGATTGCGCGTGGTCTACCCGGGCGCATCGTCATGATTGCCTCGGCGCATGGGTTGGTCGGCGCCGCCGAGCGCTCGGCCTACGGCATCAGCAAAGCCGCAATCCTGCAGATGACGCGCATGCTCGCGATCGAGTGGGCCGATTACGGCATCACGGTGAACGCTATCGCACCGGGCCGCCTTGATACCGCTTCGCCGTCGCGGGCCGGCACCGGATCAGACAGCGCCTATATGGAGGCGATGCTCAAGCGCATTCCGCTGCATCGCTTGGCCACGGCCGAAGAAGTCGCCGCCGCCGCCGTGTTCCTGGCCGGACCGGGCGCGGCGTCGATCACCGGACAGACCATCGTCATCGATGGCGGCTTGACGGCAGCGTGAAGCGGAACCGATCGCAAGCGGAGGTTCTTCGATGAAACTTTATTCGGGCGCAGAGTCCGGCAATTCCTGGAAAATCCGCATCCTGCTGGAACAGTTCGGCGTGCCTTACGAGAAAGTGCTGATCGATCTTCTCAAGTGGGAACACAAGACGGCGGAGTTCGTAGCGACCGTCAATCCGCGCGGCCAGGTGCCGGTGCTGGAGGATGAGGGCCGCCACTTCTGGGATTCCGGTGCCTGTCTGGTCTATATCGCGCGGAAATTCGACCGCCAGGATTGGCTGCCGATCGAGCCTGCGGGCATGGCTGAAGTGCTGCAGTGGGTCTTCATGGCGGAGACCGAAATCCAATTCGGCCTGCAATACGGCCGGCGCGGTGTGATGCGCGATCGCTGGGTCATCGGTTCGGCAGCGAATAAGGCCCAGTATCAAAAAATCGGGCGGATGGCGCTCTCGGCGATGGAAACCCGCCTGCGGCATCACGACTGGCTTGCGCTCGATCGCATCACCATCGCCGACATCGCGTGTTACCCCTACGTGTTTCACGCGCACGAGGCGGACCTGTCGCTCGACGATTATCCGGGCATCCGTGCCTGGTTGGAACGGTGTAGCGCCATGCCGAATTGGGCCGCGGCGCCAAAACCTCCGACACGGCATTACGCGGATATGCCCGAACCCCAGAAGGCATGAGTCGCCACGCGCAACACCTTAAACGACATGGCGTATGAGCCTGCGAGCGAAACGATGAGCCGGCGCAACCGCGCAGCAGGCGCGCTCGACGGCAGATTCCGACTGCAGTTCTGGCTGCCGATGCTGGCAGTTCTCATCGGGATCGCGCTCATCGCCGGACCGATCCTGTGCGGCGGCGTCAGAAGTCTCTTGGTCTGGCAAGATGACGGCGCGCACCTCTCCATCGTCAATTTTAGTAATCTCGTCACCGACTCCAAATTCTACGTCGCCGTCGGCAACACGCTGATCTGCGGCCTGGCAACGACCGTCCTCAGCGCCGTCTACGGCATTTCGCTCGCTTGGATCGTCGCCCGCACGGATCTGCCCGGCAAGGCCTGGTTCGAGACACTGAATCTCGTGCCGTTTTTCATGTCGCCTTATGTGGGCGCGATTGCCTGGACGTTCCTGATCGCGCCCTACAGCGGGCTCCTGCAGAACGCCTTGAAGGATGGCCTTCACGTCAACGCCGACTGGCTGAATATCTATAGCCGGGGCGGCGTGATCTGGGTGCTGTCTCTGTTCTATACGCCTTATGTGTATCTGCTGGTGATTTCGCCGTTGCGGCAGATGGACGGAGCGCTGGAGGATGCCGCGCGGGTTCACGGCGCGTCGTTCTGGATGACGCTACGCACAATCACGCTGCCGCTGATGGAACCGGCGATCCTTTCGGCGGCGCTGATTGTTTTCATAACCAGCGCCGGCTTGTTCGACGTTCCGCTGGCGCTGACGGCGACCAAAGGCATCCGGATGGTGCCGACGGAGATTTTCACGCTCGTCAATTATCCGTCCGATCTCGGCCGCGCCTCGGCCTATGGCACCATTATCGTCTTCGTGACCATCGGCATGACGCTGCTACAGCGGCGCCACCTCGGCCGCCGCCGTTACACGATCGTCACCGGCAAGGGCTACCGCGCCCGCTACGTCTCGCTCACTCGGCCGGGCATCGCTATCGCGCTCGCCGTGGAATGCTTCTACATCGCCACGAGCGTGATGCTGCCGGTGTTCGCTCTGGCCGCGGTGGCGGTTTCGCCGTTGTGGACCGGGCGGCTGCATCTCGCCGCGGCGACACTCGCTAATTTTCACTACGTGTTGTTCGAATATTCGCTGACGCAAGGCGCGCTTTTAAATAGTCTCATCCTTGCAATCGCCGGGGCGACCATCGGCGTGACGCTGAGTTTCCTGCAAGCGCACTTCCTGGAACGAGCGCGGTCGGGATACCGGCCCCTTGCCGATATCCTTTTGTCATTGCCGCTCGGCATTCCCGGCATCGTGCTATCGCTGTTTTTTCTCGTTCTTGCGATCAGAACGCCGCTCTACGGCACGCTGGCGATCATGCTGATCGCCTATGTGGCGAGATTCTTCCCATTTTCGACACGGACCATCGGCGCGATGATGGCGGCGCTGCACCCGGAACTGGAAGAAAGCGCACGGACGAGCGGCGCAAGCTGGGCGCAGACTATCCGGTTCATCGTCTTACCGCTCGCCCGCCCGGCGCTGGTCGCCGCTTGGATCATGCTGTTCGTCATCTTCATCCGGGAGCTCGGGGCAAGCATCCTTCTTTACAGCAGCGGCACCGAAACACTGAGCGTCGCCATGGTCCTGTTGAGCGAGAACAGCGCGGGGTATGTCGCGGCGCTCGCGCTTGTCCAACTGGCGCTTCTCCTCGCCGCATTCGCGGTGTTGCGGCTGACCAAAGCCGAGATTGTGTGAGCTGCGATGCCGACATGCAGGGTTCCGAAATGACGATAACCGACCAGTCGGCATTCGCGCTCGTGGTTTCGGGCCTGACCAAGCGTTTTGCCGGCCACACGGTGGTCGACGACGTCTCGTTCGCCGTGAAGAAAGGTAGCACGCTCGCGCTGCTGGGCCCGAGCGGTTGCGGCAAGACGACGATTCTGCGCTGTCTCGCCGGCCTCGAGACGCCCGAGCGAGGCAGCATTGCCATTGCGGGACAGGCTGTGTTCGACGCCGCCGAAGGCGTGGATCTATTGCCTGAGCGGCGCGGCCTAGGCGTCGTCTTCCAATCCTACGCCGTATGGCCGCACATGACGGTCGCGCAAAATGTCGGCTTTCCACTTCGCGTTCGAAGAAAGATGGATGCCGAACGCCGCCGCGAGCAGGTCCAACGCGCCCTCGACGCGGTCGGCTTGACGGGCTTCGCCGACCGGCCGGCGACCCAATTGAGCGGCGGGCAGCAACAGCGCGTTGCGCTGGCTCGCGCGCTCGTTCATGAGCCCGATATCGTGTTGTTCGACGAGGCGCTGTCGAATCTCGACAAGCTGTTGCGCGAGCAGATGCGTCTTGAACTCAAAGCCCTGCAGGACCGGCTCGGCTTCACCGCGATCTATGTGACGCACGATCAGGACGAAGCGCTCGGGCTTGCCGACACGCTCGTTTTGCTCAATGCCGGAAAAATCAATTCCACAGGAACCGCAAAGGATGTTTTTCGCTGCGCCGACTCGGCGTTTTCCGCGCGCTTCTTCGGCTGGAATGTTATTGCCGGGATCGTCTTGGAGTTTCATCCCGACAGCGGCACCGTGACGGTACGCATCGCCGACAATGTTCTGCGCGTACCGGCCGCGACCGTATCGGCTGGCGACCGCGTGGAGGTCGGCTTCCGCCGGGAACATCTGGCGCTGCGGCCGATCGCATCGGGAGGCAAACCCGCCAACGATGCCGTGACCGCCAAAGTCGTGACCAGCTCGTACCAGGGTCTTCAGAACGAATACCTGCTCGACATCGGCCGCGGCGTTCTGGTTCGCGCGCTGCACCCCGATATCGCCGTCCCGCGCGGCGCCGACGTCGAAATGATCATAGCACCGGATCACATCACGGTCTGGCCAAACGGCGAGAACCGATAACAAGCACACCTGAAAAATCGAGGGAGAACACATGCTCAAGAGCATCATCGCGGCGATAGTGGTTCTAACGCTCGGTCCGAGCGCCTGGGCGGCGGACATCCCGGCCGCCGCCGGTCTTAGCCCGTCGGCCCAGAACGCGTTGCAGGAACTCATCGGGGCGGCCGAGAAAGAAGGCACGCTCAATTATGCCGACACCATCATTCAGCCGACGACGAGTAACGATCTCGTCGCGGCTTTCCGAACCTATTACGGGCTGCCCGACTCGTTCCGGGTCAATTTCACGCTTCTCGGCAGCGCGGCGATGGTGACGCGGCTCGAACAGGAGATAAGCGCCGGCAAAGTGTCGTTCGATGTCGCGGCTGTCGCGTCGCCGATCTGGGCCTTCGACGCCAATCGCCAGGGCGACTTTCTCGAGTATCACTCGCCGCAATACGCCGCCTATGGCGCGGCCTTCGCCGCGGGACTGGGCGTCGATGGCTTCTTCATATTCAATGGCGGTTACTCGCAGATTCCGATCTGGAATTCCGAGGTCTTCGATTTCAAAGGCAAGTCCTACCAGGATATCGCCGCCGCAGCCGAACCGGGCCGCTTCAGTATCGGCGATGCCGCGCATTCGGAATCGCAACTGACGACCTATCTGGGACTGCGCCAGATCTTCGATATTCCATTCTTCAAGGGCTTGGCCGCAAAAAAGCCGACTTTCATCTATCGCTCCGAGCTTTCGGCACAGCGCGTCCTCACCGGACAGGACATGATCGCGATGGGCGGTGGCGCGGCGCGCGTGATGCAAGCCAATAAAAAGGGCGCCAAGCTCAAGGTGCTGTATCCGTCGGATGGATTTACGCTATTGCCGCAGTCGACCTTCATCTTGAAGGCCGCGGCGCATCCGAACGCCGCAAAATTGTGGATCGACTTCATTCTCTCCGAACAGGGCCAGGTGCTTCTCGCCCGCGAGGAAGCCCTGATCTCCGGGCGGACAGGATTCAAAAGTCCGGTCCCCGACATCGCGCCCGATCTCGGCTCGCTCAAAATCATCAATGTCGATTGGAAAAGCATGAATGCAGCGACGCTCACGAAGTATCGGGAGGAGTGGGAATCGATATTCACGCCGTGAGCACGGCGCATCCGTCCGATGAACTCATGACCCTCCGGAGCCCCCTACCCCAAGGCGGCCACGACTGTCACCCGCAGGTGCGCCAGCTATCGGCCGCCTACAATGGCGTGTTGCGATGAGCGGTGGCGGCTCCGAGTTCCGCGAGGATTGGGCTGAGTAATTCTTCGTAGACGCTTAACACGCGCCAGCCGGCCGAATGCTATGTGCCTTCAGGTCGGCAGCAAAACGGTTCTTCCGCTGCTGCATTCATGAGGGAATTCAAGAATTCCTACACTCTGTCCTTATTTCCGGACTTGCACCGCCGCGCCTGGCAGGTTCGTGCGCATTTCTGGCACAGTGTTGCGGCTTTGCAACAGTTTGCGGGATGCGAGTCGCTATAAAGGGAAAAGACGAGCGGTAGCAGGGCACGGGCGGTAGCGGGGCATTTATGGGTGGACGTCGTCTGAAAAAACATCTGATGCGCACCGCAGCGGCGCTTCCCGTTTTCCTCGCCAATCCGGTCTTTGCGGCATCGCCGACCTATAATTGGTCGGGTTTTTATGCCGGCCTTACGGCAGGCGCGACGCGGTCAAGTTCGCACGAAACGACAAGCTTGCCGTGTACCGAACCTTTCGGCGTCGGCGCGATCTGCGCCACTACTTTTTCCGGCAACGGTCCCCTTGTCCTCTCGGCCATGAACGGATCGTTCTCCCAGACGCAATTCACCGGGGGGGTCGACGCCGGTTATAATTGGCAAAACGGCCCCGGCGTCTACGGCGTCGAGCTCGATCTCGAAAGCTTCAAGGGCGCTTCGAGATCTGGCGCTTTCACTTCTCCCGCCTTTGGATCGCCTGTCGTCCTGAATTCGTCAGTCGATGCCGACTGGCTCTTCACGGCACGCGGCCGCATCGGCTATGCGTTCGACCGAGTGCTCGCCTATGCGACGGGTGGACTTGCATTCACCAGATTGAACGCAAATTTCAGCTATACGGACACTAGCGGAGACACAGGAAGCTGGTCGGGGACCCAAAATAAGGTCGGCTGGGTCGTGGGCGGCGGATTGCAATGGGCGCTCAGCTCGGCATGGTCAGTGAAGGCGGAGTACCTATACGTCAATTTCGGATCGATTTCCGCTTCGGGTGCTATTGTTAACCCGACCTTCGGCTATTCCAATGCCGTCAGCACATCGGCCGATCTCACCGCGCAGATTGCGCGTGCCGGCGTAAATTACAAGTTCTGATCGCTTCTGAGCTCTCGGCCGCGGTGCACGGCGCTCTGAAGTGCCAATCGCGACAGACACGGCAGACTGTCGAGTCGGGCAGCGAGGATTCACGCACATCATGAACAATTGGTTCGAGCACATCCTTTACAATACGCGTACACAGCCCGAAACGGCGGCGATGATCACGGAAGATCGCGTCGTGACCTACGGCATGCTGGGCGTTGCGATCGAGAATTGCGCGCGCCGGGTTCACAATCTCGGGGTTTCGCGAGACGGGCTCGTCGCCATTGCAGTGCAAAGTCCGATCCGACAAATGACGCTTGGCCTTGCCGCGCACCGCATCGGCCTCCGTTCCATCACGATTGCGCCGGGCCAACCCACTGTCGCCGACATGAAATTCGATGCCGTGCTCAGTGACCGCGACGTTAAGCCCTGGCTCAACCCCGCCAATCGGTCTGTCCGCCTCGACGATGCCTGGTTTGGGATGACGCCGCTTGGCGGTCCCGAACTGCCGCCGCCGTTTCCACCGGAGGAGCACGTCGTCTGCCGCCGGAGTCTGACCTCGGGCTCGACCGGCGAGCCAAAAATCATAGACAGCACGATCGGCTATATCGGACGGCATGTCGTGCCGGGCATTACGATCTTCAATTGCGAACGCGTGCTCGCAATGCCGGGCTTGACATCGATCTTCGGCTACATGGTGGGCTGTGCTGTTTTGGCGAGCAGAAAGACGCTCTGCTTTGCCGAATCGCCGTTCCAGGCGATCAGAATGATCGAACTCTTTGCGATCGACTTCATTCTCGCTGCAACCGACCAACTTGTCCCCCTATCACGCGCCGCGCGCAAGATGGGCGCGCAAGTACCAAGCCTTCGCACAGTGGCGGCCGGCGGCAGTATTCCGACCCGTGCGCTCGCGGAAGGCGCGGCAACCTATCTCTGCAAAAATCTGAGATTTCGCTACGGAACATCGGAAGTCGGCCTGCTCGCCGAAGCGACAGCCGACGATGTACTTTCAAAGCCCGGCTTTGTCGGCTATCTGCATCCGGGCTTTGACATCGGCGTATTCGCGCTCGATGGCCATGCCCTTCCCGCCGGCGAACTCGGCATTGTCAAGGCACGGGTGAAGCGGGAGAGCGGTGGGCAAGAGCCCTGGACTGATCACGGCGATGTCGGCTGGACAAATGCAGAGGGGGCCCTCTACATCGTCGGCCGCACCGCGGATATCGATGATTTATCCGGAGCCTCTGTTCGCGACATTTCTCCCGTGCATGAAGTCGAGCATCTGCTGCGGCTCGAATGGGACGCAAGCGACGCAGCCGCGGTGCTGGTCGACGAGGGCGACAAACCGGAAATCTGGGTCGGTACGGTCAACTGCAGCGATGCCGATGCGAAAACACTTGAATCGATTTTGCGCCAAAGAGGCATCCAGGGCGCAGTGCGGATATTTCCGCTAACAGCGGTACCGCGCGGCGCCAACGGCAAGGTCCAGCGTGGGCAGTTGAAGACGCTGATGCTCAATGCCGCTGCGCTTAGCAAATTTCAGCGATAGCCTCAGCCTCCCACTTACTGTTGCCGTCTCGAATACGACGGGTTGTGTCCGGCATTAGATCTTTCTCGGTCGATACTGGGATGTCGTGCGCGTCGAAATCCGCCGGCATGACCATCAGATACCGGGCGATACTATACAGCGGTCCAAGTTTGGCCGGTTAAAAAGTCCATCGGAACAACACGCAGGTAAGGTCCGCTGTGGGTCTTGGCTGTGTAAAAACGCAGAGGCGCACGACGGCGATAGAATAAATGATGCGTCAAGCCGTCGGGTGTTCCAGAATAATTTTCACGCACGCCCATTTTCAATTGATCTGAGAAGAATCATTCTCGTCGGTTCGCAGTTTTTCGAGTTTTCACACAGCCTCGGTCATCAACTGCCGCTGCTTCGCCGGAAGCTGGCGTCGTGGATGTCTACCGCCGCGATATGCTTGACTGCCGCTTTTTTGGCGCTGCGATGACGACCTTATTGTCCGCGAGCGCGATCTCAGAGGTGCGAAATATGCGCCGTTGGAATCGTAGCGAGGCTCCCGTGCGAAGAAGTCGGTTTAGAAGCCCACGCCTACTTTCGGTCCGTGGCTTTGGCTGACGGCCGGCGCGCGTGGCGCGGGCGCGTGGGCGACCGCTGCCGGCCGCTCCGGCCTTTGCGGTTTAGCCGCCACATCCGGCTCTTTGTTGTGCGCAACGGGAGGTGCAGGCTGAGATTTACAGACCGGCGCGCTCTGGGTTTTCAGTTCGTCGATAAGCCCATCACTGATCGCCTCTTCGTCGATCGACAGAAGTCCGCGGGCGCTGCGATAGGCGCGGAGCGCCGCGACGGTTTCTGCATCCATCGTCCCGTCAGCGGCGCCGGAATAGCAGCCAAGCCGCGTAAGTTCACGCTGCAGTGAAGCAACTTGTTCAGCCGATGTGAACGGCTTTTCGGGCACCGGTATCGCTCCCGGAGATAAAGCTGCCACCGGTGGCGCGGGTGGGGCGGGAACCACCTGCTCCTCGAGCGCGGCGAGCCGGTCGACGTTATTGCGCGCAGCTTCGGCAAATCCCGACGACGGATAATCACGGACAAAGTCACGAAAGGCGTCTATGTCGTCACTGTTCTTGACCTTGTCCCAGGCGATCTGATCGTCGCTCAGACTTGGCTTCGACTTATCCGGCTGTGCTGCGGCCGCGCGTAATTGCACCCGCGCATCGGCAGAATAGAAGCCAGTCGGATGCTGCACCAGGAAGACTTCCCAGGCGCGCGCCGACCCGATCTGTTCGACGACACCGTAGTCCGTCTTCTCGCCCTGCAGGTCCATCGCCGGCCGATCGGCCGGCGCCGGCACCAGCGCAATATTGGCGCCTACGAGCGACCCGTAAACCAAAGGGTTCTGGCGCTTATCGGTGTTCTTGAGCACGTCGACCAGGACGCGGCCAAATGCCAAACGGATGTCGAGACCGGGGGTAAACAGATTGCGCAACAGCGCTGCGCTGTAGAACGAATGCTCGCCCGCACCGTCCTCACTCTCTGACTCGGCAAGCGCCGCATAGGCGATGAGCGATCCCGGCTTCGGATCGGGCTCGGCAAGCGCGCGATAGGCTTCCTGCGGGGCCCCTCCCCGTTTTTGCGTTGCCGAGGCAAACGGATCGCTATGCGAGGCGTCGAGAATGAGAAGCCGAAGGCGCTTGGCCTGATTGACAGCTTTGGCAACCGCGTCGAGTGCGATGGCCTCGCTGCCGGCATCGGCGCCGTCGGCAAGCCTGGCATCGATCGGAATCAGATAATTGACGCCGCCGATGTTGAGCCCGTAACCGGAAAAATAAGCGACCGCGATATCAGCTTGTGACGCCTCGCCGGCAAATCGAGCGACTGCCTCGTTGAATTGCGCGCCATCGGCATCGCTCGCAGCTTCGACGACATCGAAGCCGGCCTGCTTGAACATCGCCGCCATGGCTGCGCCGTCGCGCCGCCCGTCGGGCAATATCGGCGCATGGCGATAGGCGGAATTGCCGATCACCAGCGCGACACGGCGCTCGGCAAAAGCCGGATCCGCCTGCGCCAGCAGCGCGCCAAGCACGATCGCGACGGCGAAGAAAAAACATCTGGTCATGCGCGATGTGCACGGATGTCCGATCATAACCGGCGCCAAGCGAGAACGCATCGGACCCGCGGATGTTAAGGGGTCAGCGGATTGCCGCTGGCATTGAATTTATACCCGATACCGCCGATCACGGAATAGGTCTGCGCGTGCACGTCGACGTTTGCGACATCGATAGTTCCGCCAAAGAAACTGTGGTTGAAGCGACCGAAATCGGCGTAGCGGAATTCAAGTTTGCCGAGCCAATTGCCGGACAGGACGCTTTCCACACCACTGCCGACGGTCCATCCGGTCTTCACGGTGGTCGCAGTTTCGTTCTGCGGCGTGACGGTAAAGCGGCAAAAAGATTGTAGCGTCCCGCTGCAGTTCGCGGTCATCGACATTTGCTGGAATGCCGTGCCGCCGGTGGCGTAGACGAGGACGTCAAGCGTGGTCAGATAACCCAAACGTGCCCGAATACTGGCGTCCCAGCCAAGCTTGACCGCCGCGCTATCGGCCAGTTCCGCCTCGACGCCGGGCAGAAGAAACAACTGCGCCGCGGCGGAGCCGTTGCCATAGGTGCCGGGAATTCCGCCGCGCTGCATGCTGCTGTTACCAAAGGCAACGTCACCCTCGACGCCGGTCACCCATTTCGGCGCAACCCGCCAGTCGTAACCGGCGAAGAAGCCGCCTTGCATCGCGGCGCTCGGCAAATTTGCCGGATTGGTGGATGGATCGGGAGCATTAACGCCGGCACCGATCGCCGCCGGCGTAAAGATCGGCAGCGTCACCGTATTCCATTGGGCATCGGCCATGCGATAGGCGGCCGTGGCACCCGCATACACTCCAGTCCAATTGTCAGGCGACGGCGGCGGTGCCTTGACCAGAGCCTTCACCGGCATCGCCGTGTCGAACAACGCGCCCGACGCCGGATCGTAAGCATTGAAGTGATAGTTCACCCCGACGGTGAGTTCGTTGAAATATTCCCGGACACTGAACACCGTGCCATCGGACAGATTCAGGCTCTTCAAACCAAAATTCAAATAGTCATATTCGAGCTTGGCCGACCAGGCGGCGCTGAGCGCGAGTTCGAAACCAGCGCCGGCGACAAAGCCGAAGCGCGGATCCTTGATGTTGAGCGTTTGCACACTGCCGACCGGATTGTTGGCCGGGAAGCAACCGCCCTGGAAGAACAACGCATCGCCATTACAGGATACGGAGAGCGCATTGTCGGTCCAGGCGCCGCCGGCTTTGCCGAAGACGAGCAAGCGGTCCAGCCACGTGTAGCCGAGCCTTGCTGCCGCGGTCGTCAGCACATGGATGTTATCGTTGCAGTTCTGCGTGATGTTGAAATTGTTGACGTTGTTATTGCAGCCTTGGCCGCCAGAGGCGTTGGTCAAAGCCGCATCGGCCTCGACACCAGCGACCCAACGGTCGAATTGCCTGTTGTAACCGAGTGTACCGCCGCCAATAACGCCGGCGACGCGCGGATTGGCCGATGTGCCCGCCTGCTGGAAACTCCATTTGGTCGCACCATCCGCAGCGCCGGCAAACGGTCCGCCGTAGAAGCCGCTCCAGTCGTAGGGCGCTTCGGCGGAAGCCCTCTTAGGCCGACCCGCCGCCGCGAATTTAAGCGTCGGGTCGAACTGGTAACGCACACCCGCATTGAAACCGAGGGCCTCGATATTCGCGCCGTCTTTGTAGTCCACGCGGAAATAACCGAGCCAGGGCGTGTCGGGAATTTCGCCAAACACGCCGACGCTATATTGCCCGAAGGTCCCAACGCGCGTCGCGCTGATGCTTCCGGCAACCGCGTTACCGCAGCCGTTCGGATAGGCAAAGAGAACGCCAGGGCCGCACGGTATGAATGGATGCGCCGAGGCGAAGGCTGCGTAATACTCGGGCGCGGCGTAGCTCGCGGTGACATTGCCGGCGAATTCGTGCCAAACGCTCGCTGTCGCGAACGGCTCCCAAACGACATTACCCGCCGTGAAGGTCGTACCGATCTCGACGCCGGCGCGGCCGAGCCAGCTCTGAATGTCGCTGAAATTCACGCTTGCGGGCGGCAGGAATAACGAATTGAAGGTGTTGCCAAAGCCGCCGGGCAGATACAGCGTATCGATCTTGGTGTTGGAATGGATGCCGCTGACAGACGGCTGCACGAACCAATTGTTGCCGATGTCGATCTTGTAGCCGGCTGAAATTGTTTCTGTGACACCGAAGCCGTTGAGATTTTGATTGCCGAGCGCGGCGGACGCGGCGTTGAGATTCATCTGATAGTAGTCAGCGCGCAACAGTGCGTCGGCGAAGAAATTGCCGTTGGTGTAGACGGCGTAGAGACCGGCGAACGGCACCTGGAAACTGCCGTTGAAGCCCGAGCCACCCAAATCCTGATCGCGCGATTGGGCGAAGCCGCCGGTCACGCCGAGATGCAGCGTCGCGCCGCTGCCGGAGAGATTGAGCCGCGCCAGATCCTGCCCGAGCTGAAAACCGGCATAGTCCTGCCGGATATCCGATTTGCAATTGATTGAACCTGCGGCGCCCGGACCACCGGGAAAGCCGCTGAAACTGCCGCCGGTTGACGGACTGATCGAACCGGTGAAGGCGCCGCTTGCTTGATTCTCGACGCGGCCGCCGATCATGCGGCCCCAAACGCCGCCGGCCAACGCGTCGGCTTTTGCGTCCGGCAGTCCGATGGCAAAGGCATCGCCTTGCGCCTGGAAAGCGGTGTTCATGGTACCGATGACGGACGAGATCGAATTAGCCGCGCCGACGACGCCGCCGATGACTGGAGTAAAAGCGGTATAGGGGGCAGTAAGGGTGCTCGTGCAGCCGGGCTGGGTTGCCTGTGCGAAGGCGCGCGACGGAAGCAAGGCGCAGGCAAAGAAAACGCCTATAACCAGCGCGCGAGCCGGCGCCGATTGGACTCGCTTTTTGCGCGAGACGCGCATTTCGATCGCCAGCCCCCGAAAATCCAGGCAAAGACTTAACTTTAGGTTTTTTGTCGACGGGAGAAGAGGGCTCAGAGTCGGATTCGCTGTGAACAGCGTGTTTTCCCCACCGCTGTGCCAATTTGGCAACGCAATGCGCGCGGCGTCATTGCTTAGTGGGCAAGAACGCGTGCGACCCGGAAACCGAGGCCGCCATAGCGGTTGACCGACGGCGTCCGCAGCCGGAATGCCGTACGCAATAAGACCTGCGGCAAGTCGCCCCAGGACCCGCCCCGGCTGACGCGCTCCCGGCAATCCGGACTCGACCAAGCCGACCCATCCGCCGGCGCCTGCTCGTAGCTGTCGTGGTAGCAGTCCTCGACCCACTCCCAGACATTGCCAAGCATGTCGTTGAGGCCGAATCCGTTGGGTGCGAAGGAACCGACGGGCGCGGTTTCCTTATCATCCCAGGCACTCCCGCAATCGTAGCAATTGGCCATGACCTTGCCGCTGGGCTTGACCTCATCGCCCCATGAATAAGCGGTGGTGGTGCCGGCGCGCGCCGCATATTCCCACTCGGCCTCGCTGGGCAACCGATACGTTTTGCCGGTCTGCTTCGACAACCATGCGACGTATTGCTGGGCGTCGTACCAATCGACGCCGATCACCGGCCGATCGCCGCGCCCCCACCCGTAATCGTCAGGCCTGATACGGCAGCCGCCAAGCTCGTAACAGGTGTCCCAATCGCCGAACGTGACTTCGAATTTGGATAGAGCGAACGGCGCGGCGATCATCACCTCATGCTGGGGAAATTCGTCGCTGTCGGCACTCGCTTCGGTCGTCAGCGAACCCATGGCGAAGTGTCCGGCCGGCACCATGACCATTTGCGGACATTGCGAGCAATCCTGAAACACTTCGGCGGTTTTGAGCCCGCGCTCCCGATCGGTGGAAAGCACCATACGCCGCACATAGAGATCGGCGAGCATCTGCAGCCGCACTCTGTTTGTTGCGGCCGCATAAGCAATGCCGGCGCAACTCGTGATCAGCAGGACGACGATTAGCGCCGCCCGCAAAATCCGGCTGCGGAGCGCGTTCTTACGGCTGGCATCGATCAGAGCGCGGGTCAGCGCGTAACTACCGCCATAGCGATCGGCCCAGTTGCTGTTCAACTTTCGCTGTTGCCACCACTCCCACCGCTCTTGTGTCGTCGCCGGAGACAAAACGCGATGTTTGCTGAGCTTGAAACCTTGCGCTTCGACCGCCAGCGAACGCCAAATCAGGCCGTCGTCGAATTCACGTCGCAACCAGCCGTCCTGCGGATCGGCCAAACGCTTCCAGCAGCGGATCAGCGCCTCATGGCTGATATCGATCGTGGTGCCATCGTTGATGGGCTGGCGCGAATAAGGCGTGACAAACGACACGCCCTCGCGCCGCAGGGCATCAATGATGTCACGAAGCTGATCGGCCTCAATCTCCGTCAGCGCGACCAGATCGCGAAACAGCTGCGGACGGCGGATCGCGTGGCCCTCGGCATTGAGATCGGTGAGCGCGCGGAATAGCCGCTCGACGGCATAGCGCCGTTCCGGATCGAGGGCTACTTCATCAACAATGGCGTCGGCGTGACGCGACAACAGACTGGCCAAACCGCCGGCGTCATCGAGTGGTCCAGGTTCGAGGACGATCTTGCTGCCGGCCGGCGTTTTGGCCGCCGTATTGTTCCACAAATACATCAGTCCGTGTTGGATCAACGGCAGCTCGTCCTCACGGCCGCCGACATCGGCGATCAGTTGTTCGGTAAGATCAAGGCTGACTTCACCACCATAGAGCAACGCGGGCCGCCGGATCGCGCGGACGAGCGCATCGCGTTCCATGTGCGGCACCAGATATTGCGTGCGATTGACCGCTTCGGCGAGACCGGAAAAGCGCGCGCACTCGCCGAGGAACTCGGACCGCATCGTCACCGCAATATGCACCGGCGAAACTTGATCCGCGGCAACCGCATCGGACACTTTGACACTGCTGCGAACGAGGAGATCGACAAACAGCTCGGCTTCCTCCCGGCTGGTCTCCTTTTCGAAACGAAATAGTTCTTCAAACTGATCGACGAGAATACAGAGGCGCTTGCCTTTGAGGCTTTCCAGCGAACCCGCGATGGCAGAGAGCGTCGCGCCCTGCCGGTTGAACTGCGACATGATCTGGCCGGTGCGCTCGACGTCGTCGGGTGCGCCGTCGAGCCGCACGAATTCCTTGGCGAGATTCCATAACGGGCCGCCGGACGGCCGGATGCTGCAGGTCTGCCAGGGCGTGCCGGCGCGCATGTGCTGCCGCGCCAGCTTCGGCAATACGCCGGCGCGGACCAGCGACGATTTACCGGAGCCGGACGAGCCGTGGATCATGACCAGATGATGCGCGGCAAGCCGATCGATGACCTCGTCGATCATCTGCTCGCGGCCGAAAAAGATCGACCATTCATCGATTTCAAAAGGACGCAATCCCGGATAAGGGCTCTTCGGCCGCGCCGCGCGAAGAACGTCCGGACTCGCGGGTGGGCTGGTCACGGTGCCCCGCAGCCGCCGTTATTGCGCTTGCTTCAGCCAGCCGTTGAACTGGCCGCGCCAGTCGTCCCGGCCGACGTCAAAACGCTCGATACCATAACTGGAGACATCGATCGGCAGATCTTCGCCGGAACTGTCCAGCACGGCGCACGGCAGCGGCGTGCCGCGTGCCGATTGGATGCGCTCGCGCTCGTCGACGCCGATTTCCAGAAGATCGCCGATGAATTTTTCGTTGTTATCGGCGCGCACCAGTGCCAGCGCATCGCAGTGCCGCGCGGTCTCGATACGGGCACGGCTCTCGCGCATCCAGTCGGCAATGTCACGGCCGGGATCCGGGACAGTGCTCAACGGCGCGATGCCGTCTTGCATCAAAACGCGCCTCACCTCGTCGTAAACAGACGCATTTTCCGGGCGCGAATGCAGATAAACGCGACGCTGACTGCTTGCCGCGACACTCACCCGCTGTGGCTGTGCCCGACGCTGGGCATTAGCGCGCAATTCGCGCAAGCGCCGGGTGAGCGCCGTCTGCAAACGCCATAATTCCTTTACATAGGCTTCGCGGTTTTCGGTGCTGCCACGCCAACCGAACGGCATCGAGTCGAGCTTGTCGTGAAACTGGAAACCCGGCAGCGGATGCCCCCGCGAGTCGCGCAAGAACTCCGGCCAGCGCCCCTCTTCTGTCCGGAGCGCACGAACGACAAAGACGCGGCCGTGATCGCGCTCGCGATCCTGGACCTGCTGGCGAAACCACTCCAACTCATCCTTGCACCATGCCGAGGCCAGATAGCGCGGCGACATGATGATGAGCAGAATGCCCGACGATTTCACCTTGCCGCGCAACTCGTCGGTGACGTGAATGGTCGGATCGATATGAAGATCGCGCCAGATGACGAGATCATCGAATTCGATGTCGACGACGCGGATATCCGCTTCGAGGCGGCGGACCAGTTCGAGCGTCCAGTCCCGCAACGGCGTATCGGAATCCGGGCCCACCACGCCATGCGAATAGCTGACGAACGCGTCGTATTCGAAATAGGGGGAGAGAAAAGCCACCGGCTCGACCTGGATGCTCAATGTTGATGGTGGGTGCGGCGCCGTTATGCTTTCCCCGGGAATCTGGACTTTACCAGTTGGCCGCGAGGTGTCGAGGCCGATGAATTCTCTGAGCAGAGGCGGAGATCGCGGCTGCTAATGCCTGCTTGCATCCGGCAACGGACACACGAATCAGTCTCTGAACATTCAAACCGGTTTCCCCTAATCAAATCCGGATATTGAAAAACTGCGATCGGAGACTGGCCATTAAGATCTGGGAATTGCCGCACTGGAACGGCCTAAGATGGCGCGTCGAGACACAGTGACCGTTACCTAATTCGCGGAAGTGTCGGAGTTTTTTCTGCGGAACGGAAATGGCCTTGGGAGACAGGACTGGCTGGCTGGGGCGCCTGGATTCGAACCAGGGGATGGCGGAATCAAAATCCGCTGCCTTACCACTTGGCTACGCCCCAATGCCGCGGGATTGCCGGGCTCGCGCCGGCCGGCGGACCATAGCGGCGCCCCTCCGGCGGATCAATGACAGCGGGATATAGGGCATCCAAGGCGGCGCATGAAGCCGCTATCGACCGCCCGCGCGGGCCTATAATGTAAAGGAAAACGAGCCCGGCGGCCGCTCCGGCCCGCGGCGCCCGATGAGGCATCCAGGGAACGCATGTCCGATTTGGTGGTCGTAACCGACGCGGACGGCATCCGCACGATTCGGATGAACCGGCCAGAGAAAAAGAACGCGCTCACGCAGCCGATGTATGCGGCGATGACGGCGGCCCTCGACGGGGCCGGCAAGAGCGACGCGATCCGCTGCGTGCTGATCGCCGGCGCCCCGGGCGCATTCAGCGCCGGCAGCGACATCGGCGATTTTCAAAAGCGCGCCGAGACCGGGCTCGAACCGGTCACCGTCGATTTCCTCCATGCGCTGGCGGCGAGCCGCAAGCCGCTCGTTGCCGCGGTAAACGGACTTGCGGTCGGCATCGGCACCACCATGATGTTTCATTGCGATCACGTCGTCGCGGCGGCCGGCGCGGTGTTCTCCACCCCGTTCGTCAAGCTCGGTCTCATTCCCGAAGCGGCGTCGAGCCTGTTGGCGCCGCTCCTCATGGGCCCCGCACGCGCTTTCTCGCTGTTGGTGATGGGCCGGCCGCTGTCGGCCGAGGAAGCGAAGGCGGCGGGCATCGTCAATACCGTCGTCGAGGCCGAGAAGGTCGAGACGGTTGCGCTCGAGGCCGCGCGCGAGATTGCGCTCCTGCCGCCGGGCGCCGTGGCGCTGTCGCGGCAACTGTTGCGCGGCCATCTTGACGCTGTCGCCGGGCGGGTCGATACCGAAGCCATGCATTTCAAGGAGCGTTTGCGCTCCGAGGAGGCGCGTGCCGCGTTCGCGGCGTTTTTGACGCGCAAGAAATAAGGCTGCGTGGAACGGCGTATGTCACTTGCCGGCAAGACCTTGTTCATCACCGGCGCCTCGCGTGGCATCGGGCTTGCCATTGCGCTCCGCGCCGCCCGCGACGGCGCCAATATCGCCATCGCGGCCAAGACCGCCGAACCACATCCGAAACTGTCCGGCACCATCTATACGGCGGCCGACGCGATCGAACGTTCAGGCGGCAATGCCTTGCCGCTCGTGGTCGACGTGCGCGACGAGGCACTCGTGAAAGACGCGCTCGCCAAGACCGCGGCGCGCTTCGGCGGCATCGATATCGTCGTCAATAATGCGAGCGCCATCCAGCTCACGCCGGTTGCCCAGACCGACATGAAGCGCTTCGACCTCATGCACCAGATCAATGCGCGCGGCAGTTTTGTCGTATCGAAATGGGCGATTCCTTTTCTGGCGAAAGCCGAGAACCCGCACATTCTGATGCTGTCGCCGCCGCTCGACATGCAGGAAAAGTGGTTCGCGCCGCATACCGCCTATTCGATGGCCAAGTTCGGCATGAGCCTCGTGGTGCTGGGCTTAGCCGGCGAATTGCGGCCGCAAGGCATCGCGGTCAATGCGCTGTGGCCCCGCACCGTCATCGCCACCGCCGCCGTGCAAAATCTGCTCGGCGGCGATGCCGTGATGCGCCGGGCGCGCAAGCCCGAGATCGTCGCCGACGCCGCTTATCGAATTTTCTGTACGCCGGCGCGCGAGCTCACCGGCCGCTTTCTGATCGACGATAATTTTTTGGCGGAGCGCGGCGTCACGGATTTCGAGCGCTATCGCGTCGATCCGACTCAAGTCTTGGCGCAGGACTTCTTCGTCCCCGACGACATTGCGCCGCCGCCCAGCATCGATCCCCGGTCCATCGATACCCGCGCCATCGCCGCGCATGGAGGACAAACGTGACCTACCGAGCTCCCCTCGCCGATATCGGCCGCGCGATCCAACACACGGCCTGCCTTGGCGGTACGATCGAAGAAGGCCTGTTCGGCGATCTCACGCTCGAGGACGTCGACGCCGTGGTCGCGGAAGCCGGCCGCTTCGCGAGCGAGGTCCTTGCACCGCTGAACCGGATCGGCGACACATTCGGTACGCAGTTCAAAGACGGCGCCGTTACCACCGCGCCGGGTTGGAAAGAGGCCTATCGCGACTGGCGGCTTGCCGGATGGAACGCCGTGACGGCGCCCACGAAATGGGGCGGCCAGGCGCTACCGCAGATCGTCAACGCCGCCTGCACCGAGATGTGGCAGGCGGCATCGGTCGGCTTCGCCAATGGCCCGATGCTGACCATGGCGGCGATCGACGCGCTCGAAGCCCATGGCAGCGAGACGCTCAAACGCACTTATCTGGAAAAGCTCGTGTCCGGCGAATGGATGGGCACGATGCAACTCACCGAGCCGCAAGCCGGCTCCGACGTCGGCGCGCTGCGCACCCGCGCCGAGCGCGCCGGCGACGGCAGCTATCGGCTCACCGGCCAGAAAATTTTCATCACTTACGGCGAGCACGATTTCACCGCCAACATCATCCATTTCGTGCTGGCGCGGCTGCCGGACGCACCGCCCGGCACGCGCGGCATTTCGCTGTTTCTGGTGCCGAAATTCCTGCTCAAAGCCGATGGCTCGCTCGGCGCCCGCAATGACATTCGCGCGCATTCGGTCGAGCACAAGCTTGGCATTCACGGCTCGCCGACCTGCACCATGATCTTGGGCGATGCCGGCGGCGCGACCGGCTATCTCATCGGCGACGAGAACGCCGGCATGGCTTGCATGTTCACCATGATGAATCGCGCCCGGCTCGCGGTCGGCCTGCAAGGCGTCGGCCTTGCCGAGGCGGCGACCCAGCAGGCGATGGCTTACGCGCGGGATCGCCGGCAAGGCCGCACGGCCGGCATGAAGGGGACAGAATCGGCTGCGATCATCGCTCACCCCGACGTACGGCGGATGCTGTTGACCATGCGGGCGCTGACGCAGGCCGCGCGCGCCATCTGCTATTCGACGGCGATCGCGATCGACCGCAGCGAACGAAGCCGCGACGACGGCGCGCGCAAGACCGCGTATCACCGCGCCTCGCTGCTCACGCCGGTAGCCAAAGCGTTCTCGACCGATATCGCCAACGAGGTCGCTTCGCTGGGCGTACAGGTGCATGGCGGCATGGGTTTCATCGAGGAAACCGGCGCCGCGCAATATTTTCGCGATGCGCGCATCGCGCCGATCTATGAAGGCACCAACGGCATCCAGGCCATCGACCTCGTCACCCGTAAGCTGCCGCTCGCGGGCGGCGCCGCTGTCGGCGCGCATGTCGATGAGCTGCGCGACATCGTCCGGCAATTGAGCGCCAGCAACGATCCGGCCTTCGGCTGGACGGCCGTGCGGCTTGCCGACGCGGTCGAGAGTCTGTCGCGGGCGACCGAATGGCTGCTCGGGCGTCTCGACAACGAGCCGGACGCGGCGCTGGCCGGCGCCACGCCCTATTTGCGGCTGTTCGGGCTCGCCACCGGCGGCTGTCTCTTGGCCAAAGAGGCGCTCGCCGCCATACGGCTCAACGCCGATGCGGCGGCGCGGATCGCGGTGACGCGGTTTTTTGCCGAGAATTGCGCGGTCGGCGCCGGCGCGCTGGAGCGCACGGTGGTCGAATGCGCGCCGGGCCTGCTCGGCGCCGACGCGGCGCTCGCCTCGTGACAGCCTTCCCTCCGCGCAAGCTTCGCCTTAAGTGTGGCTGATGTCGACACTGCTGCTGACCCATCCTGCGTGCCTCGAACATTTGACGCCGCTCGGCCATCCCGAACGGCCGGACCGGCTGCGGGCCGTCGAGCGCGCGCTCGAAGCGGAGAAATTTCAGACGCTGGCGCGCGAGCTCGCTCCTTTGGCGCCGCTCGAGACCATCGCGCTCTGTCATCCGATGGACTACATCGTCGAGCTGCGTGATGCCTCGCCGCGCGAGGGCATCATTCATCTCGACGCCGATACCTCGATGTCGCCCGGCACTTTCGAAGCCGCCTTGCGCGCCGCCGGAGGCGCCATCCAGGCCGTCGACGAGATCTTGGCTAAGAAGGTCAGAAACGCCTTCGTGGCGACGCGGCCGCCGGGCCATCATGCCGAGACGGCGCGGCCGATGGGGTTTTGCCTGTTCGACAATGCCGCCATCGCGGCGCGCCACGCGCAACGCCGCCACGGCATTTCCAGCGCCGCGATCGTCGATTTCGACGTGCACCACGGCAACGGCTCACAGGAGATTTTTTGGGCCGACAAGACCGTGATGTATTGCTCGACCCATCAGATGCCGTTGTTTCCCGGCACCGGCGCGGTCGGCGAAAGCGGCGATTACAATACCGTCGTCAATGCACCGCTGCGTCCCGGCGACGGCGCCAAGGCGTTCCGCGAAGCCTTCGAGACCCGGATCCTGCCGCGCCTTAGGGATTACAGGCCGGAGTTGATCATCATCTCGGCGGGTTTCGACGCGCATATGCGCGACCCGCTCGCCAATATCAACCTCGCCGAAGAGGATTTCGCCTGGGCGACGCAGAAGCTCATGGATATCGCCGACGCTTGCGCGGACGGCCGCATCGTGTCGCTGCTCGAAGGTGGCTATGACCTGCAGGCGCTCGGCAATTCGGTCGCGGCACACGTCACCGCGCTGATGCGTGGATAATTTTCAACACGATCGAGACGGAGCCGCTTGATGGCGCAGAACAGCAACAGCGATATCGGCAAACTGCCGTTCGAGCGGGCGATCGAAGAACTCGAATCGATCGTCAAGCGCCTCGAAGAAGGCAAGGTCCCGCTCGAGGAATCGATCGCCATCTACGAACGCGGCGAGGCGCTTAAGCGCCGCTGCGAGGACCTGCTGCGGCAAGCAGAAGCGCGCGTCGAAAAAATAACGCTCGACGCCGGCGGCAAGCCCACCGGGACCGAGCCGCTCGACGTCGAATGATGCCTGCTAAATCGCGTGCCTAAATCAATCCGCCGTTCACCGCCACATCGTCGGGGCGTCGCCGGCCTCGCTCTTGCCCGTCACTTCGTCGCAAGTACCGCAATAATACACCAGCAATTCGCTCAAGCCCCCGAGTTTAGGGACACTGCTGATCAGCTTCATTGGCCGATTGCATCGGTCGCAGGCGCAAATCTCGGAATGCTCGTCGTTTTTCATCCGCGATTGATAGTTGCGCTTAGGCCTTGGTACAATTCAGGAAAACTCCGTAAGGGTGAAACCGCGAGCGCACATTAAGAATTTTGATCTTGACTACCTAGAACAAATAGTGAACATTCACCGGTTCGGATGGAGGCTTTGGCCGAGACGGATTCGGATGGAACAAATGGATTCGGACAAGAAAAGCGCCTGGCTGCGCAAGCTCGACGAAGAATGCCCGCATCAGGTAGTGCTGCCACGGCAAAAGCTTGCCGACGACAGCGAGATCATGAATTTCCTCATCCGCTACGTCGGCAAATTCGACATGTATGTCGAAGACGATTACGCCGCTTTCGTGCGCTATTGCTTCGAGGACCCGCTCGACGCCGAGATATTCAGGTCGCGATTCGAGCCGAAGGCGGAGCGGTTTCGGCTGGCGGGATGAATGTCACTTTGTCGGCAGCTTTTGCCTTACCTGTGCAATCTCGGCCCACGCATCTTGTTTGAAATTTTTTCTCAAATTCAGGACGGTGAATTGATTGCCGCTCGTCGTGCGCGGCAACGCCTGCCATGACAACGGCACCGAGACCGGCGCGCCGGCGCGTGCGCGGGTCGAATAGGGCGCGACCGACGTCGCCTCGCGTGTGTTGCGAAGATAGTCGATGAAGATTTTACCCTTGCGCAGCGCCTTGGTCATCTTGGCGAGATAGCGGCTTGGGCTGTCCGCGGCCATCTCGGCGGCGATCCTCGCCGTGAAAGTCTTCGTTGCGTCCCAATCGACGCCAAGGATCGGCACCACGACATGGATGCCCTTGCCGCCCGAGAGTTTGACGAAGCTTTCGAGCTTTTCGGCTTGCAGCCGATCGCGCACCTCCTGCGCGGCGGCGACGATCTGTTTCCAGCTTACCCCCTCGCCCGGGTCGAGATCGAACACCATGCGGTCGCACAGATCGAGCTTGTCGAGGCGCGCTCCGCGGGTGTGAACCTCCAAGGCGCCCGATTGCACGAGTTCGAGCAGCTCGTCGCGCTTCTCGACCGCGATGACATCGTGTTCCTTGGCGTCGACGGTATGCCGCAACGGCGATTGCTTGATGGTCGGTGCGATGTGCTTCTGGAAGAAACACTCGCCGGCGGTGCCCTCGGGGCAACGCAGGATCGCGAGCGGCCGGTCGACGACATGCGGCCGCATGCGATCCCACACGCTCACGTAATATTCGGCGAGATCTTCTTTGGTGACGCCGACATCGGCCCAATAGACTCGGTCGGGATGGGTCAGATGCACGCCGCCAATATCCGTACCGGTGTTGCTTTTTCGGTTGGCAGCCCCGCCTCTCGACCGCGGCGCGTCGGGCTTCGCCGACGCGGCTTTCGGTGTCATGGCTTTCGGTGTCATAGCTTTCGATGTCATGGCTTTCGGTTTCATGGCGCTCGGCGTCGCGCGGCTTGGCGCCTGGCGGCTCGTTTTGCGCCGGGCGCCACCGCGGCATTGCCGCTGCCTTTGCGGCCTCGGATGCGCTTCCCGGCTTTGCCTTCGGCGATCTCCGTCAGGGAGCGGCCGGTTACGACCGAGAGCGGCTCATTCTGCAGAATGTCGGTGTTGCGGCCGCTGCGCGCTTCGCCGTCCTCGGCTTTGATCAAGAGCCAGTTGTCGCGGCGATTCTTGCCACGCTCGCTATCGCGGGGGTGCATCCGCACCAGATGCCAGCGGCCGTGCAGTTTTTCGCCCTCCAGCACGAAATCGAGATGGCCTTTGGCGTAACCCTCGTGCGGGTCGCCGTCTGGTATCCAGCGACCGCGATCCCAGATCATGACCGTGCCGCCGCCATATTCGCCTTGCGGGATGGTTCCCTCGAAGCTGTTGTAGTCGACGGGGTGGTCCTCGACATGCACGGCAAGACGCTTGTCGCCCGGGTCGAGGCTCGGGCCGCGGGTCACCGCCCAGCTCTTCATGACGCCGTCGAGCTCGAGCCGGAGGTCATAATGCAAGCGTCGCGCCGCGTGCTTCTGGATGACGTAGCGGTCGCCGCCGCGGCGCCCTTTACGACCGCGTGGCTCCGTGGTCACGCCGAATTTGCGCTTCTTGCGGTAGATTTCGAGTGCCACGGCGCTTTTATCCGCTTGGTTGCGGTTTAAGGCTGGTTGCCGAATCCCCACCCGTACCGGGTGCGGTCCTCTGGCAATTCCCCGAATCTTACATAGGTTGAACAATACCGAAGTGATGGGGTTGTAGGGGTATTGCCGGACTCTAGATATAAGGCCCTGGAATGCCTAGGAGTTCCGCTAAGGGCCTATGCGGCACCCGGCCGTTTAAATTGCGTTCCCGGCGCGGAATGGTGTAGGACCGTTTCATCCGCGTGTTCCTTGCCGGGCCACAGCGAGCCCCAATAATCGGCGTTCGGCCGAAAGAACCGCATTGGTCTGAAATAAGGAGCGTAGTGTGACGGTTTCGTCCAAGACCCCATTGCTCGACCAAATCAAGACTCCCCAAGACCTCAGGCGCCTCAATCCCAGTGAGTTGCCGCAGCTTGCCGAGGAATTGCGGCGCGAGACCATCGACGCTGTCGCTGTCACCGGCGGTCACCTCGGCGCCGGCCTCGGCGTGATCGAACTGACGGTCGCGCTGCACTATGTGTTCAACACCCCGGCTGACCGCCTGGTCTGGGACGTCGGCCATCAGGCCTATCCGCACAAGATCCTCACCGAGCGCCGCGACCGTATCCGCACGCTGCGGCAGGGCGGCGGGCTGTCGGGCTTCACCAAGCGCGCCGAGAGCAAATACGATCCGTTCGGCGCTGCGCATTCCTCGACCTCGATTTCCGCGACCCTCGGCATGGCGGTCGCCCGCGATCTGCAGAACAAGGACAACAACGTCATCGCCGTAATCGGCGACGGCGCGATGTCCGCCGGCATGGCCTATGAGGCCATGAATAATGCCGGCGCGATGAATTCACGCCTGATCGTGGTGCTCAACGACAACGACATGTCGATCGCGCCGCCGGTCGGCGCGCTGTCGGCTTATCTCGCCCGCCGCGTTTCCGGGCGCGGCTATCACAGCCTCCGCAAACTGGTCCGCAAGGTCGCCAAGCACATGCCGACCAAAATGCTCGAGCAGCGCGCCATGGCGATGGAAGAATATGCGCGCGGCCTGGTCACCGGCGGCACGCTGTTCGACGAGCTCGGCTTCTTCTATGTCGGCCCGATCGACGGCCACAATATCGATCACCTGTTGCCGGTGCTGACCAATGTCCGCGACATGAAGAACGGACCGATCCTGGTCCACGTCGTGACGCAAAAGGGCAAGGGCTATGCGCCGGCGGAAAAATCCGCCGACAAATATCATGGCGTCGTCAAATTCGACGTCGCCACCGGCGCGCAGGTGAAAGCCAAAGCGTCCGCCCCCGCCTATCAGAAAGTCTACGGCGAAAGCCTGATCAAGGAAGCCCGCAAGGACGACAAGATCGTCGCCATCACGGCGGCGATGCCGTCGGGCACCGGCGTCGACCTGTTCCAGAAAGAGTTTCCCAATCGCACCTTCGACGTCGGCATTGCAGAACAACATGGCGTTACTTTCGCCGCAGGACTGGCGACCGAAGGCTTCAAACCCTTCGCCACCATTTATTCGACCTTCCTGCAGCGCGCCTATGACCAGGTCGTGCATGATGTCGCCATCCAATGCCTGCCGGTGCGTTTCGCCATGGACCGTGCCGGCCTGGTCGGCGCCGATGGACCGACGCATGCCGGCGCGTTCGACATCGCCTATCTGGGCTGCCTGCCTAATTTCGTCCTGATGGCGGCCGGCGACGAGGCCGATCTGGTGCACATGGTGGCGACCGCGGTCGCGATCGACGACCGGCCGTCGGCGTTGCGCTATCCGCGCGGCGAAGGCCGCGGCGTGCCGATGCCGGACGAAGGTAAACCGCTCGAGATCGGCAAGGGCCGGATTTTGCGCGAGGGTACCAAGATCGCGCTGTTCTCCTATGGGGCGCGGCTCGGCGAATGCCTGAAGGCCGCCGACGAACTCGCCGGTTATGGCCTGCCGACCACGGTCGCCGATGCGCGTTTTGCCAAGCCGCTCGACGTCGATCTGTTGCTCCGGCTCGCCCGCGAACACGAGGTGCTGCTCACCATCGAGGAAGGCTCGATCGGCGGCTTCGGCTCTTTCGTGCTGCAGACGCTCGCCGAACACGGCGTGCTCGATCGCGGGCTGAAGGTGCGTTCGATGGTGCTACCCGACACTTTCATCGATCAGGACTCGCCCAACGCGATGTATGCCAAAGCCGGTCTCGACGCCAAGGGCATCGTCACCAAGGCGTTCGAGGCGCTCGGCCAGAACATGCACGGCGAAGTCATCAAGCTCGCCTGACAAACTCCGCTCATTCCCGCAAAAACGGGAATCCAAAGCCGGGTCCCCGCTTTCGCGGGGACGAGCGTCTATAATGGCGCCATGATCCCCCGAGATCGTGCCGATCGTGTCTTGGTGGCGCGTGGCCTGTTCGAAAGCCGGGCGCGGGCGCAGGCCGCGATCGCCGCGGGCCTCGTGACCGCCGACGGCGTGGTGGTGCGCAAAGCCTCGGACGAGATTTCATCCACAGCCGTGATCGCGGCCCGAGCCGAGCACCCCTATGTATCGCGCGGCGGCGTCAAGCTCGCGGCAGCGCTCGACCAGTTCGGGGTAGCAATTGCCAGCCGCGTCTGCCTCGACGTCGGCGCGTCCACTGGCGGCTTCACCGAAGTGCTGCTCGAACGTGGCGCCCGGCGTGTCATCGCGGTCGATGTCGGCTCCGGACAGTTGCATCCCCGGCTGCGCGACCGCGGCGACGTTGTTTCGCTCGAACAGACCGACATCCGCAAACTCGCGCCTTCGCTGTTGCCGGAACCGCCCGATCTCGCGGTGATCGATGTCAGTTTCATTTCGCTCAAGCTCGTACTGCCGGCAGTCGGACAGTTCTTGACGCCACGAGCGCAACTGCTGGCGCTGATCAAGCCGCAGTTCGAAGCCACCCGCGCCCACCTCAAAAAAGGTATCGTGCGCGACGAGGCCATTCATAAAATGGTCTGCGAGGACATCGGCGCGCATGTCGCCTCCCTCGATTGGCGGGTCGGCGGCATCGCGCCGTCCGCCATCCTCGGGGGCGACGGCAATCGCGAATTCTTCATCGAGGCCGAACGTGGTTGAACGCCTCATGATCGATCAAATCGGCCATCGCGGCGACGGCGTTGCCGATGGGCCGGAGGGACCGATTTACGTCGCCGGCACACTGCCGGGCGAGACCGTCGAGGTCGAGAATTGGCCCGGCCACCCCGACCGGCGCGCGCTCATCACCGTCGCGACGCCGAGCGCAGAACGCATCGCGCCGATCTGCCCGCATTTCGGCGTCTGCGGCGGCTGCGCCGTGCAGCACTGGTCGAGCGCGCCGTATCGCGCCTGGAAGCGCGATCTTGTGGTGACTGCGTTGCGCCAAGCCGGCATCGACGCACCGGTCGGCGAACTGATCGACGCCCACGGCGAAGGCCGCCGCCGCGCCGTCTTTCACGCGCGCCGTGGCACCCACGACGTCCTGGAGGTCGGCTTTTCCGCGGCGCGCGCACATCACCTCGTCGCCATCGACCATTGTCCGGTGCTGGCCAAAAACCTCGACGGTGCGCTACCGGCCGCATGGGCCATCGCCGAAGTGTTAGGGCCGACCAAGAAGCCGCTCGATATCCAAGCGACGGCGACGGACGCCGGCCTCGATGTCGATGTGCGCGGTTCCGGGCCGCTGACGGCGGCTGTGACGACGGCGTTGGCGAGCGTCGCCGCAAAACACAGACTCGCGCGTCTCACCCGCCATGGCGAGTTGATCGCGCAATCGCGTGCGCCGACCGCGCGCATCGGCATGGCCACTGTCGTCCTGCCACCCGCGGCTTTCCTGCAGGCGACGGCGGAAGGCGAAGCGGTACTGGCCCGATTAGTCGAGACCTACTGCGGCGGCGCAAAAAATATAGCCGACTTGTTTGCCGGTATCGGTCCCTTCGCGCTGCGGCTCGCCGCACGAGCCCGTATCGCCGCCTTTGATGACAACGAGGCCGCCATCGCGGCACTCAAACGTGCCGCGAATACCTCGGGCCTCAAGCCCGTCGCCGCCGAGCGCCGCGATCTGTTCAAAAATCCGCTAGTTCCGGCGGAACTCAATCGCTTCGACGCCGTCGTGTTCGATCCGCCGCGCCAGGGAGCGGATGCCCAATCGCGCGCGCTCGCCGCAAGCGCTGTTCCAATAATAGTCGCGGTGTCCTGCAACCCGGGTACCTTCGCCCGCGACCTCCGTCACTTGCTCGACGGCGGCTATCGCCTCGCCGCAGTCACGCCAGTCGATCAATTTCGCTATTCGGCGCATATCGAGCTCGTGGCGCGGCTGGAGAAATGAATTAGCCGGGTTTGAATGCCGGCATCACGTCCTTGGCGAACCAGCGCAACTGATCCTTGAACTCGGCGGGCGAAAGCCCTTCGGCCCAATGGATCATGAAATTTTCGAGACCCGGATATTTCGCCTCGACCGACTTTATGCCGTCGATCACCTCCGCGGGCGTGCCGCAGAACCAGGCCTTTTGCGCGACGCCGTCTTTCAGCGACGGCGTGCGCGAGGGCGCGCCCGGCGTGCCCCAAGTGCGGCCCTCTTCATCCGCATAGCGCACAAAGCCGAACGGCGCGAACCACTTGAATCGCTCGTCATGCGCAGGTTCGAGCTTGCGGATCGCTTCGTCGCGGCTACCGGCCAGATAGACGCCGGCGCCCCAGATCATATCCTCGCCGAGCTGCTTCTGACGTCCGTGCTTGAGGCAGGCAGCATGATAGGCGCGCACCACGTCGTCCAGGATCTTCTCGCCATTGAGCGTCACCATGGCTTTCAGACCGTATTGCGCCATCATCTCGATGGTCTTGCCGCTCGCGATTGGCATCCAGATTTCGACCGGCAAATGCTTCGGTCGCGGCACGAGCGTAATGTCCTTGAGCTTGTAGCCGCGATAATCGACCGGCGGCGGCGCCTCGTAGTATTTGCCCTTGAAATGGAACGATTGCTCGTTGAAGCAGGTCAGCAGCAAACGCAGCTGCTCCTCGAACAATTCGCGGTTTTTCTCCGCGTCGAGGAGCGGCGCGCCAAAGCTCTCGACCTCGCGGGAGTGATAGCCGCGGCCGACGCCGAGGACGACCCGGCCATCGGTGACGATGTCGGCCATGGCGTAGTCTTCCGCCATGCGGATCGGATGCCACATCGGCAGCACGTTGAACGCGCAGCCGAACTTCAGCCGCTTGGTCTGGGTGGCAAGCCACAGGCCGAGCTGGATCAGGTTCGGGAAAACCTCATAGCCCTCGCGCTGAAAATGATGCTCGGCGGTCCACAGTGTGTCGAAACCGAGTTCGTCCATGAGTTGAGCGACGTCGCGCGCGGTGAAAAACCCCTCGCGCAGCCGTTCGTCGGAGTAGAGCCGGTCATTGGCCGGGGTACCGGACAGCCCGACATTGTCGAGCTCGATCTGGCCGACATACAGCACATGGAATTTCTTGATCATGGTGTCCCGGTTTGTTTTCCTGCCCACCCATATTCCGAAGGTATTATGCTGCGAAGTCAACACCGCCCGGGACCGGCGCTGCCCTTTCAAGGCTCAGGCCAAGCTGGTAGCGTCCTCCCGAATTTTCCCGGCTCTCCGGAAAATCACCGCAATCAATCAAGGACAACGAAGAATGGCTAGCGTTCTGTTTTCCCCGATCACGCTGCGCGGGCTCACCCTTGCCAATCGCGTCGTCGTCTCGCCGATGTGCCAATACAATTCCGACAACGGCTCGGCCAATGACTGGCATCTGATGCATCTCGGCAATATGTCGCTTGGCGCCGCCGGCCTGGTCATGACCGAAATGACCGACGTCAATCCGCAAGGCCGCATCACGCCGCGCTGCGCTGGGATGTGGTCGGACGACAACGAAAAGGCGCTCAAGCGCGTGCACGATTTCTGCCGGCAATACGGCGTCGCCAAGCTCGGCGTCCAGCTCGCCCATGCCGGCCGCAAGGGCCCGACCACCCCGCCGGCGGCCGGCGGTAAGCCGATCCTGACCAAGGAAGAGGGCGGCTGGACTCCCGAAGCGCCGTCGGCGCTGCCCTACGATGCCGGCTGGCCGGTGCCGCATGCCATGACCAAGGACGATATCAAACGCTGCATCGGCGAATTCGCCGAAGCGGCGAAGCGTGTCGACCGCATTGGCTACGACATCGTCGAACTGCACGGCGCGCACGGCTATCTGGCGCATCAGTTCCTGTCGCCGCTGTCCAACCATCGCACCGATGAATACGGCGGCTCGACCGAGAACCGTATGCGCTTTGCCATCGAAATGTATGAAGCGGTACGCGCGGTGTGGCCGGAGACGAAACCGCTCGGCATGCGTGTCTCGGCCACCGACTGGGTCGAGGGCGGCTGGACGCCCGACGAGACGGTGCTGCTCGCCAAGGAGCTGAAAAAGCGCGGCATGGATTATATGGACGTGTCGAGCGGCGGCCTCGACCCGAAGCAGAAGATTCCGCTGTCGCCGGGCTATCAGGTGCAATTCGCCGAAAAGGTCAAAAAGGAAAGCGGCATGACGGTCATGACCGTCGGCCTGATTGCCGGCTACCAGCAGGCCGAAGACATCGTCGCGTCCGGCAAGTCCGATTTCGTCTGCCTCGCCCGCGGCGCGATGTGGGACCCGCGCTGGGCATGGCACGCCGCCGAAGAACTCGGCGCCGAAACCGCCTACGCGCCGAAGATGATGGGCTGCCACCCGAAGCTGCGGCCGCAATTATTCCCGAAGCGCGCCCAGGCCGCCGGCTGAACGCAGCACCCGCTGGATCAGGAACGTCGCGCCGCGCCGCCTTGCAGCGCGGCAACGCCGACGACGCGAAAAAATGCGTCCGGCGAATCCTGCTTGAGCAAGCTCAGCCGGTCGATCGCGATCGCGTGCTCGACCGGCAGGCGCTGCATGCCGGCGAGCAGGCTCGCCTCGATCGCCTTGCGCCGTCGCGCCGGCACCTTGCCGGTCAGCGTCATGTGGAAGCGGAATTCCGACAACGCGTAAGGATTGCCCCAGCGGTCGAGATTTTGGATCTGGCTTTGATTCAATCCCAGCGCGATGCGCCGCGCCCGTTCCTGCGGCGACATCGGCGCGCGGTAGGCGTCGAATATCGCCGTGCACGACGCCGCCAGATCCTCGATCGTGGCATCGGCCTGCAATGGAACTACCGCGAAAAAATCGTCGAGGAGGCGCAGCGTCGGCGTAAAACTACGGATAGCGTGTCCGAGGCCGGCGAAGCTATGCAGGGCGTTGACGAGCTGCTGCTCGGTGCAGGACGGCGAAAGATAAAATGGCGCCTTCAAGGTGGCATGGAAACCGTAGCGCCGCGGCAGCGCGGTAATCTCGTTCCAGTTTATCGCGCCGTTGCCGAGATCATGCGGAAAGTCAACTGCGTTGCCGCCATGGCAATCATAGCCGAGAACCGAACTGCCAAAGCGATAGAGTTTGGAATCCGCTGCCGGCACGAAGTAGATCGCGTAGCGCGGTGCTTGTTCCACGGCGGTGCGGCTCGTCGAAACAGCGTGTGTTTGTAGAATGGGACTGCCGGATAAATCGCCGGTTTTTCAGCTCGAAATCAGAGTTCCAATATGATCGTTCGATGACAGGGGCGTGACGGGGCGTTTCGTATGATCGACCGCGCTACACGACATAGAGCCGATCAGGCAGTTCGTTGGCCGAACCGTCCGTGGGCGCGTGGGTCGCGAGCACGACGCCGCAGCGTTCGACCGCGGCGGTGAAGCCCGCGGCGATACGGCCGTCGCGTAGATGCGCGGTCAGGGCGTCGACCGCTTCCTGCCATTCGCTATTGTGCACTCTGGCCGCGATACCTTCGTCGGCAACGATTCGCACATAATGTTCGGCGAGCGACACGAAAATCAGCACGCCGGTGCGGTTCTTGGTGCGGCTGATGCCGCGCACGACAAATTGCTCGAGCGCCGCGCGATGCGCCCGCGCCCGTTTGATGGCGCGTGGCACGAGCAGAAGGCGCAGCGGTGTGAAAGACGAAATCACGCCGACGACGAGAAAGACCACGAGCTGCAGCAAGAAAATCCGCTGCACACTCCACGGAGTGAAATAGATCAGCGGCCATGGCGTCAGCAAAGCCAACACGCTCGCCCACAAGATCGGAATGTAACCGTAGGCGGAAGACGAGCGCGCCAGCACGCAGACGATCTGGCCGGAGGTTTTCTTTTCCGCTTCGCGAATCGCGGCCGAAACCGCTTCATGATCTTCCTGGGTGAAGTGCATTACCAGCCCCCCGAGGCGCCGCCGCCACCCGATGAGCCGCCGCCGCCCGAAAAGCCACCACCGAAACCACCGCCAAATCCACCGCCGCCACCGCCGCCCCAGTTCGATCCGCCATACGGAATGAAGATGCTTCGCCCACCGGCCCGCGTCGGGCCGCCGGGGCCGCCCGCGTTGTTGATCAGATACCAGCAGACGAACAGCACCACGAGAAACAGCAGGAGCGGAAACATCTTGTCGAAGTCGGCGGAGGCATCCTCACGGCGGACATCGACTTTCTTTTGCCATTCCGCGCTGTCGCCGCTGAGGACGCCGATGATGCCGTCGACGCCGCGGTCGATACCGCCGGAAAAGTCACCGGTCTTGAAGCGCGGGATGATGGCGCTGGAAATGATCACCGAGGATAAGGCGTCGGTCAGCGTGCCTTCGAGCCCATAGCCCACCTCGATGCGAACCTTGTGCTCGTTCGGCGCGACCAGAAGCAGCACACCGTTGTTTTTCTGCGCTTGACCGAGCTTCCAGGAGCGGAACAGCTCGTTGGCGTAAGTCTCGATGTCGCTGCCCTGCAGCGACTTCACCGTGGCGACGACGAGCTGGATGCCGGACTTGTCCTCGAGATCCTTGAGCTTGGTTTCGATGGCACTCCGGCTCGCTGCCGGGATGACATTGGCCTCGTCGACCACCCGGCCGGTCAGCGGCGGAAAATCGAATGCGAAGGCGAGACCCGAGAGCAGACACAGAAGCGCGACGGCGGACCAAATCGTCATCCCGGGGCGCGCGGAGCGCGAGCCCGGAATCCATAGCCACGAGTGCTGCCGTTTTGCGCTACGTGAGATCACGTCGGGAAACCTGTGATTATAGATTCCGGGCTCCTCGCTTCGCTCGGTCCCGGAATGACGCACGAGATCAGAACTTCACCTGCGGTGGAGTCTGCGCACCTTCGTTAGCCGTGAATTCCGCCATCGGCTTTTCGCCGGAGAACGCGGTCTTCGCCCAGATCACCGTCGGGAAAGTCCGAAGCGCGGTATTATAGGCACGGACGGCATCGATATAATCGCGCCGCGCCACGGCGATACGGTTCTCGGTGCCTTCGAGCTGCGATTGCAGCGCCAAGAAATTGGCGTTGGATTTCAGGTCGGGATAATTCTCGGTCACCGCCAGCAGACGACCGAGCACGCCGGTGAGCTGGTTCTGCGCATCCTGGAACGCCTTCATTTTCGCCGGGTCGGTGAGATCGGAGGCGTCGAGCTTGATTTGCGTCGCTTTGGCGCGCGCCTCGACCACCGCGGTGAGCACGCTTTTTTCCTGGGCGGCGTAACCTTGGACGGTCGCGACCAGATTGGGAATAAGGTCGGCGCGGCGCTGGTACTGGTTCTGCACATCGGCCCAGCGCGCCTTGGCCTGCTCTTCGAGCGTCGGGATCGTATTGTAGCCGCAGGCCGACAGCAGCAGGCCGAGACCGATAACGCCGAGAACGATGCGGATTCGCGAAGCGATCATAGCCACCCTCCTGTCATGCATTGAGTAGCGCCGATGCGGCGAGCGGTTCAGCCCTCGACCGCCTCGGTGCCGGCGATCTCGATACCAAAGCCGGAGAGCCCGACAAAGGTCATCGGCCGGGTCGATGTCAAAAGCCTGATCGAATTGACATCGAGATCTTTGAGGATTTGCGCGCCGAGCCCGATCTCCCGCCATTGCCGGGTCCGCGCTTCGCCCGATGCGGTATCGGCCGATTTGGGAATCGAGACGACCGGCACGCCGGCGGTGCCGTCGCGCAACAGCACCAGCACGCCTCTGCCCTCGGCTTTAAAGCGCGCCAGCGCGTAATGGATCGGCTTCGCGCCGCCGAACACATCGGAGATGATATTGGCGCGGTGCAGCCGCGTGAGCACGTTTTTGCCGTCCCCGATGCGGCCATAGACGAAGGCCATATGATGGACCTGGTCGAACGGCGTGATGAACGCGTAGCCGGTGAGCGTGCCGATCTCGGATTCCACCGGGAATTCACCGACCCGTTCGATCAATTTGTCGCGCGCCTGACGGTAGGCGATCAAATCCGCAATGGTGATGCGCTGCAGCTTGTGCCGCTCGGCGAGAACGGCGAGCTCCGGTCCCCGCATCACGGTGCCGTCGTCGTTCATGAGCTCGGCGAGCACACCGACCGGAGGCAGCCCGGCGAGCCGGCAGAGGTCGACGCAGGCTTCGGTATGCCCGGAGCGCATCAGTACGCCGCCTTCCTTGGCGACCAGCGGAAAGACGTGGCCGGGCCGCACGAAGTCCGACGCGCCGGAATTGCCATTGGCAAGCGCGCGCACGGTATTGGTACGCTCTTCGGCGGAAATACCGGTGGTCAGACCGTGACGGACATCGACCGACACGGTGAACGCTGTGCCGAGCGGCGCGTCATTGAGCGCCACCATCGGGTCGAGATGCAGCCGCCGCGCCTCCTCCGGCGCCAGCGGCACGCACACGATGCCCGAGGTGTGGCGGATGATGAACGCCATCTTCTCCGGCGTGCAGAGATTGGCGGCGACGAAGAGATCACCCTCGTTCTCGCGGTCGTCGTCATCCGCGACGATGACGATCTCGCCGCGCGCGAACGCGGCGACTGCGGCCTCGATGCGTTGGTGCCCGTCGTCCATTACATTTTCACTTTTTGATAGGACCGCGTTGAAACGGCCATGACGGCGTGGCGCCGACTTGCCCGCGGTGGCGTAGATAGTGATCGGCAATCACGCACGCCACCATGGCCTCACCGATCGGCACGGCGCGGATACCGACGCAAGGATCGTGGCGTCCGGTGGTCGAGATGTCGGACTCCCCGCCGTAGCGGTCGACGGTGCGGCGCGGATTGAGGATCGACGACGTCGGCTTCACGGCGAAACGCGCCACCACCGGCTGCCCGGTCGAGATGCCGCCGAGTATGCCGCCGGCATTGTTGGAGAGGAACAGCGGCTGGCCGTCATTACCGAGCCGCATCTCGTCGCCGTTCTCCTCACCGGAGAGTTCAGCCGCCGCAAAGCCGGCGCCGATCTCGACGCCTTTCACCGCATTGATGCTCATCAGGGCCGCGGCAAGATCGCCATCGAGCTTGCCGTAGACCGGCGCGCCGAGGCCCGCCGGCACGCCATCCGCCACCACCTCGATGACCGCGCCGATCGACGAGCCGCTC
>Ga0181526_10000459_pt1 | contig 43636 bp, 37 predicted proteins | sample PEATcosm2014_Bin_35_FD_119750 | JGI IMG/M metagenome (GOLD analysis project Ga0181526, IMG submission 119750) | Peatland microbial communities from MTU Mesocosm Facility, Houghton, MI, USA - PEATcosm2014_Bin06_30_metaG | ecosystem: Environmental > Terrestrial > Soil > Wetlands > Peat | place...
AGCCGCCGCGGGGCAAACTCCGCGCGCCACGCCGCCAGGATCTCCGCCCCCCTCGGGCCCGCGCCCCCGGGAACCCACCCGATGATACTCAGCGTGATCAGGGCGACCGAGACCAGCGTCGAGAAGAGCCCGAGGCCGGGAAGCGAAGGCCCCAGGCCGTGCTGGCATTCGACCGCATAGACCGCCGTGACGGCCAGGAGCGGGCCGACCGCCAGCGCGAACCAGCGGTTGCGCCAGTACAGGCCGGCGATGAGCATGAGCCCCCACAGATTGACCCCCAGCGCGGCCAGGGTGAACATCAGTCCCAAGTGTTGCATTGAGGGGGTGCGGCGGTTGAGAGGGCCCAATGATGGGGGGAGCGGCGGCGCCCGCAAGATATTGTCCCCGGGGGCGAACGGTGCGGAGACGCCTCCATTAACCCCCGTTCAGGTCCGCCGATTTGAGCCGTGGCGAGGTTTTACGGTTTGCGCCGGCGTGCGCTTCCCCGCAAAGCTGGCGGGTTCCAGAATGGCTTCCCGAAAGAAAATTAAGAATCCGGCAAAGCCGCTGAGCCAGAACCGGCACCTCCTGAGGTGGGTCGAGAAGATGGCCGAGCTCTGCAAGCCCGACTCGATCCACTGGGTGGACGGCTCCAAGAGGGAGTTCGACGACCTGTGCGCGCAGATGGTGGCCTCGGGCACCTTCATCAAGCTCAACGAGAAGCTCTGGCCCGGCTGCTACTATGCCCGGAGCGACCCGGGCGACGTGGCCCGCGTCGAGGACCGCACGTTCATCTGCTCCCACTCGCGCGAGACCGCGGGCCCGACCAACCGGTGGGTCAACCCGTTCGAGATGCGCCGAACGCTCCGCGGGCTGTTCAGCGGCTCGATGCGCGGCCGCACGATGTACGTCATGCCGTTCAGCATGGGCCCCGTCGGCTCGCCGATGGCCCAGATCGGCGTCCAGCTGACCGACTCGCCCTATGTCGTCGCCAGCATGCGGATCATGGCCAGGATCGGCCACCCGGTCTATGCGGTCATCGACAGGGGGGAGAAGCGCGTCGTGCCGTGCATGCATTCCCTGGGAGCCCCCCTTTCCGGCGGCGCGAAGGACGTGCCGTGGCCCTGCAACCGGGAGAAGTACATCGTCCATTTCCCGGAGACCCGCGAGATATGGAGCTACGGCTCGGGCTATGGCGGCAACGCGCTCCTCGGCAAGAAGTGCTTCGCGCTGCGGATCGCCTCGAACATCGCCCGCGACGAGGGGTGGATGGCGGAGCACATGCTCATCCTCGGCGTGGAGAGCCCCCAGGGGGACAAGACGTACGTGACCGCGGCGTTCCCGAGCGCGTGCGGGAAGACCAACTTCGCGATGATGGTGCCGCCGAAATCCTTCACCGACATGGGATGGAAGGTCTGGACGCTCGGGGACGACATCGCCTGGCTGAAGCCGGACGCGGGCGGTCGGCTGCGCGCGATCAACCCGGAGGCCGGATTCTTCGGCGTGGCCCCGGGCACGTCGATGAGGACCAACCCGAACGCCATGGCCGCCCTTTCCAGGAACTCCATATTCACGAACGTGGCGCTGACCCCGGACGGCGGGGTGTGGTGGGAGGGGATGACCGAGAAGCCCCCCGCGGGGCTCATCGACTGGACGGGGAGGAAGTGGGATCCGGGATGCGGGCGCCCCGCGGCCCATCCGAACGCGCGCTTCACGGCGCCGGCCTCCCAGTGCCCGACGATCGACCCCGACTGGGAGAATCCCGACGGCGTCCCGATAAGCGCCATTGTCTTCGGCGGCCGCCGGGCCACGACCGTGCCCCTCGTCTACCAGGCCTTCAACTGGAGCTCGGGCGTGTACGTCGGCGCCACGATGGGCTCCGAGACGACGGCGGCCGCCGGTGGGGCCGTGGGCAGCGTCCGCCGGGACCCGATGGCGATGCTCCCGTTCTGCGGATACCACATGGGGGACTATTTCGCGCACTGGATCATCATGCAGCGCAAGCTCAGCGAGACGCCGCGGATCTTCCACGTGAACTGGTTTCGCAAGGGCGGCGACGGCGGGTACCTGTGGCCCGGGTTCAGCGAGAACATGAGGATACTCAAGTGGATCGTGGACCGGGCGAGGGGAAGGTCCCTCGGCCGCGAGACCCCCATCGGCTGGATGCCCAGGTACGAGGACATCGACTGGACGGGCCTGGACTTCCCGCGCGAGCGCTTTGAAGAGATGCAGGCCTTCGACCTCGGGGCGTGGAGGGCCGAGGTCATCAGCCACGAGGAGCTCTTCCTGGACCTTCATGACCGCCTCCCGAAGGAGATGATCTACGAGCGCGAGCTCCTGATCTGCAGGATGTGAGCGCCCGGCCGGGTCCTTGGCCTCAGCGGGCCGGCGGCCTGACCCAACGCGCCCCCAGCCGGCTGCTCCTGACGACGGACTCGATGAATATCATCCCCGCCACCCCGTCGTCGATAGTCGGAAAGTCGGCGTTGCGGGGGATGGGCCGCCCCTCCACCTCCGCCGAGATGGCGCGGAATGCCTCGAGGTAGATGTTGGCGAAGGCCTCGAGGTAGCCCTCGGGGTGCCCGGGAGGGATCCGCGAGGCGCGCCGCGCGGCGCCCCCGGCGTAGGGGTTTCCGCGGCGCCAGACCTCCCTGGGCCTGCCTGCATGCTTCACGACGAGGTCGTCGGGCCGCTCCTGGCTCCAGGCCAGCGAGGCGCGCGTGCCGTAGACGCGGATATTGAGGTCGTTCTCCTCGCCGATGCAGATCTGCGAGGCATGAAGGATTCCCTTCGCGCCGCCCTTGTACCGCACGAGGACATTGCCGTCGTCGTCCAGCCTCCGGCCGGGAACAAACGTGGTCAGGTCCGCGCAGAGCTGCTCGACCTCGAGGCCGGTGATGTAGCGGGCGAGGTTGTCGGCATGCGTGCCTATGTCCCCCATGCACCCGGCGGCGCCGCTTCTCCTCGGATCGGTGCGCCACGCGGCCTGCTTCTGCCCCGTTCGCTCCAGGGCGCTCGCAAGCCACCCCTGCGGATACTCGACGACGACCTTCCGGATCTCCCCCAGGGTCCCGTTTCGCACGAGCTCGCGGGCCTGCTTGACCATGGCGTTCCCGGTGTAGTTGTGGGTAAGGACGAACACCTTGCCCGTCCTGCGGACGACGGCCCTGAGCTTCCTCGCCTGGGCCAGGTCGAACGTGGCCGGCTTGTCGCAGACAACGTTGAAGCCGGCCTCCAGGAAAAGCCGCGCGGGCTCGAAGTGCACGTGGTTTGGCGTGACGATAATGACGAAATCCAGGCGCCGGTCCGCGGGCATCGCCGACTCCGATTTCGCCATCGCCCGGTACGACCCGTAGACGCGCCTTGGATCCAGGAAGAGGTCCGCCCCTGACGACCTTGACCTCGCCGGGTCGCCGGAGAACGCCCCCGCGACCAGCTCGGCGCGGCCGTCCATCGCCGCCGCGATCCGGTGGACGGCTCCGATGAACGCGCCGCGCCCGCCGCCGACCATCCCGAACCTGAGTTTCCGGCGCATGGCGTTCAGGGGCGCCTCGCGGCGCCGGCCGCACCCCGGGGGCTCACTTGCCCCCCTTTCTGAACGCCGCGTCAAAGGCCGCCGCGCCCCGGGGGAAGTCCAGCCGCCGGACAAAGGCCGCGGACTCGGTTGCGCCGTGGACGCGGTCCATCCGGATGTCCTCCCACTCGACCGACAGGGGGCCGCGGTAGCCCGCGTGGTTCAGGGCCACAATGATCTCCTCGAAATTGATGTCGCCGTGGCCGAGCGACCGGAAGTCCCAGAAGCGGCGCGGGTCGCCGAAGCTGGTGTGTCCCCCGAACACGCCCGCCGCGCCGTCGCCGTGGCCCCACCAGGCGTCCTTCATGTGCACGTGAAAGATGCGCCGCGCGAACGTGCGGATGAACCCCACGTAGTCGACCCCCTGGTAGCCAAGGTGGGAGGGGTCGTAGTTGAACCCGAAGCGCCGGTGGCCCCCGAGGGCCCCGACGGCCCGCTGGGCGCTGGCGATGTCGAACGCGATCTCGGTCGGGTGGGCCTCCAGGCCGAAATTGACGTTGCTGGCCTCGAACGCCTCCATGATGGGCCCCCAGCGGCGGGCGAAGTCCCGGTATCCGTTCTCCCAGTATTCCTGAGTCGTCGGCGGGAACGCGTAGATCGAATGCCAGATGGACGAGCCGGTGAAGCCGTTCACGACCGCGGGAAACTCCCCGGCGGCCCTCCGGCCCGGGCGCGCGTTGAAGAACCTCCGGGCGGCCTTCGCGGTGGCGATCATCCTGGCCGCGGCTCGCCGCCGGACGCCCTCGGGCCTGCCGTCACCCCACACGTCCGGGGGAAGTATCGACCGGTGGCGCTCGTCGATCGGGTCGCACACCGCCTGGCCCACGAGATGGCTCGAGACGGCGCAGCAGGAGAGCCCGTTCGCCTGCAGCAGGTCCCACTTCTCCAGGACGTACCGCTTCGAGGAGAGGGCCTGGACGACGTCAAAGTGGTCGCCCCAGCAGGCGAGTTCGACCCCATCGTAGCCCATCTGCCTCACGAGGGGCGCCAGCTCGGCGAGGGGCAGGTCGGCCCATTGGCCGGTGAAGAGTGTGACGGGTCGGGGCACGGGCGTCGCGGGGAATCTTTCAACCTTTTTCCGGTTTCTCAAGCCTGCCTCTCCGTCCCCCGCGGCCCCACGCGGTCAATTGTAGAGCCAGTACCGGCGGCTCTGCTGCTGGTAGACTTCGTTCCTGGCCTGCCAGTCGCGAACATAGGCGCCGACATCCACATGCGCTCCGTGCGCAACAAGGTCGTTGTAGAACGCGGTCGACCCCATGCAAATCATGAACCGCCTGAAATCGGCCCTGGTCGCCGATGCGAACGGGTTGCGTGGGTCGTACTTGCACGCGAGCGCCATCATGTGGAGGCTCAGCTCTGTCGGCCTCCACTGGTCCCAGTCGGTGATCTCGACGTAAAGCCCAAGCTCCGGCTTGCCGGTCTTTGGGTCGGGGACGCTGACCCGGCGGAAGTCGATCCCCGGGATGTTCAGCGCCCGCAGGTCCCTCTCCAGGGCGTCCATGCGGACCCCGTGGTACGAGACTCCCCGGAAAGGGTAGGCGCCCCCGATCCCGTTCCTGAATCCGCCGATCTGGCACCCCGGCCCCGTCATGGGGTATCCCTCCACGGAGGAGTAGTCCGGGATGTACGGCGACGTCGGGACCCATGCGAGGCCCGTGTCGGGCCAGCGCATCGTCCGGCGCCAGCCCCTCATCGGGACCACCGTGAGGCGCCCGGCGACCCGCACGGCGTCCGGCACATTGAGGATCCCGGGGGCGTCCTTCGCCATCCTGGCCAGCTCGCCGATCGTGAGCCCGTGGACGTAGGGAACCCGGAACGCCCCCTCGTAGCTCACCCACTTGGGGTCGAGCGGCGGCCCGTCGACCTTCAGCCCCCCCAGGGGATTGGGACGGTCGAGGACGATCACCTCCACCCCGTTCTCGAAGCATCCCTCAATGCAGAACCTCATCGCGCTGACAAACGTGTAGCTCCTGGATCCGATGTCCTGGAGGTCGATGACGACGGCGTCCAGGCCCGCGAGCTGGGCGCGCGTGGGCCTGTAGGTGACGCCGTTGTAGAGTGAGCGGACGACGAGGCCCGTGCGGGGATCAGTGTGGTCGGGATAGTTCACGCCGCTGGGGTACTCGCCGCTGAGGCCGTTCTCGGCCGAGAAAAGGGCGGCAAGGTGGACGCCCGGCGCGCGGCGCAGGACATCGATCGTGCTCACGCCGCGCATGTTGACGCCGGCCGCGTGGGTCAGGAGCCCGATCGTCTTTCCCCTGATAGGGGCGAAGCCCTCCGCCTGGAGGACGTCGATCCCGAGCATGACGGGGTGGGCCGGGTCGGGAACCCAGCTGGGCGCAGGCGCGGCCGCGGGCGCGGCGGCCGCCACGGGCGCCGGGGGCGGGGTCGCGCTGCACCCTGCGAAGCCCGCGAGCACCGCGGCGGCGGCGGCGCGCCGGAGCGGTCCGGGTAGGAGACTGGGCATCGGAGAGATATCGGCCGTATGCGGTGCGCGGTCGAGCCGTTTCACAGGCCGGATGCCGCCTGGCGCACCGACGCGAAGAGGAGCATGGGCGCCTGGGCCATTGCTTCGGCGGGCGCCGCGTCGCGCGGGGAGATGGCGTGCGCGGCCAGGCCGGGAATCTCCCTGGAAAGGGCGACGCCCCCGGCGAACACATGGACGGACTTTCCAAGCGCGAGCGCGCGCCGCGCGACGGCCCCCGGGCCCTTTCCCCGGAGCGACGAGTCGTCGAAGAGGCCCTCGCCGGTGAGAACCACGTCGGCGGCCGCGATCCGCCCATCCAGGTCCAGCCACGAGGAGACGAGGTCAAAGCCCGGCACGAGCGCGGCCCCGGCCGCGACCATGAGGCCGAACGCGATCCCGCCGGCGGCGCCGGCCCCGGGCAGGCCGGCCAGATCCTCCGGCCGGCCGAAATGGGCGCACATCATGGCCGCCATCCTCCGGCTCTCCGCCTCGTGGGCCGCCAGGTCCCCGGGTTTGAGGCCCTTTTGGGGGCCGTAGGCCGCGGCCGCGCCGAGCGGCCCGAGGAGGGGATTGTCGACATCGCACGCGACCACGATGGGCGGCAGGGTGCCGGGAATGCGCCCCCCGATGCCGCGGACGCCCGGCCAGTCGGCGGGCACCGGCGACTCGAGCCGCGCCCCGGACGCCTCCAGGCACCCTATGCCGAGCTCGCCCAGCGCCCCCAGGCCCAGGTCGATTGTCGCGCTTCCGCCGACGCCCAGGAGGATTACGCGCGCGCCGGTTGCGCCAGCGGCCCGTATGAGCTGGCCCGTGCCCGCCGAGGTGGCCCTCAGGGGGTCGCGCTCGGCCGGGACCAGGAGGGCGAGCCCGCTGGCGGAGGCCATTTCGATGACGGCGACCGCGCCCTCTTCCCCCGAGGCCGCCGCGCCCAGCCGTCTGCGGGCGCCCTGGGGAATCCTGTCGATGGGCACGAGCCCCACGGCGGCGGCCGCCGCCCCGCCCCGCGGGCCCGACACCGGGACGCGGCGCTCGGAGCCGCCGGACGCCCTCGTCAATATCTCCGTGAATCCCTCGCCACCGTCCGAAAGCGGGCAGGCGTCGACCTCCCATCCGGCGCGCGCCGACGCGACCGCCCCGGCCGCGATGGCGCAGGCCTCGGCGGCGGAGATGGAGCCCCGGAACTTGTCGAACGCGGCCAGGACGCGCATGGCGGCCCCTTGCTACACCCGCGGCGAGCCGGTTTGCAATTAAACCCCGGCCGGGGAAACCTCGGGGCATGGCCCGCGCACCGTCGCCGACACTCGTCCGGTCCCTGCGCGTCGCGCCGCTCGACATCGCGCTGCGCGCCCCGTTCGGGATTTCCCGGGGGGCCCAGGAGACGGCGGCAAACGCGCTTGTGACCGTGGAGCTCTCCGACGGGACTCTCGGGTGGGGAGAGGCGGCGCCCTTCCAGGCCTACAACGGCGAGACCCAGGCGGCAGCGATCGATGCGCTCTCCCGCGCGGCGGCCTGGCTCCCGGGGCGGGACGCGGCTGACTGGCGGGAGATCGCCGCGGACTTCCGCGCCTGGGGGGGAACCGGGTGCGGTTCGGCCCGGTGCGCGCTCGAGACGGCCCTCGTCGACGCGGTCGCGCGCAGGGACGGGATCCCGCTTTGGAAGCTGTTCGGGGGAGCGGGGACGGAGCTGCGGACGGACATGACCGTGACAATGGGCACTCCCGCGGACGCGGCGGAGGCGGCCCGCTCGATCCGGAGGCGCGGCATCCGGGTCATCAAGGCGAAGGTTGGGGGCGCGGGAGGGGCCGCCGCCGACCTTGAGAGGATCTCCGCCATACTGGAGGCGGCCCCGGGTTCCCCGCTTGTCCTCGATGGAAACGCCGGCATGGACCGTCGGCGCGCGGGGAATTTGGTGGGCGGCCTGAAGGCGCGCGGGATAGACCCGATCCTCCTGGAACAATGGCTCCCCGCGGGCGACCTCGACGGAATGCGCGCCCTCGGCGCCGAGTCCGGATGGCGCGTGGCGGCCGACGAGGGCGTGGCCACGGCCGAGGACGCCGCCCGGGCGGTCGCCGCCGGGGCCGCGGCGGTCTTCAACATCAAGCTCATGAAGGCGGGCGTCGCGGAGGCGCTCAAGGTCGTGTCCATCGCGCGGGAGGCGGGGATTGGCCTGATGATCGGCGGGAACATCGAGTCCGTCCTCGGCATGTCCATGTCGGCCTGCTTTGCGGCCGGCCTGGGTGGCTTCGAGTTTGCCGACCTGGACACGCCGTTCTTCATGGCGGAGAACCCGTTCGAGGGTGGCTATTCAATCGATGGGGACAGGGTGTCCGTGGCCGCCATAGCCGCGGGGCACGGGGTCGCGCCCCGCGGCCTTTTGCTTTGAACGGGCCGCCCGTGTCGGATTGGCTCGCCCGGCATGTCTTCCAACGGGGCCCTTGTGGTCTGCCAATCCGGTTTCGAGGGGTTGCTTGAGCGCGAGATGGGGGGTCTCGGCCTGCAGGCGGCCGGGAGCGGCCCCGGATGGGTGCTCGCGCAGCCGGCCGCCCGGTCCCTGGGCGACGGGCTCCACGGTGCGGCGTTTCCCCATGCGATCCTTGAGGCGCCCGCCCGGGTGTCCGGCGACGGCGTCAACGGGCTGGCGAAGGCGATTGCCGACCTGTTCAGCGAGGGCCTTCGGGGCGAGCGCATCGAGGCCGCATGGCCCTGCGTGTTTGCCGGGGGCCAGGACGTCACCGGGCTCGGCCGCCGGGTGGCCTCCGTCGAGGCCGCGTTCCATGTGCTCCTCAGGAGAAGGCTGGGGAGGGTTGCGAAGCTTTCGACGGCGGACAGGCCGCGGCTCGGGCGCGCGCGCGGCCTTTTTGTCTGGTTCACGGATTTCTCCAGCGCGCTCGTTGCCCGGTCCGCGTTCATGTGCGGTCCCTGCAGGATGGCGGACGATGACCTCGCGCCGTCTCGGTCGTACCTGAAGGTGGAGGAATCCTACGCGATCGCCGGCGCCGAGCCCGGCCCCGGCGAAACGGTGTGCGACCTCGGCGCGGCCCCCGGCGGCTGGAGCTACAGCGCCGCAAAGCGCGGCGCCAGCGTGGTGGCGGTCGACAACGGGCCCCTCAAGGGAGGGGCCCTCGGGCACCCGCTCATCGACCACCGCCGGGCCGACGCGTTCGGATTCAGCCCCGGAAGGGACTCGGCCTACGACTGGCTCTTCTGCGACCTCCTGGAGGATCCGCACAAGGTCCTCCAGTCGATCGTCGGTCCCTGGCTTTCCGGCGGCTGGTGCAGGCGCTTCGTGGTCAACCTGAAGTTTGGCCGCGTGGACCCCATCGCGCTCCTCGGGGAGCTCCGGGCCCCGGACTCGACCCTTGCGACCCGCGCCTCCAGCGTCAGGATCGTGCACCTGTACCACGACCGGGAGGAGTTCACCGTCATCGGGACGGCCGCCGCATGAAGGCCGACGAGGTCAGGATCTGCGGGCTTGCCGCCGTCCGCGCGCGATTCAGGCGGGATGCGGCCTCGATCGTGCGGCTCTATTTCGACCACCCCACGTCAAAAAGGGTGGGGGTCATGTGCCGCACGCTTGCCGCCGCCCGGAAGGTCTACCGCTGCGTCGAGCCGGGCGAGCTCGAGAGGATCGCCGACACGATCCATCACGGCGGCATTGTCGCGGTCGTCGAGGAGAGGCCGCGGGGGACCCCGTCGCCCTCGGACGTCGCGGGTTGGGCGCGCCGCCATGAGGACATGGTCGTCCTCGACCGGATCGGCAACGCCCACAACCTCGGGGCGATCGCCCGGACCGCCGGATATTTCGGGGTGCCGAGGATGGTCATCTGCGGCGACGCGTCCTCGGCGCGGCCGGGGACCGCGGCGTACCGGGTCGCCGAGGGCGGGCTCGAGGCCCTGGAGGTATGGGCCGTCCCCGAGACGGCGGCCTTCCTGCGCATGGTCTCGTCGGCCGGCTACGATGTCGTGGGCGCCGCGTCCCGCGGTGGGGCCGCGGCCATCCCCGCGGGCAGGCGTGCGGGACCGTGGGCCCTCGTCCTGGGCAACGAGGAGCACGGGCTCTCCGAGGACGCGCGCGCGGCCTGCACCCGCCTCGTCACGGTCGCGGGCGCGGGACTGGTTGAGTCGCTCAACGTCTCGGTCGCCGCGGCGATCATCATCCACGGATTGTGCGCGCGGGAGCGCCGCGGGCGGGGGCCTCCATGAGGATTGGGATGAATCGAATTGCCGTTGCGCGCGTCATTCCCCTAGACCCGTCCCGAACTCCAACCCGAAATCCACGATCCCCCTCATGAAGAACCGTCCAGCGCTCGCATGGCTCGCAGCCTGCCTTATCCTTTCACCGCTTGTCGGGGCCGCCGACGAGCCGCCCGCGTCCCCCGCGCCGGCCGCCGCCCCGGCTGCGGCACCGGCCGCGCCGACCGAGAAGAAGACCGAGCTTGAGCTGCGGATGGACCGCGTGGGCAAGGCGTTCAGGAAGCTCAGGAAGCAGGTGGCGGACCCCACCCAGAACGCGGCGTCGCTCGCGCTGCTTGCCACCATGCAGGATGCGCTGAAGGAGGCCGCCGACCTGACGCCCGCGAAGGCCGATGACGTTCCCCCGGACCAGCGGGCCAAGTTCATCGAGGACTTCAAGGCGGGGATCCAGGCCATGCAGGATCAGTTCACGAAGCTCGGCGACGCGCTCACCGCCGGTAAGAACGACGACGCCGGCAAGATTGTCGCCGACATCATCGCCCAGGAGAAGAAGGATCACCAGGACTTCAGGCGCCCGGAAAAGGACTGACCGGATCAAGCGGGCGACTCGTGGGTGTGAAGAAGGCGGGCCACCGCCTCTTTCAGCGCGGACACCCGCCCGCGCAGGACCTCGATCTCACGGGCAAGCTCGTCCTCCGTGTAGGCTGCGGCGTAGTCCTGGAGATCCCTGGCGGTTTCGGCCAGCGCCGACGCGCCCACCATCCGGGCGTGCGAGATGATCCGGTGCGCGGCGGAGGAAACGGCGGCCCGCGAGCGCGAGGCACGGGCGGCCGTGACGCCTCCCATCGCCTCGTCGAGGGAGGCGACGAAGCTCGCCGCCTCCCTGGCAAGGCCCTCGGCCGATCCGTCCGAGAGCCCACGGAGGAGCGAGAGCTCTATCGCCGGTTCCTGGCGCAAAAGGCCCGCGGGCCCACCCGCCGGGCTTGGATCCGCCCCGGGTCCGCGCGACCCGGCAAGGACGGCCCGCAGCTTCTCCGGGGTGATGGGCTTTGCGAGGAACACGTCCATGCCCGCCGCGAGGCATTCCCGCTCGTCCTCGACTGTCGAATGGGCCGTCGTGGCGACGATGAGGGCCCGCCTCCCGCCCGCCTCGGACGCCCGGATCGTGCGGGCGACCTCGATGCCGCTCATCCCGGGAAGGTCGCAGTCAATGAAGACCGCGCCGTAGGCGCCCGTTGCAATCCGGGCGACGGCGTCCTCGCCGTCCGCGGAGATCTCCACGTCGAACCCAAGCCTGCCGAGCATCAGCGCAAGCGATCGCGCGTTGTATCCGATGTCCTCGACGACCAGCGCGCGCTCGCCCTGCGCGCGGAACACCGGCGACCCCGCCTCGGCCCCGGTCGCGGCCTCGGCGGGGATGCGAAGGAAGAACCGCGACCCGCTCCCCGGTGCGCTCTCGACGCCCACCGAGCCGCCCATCCGCTCGGCGAGGGCCCGGCTTGCCGCGAGCCCGAGGCCGGTGCCCGGGATGGCGGAGTTGCGCGCCGACTTGAGGCGGGAGAACCGGATGAAAAGGTTCTTCTGCTCGTCGAGGGGGATTCCGACGCCGTCATCGGAGACGGAGAAGACCACGTGGCCCCCGTCGGACCGCGCCGAGAGCTCGATTGCCCCGCCGCCAAACTTCAGGGAGTTCACGACGAAGTTGACGATCACCTGCTGGATGCGGGCCGCGTCGCCCAGCAGGCGCCCGGGGAGGGACGGGTCCACCGCGACGGCGAAGCGCGCGTCGCGCGAACGCGGCCCGAGCATCTTGACGACGGCATCCAGGACCTCGCGAGGGCTGAAAGGGGACCTGACGACCTTGTAGGCGCCCGCCTCTATCGCCGCAAAGTCGAGCACATCCTCGACCAGCGATGCAAGGAAGGTGGCGCAGCTCCGGAGGGTCGAGACAAGCTCCCTCTGCTCGGGCGCAAGGGGCGACTCCGACAGCTCGAGCGCGGTGCCGAGGATCCCGTTCATCGGGTTCCGTATCTCGTGGCTCATGCCCGCGACAAACTCCGTCTTCGCGGCGTTCGCCTTCTCGAGCTCCCGGGTGCGCTGGCGCACCATCTCCTCCAGGATCTCGGACCTGTGCCTGATGGAGCTCACCCTGAGCCGCACGAGGCCGAAGACGGCGGACGCGCCGGCGATCGCGAGGATCGCCTGGGCGAGCGGCGTCCGCCACCAGGGCGGCGCAATCTCGAAATGGAGCACGGCCGCCTCGCCCGCCTCGCCGGAGTCCGAGATCATTCGCACCCGGAAGTCGTAGGTCCCGTCGCGCAGGACGGGGAATTCCCTTTCCGCCGAGTCCGTGGGCGGCGACCATTCGGTCTCCGCGCCGCCGAGCATCGTCTGGTACTTCTCCGTCTCGCGCAACCCGTAGTCCAGGGAGCTGAACTCTATGTGGAGCTGCCTTGCGGAATAGGGCAGCACACCGTCGACGGCGGCCGGCTCGCCGCCGCCAGCCCGGTAGGATGCGCTGATCCATGGCCTCCGGGGACGGGGGCGCGCAGACAGGGCCGCGGGACCCGCGCGGATGAGGGACTCGCTTCCCGCGATCCAAAGAGCATCGCCGCCGGGCGCGGAGACAACGTGGAGCGCCGACAGGGACCCTATGGCCGCCAGGCCCTCGATTGACCTTGGAGCCCAAACCGCGCCGCCGCGCGATATCGAGATCCTTCCAAGGCGCGGTGAGTTTCCCCCAGCGGGGGGATCCATGGCCGCCCACACCGCGCCGCTGGCCTCGGCGTTGGAGACCGCGGCCGGGCTGCCGTCGGGAACGCCCGCGATTGGGCGGAATCGGTCGGAGCCGGACTCCAGATAATAGGCCGACCCGCTTGCGACGGCGACGACCGAGGTACCCGCGCGGGTAACCAGGGTCGGGCCGGAGGTTGGAAGGGGCCCGAATCCGGGCGCGGCGCGCACCGCGTGGACCGAGCCGGGCGCGGCCACGAGCAAGCCCTCCGACTGCGTGCCGATCCACAGCCTGCCCGTGGGCTCGTCGACCATGGAGTCGCCGTAGTCCGGGAGCGAATCCGCGACCACCACGCACCGGCCCGTCTGCAGGTTCACCGAATAAACCCGGTCGTCCTGCGAGGCGAGTATCTCCCCCGGCCGCGCGCGGGACAGGCTCGTCCGAAACACGATGTCGGACTTGAAAAGGGCCCTCGTCCCCGCGGGCGTCCAGAGCCACAGCCCGTGGACATGGCTGATCACGAGCCCCTGCGGCGCGGACAGCAGGCTGTAGAATCGCCCGCTCCTGACACCAAGGGCCGAGAACTCGCCCGCCCCGACCGGGTCGGAGCCGGGGGTCAGCCGAAGGACATCGCCGGGCGAGGCCACGTACGTCGCTCCCTCCCATTCGGCGAGGGATACGCCGCCTCCCGGCGGATATCCCCTCTGCTGCCCGAATGCCGCGACGCCTGACGCGACTCCCAGCCGGACGATGTGCGAGGGCCCCATGGCCCAAAGGGCCCCGTCGCGGTCGACAAAGAGCGAGTAGACCTGGTTGTCGGGTAGTCCGGTGCTCCTGTTGAAGACGCGGAGAATTTCCCCGGAACGGTCGACGACGGCAATTCCGCCAAGGAGGGTGGCGACCGCGAGCGAGCCGTCCCCGAGGCGCACCGCCGAGGTGGGCGTGTTGGCGCGCACGAAGAGGGAGGCGCGCGTCTCCAGAGGCGAGCACACCCCCTTGTGAAGCGAATAGAAGCCGTCCGACGCCAGCAGCAGCCAGTCGTCCGTGGAATCGTCCAGCCAGCGGATGTCCGCGGCCCCGATCGCGGACGAGGGGATCACCACGGATGGGCCCCCGCTGCCGATCCTGAGAAGGCCCGAGGGGGGATAATAGACGTATACGGACTTCCCCGTGCGAGCGGACCAGAGCAGGTGCGCGCCGGGAAAATCCCAGGTATCGAACCGGCGGCCGTCCCACCGCAGGACCTGCCCGTGGGACACGAAGGTCGCGCTGTCATCGCCCTCCGCGTAAACCCTCCACACGTCTCCCAGGCCGGGGTTTCCGGGGGGAAGCCGGGAAATGAGGGAATGGTACGCCAGCCGCCCCTGCGTCTCGGGCCCGAACCAGCCTATCTGGTTGACGCCTGCGGCCCAGAGCCGGCCGTTCGGGCCCACGTCCAATCCCCGTATGGCATAGGTGGGGTCCATGGCCTGGGCCCGCCACCGGTCCCCGTCGAACGAGACGACGGTGTCGCAGCCGAAATACATGACCCCCGACTTGTCCTGGGCTGCGGACCAGGCCATCGTCCTGACGCCGGTCTCGCGCGACGTGAAGACACGGGTCGGCGGCATTCCCCCTAATTCCCGGTTCCCGGCAGGGTCCGCGCCGGACGCAACGGCCGCGGATTCCAGGGATGACAGCCCAAGGAGGATACGGACCAGGGAGGCGCGGGCCAACCGGGGGAGGGCGGAAACGGCGCCGGGGGATCGGTGGGGATTGTTCAGGGAGCGACGACGTCCAGGGGGCGTTGCGACGAAAAGACCCGGCCCTCCGGGTCGGTGGCGCGCACATAAAGCATGTGCGCGCCCACGGAGAGATCCGCGGGCACGGGGCCGCGCCACAGGTGGTAGCAGATGGCAGGGTCCGGGAGCCTCGGCCCCGCGGCCGGATGCGCGGTCGAGTCCTGGGCTATGAATTCGGCCGCATACGAGGGGTCCCAGCCGAGGACCCTGGGAACCGCATTCCAGGCCCGGGCGTCCACCCTGGCCTCAACGGTCCAGCCGTCATGGCCGTTGAACACGTTGGCATAGAACGAGACATAGCCCTGCCTTGGCGCCACGGCCCGCGGCGCATGGATCTCAAGCTGATGGTCGGCCGGCCCGCGGGCGGGAACGTAGTCCAGCGAGACCCTGTCGCCCGCAAACCCGATGACCGCATAGCCCGGCGGTGTGCCGTCCCACATTGTCGCGGCCGGAATCCCGTCCGAATCGCGCGGCCCGCCCCAGAATCCGCCGCAGGCCGCCGCCACGTTGTATTCGTGAAGGGCCCCGGGGCCCGCCCATCCGTCCGCCGGCCCGTGCATCACATGGCGCTGGTAGTGCGTGTGCCCGGAGAGGATGAGGACGCGCTCGCGGTTTCCCAGGATACCGAACAGCCGGAGGCGGTCCGCGCGGCGGAAGGTCTCGGCCCCGGACGGGTCCGGTGAAAACAGGGGGATGTGCATCATCAGGACAACCCATTCGCCGGGCCCCGCGCCGCGGAGGAGGTTTCCGAGGAATTCGAACTGGTCCTCGCGCAGGCCGCCGACGTAACGGGGGCCGCCGAGCGGGCGCACATCGTCGAGCGCCACAAATAGGGCGGGTCCGGCATGGAATGCATAGGTCGACGGACCGTAGACCGACTCGAAGGGACCCACAGCCGCGCTCTCGTTCGGCGTTCCAAGCGCCAGGTCGTGGTTTCCCGGAAGGCTGTACCATGGGACCCCGATCCGGGCCAAAACACCGTTGACCGCGCCAAAAAGGTCGGGCCGGTCATACACGACGTCGCCCAGCGTGACTCCGAACGCCATGTCCGGCCGGCGTCCGGACCCGGCGACGAGGCCGCGCGCGAGGTAGTCCACCTCGGCCGCCGAGGAGGGCTGCGGGTCCGTGAGCACCATTGCGCGCAGCGCGTCCGGCTCCTCGGAGCGCACGAGCGGGAAATCGGCGTTCGCGCCGCCGCGTCGCGAGTAGAACTGGGGGAGGTTGGAGGAATCGACCGGCGGGCGCCATCCCCTGGGCTTGATGACAAAGGTCATCGACCCGGGGCGATCGGCTATGCTGTAGGCCCCGCTCGCGTCGGTCAGGACCACGTCCACTCCATTGGAGACGGCGACGCCCGGCAGACCCTGCTCGCCGGCGTCGCGGACGCCATTTCCGTTCTGATCGTCAAAGACGACTCCGGAGCCCGCAAACAGGCGCGCGGCCGCGAATGCCCCGGCCAGCAGTCCCGCCCTTGCGGCCGCGAATCCGGGTCTCATTTGAGGACCGAATCGACCCCGGCGGCTCCGGGCGGCTCCTGGGCCGGCGCATTGAGGCCGGTTAACCCGGGGATTGCGCGATGCATGGAAGCCCGGGGGTTATCGCTTTGGCGGGGCCCCGTGGTGCGCGGCGTGGGAGGCGTAGGCCGCCGTGTCCGCGAGCATGGCGTCGATCGTGGCGGCAAGGGGCTCGGCTCGAACGATCCCGGAGAAGACGGCCTTGTCGCCGATGTCATCCTCAAGGATGAACGCCGGGCGCTGCCCGATCCTGTGCGCGAAGAATTCTGCGGTGCTTGCCGCAACGCGGCCCCGGACCGCCTTTGACTCGGCGCGCGCCCAAATCTTCGCGGCAGGAATGCCGGAAGCCTTGGCTGCCACTGCGGCAGCCTCGCCCATGTCCCCGATCTTCCTGCCGCGGACCAATGCCGCGCTCGCCAGGGCGAGGCGGATCGTGTCGTCGGCGAATCCGAAATCCCGGCCGGCCTCGGCGACAAGGTTGGGGTTCTCATAGTCTCCCGCCCTGTCCTCCTCGAACCATCCGGAGTTCAGGATGTACGGTGAGTTCATGACCGTGCCCCCGCTGCGCTTGTAGAACCAGTCGCACTGCGCGCGGGACACCGGGTAATCCTCCCTGCGCATGAGTGCGATCCGCCATTCAAACGCCGCCCGGCCCTTGTAACGGTCCTTCAACTCGGCCCAGACAGGCTCGACCCAATGGCACCAGGATGACAGGACCTCGAGGTAATAGGTGACCTTCATGGCCGGGAAGACGATACTTGGGCCGGCGCCTCGTCAAGGAGCCTGAGTACCGGCGGCGCGAGGCCGGGTGGCCCGAAAAACCCGGCATTGTCTTGGCATGGGAGGGCTGATTGCTTGCATCCCCATGAGGATACTCGGAATCGACATAGGTGGGTCGGCGATAAAAGGGGCCCCGGTCGACACAGGCACGGGAAGGCTCCTCGGCGCCCGCTTCAAGATTGAGACACCGGTGAAGCTCTCGCCCGGGGAGATGGCGGACGCGGCCGGAATGATCGCCGTCCATTTCAAGTGGCGGGGCCCGGTCGGCATCGGGTTCCCGGGGGTCGTCCACGGCGGCAGGATCCTCACGTCCGCCAACCTGGACAAGGCGTTCATCGGCTGTGACGGCAAGCGCCTGTTCGGGAAGGTGATTGGAAGGCCGGTGGCCCTGATCAACGACGCGGCCGCAGCCGGCCTCGCCGAGATGAGGTTTGGCGTTGGCAGGAACTTCGACGGCAAGGCGCTCATGCTCACGCTTGGCACGGGCGTGGGGTCGGTGATGTTCTTTCGCGGGGCCCTCTTCCCGTGCGAACTGGGGCACTTGCCGATGAACGGGAAGGACGCAGAGAAGAGGGTTGCGGCCTCCGTCAAGCGCCGCAAGGACCTGTCATGGAAGCAGTGGGGCACCCGCCTCGGGGCCTACATCGGTCTCCTTGAAAGGATCCTCTGGCCCGAGCTCATCATCATCGGCGGGGGCGTGAGCGCGAAGCACGCGAAATTCTTCAAGTTTGTGAAGACGCGGGCCAGGATGGTGCCGGCCGAATTCTTCAACGAGGCGGGCATTGTCGGGGCGGCGCTCTGGGCCGAGCAGGAGCGCCGGGGCTGACGGCGAATAGTCCTGCCGGCGTCGCTCGCCGAAGCGAGCGCTCCCCGCAGGGCCGGGGTGCCAGCCAAGGCCTCCCAATCCGTGGATGGTGGGCGCCCGGTTTCAGGGATTCGTGCAACTTTCAGCCCAGGGAGGGTGTTGTAGGCGTGATGGCGACCCGGTATCCGAGTGATTTCAGGCCTAACTACCCCGTCGGAGATGCCATTCGGCGCATTTTCGCGGTGTCCTGCCGCACAATCACTTCGGTCGTCCCGGGCCGCCCTCAAGTCTGCTCCTGTTCGTTGTTGTTTGTGTTGGCGTGGGGGGGCTCGTTCTGGCCCCCCCACGCTGTTTTTATGGCTGGCGCGGGGCCCGACTTGGTCGTTTGACTAGCAACCCTTTACCCGTGAATGCTCCACCCATGACCGCCGCCCTTTCTCCCGGCAATGCCTCCGCCTCGCCCGCGGTCAAGGCCCGCAAGAAATCAAGACTCATCTGGTATGTCGCGGGGTTTACGGTGCTCGTGGCCGCTCTCATCGCCGTCGCACTTGTCAAGAAGCGCACCGCCGCCGCCACCATCGCGGTGACGACCGAGCTGGCCGAGACCAAGACCATCGTCCAGATCGTGACCGCCACGGGAAAGATCCAGCCCGAGGTCGAGGTTAAGATCACGCCCGAGGTGTACGGGGAAATCGTCTCCCTGCCGTTCCGGGAGGGCGCGGCGGTCAAGGCGGGCGAACTCATCGTCAAGATAAAGCCGGACCTCTACCAGGCCCAGGTCGAGCAGGCGGCGGCCTCGGTTTCCGCCGCGCGCGCCGCCGCGGTCAACAGCGAGGTTCAGCTGGAGAAGGCGGCGGCCGACTTCAAGAAGTACCAGGACCTCTACGACAGGAAGCTCGTCTCGGATTTCGACTACAGCGTCTACAAGACCAATTTTGACGCGGCCAAGGCGGGCCGCGAATCCGCCCTTGCGAACGTCGATGGGGCCGAGGGCATCCTCAAGCAGTCCCAGGACTCGCTTTCCAAGACCTCGATCTACGCCCCCATGGACGGGATTGTGAGCGCGCGGGAATCGGAGGTCGGCGAGCGCGTCCAGTCGTCGACCAATTTTGCCGGCACCGAGATCATGAGGGTCGCGGACCTGAGCAAGATGGAGGTCCGAGTTAACGTTAACGAGAACGACATCGTGAACGTGAAGGTGGGGGACCCCGTCAAGATCAGCATCGACGCGTACCCCGACCGCAAGTTCAACGGCGTTGTTCGGGAGATCGGCGCCTCCGCGGCGAACAGCGGCGGCACAGGCAGCGGCGCGGCCGCGGCGACCGGGACCGTAAGCGACGAGGTCACGAATTTCATCGTCAAGATCCGCGTTGCAAGCGAGGGGTATTCCCTGCGGCCGGGAATGAGCGCGACGGCCGACATCGAGACGCAGACCGTAGAAAACGCGGTCGCCGTTCCAATCCAGAGCGTCACGGTGAGGGACGCCAAGGGCCTGAACGCCGACCAGCTCCAGGAGGCGAAGGAAAAGGAGCAGCACGAGCGCTCCGGCAACGACATCGAGGTGGCGTCGAGCAAGGAGGACGCCAAGCGCGACCTCGACAAGCTGAAGCGCGTCGTCTTCATCAAGGTCGGCAACAAGGTCCGGCTCCAGCCGGTCGTGACGGGAATTGCCGACAACTCGGTGATCGAGATTAAGTCGGGCGTGAAGGCGGGCGACGAGGTCGTTTCCGGCAGCTACGCGGCGATCAGCCGCACGCTGAAGGACGGCTCAAAGGTCAGGATCGAGAAGCCGAAGCCTGAAAGCGCAGTGACCAACTAGATCCCGCCCGACCCATGACCCCGCCCGCGTTCGCCGAGTCCCGCCCGGTGCGTCCCGTCGGACCCCTGGTCATCGCGATCGAGAACGTGACCAAGCTTTATCAGATGGGCGAGGAGACGATCCACGCCCTGCGCGGGGTGTCGCTCGAAATCCGGCGCAACGAGTACCTTGCGGTCATGGGGCCCTCGGGATCGGGGAAGTCGACCATGATGAACATGCTCGGGTGCCTCGATACGCCGACCTCCGGGCGATATGAGTTCAACGGCAGCGACGTCGCGGCGATGCTCGACGACGAGCTCGCCGAAATACGCAACCGCGAGATCGGGTTCGTATTCCAGACCTTCAACCTGCTCCCCCGTTCCGACGCCCTGCGCAATGTCGAGCTTCCGCTCATCTACGGCGGGGTGCCCCGCCACGAGCGCCACGACAGGGCGAGGAAGGCACTCGAGGACGTCGGCCTGGGCGACCGAATCCACCACAGGCCGAACGAGCTTTCCGGCGGGCAGCGCCAGCGCGTGGCGATCGCGCGAGCCCTTGTCAACCGGCCGTCGATCATCCTGGCGGACGAGCCCACGGGAAACCTTGATTCAAAGACGGGCGACGAGATCATGGCGCTCTTCGAGGAGCTCTACGAGAAGGGCAACACGATCATCGTCGTGACTCACGAGGAGTCCATCGCGCGGAACGCGCGGCGGATCATCCGCCTCCATGACGGCCTTATCGAGAGCGACGGCCCGGTGTACTGAGGGCGCGGAAAATGAATCGCATCATCTATGAAATGACGGAGTCGATCCGGATGGCGATGGCGCAGATCCGGGCGAACAAGATGCGGTCGGCGCTGACCGCGCTCGGGGTCGTCATCGGGATAATGGCGGTCACCCTCATGGGTACGGCCATCCGCGGCGTGGACATAGGCTTCCAGAACAGCCTCGCGATGCTGGGCGAGGACGTGCTCCACGTCGAGAAGTGGCCCTGGATAACGGGCGACGACTGGTGGAAGTACGTGAACCGGCCCATCATCAAGCCCGCCGAGGCGGTCAGGCTCAACCGCATCATCGAGGCCACGCCGAATTCCGAGCTCGATTTCGCCGTGTTCGTCCACGGACGGGGAGGCGTCTCTGTGAAGGCGGGGGCCCTCAGCATCAGTGGCGTCGTCGTTTTCGGCTCAACCGGGGACTATGGGCGAATCCTCACCGCGGACTTCACGGACGGCCGGATGTACTCCGAGACCGAGAGCGATTCGGCCCAGCAGGTCACCGTACTCGGCTCCGACGTTGCCCAGGCCCTGTTTCCCGGGCGCTCGGCGGTCGGGCAGGTTGTGGTTGTCAAGGGCCAGCCCTTTCGCGTGATCGGAGTGCTGGCCAAGCAGGGGTCGTTCCTGGGCATATTCAGCTTCGACGACCAGATGCTGATGCCCCTTGGCGCCTACCGGAAGTACTTCGGCATCCGAAACGGGAACCCCGAGATCCAGGTGAAGATCAAGGACAAGACCCGCGTCGCCGAGGCGCGCGACGAGCTGACCGGGGACATGCGCCGGGTCCGCGCGCAGCTGCCCGGGGAGCCGGACAATTTTTCGATCAACACCCAGGATGCGTTCAAGGAGAAGCTTGACCCGATCAAGCAGGGGATCGCGCTCGCGGGGCTCTTCGTGACCGGCCTCGCCCTCTTCGTCGGGGCCATAGGGATCATGAACATCACGTTCGTCAGCGTCCGGGAGCGCACGAAGGAGATCGGGACGCGCAAGGCGCTCGGGGCCCGGCGGCTGACGATCCGCCTCCAGTTCCTGATAGAGGCCGTGTCGATTTGCGTGGTCGGCGGGGTGATCGGCCTCGCGTTAACGTTCCTTACATGCCTCGGGGTGAAGACCGCCTTCCCGGCGTTCCCCCTGGAGTTCTCGGCCGGCCTGGTCGTCATCTCGATGCTCGTCTCCGTGGCGACCGGGATCCTCTCCGGATACCTTCCGGCCGCGAGCGCCTCTAAGCTCGATCCCGTGGTCGCCCTCCGGTATGAATGAGATCCTCAGGATGGCGTTCGGGTCGCTCGGGGTGAACAAGCTCCGGTCGTTCCTGACGATGTCGGGGATCACGATCGGCGTGTTCTCGGTCATCGGCGTCATGACGGCCGTCTCCGCGCTTCGCGGCTCGATCGAGACCGGCCTGAGCTTCCTCGGCTCCAACATTTTCCAGTTCGCAAAGTGGCCGATCGGCATTGTCGTCAGCGGCAGCGAGCAGCACAAGTACGCGTCGCGCCGCCGGTTCACCCTTGCGGAGGCGCTCCGATACATCGAGCTGATGAGGGGAGGGGAGAGCACGGTCTGCCTGAAGTCGTTCACCAACGGCAACCCTCCCGTGCAGGCGACCTACAACGGCCACAAGACGACTCCCGACATAACCTTTGGCGGCACGAACGAGTACTTCCTGACGACCAACCAGTTCGCCATCGATACCGGCCGCAACTTCACGGCGGAGGACGTGGAGCTGAGGCGGCCGGTGGCGATAATCGGCCAGGAGCTCGTCAAGCGCCTGTTCCCCTCGGAGGAGCCGCTCGGAAAGCGCGTGAAGGCCAATGGGCGAACGTACACGGTGATCGGCACGTTTGCATCCAAGGGGACCTCCTTCGGCGAAAACGAGGACAACATCCTCATGGTGCCGATATCGAGGTTCATGGCGGACTTCGGCGAGGAGAACTACAGCGTCAACATCGCGACCCAGGCCCCGTCGCAGATGGAATACAACGAGACCCTTGACCGGGGGATCGCGATGATGCGCGTCGTCAGGGGGCTCCGGGCCGAGCAGGAGAACGATTTCGAGATCTATTCGAACGACTCGCTGATCGCCGCGTTCGCAAAGATCGCCGACACCGTGAGCGTGGGTGCGCTGATCATCAGCGCGATCGCCCTCCTTGCCGCGGGGGTCGGGATCATGAACATCATGCTCGTCAGCGTGACGGAGCGGACAAAGGAGATCGGCGTCCGAAAGGCGGTCGGCGCGCGCAAGATAGTCATCCTCACGCAGTTCCTGGTGGAATCCGTGGTTCTTTCGCTCACGGGAGGCGTCGCGGGGATCTTGCTCGGCACTATAGCCGGCAATGTGCTCGCGGTGGTCCTATCGGCGACGATCGTGTTCCCATGGGGCTGGGCGGCGACCGGCGTCATCGTGTGTTCCGTGATTGGGATCGTGTTCGGGCTCTATCCCGCGTGGAAGGCCGCCTCCCTGGACCCGATCGAGGCGCTGCGCTACGAATAATCCTCAGCCGCGCCGGATCTCCGAGCCGGTGAAGCGTATCTGGATCCGGAAGACCTTCTTTGTCCTGCACGTGACGGCTCCGGTCGCCAGGTCGACCCGCTCGGGGACCTCGATGCGGTGGAGGTCGACGGCCGCGTGGTAGCCGCGCTCCGAGAAAACGTCGATGAGCATGGCGAGCGCGAGTGGATCATCGAGGAGCGGGTCCTCGGTGTTCACGAGAGCCGTTCCCGAGATCGCGTGGCGCAGGACGATCGGGATTATCTTCCGCTCGACGAACCCGGCGACCCTGCTGAAGAGGTCGGTGTGCTCGAACTCGTAGGAGTCGAGGCGCCGCACGAGCTCCTGGCGGGCGTGGACGACGATCTCGCTCGCGACCGGGATGCCCCGCAGGCGGTCCACCGTCCTCGGATCGAGCTCCAGCGTGCTCTGGTACTCGAGCTCCCGGACTATGTTCTGCTCCACCTCGGCGAACGTCCCCTGGGCGTTGACGAAATGGTAGTGGAAGATCTCCTTCAGCTCCTGGAGCGCCTCCCAGGTCTGCTCCTTGAACACGCGGTAGCGGCGCTGGGCGAGCGCCTTGTCGAAGTCGGTGGAACGCCCCTCAATCAGGGTTCCTATCCCGGTCCTGCGCACCTCCTTGTTGTGCGCGCGGACCTCGACCCCCCGCTTGAGCTGGCGGGCGACGCTCGTGGCCTCGTCGACAAAGAGCACCATGATGTGGATCGTCGGCTGGCGAAAATGCAGCCCAAGGGGCGTCGCGTAGAATTCGCGCCGGAGCGAGTGCATCTTGTCGACCAGGAGCTTGAGGCACTCAACCTGGACCTTCGTTCGGGGAAAACCGTCGAGGATGACGCCGTCCCGGTACTCCGGCAGCAGGAGCCGGTGAAACAGGATGTCGATCACCTCGCGGTCGCCCACCATGCTTCCGGCGTCCTTCAGGCGGCGGGCCTCCTGGGTGTCGAGGAGGGAGCTGATCACTATCGGGCCGCAGGTCAGGCCCCGGGTTTTCGCTATGAACCGGGTGTTTGTGCCCTTGCCGGCGCCCGGGGCGCCCCCCAGAAGGATGATCTCCTTCGGGAAGCGGAGGCGCTCCAGCCCGAATTCCTCCTCCAGGCGCTGCCAGACTGCGCTGAATATGAGCTGGGCGTCCTTTATCTCCAGGTCCGTTATGCGGGCGGAGGCCGGCACCGGCGCTTCCGGGACGACGGTTTCAGTCGCCGGTTTTGCGGTTTTGGTCGGCATGGTGGGGGCTATCCGCACGCTCAGAGCGGGCCGGATTTAGGGCAAGCTTTCAATGGGAACCCGCGGCGCGACGCGCTGTCGAATCCGGGGTGCAATCCTGCTGGGGAAGACCCGCGGGATCACCTAGTTGAAGCTGGACCTGGCGGGACCGCGCAAGCGGTCCCGCCTTGGCTTTTTATGGGAGGGGCGACCGGGCCCGGCCCGGGTGTTTGTCATTGGCCCGACTGCCTTTCCGGGCCAGACTCCACGGCCTAAACCCATGCGCGTCCTTATCGTTGACGACGAACCCTCGATCCGGAAGACCACCCGGATTGCCGTCGAATCCTCCGGGCATTCGGCATCCGAGGCCCCGAACGCGGCCAAGGCCCTGAAGGCGGCCGAGGAGGAGGGATTTGACGCCATTTTCCTGGACCTAAAGCTCGGGGCCGACGACGGCCTCGAGGTGCTCGGCCGCCTGATCAAGGCCCGGCCTTCCCCGGCGGTCATCCTGTTCACGGCCTACGCCAACATTGCGACCGCGGTCGAGGCCATGCGGCGGGGGGCGTTCGACTTCATCCCCAAGCCGTTCACTCCCGACCAGATCCGGGCCGTGCTCGCGAAGGTGGCAAAGGCGCACGCCCTCGAGCGAAGGGTGGAGGCGCTCGAGAGCGACCTGGCGTCCGGCGCGCCGCCGGTCGACCTCGAGTCCGGGGAGCCCCTGATGAGCCGGGCCCTGCAGACGGCGTTCAAGGCTGCCGAGACCCCGGCCAACGTCCTGATCCTGGGGAAGAGCGGCACCGGCAAGAGCGTCCTAGCGCGCGAGATCCACAGGCGCAGCGCGCGCAGCGCCGAGGCGTTCGTGACGGTCAACTGCCCGAGCCTTTCGCGCGAGCTGCTTGAGAGCGAGCTGTTCGGCCACGCCAGGGGCTCGTTCACCGGCGCGGTGGCCGAGACCTTTGGAAAGGTGGCGGCGGCCGACGGGGGGACCCTCTACCTCGACGAGATCGGCGAGATGCCCCTTGAGATCCAGCCGAAGCTGCTGAGGCTCCTGCAGGAGCGCGAATACGAGCGTGTGGGAGAGGCGCGAACAAGGAGGGCGAACGTGCGGGTCATCGCCGCGACAAACCGCGACCTTGCGGCCGAGGCGAAGGCCGGCCGCTTCCGCGAGGACCTCTTCTACCGCCTCAACGTGATAGCGGTGACCCTTCCCAGTCTGCGCGACAGGCCGGCCGACCTCGCGCGCCTGGCCGAGGGGGCCCTTCGATACTTCGCGTCGCGGGCCGGCAAGGGCCGGATGGTCTTCTCGAGGGCCGTGGCGGACGCTTTCGCGACCTATCCGTGGCCCGGAAACCTGCGCGAGCTGAGCAACGTGATCGAGCGGGCGGTGATCCTCGCCCCGGGCGACGCGATCGAGCTCGCGGACCTGCCGGAGGGATTCTCCTCGGCCTCGCCGCCGACGTTCGCCGTGGGTTCGCGCGTGACCCTGGACGAGCTCGAGGCCGAGCACATCCGCAGGGTCCTGGCGTCCTCGCGCAACCTGGAGGAGGCGGCCCACACGCTCGGGATCGACCCGGCGACGCTCTACCGCAAGCGGGTCAAGCTGGGCCTCCACTGACCCGCCTTCACGGGCATGCTGCGCACCCGCCTCTTCTTTGGCCTCCTGCCGCTGCTTCTGGTGCTGGTCGGCACGGGCGCCTATGCCATCCATGTCTGCCGCCAGCTGGCCGGCCCCCTGCAGGGCGACCTGGTCGCCGACTACCGCGCGGCGCTCGGCTGCCAGGACATGCGCACGTCGGCGATACTCATGTCGAATGCTCTCGCGTTCGTCGAGGCGGCGGACCCGATCGGTGCCAGGCGGGCCCTGGACACGCGAAGGGAGGCCTTCACGCGCGAGCTCATGGCCCAGTCGGGCAGCTCCGCGGGTACTCCCAGGGCCACGCTCGTGGGCGAGCTCGACACGGCCTTCCAGGAGTTCTCCGCGCGATGCGACAGGGTGCTCTCCGGGGGAGTCGGAATCTCCCTGGGGGAGATCCAGGCGAACGAGGACGCCCTTTACCGCGTGCTCAATGCCATCGACCGGCTGACCGCGAGCGACTATGCGGCCTCGCGCGAGACGGAGGCGCGCGCCGAGCAGCTCGCTCGGACGGCGGTTGGCGTTCTCACGGTCTTCATCGGGTCGGCCGTGGCGGTGTCGGCGCTCATGGCATGGCTGGTCGCGGCTTCGCTCCTGAAGCCGATCAAGGCGCTCACGGCGTCGGCGAACGCGCTCGGGGACGGGAACCTCGACACGACGGTCCCGGTGTTCTCCGGCGACGAGCTGGGCAGCCTGGCCCGGTCGTTCAACGCGATGGCGGCGAGGCTCCGCGAGTACAGGGAGGCCACCGTCGCGCGCGTGCTCAGGACCCAGCGCACCATGGAGGCGACGCTTACCTCGGCGCCGGATCCCCTGTTCGTGGTCTCAAGGGAGGGGAGGATCGAGGTGCGCAACCCCGCCGCCGGGGAGCTCTCGAAGCTCCCGGAATTCGCCGGGGGTCTTCCTCCCGTCCTCGCCGATCGGCTTGCCGCGGTCTTCGCGACGGACGAGCACTACCTGCCGACCGATTACAGCAGGGTGGTCACGTTCCGGGTGGGGCGCGAGGACCGCCATTACCTGCCCCGCATCCTGGCGATCGGGGACAAGCTGACGGAATTCAGGGGGGCCGCGGTCATTCTCCAGGACGTGACCAAGTTCCGGCTGCTCGATGACGCGAAGACCAACCTGGTGGGCACCGTCAGCCACGAGCTCAAGACCCCGCTGACGGGCCTGCGGATGGCGGTCTACCTCCTCCTGGAAAAGACGCTGGGGCCGCTCGAGCCGGCCCAGCGCGAGATGCTCGAATCCGCCCGCGACGACGCCGACCGCCTCCTGAGGATCCTGGACTCGCTCCTGGACCTGAACCGCCTTGAGGCGGGGGCGTCCGCGCTCGACCGCGCCCGGACGCCGGTCGAGGCGCTCCTGAGGGGGGTTGCCGATGAGGCGCGCCCGCTCATTTCCGCGGGGGGCCAGAGGCTCGTGGTCCGGCAGGAGCCGGGCCTTGGCGACGTGGACGTCGACGCCGGTCGCCTGCGGCATGTGTTCATGAACCTGCTCTCCAATGCCTCGAAGTATTCCGGCCCGGGAGGGACGATCACCCTGGCTGCGGCGTCCGCCCCGCTGGGCTTCGTCCGCTTCTCCGTCCACGATGAGGGCGGGGGCATCCCCCCCGAGGCCGTCGGGCGGCTGTTCGACCGGTTCTACAGGGTGCCGGGCCAGTCAAAGCCGGGCGCGGGAATCGGCCTTGCGATCGCCCGCGAGATTGTGGTCGCGCACGGGGGAAGCATTTCGTGCTCCAGCAGTCCCGAAGGCGGGACCGAGTTTCAATTCCTCGTGCCGGCGGGCTGACGGCCGCCGGGGGCCACGGGACGCCTCACTTGTGGCGCCCGTGCCTCATGATGTCATAGGCGATATAGAGCCCGACAACCGCGGAGATCAGGTAGCCGATGATCCCCAGCGCGGGATAGCCGAACAGCCGCGGCCCGGCGCCGGTCGTCACGATCAGCGAGGATCCCACGATGAGCGAGCCGACGATCACGCCGAGCGTGACCCTGTTGGCGGCCGTGCCCATCGTCTCCTCGAGGTGCTCGAGCCCCTTGTGCTGGAAGTTGACGGTCAGGTTGTCGTGCTCAAGGCGCCTCATGAACCGCGTCAGCTCCGAAGGAAGCTCGCGCATGCCGCGCAGGCTCGTCCTCGCGAAGTCCCCCGCGAGGTTCAGCAGCACCCGCGGGCTCCAGCGGTCCCGCCTCTGCTGCTCGAGGATGGGCTGCGCGTACGGTCGAAGGTCAAACTCGGGGTCGAGCGTCCGGCCAATCTCCTCGATGGAGAGCACGGCCTTGGCCGTCAGCGAGAAGTCCCGGGAGAGCGGTATGCCGTTCTTGCCGAGGATGTAGAGCAGCCGGAGCATGGCCCGGCCGAGCTCCTGGCGGCCGGTCTCAAAATTGAGCTCGTCGCGCAGCGCGAGCATCGCGTCCTTCTCCATCTCCCTGAGGTCGGGCCGGGCATCCGACGGCCCGAGGTCCGCCGCGATCCGCACGAGCCGCTCCGAATCCTGCTCGACGGACGCGATCCAGAAGTCCCCGAGGGCGCCGCGCAGCCTGCGCGTGAGATGGCCCACGAGCCCCCAGTCGATGAACGCGAGCCTGCCGTCCTTGGCCACTATGACGTTGCCGCCGTGCGGGTCGGCGTGGAAGAAGCCGTCAATGAGCACCTGGCGGATGAGCGAGGTCGCGCCGTTAGCGGCGATCTCGCGGCGCCTCGCGGCGGAAAGCTTCGAGGCGCCCACGGTCGTTCCCTCCACCCACTCGGTCACGAGCACCCGCTCCGAGCTCAGTTCGCGCAGGACCGCGGGGGCGAACACCTTGTCGGAGTCCGGGTTGATCGTGTTGAAATACTCCTGGTTCCGGGCCTCGATGCGGAAATCCAGCTCCTTGAGCATGCCCTTGCGTATCTCCTCGACGATGGAGGGCAGGTCGTAGGGCCGCAGGGTCGCGCTCCGGTGATGGAGCTGCGCGGCGATCCAGGCCGCGAGGTCGAGGTCGATCTCGATGTTGCGGGAAATCCCGGGCTTCTGGACCTTCACGGCGACCTTCCGGCCGTCCTCCCGCACCCGGGCGACGTAGACCTGCGCGAGCGATGCGGATGCCGCCGGGGCCTCGTCAAACTCGTCGAACACCTTCGAATGCGGCCGGCCCAGCGACTCGTCCAGGACGGGCATCATCTCCGCCAAGGGCAGCGCCTTCACATGGCTCTGGAGCTTCCTGAGCTCGAGGATGAGCCCCTCCGGAACGGCGTCGGGCCTCATGCTCAGCGCCTGCCCAAACTTCACGAACGTGGGCCCCAGTTCCTCCAGGGTGATGCGGATCCGCTCGTAGGGTGACCTGGGATGGGTCGTGTGCGGCACGATGCCGCGCCACATGCTGGCCGGCGCGCCGGCCTGCTGGAGCAGGTCGGCAAACCCGTTGCGGGCCAGAATCGAGAAGATCTCCGCGGCCCTCACCCCGTGGGCCAGGAAGTCGAACCGCTTCACGACTTGGTCTTGTGCCTGGCTGCCTTCTCGGGCTTCCCCTCCAGCGCGTCCACGCGCGCCTCAAGGGCCTCGATCCTCGCGACGTGCTTCTGCTCGGTGTGCGTCATGAGCTCCCGCACCTTGTCGCTGAGCTTTGCGCTCACTTCCTCGAACTCGCGCTTTCCGTCCCCGGCGATCTTTTCCGCCATAGCGCGGGCGTCCGCCGCGCTGATCTTGCCCTGCTTCACGAAGTCCTCGAGGCCCGCCTGCACCTTTTCGCTGGTGACAACCGCGGCCCCGAGCCCTGCAAGAAGAGTCTTTTTGAGTGTTTCAATCATGGTGGCCAAACCTAGGCTCGGCTCCGGCGTCTTGCAACCGGCTTTGCTCGGCGGAGGATGCGGGGTTAACCCCATTTACGGACCGGCCCGACGGGCCCCGCGGAAAGCCCGGCCGGGCCCGCCGGGCGGCATCCGGTTCCCCTCATTGCTGCGTTGGAGGCGTGGCCGGCTCCGGGCGCTTGAGGAAAGCCGCGATTATGAGCGAGAGGACAAAAGCGAATATGAATCCGGCCACGAGCGTGTAGATGGAATAGGGCCCGGGCGACATGATGAACCGCAGGATCCTCTCTGCCTGGTCTGCCCGGCTGCCGGTTATCCCCTTTGCCTGCATCTTGTCCAGCTGGTCCTGGATGATGATGTCGAAGAAGCCGGGGTTGATGAAGGCGCCGTAGACGTAGTTGAAGACCGCCATGAGCACCGAGGCGACGAGCGAGATGAGGACACCGGCGCCGAGGGCGCGGCCGTACCCGAACTCCTCCGTCTCGGGAACCTCGGAGCGCCGGGCCTTGATGCCCAGGACCGTGAACGTGATGCCGATCGCGAGGGCGCCAAGCCCGCCGATCATCTTCGCCGCCTGCAGCTTATCGGGGTCGGAGTGGAAGCCGAGGAAGAACAGGGCGAGGATGAGCAGGGAGTCGGCGAGCGCGATTATAAAGCCGTAGAGGGCGCAGGTCTTCATGGGGCGGGGTCGGGGTTCGGGGTTGCGTGTGCTGGGGAAGCGGGGCCTTCAGGCGTCGATGCCATGGTCGCCGGGGGGGTAGTGGTCGCCAGGGATCGCAGGGGGCGCCGGCGGGGGCAGGGGTTGCGCGCCGGGTGCCGGAACCGGCTTCACCGCGGGCTTCGCAGGCTTTTCAGGCACCTCGTCTATCGCCCTCTTGAACTCCTGCTCGACGTCGCTGGCGGCCTTCTTGAACTCCCTCAGGGCCTTGCCCAGCCCGCGCGCGAACTCGGGCATCTTCTCCCCGCCGAAGAAGATGAGGATGACCACGAGCACCACGAGGACCTCGGGGCCCCCGAGCCCGTCGAAGAAAGCGAACGAGGGATGCTGTGGGATCATGGGTTGGGCGGCGCCTCCAATAGATTTCAAATTGCGCCCGTTCCCGCAACCCTATCTCACCGCCACTCCCACCGAGAAGGACTGGGCCGCCCCCGGCGCCACCAGGTGGAGGCCGATCTTGTGCTCCATGGCGTTCGGCGGGCCCATCCATGGCTCGACGCAGTAGAACGGCGAGTCGTCCGCCTGCGTCCAGGTCACGTAGCTTGAGCCCGCGGCCGGCACGTCCAGGTCCCCGAGGCGCAGGGTTACGTCCCCCGGGAACCCCTTCTCCCCAAATACGGCCTCCGCGCCCCTGAGGTCGGTGTGGATCGTGTCGATGAGCGCCGGATTGTTCATCGGCTCGTCCAGCCTCAGGGGCGGGCCCGCGACCAGCCCGCCGGACGAGTCCTGGCGCACCCGCTTGCCCGCGGGGATCCGGATCAGGTAGTCGCCCCGGCCCGAGCCGTCATGCCAAGGGAGCTTGAAATAGAAGTGGTTCCCCGCGCACCACGGGAGCGGCTCGTCGCCGAGGTTTTCCAGGGTCAGCCTGCACGTGAGGCCGAATGCCGCGAAACGGTATTCCACGCGGAACTCATAATTGAAGGGGTAGCACGCCTTCGCCTCCTCCCCCGGGACAAACACCGCCTCGAATCCCGCAGGGTCGATGCGCGAGGCGCGGAACTCGCCCTGGCGCGCAACCCCGTGCATGGGCATCGGGCGGCGCACGCCGCGCGCGTCGCGCCAGAACCCGATCTCGCCCCGGTCGAACGAGCGGCCGCAGAAGGGGAAGAGTATGGGGTTGCCGCCCCGGGCCTTGTGGAAATCCGCCAGCGACGAAACCTCCGGCCAGTGGACAATGTCGCGCACGGATCCGTCCGCGAGCGCGATGTTCCAGTTCATGAGCCGCGCGCCCTTTTCGGGGAGCGCAAGGAATGTCGAGCCACCCACGCGCCAGCGCACCAGGGTCTGGCCGAAATACGGGATCTTCTCCATGCTGCCAGTGAATGCCGGGTGGCCGGGCGGCGCAACCCGCGGCCGGGAGCGTCACCTGATGGTTGAAAAGTCGAACTGGATCCGGTCGTGCCCGGTGTGGCCGGTCGGGTAGCGTCGCCCCTTGTACTCGATCTCGACGGCGCCGAGCTCGGAAGCCGTCAGGAAGATGGGCACGTTCGGGTAATCCTGGCGCTCGCCGCCCTGGAGGGGTCCCTGGAAGAGCTGCACGCCGTCCGACTTGCGCACCACCTTGATGCGCACGGGCTCGATCGCGACGATCGTAACCGTGGCGGCCGGCATGGCGGCCGCCGACTCGGAGACTTCCCCGATCGCCGGCGAGCCCCGCGCCCCGGCGGCGGGCGCGCCCGCACCCGCGAGCGACTTTATGATCCAGACGATGACAAGAAGGACCAGGGCCACCACGAGCGCGATTCCGCCCTTGAAAACGAGCGCCGGGTCGATCGCCGGGGCCTTGGGAAGGCTCTCGCCCGGCCGGGGAAACCTTGCCTGGCTCCGCGGGGCCGACTCGGGCGACTGCGCCTCGGACTGGGGCTCGCCGCGCTCGTCCGCGGACGAGATCGCGAGGTCCATGCGGCCGTACACCTCCCGGCTCGGCTGGCGCACGCGGGGCTCGCCCCCTCGGAGCGCGGTGTAGTCGCTGAGCAGGCGGTCCGTCGGGAGCCTGAGGAAATTCGAGTAGCCGCGCAGGAAGCCGCGCGTGTAGATGTCGGTCAGGCCGATCTCAAACTGGTTGCCCTCGAACTTCTGGAGATACTCCCCGCGTATCTTCGTCGCCTCGGCGGCCTCGCGGATTGAAATGCCCCGCTTCTTGCGGGCATCCTCAAGGCGCTCTCCGATGGTCTGCATGGTCGATCAGTTGCAGGTTTTCAGCGGCAGGGAAAGGATGATTTGTCCGTCGGGTCGCGGCGTCACTGCGAGTCGAGGTCGCCGATGATCTCGCGCGGGCTGGAACCGTTCTCGGGGCCCACGACCCCCTTTTCCTCCATGATCTCCATGATCCGGGCCGCCCGGTTGTAGCCGATGCGCAGCCGGCGCTGGAGCATGGATGTGCTCGCGCGCCTCGTCGACTTGAGGACGTCGAGCGCCCTCGCGTAGAGCTCCTCGTCGCTCCCGGGGTCCCCCTCCATCGCGTCCCCCTCCTCGTCCTCATCCTCGCTCGAGTCGCGGTCGATCTGCTGCTGGACCGCCTGCGCGTACTGGGGCGGCCCGTTGCGCTTGAGGAACTCGAGGATGTCGTGGACCTCCTCGTCGCCGACATAGGCCCCCTGGGCGCGCACGAGCCTCGAGGTGCCCGGGGGCGAGAAGAGCATGTCCCCGCGCCCGATCAGCGTCTCCGCGCCCTTGGTGTCGAGGATGGTGCGCGAGTCCACCTGCGAGGCGACCTGGAACGCGATCCTCGAGGGCAGGTTCGCCTTGATGACGCCCGTGATCACGTTGACCGAGGGGCGCTGCGTCGCGATGATCAGGTGGATGCCGGCCGCGCGCGCGAGCTGCGCCAGGCGCGCGATGGAGGTCTCGATCTCCGCGGGCGCAAGGATCATCAGGTCGGCCAGCTCGTCGATGATGGCCACTATGTAGGGGAGATGGTCCGGGATCTCGAGGTCGCCCCCGAGCGGCTCCAGCCCGTGGAGCGAGGCCTGAGCCTCGGCGTCGGCCTTGGCTCCCTTCTTCCGGCCGTTGAACCCGACGATGTTCCTCACGTTGGCCTTTGCGAAGATCTGGTAGCGCTGCTCCATCTCCCCGAGGAGCCACTTGAGGGCCGCCGGGACCTTCTTCGGCTCGGTCACGACCGGGATGAACATGTGCGGGAGGCTGTTGAACATCTTCAGCTCGACCACCTTCGGGTCCACCATGATCAGCCGGACATCCTTCGGGCTCTTCGAGTACAGCAGGGAAGTGACGATGGAGTTGATGCAGACCGACTTCCCGGAGCCCGTCGCGCCCGCGATCATGAGGTGGGGCATCTTGGCCAGATCGGAGATGAGCGGCCTTCCCGACACGTCGCGCCCGAGGGCGATCGGCAGCTCGGCCTTCGCCGTCGCCCAGTCCTCGCTCTCCAGCAGCTCCCTCATCCCCACGGGCGTCGGGTGCATGTTGGGCACCTCGACTCCCACCGCGGCCTTTCCCGGGATGGGGGCGAGGATGCGCACGGACTGCGCGCGCATTCCGAGGGCGATGTTCTTGTCGAGCCCTGCGATCTTCTCCACGCGCACGCCCGGCGCCGGCACGACCTCGTACCGGGTGATCACGGGCCCGACGTGGATCTCGCCGAGCGAGACCTCCACGCCGAACTCCCCGAGGATCCGCAGGAGGGTCTCCGCGTTGTGCCGGTGCTCCTCGTCGCTGTTGCCGGCCGTCGGCTTCACCTGCTCCTTGAGCAGCTTGAGCGGCGGGAACTCGTAGTTTGCGTCGGAGGTCTGGGGAAGCACGGCCTTGGCCTTCCTGGGCTCGTCGGGCTTCACGATCGTGAGCTCGATCTTCGGGGCCGGCGCCCGTGGGGCGGGCGCGGGCTCCGGCCTCGGCGCGGATTCCTGGGCGGGGACCGGCGGCCGCGCCGGCAGGCGGGCCAGCGGGTCGTCGCCGCCCGCCGAGAAGACCTTCTTGGCCCCTGTCGGGCCCACCGGCCCCGCGGGTGCGGCGGGGACCGCGGCTATCGCGGCCCTCTGCTTCACGCGGTCCTCCCGTCGCTTCGCCCTCTCCTCGACGAGCGCGGCCTTTCGCTTCGCGCGTTCGGCCCTCCACTCGGACAGGCCCGCCATGATCTTCTCTATCTCGGCGCCGATGTCCTTCGTGATGACGAACAGGAGGGCGAACAGGTAGACCGTGCCGAGGAGCAGGCCGGCGCCGAACGGGCCGAGCGCGTCCGCGAGCAGCTTCTTGTAGATGACCTGGCCGGTCCATCCGCCAAAGCCCCTGGGAAAATAATTGTTCGTGGCGCCGGAGAACATGGACATCAGGCCCGACCACGAGACGACGGCGATAACGACCGCCGTGACCCGGGCGGCTACCAGGTGGTGCGACTTGCGGATGGCGACGTAGGACATCCAGTAGAGGGCGAGGAGGAGCCAGATCGTGCTGACTCCTATCGCGAAGAAGAGCACCCACACCGTGTTCGCCCCGAACGAGCCGGTCCAGTTGTTCGCCATCGGCGAGGTGGAGTGAAACCGGCTCTGGTTCGGGTTGTAGCTGATCAGCGCCGCCGTGAGATAGGTCGCCGCTATGAAGCAGATGATCGCCGCCATCCAGTTGGGACGGTAGCGGGGGCCTTGAAACGACGGACCGTTTGGATTTGAACTATCTGGCTTGGGCATCTGTGCTGCCGGACGCAGTGAATTGCGGAATGGACGCTAGAGGCCGGGGCGGTCAATTGTAAACCCCTCCCGACCCTTTTTACAATAATCTCGATAACGGACCACATGCGAGAAGTTCTTCAATTCCAACCTCTTTACCAAGAACGCGTGTGGGGCGGGCGACGCCTCGAGTCGCTTCTCGGCCGCACGCTGCCCCCGGCGTCCCCGATAGGTGAAAGCTGGGAGATCGCGGACCGGCCGGAGGCCCAGTCGCACGTCCGCGGCGGACCCTACAACGGCACGACGCTGCGGGAGCTCATCGAGCGGCACTCGGCGAAGCTCATGGGCCCCCAATGGCCCGCGGACGCCCGCTTCCCCCTGCTCGTCAAGTGGCTGGACTGCTCCGAGCGCCTGAGCCTGCAGGTTCACCCCCCGGCGGCCGTGGCGGCCTCACTCGGCGGCGAGTCGAAGGCGGAGATCTGGTATGTCGCCCACTCGGCGCCGGGGGCGGCGCTCTTCGTCGGCCTCAAGCCCGGCGTCACCCGCGCGATGTTCGAGAGGGCCGTCGCGGACGGCACCGCGGAGGCCTGCGTGAACAAGGTCTCCGCCGCGTCGGGCGACTCGATATTCGTGGACAGCGGGCAGGTCCATGCGATCGACGCGGGCAACCTGATCCTCGAGATACAGCTGAACTCCGACACGACGTACAGGCTGTACGACTGGGGCCGCGTCGGGCTGGACGGCAAGCCGCGGGCGCTCCACGTGGAGGAGTCGCTCCGCTCGATCGCCTGGGACGGGGGCCCGCCCGAGCTTGTCAGGGCCGCGCCGACGTCGGGCACGATCGCCTCCTGCGACCAATTCTCCATCCGCCGGGTGGTGCTCGGAAAGGGCGAGACGCTTCACTTCCCGGCCGGAGAGCAGCCCAGGATCCTCAGCGTCGCGGCGGGGGGCGTCGAGCAGTCCGGCCACCCGTCCGGCTCCCGGCCGATCGCCCGGGGCGACAGCGCCATCCTCCCGTTCTCGGCAGAGCTCGACTTCATCGCGCCGGAGCCCGCGATCATCCTCGTCACCGAAGACTTCGCATGAGCGGCACGGCAAAGGCGTGCCTGCTTCTTGGCGGCGCCTTCGCGCTGCTTGCGCTCGCGTGGATGGCGTTTCTGCCGGCGGTCGCCGAGCATGAGCTGCGCGCCGTCACCGGATTCGAGTTCCGGATGGAGGCTCTCGCCGTCAATCCGTTCACGGGAGACGTGGTCGTGCGCGGCCTGACCGCCAGGAACCCCGCGGGATATCCGGAGCCGGACTTTGTCGAGATGAGGGCGCTCACGGCGCAGGTGGGCGTGTTTTCCTGCCTGTTCTCCAGGCAGATCGTGATCGACTACCTCTACGTGGACATCGCGAAGGTGGTGCTCGTGCGCCAGCACGACGGAACGACAAACGCGGGCGAGTTCATGGCCGCGTTCAGGCGCCGGGGAGCCGCCCCTCCTGGGGCGCCGGCCCCGGGGAAGCCGGCGGGCTACCTGATAAGGAAGCTGCACGTTCATTTCGACAGGCTCGTGGTCGAGGACCATTCGGGGTCGAGGCCCGATGAGAAATCCTACGACCTCCGCATCGACCAGGAATTCACCGACATCTCGAGCCCGGGCCAGCTCCTCGTCCCCTCAGTCGTGAGGAACCTCCATTCGTTCGGCCTGCGCCACGACGTCAAGGGCCTGCTTCCCGGCGAATTCGGGGACGCGCTGGCGGTCGCCGTCGGCGGCGCGGCGACCGTGGGCGAGAAGCTCGAGGACGCCACCCTGGAGACGGGAAAATTCCTGAGGGGGGAGCTCGACAAACTTGAACAAAGGGCAAAGCCGTAGTTGAGTAGCCGTCTTTGCCATGAGCCACTCCAAGACGACAGGCGCCCAGGACAACCCGGCCCCGGCATCCCCGCCGGCTGAGGTGCCTCTTGCAGAGCAACTTGCCGCGGCGAAGAAGGAGGCCGCTGAGAACTACGACAGGTTTGTCCGGGCGGCTGCGGACCTTGAGAACTTCCGGCGCAGGTCGGTCAGGGAGAAGGAGGAGCTGCGCCTGTTCGCCGCATCCCGGCTCCTCGAGGACCTCCTCCCGGCCCTGGACAACCTCGCGCTCGGCCTCGCCTCGGCGGCGCAGCCCAATGCCGAGCTGAAGGCACTGGCGGGGGGCGTCGGGCTCGTCCAGCAGCAGCTCAAGGCGGCGCTCTGGGCGCACGGCCTCAAGGAGATCAACCCGCTCGGAGAGGCCTTTGACCCGCACCAGCACGAGGCGATTTCCCATGAGCCCAGCCTGGACGTGAAGCCCGAGCACATATTGAGGGTCGTGCGCACGGGATACGTCCTGAACGGGCGCCTCCTGCGCCCCGCCTCAGTCATCGTCTCGAGCGGCAAGCCGGCGGAGGGGGCGGAGGGCTGACGCATGGCCAAGGAGGACTACTACGAGCTCCTCGGTGTCTCCAGGAACGCGACCGAAGACGAGCTGAAGAAGGCCTACCGCAAGAAGGCCGTCGCGCACCACCCGGACAAGAATCCCGGAGACAAGGCGGCCGAGGAGCTCTTCAAGAAGGTCTCGGAAGCCTATGAGGTCCTGAAGGACCCCGAGAAGCGGGCCGCCTACGACCGCTACGGGCACGCCGCCTTCCAGGGGCCCGGCCAGGGACCCCGTGGCCAGGGGGGCTTCCACGACCCCTATGACATCTTCCGGGAGGTCTTCGGGCAAGGGGGCGGCGGGGGGATATTCAAGGAGATGTTCGGGGGCGGCCACGACGGCGGCCGCGACGGCTCCGATCTGCGTTACGACCTCGAGATCACTCTCGAGGAGGCCGCGAGCGGCGTCGAGAAGGAGATCTCCTTCCGCAAGCTCGTCGCCTGCGAGCACTGCGGCGGCTCCGGCGCCGAGCCGGGCTCCAAGAGGGTGACCTGCCCGACCTGCCGGGGCGCGGGCCAGATCCGCCGGTCGGGCGGAATCATCGTCTTCACGCAGACCTGCCCGACGTGCGGCGGCGCGGGCGTCAAGGTCGAGAAGCCGTGCTCGGCCTGCAAGGGCGAGGGCCGGGTCTCGAAGACGACGAAGCTCAATGTCCGGATACCGCCCGGGGTGGAGACAGGCTCCAGGCTGCGCTCGGCCGGGAACGGCGAGGCGGCCGCGGCCGGGGGGACGCCGGGTGACCTCTACATCGTCCTCACGGTCAAGGAGCACGAGCTCTTCGAGCGCCAGGGAGACGACCTGTTCTGCGAGATCCCCATCAAGTTCACTCTCGCGACGCTCGGCGGCTCAATCGAGGTGCCCACGCTCTCGGGCAAGGCGAGCCTCAGGATACCCGCTGCGACCCAGAGCGGGACCACCTTCCGCCTGCGCGACCGCGGGTTGCCCTCGCTCCGCGGCGGCCGCCACGGCGACCAGCTCGTCCGCGTGCACGTCGAGGTCCCGACTTCGCTCACGCCGGAGCAGCGCAGGCTCCTGGACGATTTCGCCCGCGTGAGCGGCGACGCGAAGGAGCCGACGTCGCGCAAGTTCTTCGAGAAGGCCAAGAAATTCTTCTGACATGGCCTCGCGCCCCCATATGCCCGCGAACCCGAGGCTCATGACGCTCAAGAGGGCGGTCGCGATCCGCCGCAGGCTCGCCCGCAGCGGGGGCACCTTCGTGCTCACGAACGGAGTGTTTGACCTGCTTCATCCCGGCCACGCGTACTACCTCGAGGCCGCCCGCCGGCTCGCCGGGAGGAAGGGCAAGCTCTTTGTAGCCCTGAATTCCGACGGGAGCGTGCGCGTCCTCAAGGGCCCGCGCCGGCCGGTCATGGACGAGGGCTCGCGCGCCTACACGCTCGCGCAGCTGCGCTCGGTGGACGGGATTGTCGTGTTCAGGGGCAAGCGCCTGGCCCGCGAGATCGCGGCCCTCAAGCCCGACGTCTACTGCAAGGCCGGGGACTACACGCTTGGAACGCTCGACCCCGCCGAGCGCGCCGAGCTCGAGAAGGCCGGCTCGAAGATCGTCTTTCTGCCGTTCCTCCGCGGCTTCAGCACGACGAGGCTGGTCCGGCGCATCGGGGCCGCGGGAACCGCCTGAGCGGCCGCCCCCATGCGAATCGTCATCCTGGGTTCGGGCCGAGGCTCAAACGCCGAGGCGATCCTCGCCGCCCAGCAGGCCGGCCGCCTGGGCAACGCCCGCGTGGCAGCGATCTTCAGCGACGTGGCCGGTTCCGGAATCCTCGCCCTCGGCCCACGGTTCGGCGTGCCGTCGGCCTTCATCGATCCCTCGCCGTTCAGGACGAAGCTTGAGGGCGACGGCGAGGCCCGGTTCATCTCGGCCGTGTCCGGCGTTGGTCCCGACCTGGTCGTGCTCGCGGGCTTCATGCGCGTGCTCAAGCCGGGCTTCCTGGGGGCGTTTGCCGGGAGGATCATAAACCTGCATCCCAGCCTGCTCCCGAGCTTTCCGGGGCTGGACGCCATCGGGCAGGCGTTGCGCAGCGGAGCCAGGGTGACCGGCTGCACGGTGCACTACGTGACGGCCGCGGTCGACGGGGGCCCGATCATCGAGCAGGCCTCCGTTCCGATCGACGAGGGCGATACCCAGGAGTCGCTTGCGGGCAAGGTGCACGCTGCCGAGCACCTCCTTCTGCCGAGGGTGATCGCGCGCCTGAGCGGGGCCCCCTCCGCCGGATAGATGCCGATGGACCTCTGGGAGATCCGTGCCGAGATCCCCGCGGAAGCCGCCGAGCAGACCGAGCTCGCCCTGCTCGAGTCCGGCGAGGGAGCATGGACGCTCGCCGAGGATGCCCCTGCAAGGAGGGCCTGGATCGTCGGCTTCTTTGGAAGCGAGGGAGAGGCCGCCTCGAGCTGGGACGCGCTCCTGCCGTCCCTCCCCGCCGCGCCGGCGGGGGACGTCCGGCCCAGGATGCTTCCCGACTCGGACTGGAAGAACAGCTACCGGGCCCACTTCCGGGCCTGGACGTTCGGCAGGCTCCATTGGGTTCCCCTTTGGGAAAGGGACTCGTTCCGGCTTCCCGCCGGGCATTCCGTCGTCTGGATGGATCCGGGCATGGCCTTTGGGACGGGCAACCACGAGACGACCCGCCTCTGCATCGAAAGGCTGGTCGAATTCGAGGCTGTAACTGGCGAACATGAGTCGATCCGGGTGCTGGATGCGGGTTGCGGCTCCGGCATACTTGCCCTCTCGGCCGCCCGACTTGGATTCCGCGATGTCACCGGATTCGACAACGACCCGGAGGCGATCCGGGTGAGCATCGAGAACGCCGCCCTCAATGGCCTCTCAGGCGGCGTCCGATTCATGGTGGCGGGCCTCCCCGGAGGACTGGGCGGGGGATGCGCGGACGTCGTCCTCGCGAATATTCAGTCGGACGTCCTGGTCCGGTATTCGCGCGAATTGCTGGCGGTGGTGGCCCCGGGCGGGATGCTCGCAATGAGCGGAATCCTTGCCTCCGAGATTGGAACGGTTCGCACCGCATTCACGGCGGCCGCCCCCGCCTGGGCATTTGACACAAGGACCCTCGGGGAATGGTGCGACGCCTGCCTGCGGCGACCGCCTACGAGAACAGCTCGGGAGTCGTCCTTGAGAGGAACTCCTCCATGTAGGCCGTCGTCGCCTTGCCCTCGATGAACAGCGGATCGGCCATGATCGCCCGGTGAAGGGGGATCGTGGTCTTGATCCCGCGCACGAGGTATTCGCTCAGGGCCCGGTAGGCCCGCTCCAGGGCCTCCTTTCGGGTGTCGCCGAAGCAGATCAGCTTTCCGATCATCGAGTCGTAGTACGGCGGGATCACGTAGCCGCTGTAGACGTGGCTGTCGACCCGGACGCCGTGGCCCCCCGGCGCATAGTAGAGCCCGATCGTCCCGGGCGACGGCGCGAAGTTCCGCGCGGGGTCCTCGGCGTTGATCCGGCACTCGATCGCGTGCTTCTCGAACTTGATGTCGCCCTGGTCGAGGCCCAGCTTCTGGCCGTCCGCGATCCGGATCTGCTGCTTGATCAGGTCGATGCCGGTAACCTCCTCGGTGACCGGGTGCTCCACCTGGATGCGGGTGTTCATCTCGATGAAGTAGAAGTTTCCCTTGGCATCGACCAGGAACTCGATCGTGCCCGCGTTCTCGTATTCGGCCGCCTCGGCCGCGCGAATCGCCGCCTTGCCCATCTTCTTCCTCAGGTCGGGCGTCAGGAACGGGGAGGGCGCCTCCTCGATCAGCTTCTGGTGGCGGCGCTGGACGGAGCAGTCCCTCTCGCCGAGGTGGATCATCTTCCCGTGGCTGTCCCCCAGGATCTGGATCTCGATGTGCCGCGGCTTCTCGATGTACTTCTCCAGGTAGACCCTGCCGTCCCCGAAGGCCTTCTCGGCCTCGTTGCGCGCGACGTGGAATTCCTTGGCGAACGAGACGTCGTTGTGTGCGATCCGCATCCCGCGGCCGCCGCCGCCCGCGACCGCCTTTATGATGACTGGGTAGCCGATGCCGCGGGCGACCTTGACCGCCTCGCCCTCGGAGTCGACCGGCCCGTCGCTCCCGGGCACCGTGTTCACGTGCGCCTTGCGCACGGTGTCCTTCGCGACCGCCTTGTCGCCCATGAGCTTGATGGACTTGGACTTCGGGCCGATGAACTTGATGTTGCAGGACTCGCACTGCTCCGCGAACTTCGCGTTCTCCGACAGGAATCCGTATCCCGGGTGGATGGCGTCCACGTCCGCGATCTCGGCCGCGCTTATGATCCGGTCCGCCCTGAGGTAGCTATCCGAGCTCTTCGGCCCGCCGATGCAGATCGCCTCGTCGGCGAGCTGCACGTGGAGGGACTGGACGTCGGCCTCGGAGTAGACCGCGAGCGTCTTGATGCCGAGCTCGCGGCATGCCCGGACTATCCGAAGGGCGATTTCACCACGGTTGGCGATGAGGATTTTCTGGATCATCAGGTCGAAGGTTCGCCGGCCGGCCCGCGCCGGGAGGATATTCCGGCGGAACCAGCGGCGTTTTGGACTTCGTTCAGCCCTGCCTCAGCTTGAAGAGGCGCTGGCCGTATTCCACGGGCTGGCCGTTTTCGATCAGGATCTCGACAATGGTCCCCTTGGTCTCCGCCTGGATCTCGTTCATTATCTTCATTGCCTCAATGATGCAGACAAGCGTGGTGTCCTCGATCTTGGAGCCGACGTCCACGAACGGCTTACTCTCCGGGGACGAGGATCGGTAGAAGGTACCCACCATGGGCGACTTGACGTAGGTAACGCCCGTTTCCTCGGTGGGCATGGGGGGCGTCGAGGGGGACGAGGTCATTGGGGCCTGGGCGGCGGCTGCCGGTGGCGGCAACGCGGCTTCTCCGGGCGCGAACGGCGAGTTTGATCCCTTGCTCTGTGTGACGACCGGGTAGCCGTTGGATCCGCGCCTGATCTTGAGCTTGAAGCCCTCCTCCTCCACCGCGAACTCGGTAAGTTCCGAGCGCTTCATCAACTCGATAATGTGTTTGATTTGTTTAAGGTCCAAATAAGGCCTGGGTTGAAGATGCTGGACGCATTCTCTGTTAGTAGGACTGGACGTTCCAGCGTTCAAAACGAGGAAGGTCAACACACATCTTGTTTATAAATGCCAACATTTTGCATAACTGAGTTTTTGGCCAAATTTCGCGAAAAATGAGCCAATTTTCATCAAAAATGCCTAATTTTCGTCATTATTTTGAGGATTTCAGTAAACCCGGTTTTTGAGATTCAGGCTGGGTCCCGAGGGCCCGCCCGAGCTCAGGATTGGACGAGTTTTTGGGTGTGTCAGAGCGCCTGTGCGCCCCCTCATCGTGCGCTCGCGCCCGGGATCAGCCCCAGGGGATCCGGATCCGCATTCCTGACCCCGATTCCGGCCGCTGCAACGCAATTCCGGGGCCATGCCGGGCGGCTTCGGGACAGGCCGGCTGCCCCGGTCCCGGCGGGCCTGGTGCGGCCTCGCGGGGGCCATTTGTAGGTAATTTTAGGATACACTGACGGGCTATTCGACGGATTGGGGAGTCGCGCAGGCGGGGCGAAGCGTTTCCAGGCCAATTTTTGGCCATTTTTCGGGCGCAACGGATGTGGCGTAAGAGATTAATATGAAATGAGATAACGGAACGGCCCTTTTGGGCCAAAAGAAAGGGCTTGAAGAGCCCCGGAATACGAGCATGTTCCGCCCTCCCTTCGATTCTTGGGCCGTCGGCGAAAGCCGGATGGTGAGGCGAATCAAGGACGGCAAGCAGCAGTTCCCCCTCGAGAGCCTCTTTCCGATTATTTGGAATTGGTGTTGACGGAGGAAACGCAGAAGTTCTTGCTGGAAATCTTTCCCCAACGGGGAGGCTCTTTGAAATTTACTTTGTGCGATTGATTGGGACCCCCAATCAAAATTCAAGAGATGCCGGCTCCGGTCGGCATCGAAAAATAGTTAGTAGTTCAAACGAATCACTAGGTTTGAACTCTCTTTCGGAGAGTTTGATCCTGGCTCAGAATGAACGCTGGCGGCGTGGTTAAGACATGCAAGTCGAACGGGATGAACGGTGTAGCAATACATCGTTCATTCAGTGGCGAACGGGTGCGTAACACGTGAATAATCTACCTCCAAGAGGGGAATAGCTCGCCGAAAGGCGAATTAATACCCCATACAGTTGTCTCCCGCATGGGAGGCATACCAAAGTCGGGGACCGCAAGGCCTGACACTAGGAGAGGAGTTCGCGGCCTATCAGCTAGTTGGCGAGGTAACGGCTCACCAAGGCTAAGACGGGTAGCTGGTCTGAGAGGATGAT